>Ga0315271_10001163_pt1 | contig 15745 bp, 9 predicted proteins | sample C3_top_MG_FD_204664 | JGI IMG/M metagenome (GOLD analysis project Ga0315271, IMG submission 204664) | Sediment microbial communities from Yellowstone Lake, YNP, Wyoming, USA - C3_top | ecosystem: Environmental > Aquatic > Freshwater > Lake > Sediment | place: USA: Wyoming | collected 2017-08-01 | reverse complement strand
CGGGCAGGAGGGGGTGAACGCCGTCCTGGCGGCGCCCTACGACGCCGTGCTGATGGACGTGCAGATGCCGGTCATGGACGGCTACACCGCGACCGGAGTCATCCGCGGCGACGAACGCTTCAAGGACCTGCCGATCATCGCGATGACCGCGAACGCGATGGCGGGCGACATGGAGAAGAGCGCCGCGGCCGGGATGTGCGACCACGTCACCAAGCCCATCGACCCGGACAGGCTTTTTGCGACCCTGGCGAAGTGGGTCAAGCCCGGGCGGGAAGGGGGAACGAAGCAGATGCCTTCCCCGACAGCGGCAGCCCCACAGGCCAGCGTGGCCGCTGCGATCGCCGCGAATGCCGGCGCCGTCGCGGCGACGACGGCTGAGGCGTCGCCCTTCCCGGCGTCTCTCGACGGGTTCGATCTGAAGGAGGGGCTGCAGCGGCTGCGCGGCAACCAGGCGCTCTACCGCAAGCTGCTCGTGAGTTTTGCATCCAAGTACACTGCGGCGGCTGGCGACATCCGCAGCGCGTTGGACGCCGGAGACTACGCCAAGGCCAACAGCCTGGTCCACGATGTCAAGGGCCTGGCCGGCAACCTGTCGGCGCTGCAGCTGCAGGCGGCGGCCGCGGAACTGGAGAAACTGGTCAAGTACGTAGGCGAGAAGGGCCCGCCTCCCCCGGAGAAGCTGAGAGAAGCCCTTGCGGCGCTGGAGGCCAGCCTGGACCAGGCACTGTGTGCCGCCGGGTCGCTTGAGCTGAGGGGAGGCGGACCGGCATCTGCTCCCCCACCCTACGGCCTGCCGCGCGAGCTGGCCAGCGAGGCCGCCGTCCGCCTGCACGAGGCCGCCGAGCTTGGGGACGTGTCGGGGCTCGCGGCGATCGCCGGGGAGATGACCTCCCGCTGCCCGGGCTTCGCCCCATATCGGGACACGATCGCCCGGCTGGCGGACGATTTCGATTTCGAGCGTATCCTCGCCATGGCCGAAGAGTTGAGGAAGTACTCGGCGTGAGTGTTCCCGGGACGCCGCCGGCACCGTGACGGGGAGACGCACCTAACGTGGGAGAGGACTGAACATGACGACGGAGGCACGCTCGATGTTCGATGCCGCGATGGCGGACGACAAAGTCCTGCTGGTCGACGACAACACGACCAACCTGCAGGTCCTGCGGGACGCCCTCGACGGGCTGGGCGCCAAGCTGCTGGTGGCCAAGAGCGGCGCGGGCGCGCTCGCCATCGTCGGGAAAGCCCACCCGGACCTGATCCTGCTGGACATCATGATGCCGGAGATGGACGGCTACGAGGTGTGCCGCCGGCTCAAGGCGGACGAGGCCACGCGGCATATCCCCATCTTGTTCCTGACCGCGCTCAGCTCCGCCGAAGACGAGGCCAAGGGGCTTGCCCTCGGTGCGGTGGACTACATCACCAAGCCGATCCACCCGGAGCTGGTGCGCGCCCGCGTCCGCAATCACCTGGAGCTGAAGCGCTACCAGAACCGCCTGGAAGAGACCGTCAGGGCGCGGACGCAGGAGCTGCGGCTGACCCAGGCCGTGATGATCGAGAGCCTGTCGACACTCGCCGAGTACCGCGACCCCGAGACCGGCGGCCACGTCAAGCGCACGCAGAACTACGTGAAGGCCCTGGCCGTGAAGCTCAAGGACCACCCGCGGTTCAGCGCCGCCCTGGACGACGAGACCATCGAGATGCTCTACCTTTCGGCGCCGCTGCACGACGTCGGCAAGGTGGGCGTGCGCGACGACGTCCTGCTCAAGCCCGGGAAGCTCAGCGACGAAGAGTTCGCCATCATGAAGAAACACACCGAGTTCGGCCACGAGGCGCTGCGCATCACCGAGCAGAAACTGGGCAAGAGCACGTTCCTGCACCACGCCCGGGAGGTGGCCTACTCCCACCAGGAGAAGTGGGACGGCTCGGGGTATCCGAATGGCCTGAAGGGGGACGCGATACCCCTCTCGGGGCGCCTGATGGCGGTGGCGGACGTGTACGACGCATTGATCAGCAAGCGCGTGTACAAGCCGCCCATGCCCCATGAGAAGGCCGTGCAGATCGTCGCGGATGGGAGGGGCAGCCATTTCGACCCGGACGTCGTCGACGCTTTCCTGCAGCTGGAGTCGGTGTTCCGCAACATCGCGCTCACCTTCGCCGACTACGACGAGGAGCGGCTGATGCTCGGGGGCGCCGCGGCGGCGATCGGGGGCGGGGCCGCGGGGCCGCGCAAGGTCCTGCTCGCCGACGACAACCCGATCAACCTGGAGATCATGCAGAGCCAGTTGACGGCGGGCGGCTACGCGGTGGACGTTGCCGGCGACGGCAGGGAGGCCCTCGAGCGCTACCGCGCGGGCGTGTACGATCTGATCCTGACGGACCTGGCGATGCCGCAGATGGACGGTTACGCGCTGACGGAGGAGATCAGGCGGCTCGAGGCGGGCACGGGGCAGTCGACGCCGATCTTCGCGATCACCGCCAGCGACTTCGACCTGAGCGCGGAGAGCGCCCGGGCGCGCGGCTTCAGCGGGTACATGCTCAAGCCGCTCGACCCCGATCTGCTGGAAAAGAAGCTCGCCGATCTGCGCAGAGACGCAATGCCGCCAACTGGCGCGTGAGAGCGGGATGCCTCGGCTGTTGACGACGCGAACAACCGCATGCCCGCGGCGATCGGCTTCGCCTAGGGCGCCCCGATGGGTGGCGGCCTGAACCAGGGCCCCCGAGGGCGCGTTGCCCACCCTGTCGGCTCGTTGGCGCTCGCCGACGTGGTTCAGCCCGGCAAGGCGGCCGGGCGTCCCCGGTTCACTTCGCCGCTGCCCGATTGCGGTAACGAAGCCAGCCCCAGGCTAAGACGGCCGCCGCGACTACCGCCGCCGACAGGAGCAGCCAATACTGTCGGTGAAGGAATGCGGCGCCGAGGTAGACCGTTCCGAGCGCATACGGGAGTTCTGCGAACACCAGCGCACCGAGATAGACACGCGCCTGGTACCCCAGGAGCCCGAAGAAGTACCCCGTGACGTCTGAAGGACACACCAACTGAACCAGCGTGGAAGTGACGAACGAGCCACCTGCGGGAATGAGTGCCTCGTAGCGTGCGACTACGCCGGCAGAGAGCAGTCGCCGCACGAACGGCCGCCCGAGGTGCAGCCCGACGGAGTACGTGACGAGTCCGCCCAGAACCCACCCGAGCCACAGCAGCAGGAAGCAACCCGGCTCACCCCAGGTCTGCACGCCGATGGGGACGAGAAGCGCGCCGGAGAAGAAAACGAGCACCGCGGAGAGCGCGGCCAGGCAAACGAACATTACCGCCCCCAGCATGGGGTGACTCACGAACAAGGGATCCGCCAGAGCGAGCGCGGAGATAATCCGTCCGTGCACCTCATCGGACAGAGCCAAAACCCCGGCCAGGGCCACGACAACAGCCACAATCGCTGCCCGCCGCGAAATGCAGGATGTCAAGGCCGGGATGCCCCGAGCCCAAGGTCGCCGGCGCAGGGCGACACCACTGTCCGACTGCATGTTCTCCCTCCCTTGGTAACATAGCTCGTGCCCTCGTGCCGCGCCATGGCTGGGCCGGCGTCGCCTGCTCGCGCGAGGCTCCAGCGGAGGCTCGACTTTGGCAACCATATCTGACACCTCTCGGTTTGTACGTGAAATAGAGGTCTGGATCCGCGGGCTTGCTTTTGGCGCCATTCCGAGCACGAGAGCGCTCTTCGACGTTCCTCTTTGCTTTTGTGTGCGTAGGCGCGATAATCACCACCATCAACGGTAAATTGCCAGGCCGAGGCGCTGCTCGTCGCCGCGGTGTCTGCGCGTGTGGGGTGCTTGCTGTCAGGTGGCTCGATCAATCAGGTGTCTCGCGGGAAAGGGGGGGATGCGACAGGCGCTTCCAGGCGTGCAACGTTGGGGTGGGTTGCGATTGCGGAGCAGGTCAATACAACAAGGGGGGGTACCATGGTTCGTTCATTCAAGTTTGTCATGGCGCTAGGTATCGTGGGAGTGCTGGCAACCGCCAGCCTTGCAAGTGCGGCCGAAGGAATGCCGCCGTTCCGGGGCCGTGCCGGCCGTTGGGAGTTCATGCTCGAGCCGCAGTATGTGGGCTCCACAACCGTCGACATGACCGGCGGAACGAAGATCGACGTGAGCGACGATCTGGGGTTCGGGTTCGGGTTCGGCTACAACTTCACCGGGAATGTGGCGATGCACCTCAACACCAACTGGACGTTCGCGAACTACAAGGCGACGATCGCCACGGTCGACCGGGCCACCAATGCCCCCGGGACGGCGACGACCTCGGGGACGCTCGACACCGGTACGGTCGCCCTCGACCTGACCTACTATCTTCTGAAGGGCCCGGTGACGCCCTTCCTCGTGGGAGGCGCCGGCTGGACCATGGTGGACTCGAACATTAAATCGGGTCCTTCGCAGGACTACTGCTACTGGGACCCGTGGTACGGGTACGTCTGCGATTCCTACCACGACACGTATGCCAAGGACTTTTTCTCCTACAACGTCGGGGTCGGCATGCGCTGGGACGTGGTTCCCGGATTTTTCCTGCGGGGCACCGTGGGCATGCAGTGGCTGGACACGGATAACGGCACCGTCGACACCACCGGCGGGCGGGTGGACATCGGCTTCATGTTCTAAGACGGGACGACCCGGGCACGGCGGAAGACCCGCCGTGCCCGGGTTGTAACAGCGGCCTGACGTAGCGCACCTGGTTCCATCCAGCTGCGCCCGCGGCCAAGCTCGTGATGATCAAGACACCGCGGGAGGGTCGGTGCATGGGAATGAGAAGATGGAAGTGCCTGGTGACGTTCGGCATCCTGGCGCTTGGCGTGGCGGCAGCGCCGTCGTCGGCGCAGCAGTCGGCCCCGGCCACTGCCGCGGAGGACAAGGCGCAGGTGCAGGAGGAGATCCTCTTCGCGCGCATGGATATCGACGTGTTGCGCCAGACCCTCGTCACCATGGGTATGGATCTGACCCCGCAGGAGATGCAGGTTTTCTGGCCGCTGTATCGGGAGTACCGCCTGGAGGCGGCCAAGCTCGGGGACCGGGTCGTCGCGATGGTCTCGACCTTCGCCGACAACTATGATCAGCTGACCGACGAAATGGCGGACAAGCTCCTGAGCGAATTCGTGAGCATCGAGCAGGCGCGGGCGAGCCTGAAGGCGGACTACCTGCCGAAGTTCAAGAAGGTGCTGCCGGCGCGCAAGGTCGCCCGGTTCTATCAGATCGAGAACAAGCTCGACATTTCGGTCCTTGCCGACGTGACGGAGCAGGTTCCCCTGGCGCGATGAGCGGCGTGGCGCCGGGGGCGCGAGCAGCGCGGGGGTGTGCGGCGTGGGTCAAGTCGAGGGCTGAGAAGGAGAATGCGGCATGTCGAAGTCGTGGATGATCGCGACGAGCGCCGGACTGACGCTGATGTTGAGCGGCGGGCCGGCCTGGGCTGAAGTTATCGCCTACCCGAAGAACGGCCAGACCCAGGAGCAGTTCCAGATGGACCAGTACCAGTGCCACCAGTGGGCCAAGGGCCAGACGGGCGTCGACCCGACACAGCCGGCGCAGCAGCCGGCCGCGCCGACCGGCCCCCCGCCGGCCGCAGGTGTCGCCGCCAGCGCGACGGGCGGGGCGATCGTGGGGACCATGATCGGCGCGATGACCGGTCACCCGGGGCAGGGGGCCGCGATCGGCACCGCCGTCGGGGCCTCGACCGGCATGATGCGGGCAGGCGCAAAGGGCAAGAAGCAGGCTGAGGCAAAAAAACAAGCCGACGCGCAAGCGCAGGCCGACCGCGCACAGTACGACAAGGCCTACGGCGTCTGCCTTGAAGGGCGCGGGTACCAGGTGAAATAGGCTGATGGCGAAGAGCGTATTCCGCAGGCTGGCCGGGAAGGCGGCGATTCTGCTTGCCCTCGTCGCCGTGGCGCCGGTGTCCGCGCACACGAGCGGTCCCGGTGTCGCCGGTCCCCAGCCCGCAGCGTCGGTGAATGTCGACAGCTGGTTCGGGCTCTACCCGGCCGCGGATTTCGTAGTCGGCGTGGACGGTGCGACGGCAGGCCCGGCGTCGCGGCAGGCCGCCTGGTACTTCCGCAACGAGACGATCGGCGTGCCGCGCGCGGGTCTGCCGCAGGCAGGGTTCGAGGCGGGGGTTCGCACGTTCGACGACGTGCGGCACTGGGCCGCCGGTCGCGCCGCCACGGCGCCGATCGACTATCCGCCGCTCGTCTGGGTTGCCGCCTCGCAGCGGCTTCGCGACGCGAGGATCGTCGCCGGCGGGGCAACCGTGATCACCCCGGCGGGTTCGCGGCCGCTGCAACTCGTGCCGAAGCTCCCGCTCAACCGTTCATACGCCGACGCCGCCTCGCTGGCCTTCTTCGGGTCGCGCGAGGTGGCGCTCCGCGGGGAGGCGACTCCCGCCGGCTTCGTCGCGCGATCGATCTGGCCGCAGGACTTTCGGCTCGGCCCCGAGGCGCCGCCCGCGCGTGCCGTGCCGCCGGTTCCACCCGCCGAGGGACTGCGCATCCTGATGCGCGAAATGCCGCGCGGGGGTGCGAAGAGCCCGTACGCCGCGATGACGGTCTGGCAGCGCCCGGGCAGCGGCGCCGACTGGACGGGACGCCCGGTCCTCGGCCTGATGGTCAACGGCGCGCAGGGTGACGACGACGAGGCGCACGGCGGGCACTTTGCGATCGTCACCGGGCGCGTGCAGCCCGACGGCGCGATCGGCGACTGGTTGGTCAGCAACTTCTACTCCCTCGACGTCGAGAGCGAGAAGGGGATCATCGCGGCGCCCGTGCCGCTGGACAACTACCTGGCCGATCTCAATTCCGGCCAAGGCTGGTACCGCCCGTCGGTCATGGTCGTCGCGGTGTTGAAGGACGAGCGCGCGGCGGTGCTGGTGCAGTCGGCGCTGAACCGTGTGTTCAACCAGTTCTACCGCCATCAGCTCGTCTACTACCATCCCAATCAGAACTGCGCCTCGATCTGCATCGACACGCTGCGCGCGCTCGGCTGGGACGTGCCTGCGCGCGGGCCGACGAGCCGCGTGCTGGCGTGGCTCGCGTACCCGTTGGTCACGGTCAAGGACTTCTCCACCGGCAAGGCCAAGCTGGCGTTCGATTATTTGCGCACCGACCAGACGCGGTTGATGCCGGCCCCCGCGCTTGAACAATCGTTCGCCAGCCTGATGGCGATGGCCCGGCAGGGTGGGCAACCGGGCAGGGATGGCGCACTTGGCCGGATGCTCGCCGAGGATCTCCAGGCGCTGGCCTTCCTGCGCTTTCCCCAGTTCCCCTCGAGCCGCGCCTTCGGATCTGCGGCAGCGGTTTCAACCTGGGAGTATCGCACGCTCGTGCCCAACGACCCGGCGCTGGCGCAGATCGTCCCGGTGCCGCCGCGACCGTTCCCGCCCGAGTTGCGCGACCCCGACCTGCTGCCCTCGCCCTGGACGCCGGCCGACTACGCGACGCTGGCCTGGGGTCTGATTGCCGTCGTCGGGGCACCGGTCCTGCCGGGTCTCTGGTGGAAACGCCGGCGCCGTCGGCGGAGCGGGGCGCGGGCGCAGCCTCCGCCCGGCTAGCAAGCGCGTGAAGATCGGCGACCATTTCTCGGAGTTCCTGCGCCAGGAAACCGCTGGCGCTATCGTCCTGCTGGTCGCGACGGTCGTGGCCGTGGCTGTCGCCAACAGCCCGCTCGCCGTTGGCTACAACCGGTTCCTGCACACCGAGATCGGCCTCCTCTTTGGCGCCTACGGGTTCGCGCAGTCGGTGCAGCACTGGGTCGACGACGCGCTGATGGCACTCTTCTTCTTCGTCGTCGGCCTCGAGATCAAGCGCGAGGTCATCGTCGGTGAACTGTCGTCGCTGCGCGGCGCCCTGTTGCCGATCGTCGCGGCGCTCGGCGGGATGCTGGCACCCGCGGCCGTCTATCTGGCGTTGAACGCCGGCGGCGCCGGCGCGTCGGGGTGGGGCGTGCCCATGGCGACCGACATCGCGTTTGCGCTCGGGGTGCTCGCGCTGCTGGGCTCGCGCGTCCCGAGCGGCCTGAAGGTGTTCCTGGCCGCGCTCGCGATCGCCGACGACATCGGGGCGATCGTCGTCATCGCGCTCTTCTACACGGCGCAGGTCCACGGGGCGTGGCTCGCCTTCGCGCTCATTCCTCTGGCGGCGCTCGTCGCGATGAATCGCCGCCACGTGGAGGCGCCGCTCGCCTATCTCGCGGTCGGCTCAGTGCTGTGGTTCGCCTTCCTCTCGTCGGGGATCCACGCCACGATTGCCGGGGTGATTGCGGCATTCACCGTCCCGGCCACGGCGCGCCTGAGCCCCCTCGAGTTCACCGAACTCTGCCGGGCCAAGCTCGGGGAGATCGAGGTGATCGACGTGCCGGGCGCCCACACGCTCGAGGATGACCGCCAGCAGGAGTACGCGCTCGAGATCCAGCGGGCCGCACTGCTGAGCGTCGCCCCGCTCCAGCGCATCGAGTGGGGCTTGCACCCGCTCTCGACCTTCCTCGTGCTCCCCGCTTTTGCGCTGGCGAACGCGGGGATTTCACTCTCGGGAGTCGGCCTCGGCTCGGCCGTGGCGCTGGGCATCGTGCTCGGGCTGGTGGTGGGGAAGCTCGCCGGCGTTTCGCTGGCTACGTGGTTGGCCGTGCGCAGCGGCATCGCCGACCTGCCCGCCGGCGTGGGGTGGCGCCATGTCGCCGGCGCCGCCGCTCTCGCCGGGGTTGGGTTTACGATGTCGCTGTTCGTTGCCAAACTCGCGTTCGCCACCGCGGTCGAGGCTGCCCAGGCCAAGTCCGCCATCTTCGTCGCCTCGATCGTCGCCGGACTGCTCGGCTACGCGGCGCTGCGGTTCTGGGCGCCGCCGGCGGAGAACCGCTGACCGGGGCCTTTCCCGCTAGAACGCCATCCCGACGCTGAAGTGCCAGACGAACGCCGCCTCGCCCTCCGATTCCCGGGGGTCGGGGTTCCACGCCAGGTCGAGGCGCGCCGGGCCGATCGGCGTCAAATACTGGAAGCCGAAGCCGATCCCGGCCCGGAAGTCCTGCAGGTAGTCCGTCCACATCGCGTCGACCTGGTCGGCGGTGCTCAACCCCCCCTCGCCGGCCGCGGCCAGCGAGCGGTTCGGCGCGACGTTGCCGAAGTCGGCGAACACGCTGGCGGCGAGGTTGCCGACGATGCGCCGCCGCAGTTCGAGAGCCGCCACGGTCGAGGCCAGTCCACCCAGCGGGTCGCCCGATTCGCCCTTCGGCCCGAGCTGCTGTTCCTCGAAGCTGCGCACGCTGCTCTCGCCGCCGGCGAAGAAACGCTGGTTCACCGGGATTTCCTCGTTGCCGTTCGTCGGCACGATGAACCCCGTGTCCAGACGCAACCCCAGCACGAAACCTGAGCCGAGCGGCTGAAAGAATTTCATAGCCGCGGTGCAGCGGAGGAAGTCGAGCGTGCCGCCCAGCCGGTGATCCGCGACTTCGACGGCCAGCCCGGTCTGCCAGCCACGCGTCGGGTAGAAGATGTTGTCGCGCCGGTCGGCGTCGAAGTTGACCTTCACGCTGGCGGAGGTGTAGTTCTCGTCCCGCGACTCGGGGGGGATGTCGGGCGAGAGCTGCGAGAGGCCGTCGAAGCGGTAACTGTACTTCAGCCCGGCCGTGACCCGGTGGGGAAACAGGCGGTACAGGTGCAGGGAGAGCTCCACTTCCTCCTCGGTGTAGGTCGGCTCCTCCCGGTAGCTCCAGGAGAGCGGGAGGCTCAGCGAGAACTCGGTGCCGAAAAGCCGGGGTTCGAGGGCGTCGCCCTTCGCGTACAGGCTTTTCGTCGAGGCGCCTGCTTCCGCGCCGGCGCTGCGTCCGCCGCCGAACACGTTGCGATTGCGGAAACCGACGCTGCCGCGCAGCTGCTCGTAGGAGCCCCAGCCGACCGCCGCGGACACCTCCCGGGCGGGCACCTCCTCGACCGTCACTCGCAGGACACGCTCGGCGCTTTCGCCCTCGAGGGTGTGGGTGACGCGCGAGAAGATGCCGGTGCGGTAGAGCTCCCGAAAGCCCGCCTGCAGCGTCTCCTCGTTGAACCAGTCCCCCGGACGGACCGGGATGCGCGACCGGATGAACCCCTCGCGCGTGTGCTCGTTCCCGGCCACGTCGACCCTGCTGATCCGCACCCGCGAGCCGCTTGCGACCGAGACCCGGAGCACGACGTCGCCCGGCAGCGCGCCAGGCTCGTCCCGCACGTCGACCGCGGCGTCCGGATACCCCTGCGCGGCGAAGGCGGCGGTCACGCGGTTGCCCAGCGCCTGCCTTTGACGCTCGAAGAACGGCTGCCCCACGGGGCCGCTCGCCAGCGCCTTGAGCAGCGGCCCGGCCTCCGGCAGCGCGTCCCCCTCGAACACCACACCCGAGATCACGAAGCGGGTTCCCTCCGCGATCTCGTACCGCACATCGGCGACGCTGCGCTCGGCGCGGAAGGCGATCTGCGGCTCGCCGACTTTCACTCCGGTGAACCCCTGCTCGCGATACCGCTGTACCAGTCTGCCGCGCGCGGCGCGGACGTCGGCCTCCACGTACGGGGCCGAGCTCGCCGTCGCAACGTGCGGGCGCAACTGGGCAGCGGTGAAAAATGCGTTCCCCGAGAAGGAAACCTCCCCCAGCCGCACCCGTGGGCCCTCGCGGACCGTGAACACCACGGCCGCGTCGGCGCCCTCGCCGGTGATCGCGTACTCGACGCCGAAGAACGCGTACCCTGCCAAGCGGCCGGCGTGTTCCATCTGAAACGCCGCGTCGTCGGCGGCGGCCTGCCGGCGCGTCGGGTCCTCCAGGCTCTTCAGCTCGGCGGCGGCTGCCGAGCGCAAACGCTTCGTGCTGATGGCGGTGTTCCCCTCGATGCGCGCCTCCGTCGCGGCGTGCGCTTCAGGTGCGCCGCAGAGCACGGCCGCCGCGAGCAGCGCCGCTGCCAAGTCCCGCATCCTCCCGCTCATTGCCGGTGCCCCGCCTGTCACTTGAATTTGAAGACGATCTTCAACCCCAGGTTCTCCTGGTCGTAGACGTCCTTCTCGCTCGTCAGGAACAGCGTGTCGCCCCTGGTCAGGAAATTCCTCTTCAGGCGCAGGCGCGCCTCGACGGTCGAGCTTCCGCTGCGCGTCATCTCCCGGCCGACCTGGAGCTCCAGTCGCCCCGCGATATCGGATCCTCCGGAAGGGTTCGCCCCGCCGAGAATTTCCTCGAGGACGCCCTTGCCGAGGTAGACGGCCATCGGGGTCGCCATGGCGGAGACGGTGCTGCCGCTCGCGCTCCCGTCAGTGCTCCCGCTCGCCGGAGGCGCGCCGGTGAGCACGAAGAGCAGCAGCTCCTCCTGCAGCAGGGGGGGGGTGGAGGCGAGCACGACTTCCGGGTTGTCGAGCGTTCCGCCGACCTGAGCCGTGATTTCGTAGCCGCTGAGCTGCATCCGCCCGCCGAAATCGAGCACCGGGTTCCGCGGGTCTTTCTCGCCGAAGAGCATCGAGCCCCGCTCGACCTCGAGGGTGCCGGAGGGAAGGAACACCTCCATGTTGTCGAAGAGGACCGGGCCGCGCAGGATCGGCAGCAAGCCCGTCCCGGTGAGCCGCAGGTCCGGCCGAGCGGTGCCGCGCACGACGGTGGTCTTGATCTGAAACGGCTTGCGGGCGGTCAGACGCACGTCGAAACGCAGGTCCCGCAGGGGCGGCTCGGGGAAGGAGATCGCGGTGGTCCCCGGGGCGGCGCCTTTCGAGGACTTCCCCCCGCCGGAGAAGAGGTTCACGACGGAGATCGTCTTCTGATAGAGGCTGTTGGTGATGGCTACCTCTCCCGTGAGCGAGAGCGCGCTCACGGGTCCGCGCAGCGCCAGGTCGCTGTCCGCCCTGACCCGCAGCCCTTCGTCGCGGTAGAGCAGGGTGTCCTGGCCCTGGAGCCGCAGGTTCAGGGTCGGGTTGTCAAGGCGCGAAAAATCGACGGACCCGGTGAGCGTGAACGGTGAGCCGCCGACGGTGCCGCTGACCGCTTCCAGGTTCACGCTCCGCTGCGCCAGGGAGGCCTTGGCGGCGAGTGACTCGAACGGCGGCAGGTTCTGGTAGCGGACGGCTCCCGCTGCGATGCGGATAGCCCCGGATACGACTGGGTCTCCCGGCGGGCCGTCGACGGCGATCTCGCCTGCCACGGTTCCGCGGAGGCCCCGGAGCCCTACGATCGATTTCTGGAGCCACCCGATCTCCGGGGAACTGAAGGAGGCGCGCAGCGCGAGCGATCCCGCTTTTGCGTCGCCGGCCCCGGTGAAGAGCGAGGGAAGGGTTGGGGGGGAAGACCACGCTCCCGACAGCGAGAAGGAGAGCGACGGCGACTCGAGTCGTATTTTCTCGGCGCGCGCTCCGGCCTTGTCCCATGTCAGGGTTCCCTCGATGGTGGAGGGGGCCGGGGGGACGAAGCGTGTCCCGGCGGGAAGCTGGAGTCCCTCGCCGTGGATCTCCAGGCGGGCTTCGGGCTCTTTCCAGGACCCGGTGACGCCGAGATCGGCGCGGAGGCTTCCCGCGAGGGCATACTCCGGGGGGAGCAGCGGCGCCAGAATTTCCAGGGCGGGGATGTCCGTGTGCGTCCGGATGGTGATCGGCCCGGGGACCAGGATGTCGTCCGCGGAGAGATCCAGCGGCACCGTTCCCTCGCCCTTCACTGCGAGGCCCCTCGACCCGGAGAGCTCGAACGCTCCGACGCGCAGCCGGCCGGGCTCGTAGGTCGCCTCGAGCCTCGACTGGGCCTCGCGCCCCCTGGCTTCGCCCTGCACCTCGGCTACCAGGGAGGCCGCGCCAACGCGGAATTGCCGCAGCGGGCCCTGAAGCGTGACCTGCGCTTTCACGCGGCCTCGCACCCCCCGGGCGTCCCAGACCCGCCCCTCGGAAAACTCCGCCTCGACGGCGAGCGGCGCGTCAGGCAGGGGGCCGGCGGCTCGCAGTCGGGCGCGCAGCCGCCCCGAGACGGGGATCCCCTCGCGCACGAATTCCGCGAGATAGGGTGCGACGTTCACGATGTCGAGATCAGCTTCGGCCGCGAGGACCGTCCCCTTCGCCAGATCGACCGCCCCCCGCCCGCGCAGCCGGTCTTCGCCGCGGCCGACCTCGAGCGTCTCGATCTCCAATCGCTGCTGCTGCGCCGTCGCCCTGAGAACGACATCGCCGACGCGGTAGCTGCCGGCGACGATCCCTTTCCCGGAGGCGTTCAGCTCCGCGCTCGGGGCGCCGGCGCTCCCGGCGATCTTCCCGCGCGCCGAGAACGACCCCGTCACCTTCGGGAGCTGTAAGAGTGATGCAATCGGACCCAGGTCGGGCACGTCGATCTCCAGGGCGCCCGCGAACGTCGTGTCGTTGCGCCAATCCCCGCCGGCGGCGGGCAGGGTGATGCGTCCGCCGCGCAGCGCGACCTGGCCGCCCGCCGCGGCGAACGACGCCTCGCTGATGCTGATCGCCCCGCCCTGCACCGTCCCCGCAACCGCCAGCAGGTGCTTCGCCGGGGTTCGGGAAAGGGTGTCTGCGGGCACCCCCGCCAACGTTGCCAGCGCGGGAACGTCGCTCGCGTGAAGCGAGAAGGAACCGGCGAGGCTCGCGAGAAGGGCGCCGCCATCGCCGCTCGCGAGCGCGGCCGGGGAGAAGCCGACGCCCTGCGCTACGAGGCGGTTGACGCCTTGCCGCACTTCGAGCGCGTCGACTTCGATCCGCTCGCCGGTCCCCCGCGCCCGCAGGTCCACGTCGCCGACCTGCCGCCCCGAGACGCTGATCCTTCGACCCGTCAGGGAGAGACTGCCCTGCGGTTTGGTGAAGCTGCCCGCGCCATCGATCTGCGCCCGCAGGGAGCCGCCCAGGGGCGGCAGCGGGAAGAGCGCCGACAGGTCGCCAAGGTTCGGGATGTCGACGTTGGCGCGGCCGTCGAACTTCGTCTCGTCCCACCCCCGATCCTCGCGCGGGAGGGTCACGGTGACGCCGATGAGGACGGCTTTCCCGGGCCCGGTCGCGAGGTCGCCGCGAGCGATGCGGACGACCCCCTGATCCAGGGTGCCTTCGAAGCCAAGGTGATGCGCCGGCACCTTTGCGGCGTTCTTCCCGACCTCGAGACCCCAGAGGGCGAGGAAGGCCGGCACGTCCCCAAGCGAAGCGTTGAAACTCCCCGCGGTCGTCGCCAGCAGCGCGCGCCAGCGGCCGTCGAAGAGCGCCTCCGCGGGGAGCTTGACCTGGTGGAGCTGCACCTCGTTGGGGCCGATGAGCCCCTCGGCGCGCTCCACGAGCACCGCGCCCGGCTGCGCGGAGCCCTTGATCGTCAGATGGTCCACGGTGCGCCCGGCGAGCAGTGCGCCCTTCCAGTCGAGGGCGAGGGTGCCCGTCAGGCTCGAGACGCCGCCGCTGCCGAGCGCCAGCGCTCCGCTCGAAATGAGTTGCCCGCGCAGGGCGCCGAGGGCCTGGCTGACCAGGACCTGCTGGGGCTGCAGGTCGACGCCGCGCACGTCCCAGCGCGCCTCGGTCAGCGACTCCCGCTTCCGCAGCCCGAGTTCGGCCGTCCCCTGCCAGAGGCGCAGCGCGAGCTGGAGATCGAGGTCCCCGGGGCGCTCGCCGAGCTCGAGGGAGGCGCGCTCCACGAGCGGTTCGCCGTCGAGCTTCACGCTGGTGATCGCCAGCCGCCGCGCGTAAGAGCGTCCCTCGAGCGCCAGGGAGATGGTCCGCTCCCGCACGCTGGGGTGCCGCAGCGTGAACTGCGCGGAGCTGAGCTGGAGCGCCTGCCCCCCTTCGCGGTCGGCACGCGCCACCTCCCCCTGCATCCCCGCGGCGGTGAGCGCATAGCCCTGGCCTTTCACCGTGACCTGCGCGTCGCGAACGACCAGGCGGGGCAGCCGAGGGAATGCCGGCGCGCCTGCCGGCTGCCCGGCGGGTTTGGCCGCGACGGCCGCAGCGGGCGGCCGGGTCAGGTCAACGTCGACCCGCGCGCCCTCCACCGTCACTTCGAGCGTCTCGAGGAAGGCCGCCGTCCCGTGCAGGAGCGCCCCGAGCGTGTATCGGGCGCTCACCCGATCCGCCGCAAACGAGGCGAAAGGCCCGGACCCCGTCTCCCCGCGCGCGGCGATCCCCCGCAGTTCGACGTCGCCGAGGAGGTTCCCCCCGACGCTTGCGATCGTCGCGTTCAGGCCGAGGGTCTTGTGCAGGGCGACGACGAGGATCCGGTCGACGAGGGGGCCGCGGAGCGCAATCGCCAGCAGCACGACGAGAAGAACTGTGCCGGCGACAGCGATACCGGTCCTCCGGGCACCACTCATTACTTAGACACCCTTCTCGCCACGGCAAACCTGCCGACCGCGGCGCTGTGCAGGCTTCCGTCGCGCTTCAGTTGCAGTTGATCTCGCACACAGCGTATCCCAGAACGTGAGCCGCCGAAAGGGGGGGCGATGCGGCGCCGACGGCGATGTAGTGCGCGTTGCCGGATGCCGCAGTCGCCCGGGTGCCCTGGAGTAATCGATACTTTCACTGCGAGGCGCAGCGAATGAAAGCGACCCTGTTCGCCATCATCAAGAATGGCCTGCCGCTATCCGTGATGGCCGGCATGTTCACCCAGGGGTTGAGCATCCTCCCGGGCCAGTTGCGCCTCTTCAGGCAGCGGCCGCTGCTGATGCTGCGGTCTCTGGCGGTCATTCTTGTGCTAGTGCCCCTTGCGGTGATGGGGATCATCCTGCTGCTCCAGCCCTCGCGGTCCGTCGCCATCGGGCTGTCGACCC
>Ga0315271_10001162_pt1 | contig 15753 bp, 12 predicted proteins | sample C3_top_MG_FD_204664 | JGI IMG/M metagenome (GOLD analysis project Ga0315271, IMG submission 204664) | Sediment microbial communities from Yellowstone Lake, YNP, Wyoming, USA - C3_top | ecosystem: Environmental > Aquatic > Freshwater > Lake > Sediment | place: USA: Wyoming | collected 2017-08-01 | reverse complement strand
CCAGCCATCCAAGACTCCTTAAAACACTTAGCTCCTGGCGCGGTTCCAATACGAAAACGGCCCTCTCACCCAAAAAGAGGGTGGAAGACAAGCCACGAGATCAGGTCGAAGGATACACCTGCCCCTTAGACTTGCTTGTCTGTCCCCAGCCAAATGGAATATCCCGAACCCATCGCCCGCCTGATCGAGGAGTTGCGCCGGCTGCCCGGTCTCGGGCCCAAGTCCGCCCAGCGGGTGGCGTTCTTCCTGCTGAAGGGCCGGGCGGAGGACAACAAGCGCCTCGCCTCCGCGATTGAAACCCTCTCCGCGAGCATCGGCCTTTGCGAGCGCTGCAATGCCTTCACCGATCTGCCGGTCTGCGCGATCTGCACCGATCCTTCGCGGGTCGATTCGGTGGTCTGCGTGGTGGAGGAGCCCGGGAACATCATGGCCGTGGATCGTACCGGGGGCTATCGCGGCCGCTATCACGTTCTTCACGGAGCGCTTTCGCCGATTCAGGGGATCGGACCGGACGAGCTTCGGATTCAGGGCCTCCTCGACCGCGTGCGTCAGGGTCTGGCCAGCGAAGTCATCCTGGCGACATCGCCCACCGTCGAAGGCGAGGCGACCGCCATCTATCTCTCCCGGCTCCTGAAGAACCTCGGAGTCAAGGTGACCCGGATCGCCACCGGCATCCCCGCCGGCTCCGACCTCGAATGGGCGGATGAAGTGACGATGACTCGGGCGTTAGAGGGCCGTCGGGAGTTCTAGCCCGAGTCATCGTCATCCCGACGAAGGAGGGATCTCATGCTCAACGACGATTGCGAGCCCAGGGAGGGCCGTAGGGAGTTCTGAGCCCGAGTCATCGTCATCCCGGCCCCGGCTTTCGCCGGGGCAGGCTGCAGCCGGGATCCAGTTCTCAAGAACAACCTCGGGCCCTTCAGAGCCGCAGAGAATCGGCCCCGGCGCCCGCCCCCGCAGGGGGTTCGCCGGGCACGCTCCAGCCGGGATCCAGACCAGGAAACGAGCGCAGCCTGCCTGTGCTCTTCGGGCGGGGCCCGGACTTCTACCGACCCTGAATCGCGAGGAGCGCCGCCTGCGCGGCGTTCTTCACCGCAGGGTCGGGGTCGGTGAGGGCGGCAGTGAGGGGAGCGAAGGCGGCAGCGGCGCCGGTTCCGATCCGGCCGAGCGCCTGCGCGGCCGCGACCCGCACCGCCGGGTTCGCGTCGGTGAGGGCGGCCATGAGGGCGCGGGTGGCGGGCTGAGCGTCGGGGCCCAGTGAGGCGAGCGCGAACGCGGCCTTCTCTCTCGCCTCGGGTTCCGGGTTCTTGAGGTCGAGGGCGATGCGCAGCGGATCAGCCGCGGCGGGCGGCGCGTTCTTGGCGGCGGCCGCCTGCTTCTCATCGGCCTTGGTCAGGAAGCGATTCTTCTTCGGCGCCTCGGGCACCGGGGCCACCGCGGTCGTTGGGGTGACATCCTCGACGTCGAGGCCGGTCGCGAGCGCCTCGTAGGCCCGCTGGCCTCCGTTGGCCGCGCTCCGTGCCGCCTTCGCGATACGCTCCGCGTCTTCCGCTTCGCGATTGAGACGATCGCGCTCGGTACGGGCCCTCTCGATCTGTTTGACCAGCTCCCGGCGCCGCTTCTCCTCATCTTTGCTCACGGGCTCGCCGCCCGGCGGGGGAGCGACGAGTCCCTTTGGAGCGGAGGGGGCGGGCGCGGTCTGGGGCGGGGCGCCGGCTGGGGGTGTCGATTCCGCACCGGACTCCCGGGCCCGGCTGGCCGCCTTGTCGGCTTCTTCCTGTTCCTTCTTCAAGGCGGCGGCGCGGGCTTTGTCCTCGGACTCCCGGGCCTTGGCGGCCTCGCGTCCGGCGCGCTCCTCATCCTTGCGTCGGCGCTCGGCGTCCTTGGCCTCCTGGGCCCGGGCGCGTTCGTCCTCCTTCTGCCGCGCTTTCTCCGCCTCGAGGCGGGCCTTGTCTTCCGCCTTCTGGACGCGCTCCTGCTCCTTGGTCAGGCCTTCGGTGGGCGTGGCTGCGGGAGCGGGCGCCGGCTTGTCGGGAGCGACTTCCTTCGGCTCCGATCCGGCACCCTTGCTCTTCTGCTCCGCCGCGGTGAGGCGCGCCGTCGCTTTCTCCCTTTCCTTCGCCGCCGCCTCCGCTTCCCTTCGCTCCTTTTCCGCCGCCGCCTTGAGGAGCTTCTCTTCCTGCTCGGCCGCCTTCTTCGCCTCGCGTTCGGCGCGCTGGCGCGCCTTCTCGTCCAGAGGAGTCGGGGAGGCTTGAGGGTCCTGCGCCTTCACCATGCTCGGGAGAACGAGGAGGAGCGACATGGCGACGGCCATGCGGAAGGCATATTTCATAAAGACGGGTTTCATCGGTCAGGTCCTTCGAGTGCCCCTCGATCCTCGTCGCTTCAGTAAGCTCCCGGTCGGGGAAGTTTGAAATTCTAACTTTGAACCCCTCTCTCCTTTGTCTCAAGACCCGAACTCCCTCATGACCCGCGCCGCTCTGGTCAGGCGATACGCGCGCGACGCCGGCTTCGATGAGGCCCGGATCGCCCCCGCGAAGGCGCCGCCGGTCCTCGCCCATTTTCGAAGGTGGGTGGAGGCCGGCCGCGCGGGGACGATGGACTATCTGACCAGCCAGGCCGATCGCCGCTCCGATGTGACCGCGGCCTTTCCCTGGGCGCGCTCGGTGGTGGTGGCGGCCCTGCAGTACGACACGCCGCATCCCTACTCGACCGAAGCTCCCAGGGGCGCGGCCTGGATCGCGCGCTACGCGTGGGGCGACGACTATCACGAGGTCGTGAGGGCCAGGCTCGAGGCCCTGCGAAGCGCGCTCGGCGAGGCCTTCGGCTCCTTCGAGTCGCGCGCCTACGTCGACACCGGTCCGGTGGCCGAGAAGGCCTACGCGGTGGCCGCGGGAGTGGGCAGCTACGGAAAGAACACCTGCGTCTTGAACCCGCGCCTCGGCTCCTGGTTCTTCATCGGCGTTCTCATCACCGACCTCGACCTCGCTCCCGACGCGCCCGCGAGCGACATCTGCGGCACGTGCCGCTCCTGTCTCGACGCCTGTCCTACCCGGGCCTTCCCCGAGCCCTACGTCCTCGACGCGCGTCGCTGCATCAGCTACCTCACCATCGAGGTGAAGGACACCATCGACCCGGACCTGCGCGGATCGATGGGGCGGCACGTCTTCGGTTGCGATATCTGCCAGGACGTCTGTCCATGGAACCGCAAGCGCGCGGTGTCCGGCGGGACGCCGTTCGAGCCCCGTCCGGGGAACGTGGCGCCGTCGTTCGAGGAGCTCACGCGGCTCTCGCCCGAGGAGTTTCAGCGCAGGTTCAGGAAGAACCCGATCAAGCGTTCGAAGCGGCGCGGGCTGCTCAGAAACGTGGCGGTGGCCATGGGAAACGCGGGCTCGGCCGAGCACTTGGGCCTGCTCGAAGGGCTGGCCAACGACGAGGACCCCATCGTCCGCGAGCACGCGGCCTGGGGGCTTGAAAGGCTGCGCGCCCGGATGTCCGGGCAAGGCAGTCCTGGCCCGGGTCGAGTATAAGAACGCATGAGTCCCTCGCCCGCGAAGAACCTCTTCGGCCTTTCCCTGGCCGAGATCGAGGCCCTGGTGACCGCGATGGGCGAGCCCTCATTCCGCGCGGCGCAGATCTATTCCTGGCTCTACGCGAAGCGGGCCTCGAGCATCGGCGCCATGACCAACCTGAAGGCGGAGTTTCGGGTCGCTCTCTCCGAGCATCACGAAGTCCGCCGCATCGCGGTCGTGGACCGCCAGTTCTCGACGGACGGAACCATCAAGTCCCTCTTTCGCTGCGACGACGGCGCCACCATCGAGAGCGTCTACATCCCGGAGACGAAGCGGCAGACCATCTGCATCTCCACCCAGGCCGGATGCCCGGTCAAGTGCGCGTTCTGCCTCACCGGAATCAGCGGCTACAAAAGGAATCTGAAATCCTGGGAGATCCTGTCGCAGGTGGCTCACGTGATGGACGAGGCCAGGGCTTCCTCGCCCCGCGATGAGCGTCCATGGAACGTGGTGGTGATGGGGATGGGCGAGCCGCTCCTCAACTACGAGAACACCATGGCGGCGCTGCGGATCCTGATGGCCCCGCAAGGTTTCGCCATCACGCCCAAGAAGCTGACCCTGTCTACCGTCGGCATCCTTCCCGCCCTCGAGAAGCTGAAGCTCGAGCCGGTGCGTCCGAACCTCGCGATCTCCCTGCATGCTCCCACCTCGAAGCTCCGGGCCGAGCTGATGCCCATCGAGCACAAGTACGCGCTCAAGGACGTCATCGCCGCCGCCGACTCCTACCCGTCCCCGCGGGGGGGACGCGTCACCTACGAGTACGTTCTCCTGAAGGACGTGAACGACCGCGACGAGCACGCGCATGCCCTCGCGCGGCTGTTGCGCGGCCGCAACGGCAAGGTCAATCTCATTCCTTTGAATCCCGCCGGGCCGATCCCGTTCGAGGCGCCCCGAAAAGCCCAGGTGGCGAGATTCGAGGGCATCCTCCTGGACGCGGGCATTCCCGTCTCGGTGCGCAAGCCCCGGGGCCAGGACGTGCTCGCCGCCTGCGGACAGCTCCATCTGCAGAAGAGTCCGGCCGTCCTCTGAAGGCTCGCGAGTCCTCTTGAATCCAAGCGACGCTCAAGACCGCAACCGCTCCCTGGGGCTGCTGGGCCTGATCCTGGCCCTGGCGACCGCGGCCTTCGTCATCGGCCTCTCCGATGCGCCCATCGAGCGGGCCGAGATCTATTTCCTCGACGCCGCGCGCGCCATGGTGGAACGATCGGACTGGCTCGTTCCCTACTACCGGGGCGAGCCCTTCTACGACAAGCCGCCCCTCACCTACTGGCTGCTGGCCGTGAGTTTCCAGGGCCTCGGCCCCAGCCTCTTCGCCGGACGTCTGGTGGCCGCTGTGCTGGCGCTGGGTACGCTCCTCGCCACGTATCTCGCGGCAAAGCACCTCATCGCGCGCGGGGAAGACGGGCGGGCGTCTCCCCGAGGCGATGCCGCGGCTTTCTTCGCCACCGCGATCCTGGCCACGAGCTACGCGTTCGTGAGCTTCGCGCGGCTCACCATGTCGGACATGCTGCTGACCCTGCTCACCCTTCTCGCGGGCCTCGTCTACCTGCGCAGTGAGGCGGAGTCGCGACCGTCCTTCCTGCTCTGGTGCGGCGCGATTCTTGGCCTCGGCTTCCTGACCAAGGGTCCCATCGCGTGGATCTATTTCGGCGCGCTCCTCGCCGCCTTCGCGCTGGTCGAGCGAAGGCTTCCGAGGATCTTCACCCCGGCCGGGCTCTTCGGCACCCTTCTCGCGGTCGGAGTTGGAGCGAGCTGGTTCTTCTTCGTGTATCTGCGCGAGGGGATCGAACCCCTCAAGTGGTTCTTCCTGCGTGAGAACCTCCAGCGATTCGCCGCACCCACCTACGACACCGACCAGCCCTTCTGGTACTACTTCCTGATCTACGCGGTCGAAGGCCTGCCCTGGTCGATCCTGGTCCCGCCCGCGGTGGTCTTCGCGTTTCGTTCGACCTCCCCACGGATTCTCCGGATTCTCCTCATCTGGTCGCTGCTGATGCTCGTGCCCCTCTCGCTCTCCCGCGGAAAGATCGACTACTACCTTCTGCCCCTCTTGCCCCCGACGAGCATCCTGATCGGCGCCTATCTCGCCACGGGCGCGCCCGCGGCGCGAACGCTTCGCACTCTGGCCGTCCTGGCCGCGATCCTGCTGATGGGGGCGGTCTTCTTCCCCATGCTCCCGGCACCCTTCTCTCCTGCCGCGTCCACGGTCACGTGGATGAGGGGCTTCCTGGTTCTCGCCTCGCTCGCCTGTCTTCTCACCGCGATCCGGCCGAAGGCCCGCACCGTGGTCTCGGTCTGCGCGGCGTCGGTTCTCGGCACCGCGTTGTTCCTCTTCGGCGCGATCGTGCCCGCCTACCGTGCCGCCCAACCCACCGAGGCAATGCTCGATCACATCGCGCGCGAGCGTGTCTACACTCCCGATCTTCAGATCGCGGTGTGCGACGACACCCTGCGATTGCAGCGGGACATACTCTTTTCCCTCCGCATCCCGGTGATGGAGCACTGCGAACTGTGGCAGGTCGTTTCGTCGTCCAGGAAGTTCCTGATGATCGTGACCCTGCTTCAGGAGAGGTCGCTGCGCACCGCGGACAACGTCCGGCACATTGCGTCTGTCCAGCATCTGCCCGCCGACGTCACCAGGCTCAGAACGCTCCTCGAAGGCGCTCAGGTGGCGACGGTCGGCCTGCTCGCGAACTTCCCGACCACGGATCCGGTGGCGCGATGGAAGCGCAATCGCGAGTTCAAGCACTGGCTGGACACGCCCGAAGGCCAGAAGGCCGAGGCGGAGCGACTGGAGAAGGAGCGAATCGTGGCCGAGGATCGCCGTCGCGCCGGGCTCAAGTGAACGCTCCCCGCCTTCGTTAACATCGCGCTCGCCCTTCCCGTTCGAGAACAACAAGCAACCTGCTGAGAGGAAATCCATGACCCGGCGCTCCGCCTCCCTTCTTGTCGCGACCCTTCTGGCCGTGGCCACTCCCGCCTTCTCCCAGCCGCGCGCGGGCGGCGGTTCCGACGACAAGGACGCGACCATCGCGAGCCTTCAGGCCGAGATCCGGCGGCTGCAGACCCAGCAGATGCACCAGGGCCAGCAGATCCGCAAGGACATCGACGACTGGATGTGGTTCTCGCGCATGGCCGACGTCGCGAAGGTCGACAAGGTGCGGTTCACCTCGAAGCCCGCCAAGATGTCGAACCCGACCGGTCAGGGCTACGGGAATCCCCTGATCATCTCCGCCTACACCTTCGTTCCCCTCTCGCTCAAGGCCGGCCAGAAGGCGCCGCTCGTGGTCCTGGTTCACCAGGGGATTCACGGCAATTTCGAGACCCTCCTGGATCTGCGCACCACCCGCGAGCTCCTTGCCGAGGGGTACGTGATCGTGGCCCCCGAGTACCGCGGCTCCACCGGGTACGGCGGAGGCTTCTACGACCAGATCGATTACGGGGGCGCCGAGATCGACGACACCTACGCCTCGCGCAACTGGGCGGTGGAAAACCTCCCCGTGGACCCGCTCAAGGTCGGCATCATGGGCTTCAGCCACGGCGGCTATCACACGCTGATGAACATCCTGACCTGGCCGAAGGCGTACCAGGTCGCTTACGCGGGCGTTCCCGTCTCCGACCTCATCGCGCGGATGGGATACAAGAACGACAGCTACCGCGACACCTTCGAAGGCTTCATCGGCAAGTCGGCGGATCAGAACGTGGCCGAGTACAAGAAGCGTTCCCCATACGCACTGGCGTCGAAGCTCGAGACGCCGCTGCTCATTCACTCCAACACGAACGACGAGGACGTGAACGTGCTCGAAGTCGAGCACCTCATCGACTCGCTGAAGGCCGCGGGAAAGAAGTTCGAGTACAAGATCTACGACAACGCGCCCGGGGGTCACTACTTCAACCGGATCGACACCCCGCTAGCAAAGGAGTCGCGGAAGGAAGCGCTCGCCTTCCTCGCGAAGTATCTGAAGTAGCAGCCCCCGCCGTCATTGCGAGGGCCCAGTCCGTTGAAAATGGCCCGAAGCAATCTCGCGGGCCTGGTAGCGGCGTCCCGCAGCGCCCGGCCCCGGTCCATCTCTGGTCCGAGCTGGGCGGTCCCTCGTGTCCCGCCGTTCGGACCCGGACCTACTTCCCCTCGCTCAACTGCCTCTGATAATCAGCCGCGTCGAAGTGCCCCCTCGACTCGGCGACCAGGCCGTCCGCGCCGATCGTCCACTCCTCGTGCCCCTGGATGCGCACCGCCCGGCCCGTGCCTCCGGGTCCGGCGTTCGTCCCGGTGAGGGTCCAGCGATAAAGAGCGCGATCCCCCTGCGGAAGGATCTCGTCCATGGCCACGACCATGTCGGGGAAGTCGGTCATGAAGCTTTGCGCGGAGGCGGTGATGGCGGTCCGGCCCAGTGCGGGCGCCCCGTCGTTGATCTTCAACCACCCGTTCTCCGCGAAGAACGCTGCGACACTGGACGCGTCCTGACTGCACCAGGCCGCGGTGTATCTCGTTCCGAACTCTTTCAGCTGATCGGCGTTCATCGACATTCCCTTTCCATTGGCGACGCTACGGGGGACCGAGCAGGTTGAGGCCGAACGCGAGGAACACGATCACCGCGATCATCCCCCCGCCAAATCCGGCGGGGGCCAGACTCCCGGAGTCTTTGGCAGCCGAGCGTTTGATCAGGGCGGTTACGATCGCCAGGGTCAGGAGAATCAGCCCGGCCTTTTCGAGGTCGACCATGTAGGCCGGCTCCGCGAACGAATTGCCCGGCAGGCTGGACTCGAAGTTCGTTGCCGGGTTTCCGAACATCGTGCGATACGGATTCACGTTCCTTCGCCAGTCGCTCGACATGGTGTCGGTGATCTGGCAACCGAAGACGAAGAGGAGGACGGCCGCGGCCTTGAAGCTCGCGGGCGCCTGGTCACGAAGAGCGCGGGCGAGAAACAACGCGGGGACGAAGGCCACGGGCGCCATCAGGCGCGCGGGGGAGCCGAGCGAGGCGCCGTCATGAACCGCCGAAGTCAGCCACACCACGCCGAACAGGCACCAGATCTCCACCGTCGACCGCGAGGGACGCTTCAGTACGCGCAGGGCCATAACGCCGAGAGCCAGGATGGGGGCGAAGACGAGGAGCCCGTCGCGACCGCCGACCAGTGCCTTGACCAGGCCGGCGACGAAGCGCAGGGAGAGCGGATTCGGCGAGCCCACGTATTCCTCGGCCTGTCGGATGTAGAGGCCCTCGGGCCGGAAAAGGCCGGAGAGGTGATGGCAGTAAAGAAGTGAGGTGAACGCGGTCAGGAACAGTCCGGCGGCGAACCACAGCTTCGCGCGCACCGGGGTGTCAGGGCGCAGCAGAGCCATCACCGCGAACAACGCGGCAACCACCGTGAGCTTGGGGTGGATCCACAGGAGATACCCGCTCACCAGGCCGCAGGCGAGGGCGGTCATCGATCCCAGTTGGCGGTCGCTGGTGCGGAGTCGTCTTAAGAGCCAGGGGAACAGAAAGAGCGACAGCGCTTCGGGAAAGAGCTGATAGCCGCCGACGTAGACCGGGGCGGAGAAGAACACCAGGCCCACGAGGACCGCGGATCCAAGCGAATCGCTGGTGATGTCGAGGGAGAGAAGCCACAGCTCCCTCGCCGCGAGGATCCAGACCAGAGCCAGCAGCACGAACACGTAGATACCGGGGTCGCGTCCGGGCAGGACCGCCTCGCCGATGCCGAGCCCGACCGCCACCAGCGCGGGCAGCCCCGGGGGTTGCAGGTGGTACAGACCGCCGTCGAGACCGCGCACCGTCCAGTTGCCCGCGTTCCAGACGTGGCCTTCGGGAACCACCACCGGGCGGAAGAGATGGACCACGGAGTCCCGGCCGACCAGCGCCAGGTTTCGAATCTGCTGCATCCTCGTGGAGAGGTCGGGAGTCTCGGTCCTGCCTCCGGCGATGTCCGCGTCGGTGTCTCTGAGGAGACTGAACGCGATGCGCAGGTACTTCGGTTCGTCGCCGCCGAAGGCTTCCGCTTCCTTCTCCTGCTGAGGCACGCGGGCGAACGAGACGATCGCGATCAGAGCCAGCGCGGAGAGAGCGAACGCGCGATGGCCGGTGATCGCTTCGAGTCTGGCCGCCTTCGGCTCCGCGGAGGCGCGGCCTCGCAGCGCGGACCACGCGACCACGATTCCCCCGAGCAGGAGCAGGAGATCCCGCCCCGGGAAGAGCAGGTAGGCGAGGATGGGCGGAAGGTCACGGGCGCTCACGATGCCGCTCGCCAGATACGGCAGCGCGGCGATTCCGAGCCCGACCGCGAGGTTGATCAACAGAAGGCTATTTTCGATTCTTGACGTAGGTGTCGAGCCAGGTCGTCATTTCGTACAGAGTGTGTCCCACCGACTCCCGTGCGCGATAGCCGTGGGCCTCGGCGGGGAGGAAGACCAGTTTCGCGGTGGCTCCGTGGCCCTTGAGGGCGGCGAAGAAACGATCCGACTGGATCGGGAACGTGCCCGTGTTGGTGTCGGCCGCGCCGTGGATGAGGAGGATCGGCGCCTTGATCTTGTCCGCGAAGGCGAAGGGCGACATGTCCATGTAGGTGCTCTCCGCCTGCCAGAACGTGCGTTCTTCGTTCTGGAATCCGAAGGGCGTGAGCGTTCGGTTGTAGGCCCCGCTCCGCGCGATGCCCGCGGCGAAGAGGTCGGTATGGGCGAGAAGGTTCGCGGTCATGAAGGCGCCATACGAGTGACCGCCCACCGCGATGCGCTTCGGATCGGCGACGCCCAGGTCGACGATGGCCTTCACCGCCGCCTCGGCCGAGGCCACGAGCTGCGGGACATACGTGTCGTTCGGCTCCTTGCCGTTCTCGCCCACGATGGGCATCTTGGGATCGTCGAGGATCCCGTAGCCTTGCGTCAGCAGGAAGAGATGGGAAGCACCCTGCGGCCGCTGGAAGCGATACGGCGAGCCGCTCACCTGGGAGGCGGCCGAGGCGGAACTGAACTCCTGCGGGTAGGCCCAGAGCAGGAAGGGAAGCGGTCCCTGTTCCTTCGTGTAGCCCTTCGGCAGGTAGAGATCCGCGGTGAGGTCGACGCCGTCCTTCCTCTTGTAGTGCAGGACCTCGGGCTTGAGTTCCCCGAGCTGCGGTGTCGGATCCTTGAAGTCGGTGAGGCGCGTCTCCGCCTTCGTGGCGAGATTCACGAGCACGTAGTTCGGAGGCTCGGTGACCGACTCGCGGCGGAGGAGGAGGGTGCGGCCCGCGTCGAGAAGAGCGACCGGCTGCTCGTACCTCGGAGCGATGGAGCGGAAGAGCCGTGTCGTCTTCCTGGTGAGAACGTCATAGCGGTCGACGAAGGGCCGATCGCCTTCGGCGGAAGCACCGAGGCCGGAGAGGTAGAGAGCCTTGCCGTCGACCGAGGCCAGAAGCACCGAGCCGTAGCCTCCCGGACTGGTCAGGAAATCGCCGGGATTGCCGTACTGGTCCTCGAACGAACGATCGAACACGAGCTCGGGCGCCATGCCCGTGCGCAGGCGCCAGGTCCGCGTGCGCTTTGTCTTGTTCCAGCCCTCAGTCACCATGACCGAGCCGTCGGCGCCGAAGTCCGCCCCGTCGTACCGGTACTCGAGTTCGACCACGCTCTGAGCCGCTCCCGTGAAAGGGTCGCCGAGGGTCATGAAGGCGTCGCGCTTGGTCGCGGGGTTCGCGGGACTTCCCTTGTCCAAAGCCTCCGCCCAGGCGAGCGTCGAGGGCGCGCCGCCGCGCCACGAGACGCTGCGCGGCCCGATGGGAACCGCGTCGTTGGAGATCGAGACACCGTCTTGAAGCGGCGTCTCGGCGAGGCGCCGGGCGAGCGTGCCGTCCGAGTTCCACACTTCGGTCGAGGTGGGAAAGCGAGTGAAGGGAACCACGTAGCTGAAAGGCCGGGCGATCCTCTGGACCGCCACGTAACGTCCGTCCGGCGAGGGCAGGACGCGGCTGTACAGGCTCCACGGTCCGATCGGAACCGCGACGCCGTCGAGGGTGATCCGCACCGGCCGCGACGTCGCGTAGTGCTCGAAGATGGCTTCGTCGCCTGGGTCCTGAAGCATGTCCTGGTACGTCGGGTTGGGCGCGGAGCCTATGCGCGTCTCCTGGATGGCCGGACCGTTCGGGATGACGGGCTTGCCCGGAGGCTTTCCCTCCGTCCTCATCAGGCAGACGAGAGCGATGTTCGCGGACCACGCGCAGGGCGAGGTCAGGACACCCGAGAGCTTCGGGTCGGTCAGTTTCCGGATCGTGCCGGTGGCGACGTCGGCGACCGCGAGTTCGAGGCCGTTGTCCGCGCCGAGAATGATGGCGAGCGACTTCGAGTCGGGGGAGAACAGGGCCTGGAGGATCCGCCGGCCCTCGGGGATCTGAACCGTCACCGCTTTGGGCAGCGCGCTTGCGGCGGGAAGGGGCTTTTTCGGCGCCCTGCCTTTCGGGGCGGCGGGGGTTGAGGCGGGGATCGGGATCAACTTGAGGCCGGTCATGAAGCCGTCGCGCGACCCGGCGTACGTGCGCGGGTTGATGCGAATCCCGGCCAGGCGCAATTCGGGAGCGCCCACTTCCGAGATGGGCGGAAGCGCCGGCCGCTCCATGACCAGGAGCCATTCCCGATCCGGGGAGAGCCTCACGTTCGGTGAGGGCGCCGCGTCGAGGATCGCCGGGATGGGTGCCGGGGGGTCCTTGTATTGGGTCGCGTCCGCGGGAAAGGCCGCGGCGATAAGGGCCATGAGGAGGTGATTCATCGGTTGCTCCAGTCGGTCGCGAGCGTCACGACTCGCGAAGTCTATGGCCGTTCTTTTGAATGTCCGCGGCGACCGGGGTCGGCGCGGGCCCTCCCGGGCGGCTAAGCTTCGGCCCGCAAATGACCTGTTCCTCTCCATTCGGCCGGTTCAGCCGTTGAGCACCTGGATCGTCACCGGCGGCGCCGGTTTCATCGGATCCAACTTCGTCCGCCAGGCTTTCGCCGCCACGTCGAACCGACTGGTCGTGTTCGACTCCCTGACCTACGCGGGTCACCTCGAGAGCATCGAAGATCTGTTCGCGGACGATCGCGTGTCCTTCGTTCGCGGCGACATCGCGGATCGGGACGCGGTGCGGGCCCTCTTCTCCGAGCACCGGCCGGAGGCGGTCGTGAACTTCGCGGCCGAGAGTCACGTGGACCGCTCCATCGACGGCCCGGGCGACTTCGTCCGCACCAACGTGACCGGCACCTTCGAGTTGCTCGAAGCGTCGCGGGCGCTCTTCGCGACGCTCTCGGAAGAGGAGAGGGAGGCCTTCCGCTTCCTTCATGTCTCCACCGACGAGGTCTATGGCTCCCTGGGTGAGACCGGCGCTTTCCGCGAGGACACTCCCTATGCGCCGAACTCGCCCTATTCCGCCTCGAAGGCCTCGGCCGACCATCTCGTTCGCGCCTGGCACGAGACCTACGGCCTGCCCACCCTCATCACGAACTGCTCGAACAACTACGGCCCCTATCAGTTCCCCGAGAAGCTGATACCGCTCATGCTCATGAACGCGCTCGAGGGGAAGAAGCTTCCCATCTACGGGGACGGCGGGAACATCCGCGACTGGCTCTTCGTCACCGACCATTGCGACGCGATCCTGGCCGTCCTCACCAAGGGGAAGGTCGGAGAGAAGTACAACGTCGGCGGGAATTCCGAGCGCACGAACCTCCAGGTGGTGGATGCGCTGTGCGCCGCCATCGAGGCGGAGCGGCCGGCTCGTTGCAACCCCAGGCTCGAGGACCTGGGCCTCACCGCCTACACCGATCTCAAGACCTTCGTGAAGGACCGGCCCGGCCACGACCGCCGATATGCGATCGACGCCTCAAAGATCCGGCGGGAGCTTGGCTTCGAACCGAAGCACGCGTTCGAGTCCGGCCTCCGGCTCACCGTGCGCTGGTACCTCGACCACGCCGACTGGACCTCCGCGGTGACCCTTGGGAAGTACGACCGGGAACGGCTGGGCCACGCCACCAGGGCCTGACCCGCGGAGAAGACACAGGAGACCATCATCAAAGGCATCATCCTCGCAGGCGGTTCGGGCACGCGCCTCTATCCATTGACCCTGGCGGTTTCCAAGCAGCTCGTCCCCATCTACGACAAGCCGATGATCTATTACCCGCTCACCACGCTCATGCTCGCGGGGATCCGCGACATTCTCGTCATCACGACACCTGAGGATCAGGAAGGCTTCAAGCGCCTCCTCAAGGACGGGTCGCAGTTCGGAATCCGTCTCGAGTACGCGGTTCAGCCGAGCCCGGAGGGCCTGGCCCAGGCTTTCATCATCGGCCGGGAGTTCGTGGGCAAGGACCCGGTCGCCCTCGCCCTCGGCGACAACATCTTCTATGGCGACGGTCTGCCGCGCGATCTTCAGGCCGCGGCAAAGCGGCCTTCGGGCGCCACCGTCTTCGCGTATCGCGTGAAGGATCCGGAGCGCTACGGCGTGGTGGCCTTCGATGGAGCCGGGCGGGCCACCAGTCTCGAGGAGAAGCCGAAGCAGCCGAAGTCGAGCTACGCGGTCACCGGCCTCTACTTCTACGACAATCGCGTCCTCGACATCGCGGCGACGCTCAAGCCATCGCCGCGCGGAGAACTCGAGATCACCGACGTCAACCGCAGGTATCTCGAGCTCGACGATCTCAACGTGGTCATTCTCGGCCGCGGCATGGCCTGGCTCGACACCGGCACCCACGAGTCTCTGCTTCAGGCCTCCACGTTCATTCAAGCCATCGAAGAGCGCCAGGGTTTGAAGGTCGCCTGCCCCGAAGAGGTCGGCTACAAGATGGGCTTCATGTCCATAGACGAAGTGGAACGGGCCGGCCGGGTGATGGCGAAGAACGAGTACGGGCAGTACCTGCTGCGCATGGTCGCCGAGGAAAAAGGGGCTTGAAGGTCACCGAGACGAACCTGCCCGGTGTCCTGATCATCGAGCCGAACGTGTTCCAGGACGCGCGCGGCTTCTTTCTCGAGACCTTCTCCGCGAGCCGCTACGAGGCGGTTGGGATCCGCGGGCCCTTTGTCCAGGACAATCACTCGCGGTCGCTCAAGGGGACGGTCCGGGGTCTGCACCTGCAGGTGACCAAGCCGCAGGGCAAGCTCATGCGCGCCGTCTCGGGCTCCATGCTCGACGTGGCTGTCGATGTCCGGGTGGGATCGAAGACCTTTGGGGAGTGGACGTCGGCCGTGCTCTCCGGCGACAACTTCAAGCAGCTCTACGTGCCACCCGGTTTCGCGCACGGCTTCGCGGTCTTGTCGGACGTGGTGGACGTCGAGTACAAGTGCAGCGATTATTACGACGCGACCGACGAGCTGACCGTGCTCTGGAACGACCCCGCGGTGGGCATCGAATGGCCGATTCAGGACCCGACGCTCTCCGTCCGCGATCGGAACGCGAGACCGCTCGCCGAGTTGATCGACCGTCTTCCGAAGATTCCGGGCTGATGAAGATCCTGCTCACCGGAGCCGCGGGGCAGCTGGGCCGACAGATCCAGGCTCAGGGCCGGGGCCACGCGATCACCGCGCTCACGCGCCAGGACCTCGACATCGCGAATCTCGCGGGTGTTCGCGAAGCCGTTCGCGCCCACAAACCCGACCTCGTTCTCAACGCGGCCGCGTTCAACGACGTGGATCGCGCCGAGTCCGACCAAGACGCCGCCATCCTCGGCAACTCGGTGGGTCCGAGGAACCTGGCCCTCGCCGCCGCCGAGGTGGGTGCCTCCATCCTTCACGTCTCGACCGACTATGTCTTCGACGGGGGGAAGTCGACGCCGTACCACGAGTACGACGCGCCCGCTCCGCTCTCAAACTACGCCAAGAGCAAACTCGCGGGCGAGATCGCGGTCAGGGAATTGAATCCCCGGCACTACATCGTCCGCACCGCGTGGGTCTATGAACCGAAGGGCAACAACTTCCCCAAGACCCTCTATTTCCTCGCCCTCAAGCACAAGGAAGTGAAGGTGGTGAACGACGTGATGGGGTCGCCGACCTCAGCCGCGCATCTGGCCCGTGCGATCCTCACCCTCATCGAGACCGGAGCCTTCGGCACCTATCACCTCGCCGGTGCCGGGGAAGGCGCCTCTTGGTTCGATCTCGCCACCTGTTTCTTCCGGGAGCTGCACCTGGACACCGTCGTCCTGCCCGTGCCGTCGAGCGAGTTCCCAAGGCCCGCGCCGCGTCCGCGCTATTCA
>Ga0315271_10001161_pt1 | contig 15757 bp, 19 predicted proteins | sample C3_top_MG_FD_204664 | JGI IMG/M metagenome (GOLD analysis project Ga0315271, IMG submission 204664) | Sediment microbial communities from Yellowstone Lake, YNP, Wyoming, USA - C3_top | ecosystem: Environmental > Aquatic > Freshwater > Lake > Sediment | place: USA: Wyoming | collected 2017-08-01 | reverse complement strand
GATCGGCAGGGTGCCCTCGATGGAGCCGCGGGTGCACTCGCCCTCGCACGGGGCGTAGCAGGCGCGGCCCAGCGTGCCCACGAGGGGCGTGGCCTCGAGGACCAGCCGGTAGGCCTCCTCGTCCAGGCCGCTGCGCACCAGGCTCACGTAGCCGTGGGCGTTGATCCCGGCCGGGCACGCGAAGGAGCACGGCGAGGTGCCGGCCCGGTCGATCACGGCCTTCTTGGGCACCGCCTGGGGGAAGGTGATGTGGGCCGCCCGGCGGGCGACCAGGTCCGCGTTGAACTGGTCGGGGACCGCGACGGTGCACGCGGTCTCGCACTTCTGGCAGCCGGTGCAGGTGTCGATGTCCACGAAGCGGGCCTGCTTGGTCACCGTTGCGCTGAACGTCCCGTCGGCCAGGGTCTTGATCTCGTCGACCCGGCTGTAGGTGAGCGGCGTGATGTTCGCGTGGTGGATCGTGGACGCCATCTTGGGCGTCGAGATGCAGGACGCGCAGTCGAGCGTGGGGAAGACCTTGGACAGCAGGATCATCTTCCCGCCGACGCTGGCCTCCTTCTCGACCAGCAGGACCTTGTAGCCCATGTCGCCGAGCTTGAGGGCGGACTCCATGCCGCCGATGCCGGCGCCCACCACGAGCACGTCGTAGTCCAGGGCGGCGGGGGCCACGTCGGGCGTGGCGCAGGTGTCGATCGTGTCGGTCATGTCGGTCAGCCCGCCTTCGCCGGACCCATCGCGACGAGCGCCGCGGAGAAGGTCACCATGTGCTTCGTGAAGGGCTCGGCGCAGACCGAGCAGATGGCCGCGACCCGGATGCGGCCGGCGTCCATCCCCCGCTCCTTGAGGGCCTTCTGGGCCCTCTGGACGACGGCGTTCGAACGCTTCGCGCAGTCGTGGAGGTAGGAGCACTCCTCGCCGTCGGTGGCGACGAACACCCCGTCGAACCCGGACTCGAACGCGTGCAGGATCCAGGACGGGCGGATGCCGCTCGTGCACGGGAGGCCGATGACGTTCACGCCGGGCGAGTAGTGGAAGTGGGCCGACCCGGCCAGGTCGATGCCAGGATCGGAGATGGTGTTCGTCGAGAACACGAGGATCCGCGGGACGAACGTCCCGGCGGTGCCTTCGGGCTCGGCGGTGGCGTGTGCGGTCATCGGAGCGCTCGCTGCTTCCTTGAGGTTGTTGCCGTCGCGACGTTGCCCGAGGAGGGGTGCCGCGACGGCATGAGGGAGGGAGGTCTACTTGCGCTTGATCACGAAGACGCGCTCGTAGCCGTCGGCCTCGAGCACGCCGAGGAAGTCGTGGCCGACCTTGCCGGACCAGGCCCCGATGTCGCTCTTGGTCCCCGGATCGGTGGACCAGATCTCGATGGTCGTGCCCAGCGGGACGCCGGCCATGCCCTTCTTGGCCTCGAGGAGCGGGCCGGGGCAGGCGGTTCCACGGGCGTCCACGATCTTGGCGTCGGCGATGGCTTCGAGCTCTGCGGTGGTTGCGGACATGACGAGTGGTCTCCTAGTAGGTCAGGACGTTGGTGGCGGAGGTGATCTCGGCGATAAACCGGCCGGCGGCGACGATCTCGGCGCCCTCGACCAGCTGGTCCGGGGTGATTCCCCGGCTCTTGAGGCACGGGCTGCAGACGAGGAGCTGGCCGCCGAGGGCCTGCACGTCGCCCAGCAGCTTCCCGAGCGGCACGAACTCCGGGGCGGCCACCGTCTCGGCGACGCCGGCCTTGGCCAGCGCCACGGCGTCGCCCTGGAGGCCCATCACCACGGCGACATCGGAGGCGAGCGCGGCGCCCGCCATCACGAAGGGGATGGTCGCGAGCTCGGCCTCGGCCGGGCCATGCGTGACCATGAACACGAGCTTCTCGCCCATGGAAGGCATCTCCTAGATGAAGACGAGCTGGCCGTCTTCGGCGGCCATCAGGAACACGGCGATACCCCCCGACGAGTCGATGATCGGGTCGAGGCTGGAGACCTCCAGGCCCAGGACGTCGAGCGAACCGGAGCAGGCCACGAACGACACCGACCCCAGCTCCTTCGCCATCCGGAAGGTCTCGAGCCAGGGGATGGACTTGGTGCCGTTGACCGGCCGGCTGGCGCCTTCGGCGGTGGCGTCCCAGGCAAGCCCGTGGCTCTCGTTGACGCGCTCGGTCCGGAAGGCGTCGAGGGCCCAGTACTGGAGCAGGATGTTGACCGGGCGATCCATGGCCGCCGCACCGGCCGCGAGGGTCGCGGCCGCGTGGAGCTTGTCGGCCGTGCCGGAGAACAGGACCATGTTGAGCGTGTCGTTCATCGGGGGGTCACCTGTGCGGGGTGGAGGGCGGGGTCGGACGCCGGGATCGGGAGGAGCGGCCGGTCTGCCTGGTCCCCCAGGGCCGCGGCCAGGTTGCCGAGCGCGGACAGGCGCCGGACGATGACCTCGCGCATGAGCAGGCAGGCGGCGAGGATCTCCGGGTCCGCCAGGCGGTAGCGCATTGAGCGACCGTCCCGGGTGGCTTCCACCAGCCCGGTCGCACGCATCGCGGCGAGGTTCTGCGAGACGGCGGCCTGCGGCAGGTCCAGGGCAACCATGAGCTCCCTGACCTCCATCGGGCCGGCGCCCAGCAGGTGGACGATCCGCAGCCGGTGCTGGCCGGCGAGCGCCCGGATGAACTCGATCTGGATCCTGTCGACCTGGGATTCTGCGTCCGCGTACATGTCGTATCTATCTATATGTTCTAGACACATATAAGCCTTGGGCCGGATGGCACGAGAACGGCCGCCGAGGTCCCGGGTGCGACGGGACGTGCGGCCCGGAAACCTACCGCTCGCTGGTCGAGCGAGGGCGGACGCGAGGGGCGGGCCGCAAGGGGCGGGACGCAAGGGGCGCACGCGAGGGGCACGGCGCGGCGCGAGGGCAGGGGCGCGCCCGGGGATCAGGCGGCGGGCACGCTCCGGGCGACGAGCACGGCGTCGATGGGCACGCGCTCCCCTGCTCCGCGGCGGACCGCCTCCGCACGCACGACCGAGAACCCGTCGGGGAGCGCGGCCGCCACCTCGGACGCCGTGAACAGGACGTCCGGATCCTGCGGCCCGCCCACGCCGTCGGCCAGGTTCGTGCGGTCGTGGCCAACCACCAGCAGCGTGCCGCCCGGGGCAACGGCCGCGGCAGCCGCGGCGTAGACCCGCTCCCGCTCCGCGAGCGGCAGGTGGATGAACATCAGCAGCACGAGGTCGAAGGCCGCGGGCTCGGGCGCCCACTCGAGCAGGTCGGCCTGGCGCCAGGTCACGACGAGGCCGTCACGCTCGGCGCGTGCCTGTGCCCGGGCCAGGCCTACGCCCGAGAAGTCCACCGCCGTCACCGACCACCCGGCGGCGGCCAGCGCGGTCGCATTGCGGCCATCGCCGCAGCCCAGGTCCAGGGCACGGCCCGGGGGCAACGCAGAGGCCACCTCCACGAGCGTCGGGTCCGGCTCGTGGGCCTCGACCGGATCGCTGGCCCCGTGGCGCTCGTCCCACAGCTGGCGCCGGGTGCGTTCCCCAGGGTCTGGCATCGTCACGACCCGGTGCCCCCGGCCGGGCTGGGCCGTGGGTTTCGAGGCAGCGTGACCCACCCGAGGTAGAGCGCGTCGAACTCGGCGACGAGCCGGGCCCGCTCCTTCATCACGGCGGCCCAGTCGTCGAGGGCATCGAAGCCGCCCGCGGTGAGCTCGTAGTCACGTCGTGCCGGCCCGGATCCCGTCTGCCAGGTGGAGCGCACCTGGCCCTGCCGCTCGAGATCGCGCAGCGTCCGGTACACCTGGCCCACGTCCACAGGCCCGTTGGTGACGCCGAGGGTCGCGAGCTCACCCACGATGGCGTAGCCGTGCACGGACCCGCTCGCGAGCAGGGCCAGGACGAAGGGCTCCATCCAGCGGTGGTGGCTGCCCACGGGCGCCCAGCCACGGTGCAGTGGTGCGCCCGCCGGGTCGCGCCCGGACGCGATGCCGTTGACGGGGTCGGACGTGGGCGGCTGGGTCATGTGCCTCGAGCATAGACGCTCCGCGCACATGCGTGGGACGTCCCGGACGCGGTGGGTCCCCCATGGCCCGGCCCGCGGGAACGGGCCCCGGGGCCGCGGGAACCGGCCGAAGCCACGCTCCAGCGGGGCTGATCCGAGACACAGCCGGGTTGCCGTCCGGGTGTAGGTCGCTCGCTCGCCCGCCTCGGTTGTCGCTCGTCAACTCAGCCACGTGTCGGAACCCGTCCTGGCGAGCGTGGCATTCCCCCGAACCGGGCGATTCCGGGCAGAAGCCACGCTGTAGCGGGCCTGATCCGACACACAGCCGGGTTGCCGCCCGGCCCGCGGGATCTATGGGCCGGCCCGCGGGATTTTGGGGCCCGGCCTGCGGGAACGGGCCCCGACGCCCGGTGCCGGGCGGTAGGCTCGCGCCATGCCCACCCGCGAACAGACCCTCGCCGCCATCGTCGACACCTTCGTCCCTGCGGCCGACAGCCTCCCGGCCGCCAGCGAGCTCGGCGTCCACCGACGACTGCTGGAAGAGGTGGACGCCCTGGGCAAGCCGGCCCTCCGCCGGCAGCTGGACCTGCTCCTCTGGGCGGCCGACTCGCGCATCGGCAACCTGGCCGTGTCGGGGAAGCCGGTCCGGGTCAGCAGGATGGACCGGGCCGGGCGCGAGGACTGGCTCAGGGGCCTTGCCATCAGCCCCATCGCGCTGCGCCGGACGGCCTTCCAGGACCTCAAGCGCCTGACGCTGCTGCTGGCCTACGGGATCGAGGATTCACCGTGGCGGGCGACCACCGGGTACGTGGCGCCTGTCCCGGACGCGCCAGACCGCAGCCGCATCCGGGTGCGGACCCCGAAGGCCGGCGAGACGGTGGACGCGGACGTGGTGGTGATCGGGTCGGGCGCGGGCGGCGGCGTGGCTGCAGGCGTGCTGGCCGCGGCTGGCAAGCGCGTCGTGGTGCTGGAGCAGGCCGCGATGGTCAGCGAGGACCAGTTCGGCGGACCGGAGCTCGACGGCCTGGGTGCCCTGTTCCTGGACCGCGGGCTCGCAGCCACGAACGACCGCTGGATCTCCATCCGCGCGGGCTCCGCCGTCGGCGGCGGGAGCGTCATCAACTGGGCCTCGTCGCTCCGTGCACCCGCCGCCGTCCGCGAGGAGTGGCGGGCCGCGGGGATCGGCGACGACCTCGACGAGCACTACGACGCGCTGGAGGTCGCACTCGGCGTCACCTCGAGCGAGAGCGCCCGCAACGGCCCCAACGACCGCCTGGCCGCGGGTCTCGACGCCCAGGGCATCCCCCACCAGCTGATCCCGCGCAACGTCCGCGGCTGCACGGACTGCGGGCCCTGCGCGGTGGGCTGCCGGAGCGGGGCCAAGCAGTCGGTCCTGCGCACGTTCCTCGCGGCCGCCTGCGACGCCGGCACGGAGATCCTCGACCGGAGCCGGGCGCTCCGCGTCCTCGTGGAGAACGGGCGCGCCACCGGGGTCACGGCGGCCGTCCCGGGTGGCGAGATCACCGTCCGGGCGCCGCTGGTCGCGCTCGCGGGTGGCAGCATCCTGTCCCCCGCCGTCCTCCAGCGGTCCGGCATCGCGCAGGGCGTCGCGGGTCGCAACCTCCACCTCCACCCGGTCAGCGCCGTGGGCGGGATCTACAAGGAGCACCTTGAGCCCTGGTCGGGCGTGCCGCAGTCCGTCATGAGCGACGCGTTCGCGGACCTCGACGGGCCCTGGGGCTTCCGGCTCGAGGCGGCGCCGACGCACCCCGGGCTGATCGCCAGCGGCTTCCCGTGGTGGGGTCCCGAAGGACACCGCGAGTACATGCGGCGCTGCGGCAACGTGGCCGCGTTCATCGCCATCGTCCGCGACCGCAGCGGCGGTCGCGTCGACGCCGACAAGCACGGCGGCGTGACCGTCCGCTACGAGCCCGGCGCCCCGGAGCGTGAGTTCCTGCGCCGTGGCCAGCTGGAGATGGCGAAGGCCCACCGTGCGGCGGGCGCCGAGCGCATCGTGCCGCTGGTGACGCCGCCGCTGGACTGGGCTGCGGGCGAGCCCTTCGACCCCTACCTCGCCGAGCTCGCCGGGCGGCCGATCACGCCGAACCGGATCCTGCTGTTCACGGCGCACCAGATGTCGAGCTGCCGGATCGGCCTGGCGGCCAAGGACAGCGTGGCCAACCCGGACGGCCAGGTCCACGGCATCCGCGGCCTCTACGTGACCGATGCCTCCGCGATGCCGTCGGCGTCCGGCGTGAACCCCCAGCTCTCGCTCATGGCCATGGCCCGCAGGACGGCGATGCGGATGGTCGCCGCCTCGTAGCGGCTGTGCCGCCGCGTGGCGGGAAGATGGTCCGCGCCCCGGCGTATCGTCGGTGCGATCCACCGCCCGAGGCTCCCGAGGTTCCCGAGGTTCCCACCGTGACCGCCTCTCCATCCTCGTCCCAAGGTCCGCAGCTCGTCCCCTTCGTCCGGATCGTGGCGGACGAAACCGGTGGGTCGCGCTTCGTCGACGGGGCCGAGGCCCTGGCGCTGGCCGACTTCGCGCCGCCGGCGCCGCCGCTCGGCGTGTCCGCGATGGCGTCAGCATCGGGGTCCGGGTTCATCGGTGCGCCGGCCGGCTGGGACTCCCCTCCCCACCCGGCGCCGCGATGCCAGTGGGTGGTGATGCTGCGCGGGACCGTGGAGGCCACCACGAGCGACGGGGAGGCGCGGCGATTCGGGCCCGGCGCGGCGGTGCTCCTGGAGGACACGCACGGGGTGGGACACCGCACCCGCGTCGTGGGCGATGAGCCCTGGCTGGCGATGGTGGTCACGCTGGACTGAGCGCCGGGCGCGGCTCAGCCGAGGGCCCGACCTTCGAGCGGCGCGTCCACCGATGCCGCGAGTCCACCGCTGCCAGCCTTCTGTCCCGCGAGCACCTCGACGGGTCCGAGGGCCCGGTTGGTCCTCAGCGGCCAGGGAACGCCGAGCGTCGCGACCAGCGACTCGCGACGCAGGCCGGTCGTCGCGCGCAGCACGCCCGCAAGCTCGTCCGCACCGCCGAAGTCCGAGGCGTCGCCGAACCGGTCGACGACGACGAAGGCGCCTCCCGGTCGCAGCACGCGCAGTGCCTCGCCCAGCGCGAGGAGCGGGCCGCGCCCGTGCGAGCCGGCTGGGGACCGCACCTCGTGGAAGCACATGACCGATACGACCGCCTCGAAGTGCCCGTCGGGAAGATCAAGGCAAGCCGCATCCATCCGGCGGAAGGTCGCTCGTGCGCCGAGGTTCGCAAGCCTGGCCTCGCAGGCGGACTGCGCGTAGTCCCAGTCGGCACCCCAGAGGTCGACGCCGGTGACACCGACCCCCGGAGCCCGTTCCACGAGCGCGACGAGCAGGCTCGCGTCCCCGCAGCCGATGTCGAGCACTGACGCCTGCGAATCGGCCGGGAGCGACAGGCTCGAGACGACGAGCTCGTGGATGCGGCGCTCCCAGCCGCCACCGCCGGTCGAGAGCTGCCAGCGGATCCGGAGCATCACGAACGCGGCCCAGCCGGCGCCGAGCCCTGGGACCAGGAGCAGCAGCGCCGCGGGCGACCACAGACTCCCTGCAAGGGCTGCCAGGGCAGACCCCAATGCGATCACGACTGCGACGCGGATCCGTCTCCGAGGGATCCAGCTCGAGGTCGTGACGCTCACCGACCCTCCGCCCGCCAGAGGTCGACAAGCGCCCCGGTTGCCGACTCGAGGTGCGCCCGCCACGCATCGTTGAGGAGGTCCAGCGGATAGTCCGGACGAGCGAGATCGAGCGGGAACGGCGGCTCGTCCTGGATCGCGACCCGATACCAGACGGGAGCCGCCTCCACGCACCGCCATGCCCGTTCCGTCGTCCCGACCGGTGGCCCGGTCACGTAGTCCATGAGCCGGTGATGGAACTGTCGAAGCTCCTCGGCGCGCTCCGCCACGCCCCACAGTCCCGACAGTCGCGTCTGCGCATCCGGCGCGATCTCGTCGCAGTGGAAGACGAGGACGGCCTCCTCGAGCCCGCCACGCCGGAGCGCAGGACCGAGGCGGTCGTCCGCGGTTCGCGCGCCGATCCAGGCTGACCGCTGCAGCGACCGGAACCCAAGACGGGCCAGCGCCTCGTGCACGCGCGGGAGATCAGCGTCCGCTCCCTCCAGGACCATGCACAGCGTGTACCCGGGGACGCGCGCGCGGAGCGCCCTCGCCGCCGCAAGTTCCTCGAGGCTGGCCGGACCCAGGCGATAGCGACCGTCGGCCACCGTCAACCATCCCCCCGAGGATGCACGACTGAGTGCCGCCCGCAGCGTGCCATCGCGAATGTCAAACCGCTGCGCCAGGCGTCGGATCAGCGCCAGGCGGGGGGCCGGCACCTCGCCCAGGTGCGGGTGCACGGCCTGGAGGACCGGCATCGCATGCGCGACCTCCTTCGTTGTCAGCGTCCAGGCCCGCGAACGCCCGGCTGTTGCACCATCCCGCATCGTCATAGCAGACTACGCAACAGCCACCTGGAGGTCAAGGCAACGGCGCGGCTGCCCATCGCACGCGACGGTCAAGCACCAGCCGGCGAACGCGCGGTCCACGGTGGGATCTCTGGGCCGACCTCGACCGGGCACTGGGCGCGGCACTCAGCGGCGGCACGCCTCGTCGTGGCGGGCGATCTCGGCGGCGGCGTCGAGAGGACGCCGGTGCTGACGGTCCGTTGGCGCCTGGGCGTTGACCCGCGCGATGGCCGCGTTGATCCGGGTCACCAGGTCCTCGAGCGTGGCTCGATCCCGCCGGCGCGCCATGGATGAGGGCGCCGGTCCGGCTGCGGCGCGCGCCAGGACGACGTCACGCTTCGCGAGGAGCTCCCGGACCTCCTTGTCCGCCTCGATCCACGGCGGCGCGACGCCCGCATTCTTGAGGACGTGGAACGCGAGCCCCAGGTCCCCTGCAAGCGGGTTGTCGTCCTTGGGCAGCGGCTCTCCCTGGTGGGGCAGGTTGTCGAACTCGCCGTGCGCGATCGCCTCCCGGATCTGGCGGTCGATCAAGGTCTCCCAGTCCGGGCCCACCTGCATCTGCCCGTCCGGGCCGCGCCGGTGGACGAGCGGCTTCGGATCGGGGGCATCGGGCATGGGCCCATTCTTGGCAACGGTCGCGGGGCCGTCAAGGACGAGTGCCGAACCCGATTCGCGCCGAACCCGGTTCCCATCTTGACGGCCCTGCCACACTCGTGGACCCTGCGCGGACCACCCCGCGGAGTGACCGGCGGCCGCCGGTCGCCTGAGGTGACCGCCGGGGTGCCTGGAGGGCTTGATGCGTCGCGTTCCCCTGGTGGTGCTCCTGACCCTTGCCCTGGCCGCCTGCGGTGGCGGCTCCTCGGGCGGCGATGGTGGCGGCGGGGGCGGCGGCGGTCAGGAACCGGCGAGCGTTGCACCGCCCGTGGTCAACGGCGAGCTGCCGGGCATGGGCAACGTGCTGTTCGGCAGCGCATGGGACGCGGCGACCTTGGGCGTCACGGGCAAGACCACCAGCGTGAAACAGGGCACCACGCCCCTCGTCGCCGTCGGGCGCTCGCTCGCCCCCACGGACGCGACCGGCATCACGGTCCAGATCGGCCAGGGCGGTGCGGCCAAGCCGGTACGGCCCGTCACCGTCACGGACAAGCCGGACAAGGCGCAGCTGTTCGCGACCGACCTCTCGGCGGACGGCCTGGGGCCCGGCACCTGGATCGTGTCATTCCTCTCGAAGAGTGGCCGGACCCTCGCCTCGGGGTATCTCGTGGTCACGCCCTGACCGCCCGTGCCCTGACCGCCTGTCGCCCGCCGCTGCCATGCGGTTGACGTAGACGCCGATCACGGGCATCGTTCCCACATGGCGTCCTCGTGGTTCTCCTGCGCGTGTCCCGGGCGGCTTTGACGCCGCCGGTGCTCTCCGCGTCCCGCGCGCCTCGCGCCTGAGACCCGACCGAGCCCTCTCCCGACGACCGATCACCGGAGCCCGTGCACCGGCCGGCGTCCGCGTCAGTGCCGCACCCCTCCTTCGGCCGTTCCGGTCGTCGTCCATGCCCCTACCCGGTGCCAGCATGTCATCCCGTCGTTCGTCCACCACCTCCGCCCTCGATCAACCCCATCCCGCGGACCTCACCTCGCTCGCCCTCCACATCGCGGAGGATGAGGAGGCCTTCCACGGCCTCTTGCCGGATCGCGCCCTCGTGGCGACGTTCGCAGACGGCGTGGTCTCGCTGCTCTTCCCGGACGGACGGCAGGCCCCGCGCACGCCGGCCGGCATCCGCGCGGAGCTCGAGTCCCGCTGCAGGGCCCTGACCCTCGTCCTGGCGCCGCTCCGGAGTCGCCTCAAGGAGACCCCCGATGAGCTGGCGGAACGGTTCATGGCGCTGCTGCCCGCCATCCACGAGCAGCTGAGCCTGGACGCCGAGGCCATCGAGGCCGGCGATCCGGCCGCGCACGGCACCGCCGAGGTGGTCCTCGCGTATCCCGGGTTCCAGGCCCTGGCCTACTACCGGATCGCCAACGCCCTGCATCTCGAGGGGATCCCGCTCGTCCCGCGGATGATCTCCGAGATCGCCCACGGGCGGACCGGCGCCGACATCCATCCGGGCGCCACCATCGGCCGCAGCTGCTGCATCGACCATGGCACCGGGCTCGTCATCGGCGAGACCGCCATCATCGGCAACGACGTGAAGCTGTACCAGGGGGTCACGCTGGGCGCCCTGTCGGTCACGAAGCAGGCGTCCGGGACCAAGCGCCATCCCACCATCGAGGACCGGGTGGTCATCTACGCCAACGCGACGGTGCTGGGTGGCGACACGATCGTCGGCTCCGACTCCGTCATCGGCGGCAACGTGTGGCTCACCCATTCGGTGCCCCCCAACTCGCTCGTCTACCACCAGAGCCAGGTCCGGGTCCGGACCGTGGCCGAGATGGCCGATCCCCTCGACTTCGTCATCTAGCCAGGAGCGTCCCGTGAACTACAACAGCATGCTCGAGCTCATCGGCAACACCCCGCACGTGCGACTCAACAAGCTCTACGACCCGCGGGTCAGCGTGTGGGCCAAGCTGGAGCGCCAGAACCCCGGCGGCAGCATCAAGGACCGGATCGGCCTCGCCATGATCGAGGACGCGGAGACGGCCGGGATCCTCAAGCCGGGCTCCGTCATCGTGGAGCCCACGTCGGGCAACACCGGCATCGGCCTCGCGCTCGTCGCGGCCGTCAAGGGTTACCGGATCATCCTGGTGATGCCGGAGTCGATGTCGATCGAGCGCCGCAAGCTGATGCAGCTCTACGGCGCGGAGCTGGACCTCACGCCGCGTGAGCTGGGCATGAAGGGCGCCATCGCCCGCGCCCGGGAGATCGCCGCGGAGACGCCGGGCGCCTGGATCCCGATGCAGTTCGACAACCCGTCGAACCCGGCCGTGCACCGCCGCGAGACCGCCGAGGAGATCGCCCGGGACTTCCCGGACGGCCTTGACTACATCGTCACGGGCGTCGGCACCGGCGGTCACATCACGGGCGTCGCCGAGGCCCTCAAGCCGCGCTGGCCGGGCCTCAAGGTGTATGCGGTGGAGCCCACGCTCTCGCCCGTGCTGTCGGGCGGCGCGCCCGGGCCGCACCCGATCCAGGGCATCGGCGCCGGGTTCATCCCGGGTGTCATGCGGCCGGACCTGCTCGACGGAGTCCTGCAGGTCGCGCCGCCGGACGCCTTCGACTACGCGCGTCGTGCCGCCAGGGAGGAGGGGCTGCTGGTCGGCGTCTCCTCAGGCGCCTCGCTCGCGGCCGTCGCCCAGCTGCTCCCGGACGTCGCCGATGGCGCCCGGATCCTCGCCTTCACCTATGACACGGGCGAGCGCTACCTGTCCGTGGAGGCGCTCTTCGGCTGATCCCCTCGGGCCTCTGTCGGGTCGGCGCCCGCAGCAGCGCGTGCCGACCCGTACCTTCGTCCTAGTGCCCCCCAACCTAGAGGGCCGTGGCGCGCGGACGCACCACGTACGACGATCCGTCTGCCGGGGAAGGCAGGCCCATCGTGGTGAACCTTCACCGTGACGTGGTAGCACAAGGAGCGTGACGTGGTGGCGAACATGCCCGTGCCTTCGGGCTGGGAGGATCCGCTGACCGGTCTTGAGGGACCGGACTTCTGGCAGCGCGTCCTCGTGGCGGAGGCCGCCCGCGCGTTCCGCTACAGGCGGTCGCTGACCGTGGTGGTCATCGACATCCTGGGTCTCGACATCCTCGAGGAGACGTGGGGCGGCGAGGTCGCACGCCACGCGCTCCGGGCGGCGGCCCAGGTCCTCAAGCGCTCGTCGCGCACCAGCGACTACTGCGCCCGTATCGACGCCACGCGCTTCGGCGTCGTGCTCACCGAGACCGACGAGATCGCGGCCATCAACTACGTGGAGCGCGCTCGCGAGGATGGCCCGCGCAACATGCCGCGCGGCGGTGACCTGGTGCGCTTCAGCTTCGGCTGGGCCAGCCCCAAGAGCAATGAATCGGCCGACTCGATCGTGCGGCGGGCCACGGACCGGCTGATGGCTGACGTCATCGCCTAGAGCCAGGAGCCAGATCAGCCGTCGGGCGGGCACCCGTCCCACGCGAGCGTCGCCATGGCCGCGACGATCGCCGCCTGGAACGCCGCCATGTTCCGCCACACCGACGGCGACAGGGACTGCCCGTACCCGAAGCTGCGCCCGCCGATGCAGACGATGGTCCCGCGCGGCAGTCCGTCCGGGCGGAGCGCCCCGGCCAGGCCGAGCACCTGGTCGATGGCCAGCCCGTGCGACGAGCGTGGCGTTGGCGCATCCGGACCTGCCCTTATCGCGGCGATCGGGAGCGTGACGACCTCGCCCGGCGTGATCCCCGTGGCGGCGTCGACCACCAGGCACGCCTGGCCGGCCGGGACGCTCATCAGGTCGTCCACCCCGAGCTGACCGCAGTGGACCACCTCGAGGCACTCCAGCACCGAGACCGGGAGCGCCGCCAGCAGCGATGCGACGGCGGCCGGCGCCGCGCCGTCGTCACCACGGTCGGCGTTGCCGCAGACCAGGAGGCGGACGGATGGCGGCGCATGCACGGCCACGCGAGCGCCTCCGGTCACCGCGTCTCCACGATCCGGAGGTCGAGGAAGTGCGTCGCGCAGCTGATGCACGGGTCGTAGGCGCGGATCATCATCTCCAGCTTGTGGGTCGCCTCCGCCTGCGGCAGGTCCAGGATGGACGGCGCGAACACCGCGAGATCGGCCTCGATCGCCCCCTGGTTCTGGCTGGTCGGCGGGACGATCTGGGCCTTGGTGACGTGGCCCAGCTCGTCCACCTCGTAGCGGTGGTGGAGCAGGCCGCGTGGCGCTTCGGTCGACCACGCCGCGACGCCGGGGCGTGGCGTGAACGCGACCCGCGGCTCGGCCGGCCGCCGGTAGCCGTCGATCAGGTCCCTCGCCTCCGCGCAGGCGTGGAGCAGTTCCACCGCGCGCGCCACGATGGAGCGGTGGATGTTCGTCCGGATGGCGTCCGCGAGCCCGGTGGCGGCCAGCGCCTCCGCGGCAAGCGGGTGCAGCCGGCCGGACGCGAGGGTGATCCGGGCGGTGGGTCCCAGGAGGTAGACACGTCCGTCGCGCAGCCGGGCGTGGAGGGCGTTCGTCCCCTCCAGGTGGTGCTCCTCGAAGGCCTCGCCCCAGGCGCCCGGCGCGAGGTCCAGCCCGTCGGTGGACACGATCCGGCCGTCGTTGAAGGGGTACTCCGAGGGGTGCCGCAGGGCCACCAGCGGCTGGGCGTGCTCGAGGCGCGGCGGATCCCAGGAGGCCACCAGGCGCACCGTGGCCAGGGATTGCTCGACGGCCGTGTCCAGGGCGCGGCGGATGTCGTCCAGCTCGGAGCGCTTCGGGACCCGCGAGAAGCCGCCGACCCGGACCGAGACCGGGTGGATCGGCCGCCCGCCGAGGGCGGCGATGAGCTGGTTGCCCACCTTCTTGATGGCCAGCCCCTGCTCCACGATCGCGCGGTGGTCCACCGCCATCGCGAGCGCGGAGGGATAGCCCAGGTAGTCGGGGGCGTGGAGCAGGTACACGTGGAGCGCGTGGCTCTGGATGTACTCGCCGCAGTAGAGCAGCCGGCGCACCTCCCGGACGGCCGGGTCGACGACAACGCCGTAGAGATCCTCGAAGGCGTGCACGGCCGTCATCTGGTAGGCGATCGGGCAGATCCCGCAGATGCGGGCGACGATGTCGATGACCTCGTCGCCGGTGCGCCCCACGATGATCCGCTCGAAGTAGCGCGGCGCCTCGAAGATGTTCAGGCGCGCCTCGGTCACCGCACCGTCCCGGACGGTGAGGCGCAGGCTGCCCTCGCCCTCCACCCGGGTGATGTACGGGACCTTGTACTCGCGGTCAACGCCGGACCCGGCCGGCACGGAGCTGGTCGTGCCGGACCCGGCCGGCCCGGAGGTCTCAGTCGTCTGCATGGTCGTCTCCAGCGCCCGGCACGGCGTAGGCGATCACGCCGGGCGGGCCTCCGTAGGCAGCAACGATGGACCGGAAGGGCCCGGCCCAGCCGGTGAAGCCCGCGAACAGCCGGCTGACGTCCAGGTCCTCGCGCCCCCCGTCCGCCAGCATGCTCGCGAGGCTGGTCGTGTTGGCCTGCTCGCGCGGGCCGAAGCAGCCGTAGCAGCCGCGCCCGAACGACGGGCAGAGGGCGCCACAGCCGCTCTGGGTCACCGGACCCAGACACGGGAGCCCGCGCGCGACCATCACGCACACGGTCCCCCGTCGCTTGCAGTCGAGGCACACGGCTTCCTCGCGGATCTGGGGCCGGCGCCCCACCGCCACGGACACGAGGACCTCGCGCAGCTGCTCCGGGCTGATGGGGCAGCCGTGGAGCTCCGCGTCGACCTTGACGTGCTCCGACACCGCCGTGGCGGCGTTGAGCGACTCGATGAACTCGGGGTGGGCGTAGACGGAGGCCCGGACGGCGTCGTGGTCGGACCAGTTGCGAAGGGCCTGGATGCCGCCGTAGCTGGCGCAGGCGCCGATGCTGACGAGCAGCTTCGCCTCGCGGCGCAGCTCGACGATCTCGGCGGCCTGCTCGGCGGTGCTGACGGCGCCCTCCACGAGGAGGACGTCGTACGGGCCGGCGGAGCGGAGCGAGCTCGCTTCCGGGAACTCCACGATCTCGAAGCGGTCCGCGAGCGCCAGCAGCTCGTCCTCGAGGTCGAGGAGGGTGAGCTGGCACCCGTCGCAGGAGGCCATCTTGACGATGCCGACGCGGAGCCGGGGCCGGGCGACGACGGTGGTCATCACATGCCCTCCCTGCCAAAGATGTCGCCGACCTGGCTGAGCGCGAACACGGGGCCGTCGCGGCACACGAACACGCGGCCGGTCTGGCAGTGGCCGCACAGCCCGATGCCGCACTCCATGTGGCGCTCGAGGGTGACGAAGATCCGGTCCGGCGTGAGGCCGTGGTCCTCGAGCTCGTTCACCGTGGACTCCATCATCCGCTCCGGCCCGCAGACGAAGGCCAGCGAGCGCGAGCCTTCCCACGTCGCCATGTCGAGCAGGTGGGTGACGACGCCCACCGGTCCGGTCCACTCCGGCCCGGCGCGGTCGACGGTCAGCTGGACCTCGATGTCGCCGCGCGCAGCCCAGCCGCGAAGCTCCTCGCGGTAGAGCTGGTCGGCGGGCGTGCGGGCGCCATAGTAGAGGCGGATGGCGTCGAACCGGTCGCGCTGGGCGAGGAGGCCGTCGATCAGCGGCCGCAGCGGCGCGAGGCCGATGCCGCCGGTCACGATGA
>Ga0315271_10001160_pt1 | contig 15762 bp, 12 predicted proteins | sample C3_top_MG_FD_204664 | JGI IMG/M metagenome (GOLD analysis project Ga0315271, IMG submission 204664) | Sediment microbial communities from Yellowstone Lake, YNP, Wyoming, USA - C3_top | ecosystem: Environmental > Aquatic > Freshwater > Lake > Sediment | place: USA: Wyoming | collected 2017-08-01 | reverse complement strand
CCTCGATCGGCTGGACCTGTGGTTCCTGGTCGTGCTCGTGGTCGCCACCATGGGGCTGCGCACCTTCCGGCTGGCCGAGCCGTACCAGATGCACTTCGATGAGGTCTATCACGCCCGCACCGCCACGGAGTTCCTGCAGGGCTGGCGCTACGGGCTATCGCACGATATCTACGAGTGGACTCACCCGCACCTGGCGAAGTACGTCATGGCCGGGGGTCTCGTGTTGTGGGGCCAGGATGGCGTCAGCGCGACGAGCGACCTCGAGGTGCCGGTCGTCGCCTCCGCGATCGAGCCCCGTCGAGACGACCCGCTGGCTGGTGGCCGGGCCGGTGAGCGGCTGCACATCGCGACCGGGACGGAGATCCGGACGTTCGACCTGAGGACGCGAGCTCTGATCGGCGTGATGGCCGCCCCCGGTGTCACCGCGCTGACCCTGAGCAGCAGCGGCACCGAACTGATCGCGGGGTACGACGATGGCCGTCTCGCCACCGTTGACGTCGAGGCGATCGGGGTCGACGGGGTGGACGCCGGCCTGACCCCCGTCGAGCTTGGCTCCGGCGTGGGCTCCCGGGTGGATCTGCTGCTGGCCCTGGACGACGGGACGACCCTCCTCGTCGGCTCGGGCGAGCAGCTGTCGATCGTGGACATCGCCTCCGGTGACATCACGGGCGCCCTGGACCTCCCCCAGCCCGTGGACCTGGCACCGGGTGGGACCGGTTCCGCGCTCGTCGCAACGCCGGCCGTCATCGATGACCCGGCCGCCGTGTCGGTGGTCCTCGCCGACCTGATCGGGGGCGACGCGGGAGCCCTCGAGGCGAAGCTTCGAGGGCAGGGCGAGACCGTGGTGCTGGGCAGCCCCGGTGACGCGGCGACGCGGACCAAGGTGGAGGCCGCGATGGCCGACGGGACCCTGCCCGGGATCGAGATCACGGAGGTGGATCGCGTGGCGGTGGCCACCGCCGACGGGGTGACCTTCGTGGACCCCGCCACGGCGTCCGTCATCGAGACCATCCCGGAGGCCGGCGGGGCCCATGGTCTCGCCCTGGTCAAGGTCGACGACACCAAGATCTACGCGACCGTGGGTCCCGCGGACAAGCCCGAATATGACGTCATCGCCGTGGGCGGCGATGGGGCCAAGGACGGTCCGGCCTCGCTCGCGCGCCATCCACTCCCCGGGCCCGGGACACGGATCATCTGGGACGAGGCAAGCCAACAGGTCCACGTCCTGGGCCTCGCTCCGGACGCCCCTGTCGCCTCCGAGACCGGCCCGTGGACGGTCTACGTCATCGAACCGCACGGCAACTCCGTCTACGCCGACGCGCGGCTGCCGGACGGGTTCACACCGGTCACCTGGGTGGCGGACATCGAACCCGAGTATCCGGCGGAGGACCGCCAGCAACTACTCCTGTTCACCGACGCAGGCGCCTCCGCCTCTGTCGACGTCGGCTCCCACGCCTTCGCCTGGCGCTTCCCCGGCGTCATCGCGGGGGCCATCACGGCGGCCTTGCTCTACCTGCTGACCCGGATCCTGTTCCGACGCCGGTTCGTGGCCGGGCTGGTGGCACTGCTGGTCCTGGCTGACGGGATGTTCTTCGTCCAATCGCGGATCGCGATGAACGACGTCTACGTGGGCCTCTTCATCGTCGCCGCATACACGGTCTTCGCGGCCATCTGGACCGGCTGGTGGAAGGGTCGCTGGGCATTCTGGCTGGCGATGCCGGCCATCGGCGCCCTGCTGGGCCTGGCGCTTGCCTCCAAGTGGGTCGCGGCCTACGCGATCGGAGCGTTGGTGCTGCTGATCCTCGTGCGCAGTGCGCTCGGGCGGGTCGTCGCGGTCCTGGCGATGATCGGGATCACCGCCGTCCTGGGCTACATGGCCATCAGCGTGCCCGAGGGGGCGCAGGGCTTCGGCAACCTGACGTTCCTGTTGATCATGATCGGGCTGACGCTCATCGGGGTGGTGGCCGCGATCCTCCACCCCGTCGCCTGGACGGACGATGAGATGCGGTTCGCCGTGGCCGCCCCGACGGCGCTCGGGATGGTCGTCTTCCTGGGTGCGGTCGCCTCGGGTTCCGCGAACCAGTCGGTCAACATCGGCTCGCTCGCGGCAACCCCGCTCGAGGTGGCCCTTGCGCTTGTCCTCGGGTCCGGCGTCGTCGCGATCCTGTTCTGGCTGGGCGCCCGGCTGGGCTTCGGTCCGTTGGCCTCGCCACCGACGCCAGGTGACCCGGCAGGCTACCTGGCTCCGCCCGCGCCGGCTCCGGACGGCTGGCTCCGCCCCGGTTGGCTGCTGGGACTGCCGGTGGTCTTCGCGGCGATCTGCCTGGTCGCGCTGCCGGTCGCGCTCTATGTCGCCTTGTACATCCCGTGGGCGATGATCGAGGGCCACCAGATCGTGGCGGGCTGGCCGGCCGGCCACAACGGCCAGACCCTGCTGGACCTGACGGCCCAGATGTATCGCTATCACAACGGCCTGACGGCGGCCCATGCCGCCTCGTCGCCGTGGTGGGCCTGGCCGTTCGACTTCAAGCCCGTGTGGTTCTACCAGGAGGGACTGGGGGCCGGCACCAGCGCTGCCCTGTACGACGCCGGGAGCCTGGTCATCTGGTGGCTGGGCATTCCTGCCCTGGCCTTCGTCAGCCTGATGGCCTTCAAGCGGCGCAGCCCGGCGCTGACCTTGATCGCCGTCGGGTTCGCCGCCCAATGGGTCCCGTGGGCCAGGATCGACCGTGCCGCCTTCCAGTACCACTACTACACCGCGTTGCCCTTCGTAGTGCTGGCCCTGGCCTATCTGATGGCCGAGCTCTGGCATGGCGCGTCACGCCGGACGTGGCTCGTGGCGCGCCTCGCGGCCGGGCTTGCGATCATGGGTCCGGCGCTGCTATGGCTGTTCCATCGGCCGCTCTGCGCGCTCGTCGGCGTGGAGTCGGTCAACCCGGGTTCCGCGGCGTGTCCGGCCGTCATCCCGACCGCCGTGCTCACGACCCAGACCCTGGCCCTCATCGTCGTGGTCGGCATCGGGCTCCTGCTGTTGATCCGTCAGTTCGTCCGGCTCGATGCCGCCGACGGCCCGCAGGATGGCCGACGCTGGCGATCGTTCCTGCCCCTGGCGCTGACCGGTGTCGGGGTCGCGGTGACGCTCGTGCTGGTCGCCCTGGTGCCCGATACGCCGATCGTGACCCTCACCGATGTCCCGGTGGAACCCATCGCCCTCCTCATCCTCATCCCACTCGCCTACCTGGCCGTCCAGATCGCAGGCTCGCGTGATAGCCGCCGCTTCGTCGTGGGATTCGCGGTGGCGGCGGTGAGCTGGTTCGCGATCCTCTACCCGAACATCTCGGCCCTGCCCCTGCCATCCGCCGTGGTCGCGGCCTACCAGGGCATCCTGCCGACGTACCTGTACGCGTTCCAGTTCCCGGTCAGCACCGTGGATCGGAGCCAGCCGACGCCGCTCTTCACGCCGATGTTCGCGGTCCTGGTCGTGGCGATCGCGGTGACCTGCCTGGTCGTCGCCTACTCCACCTGGACCTGGCGACTGTCGCTCGTGGGACCGGACCCGGCATCGGCGCCCTCGCCGGCGGACGACGCGGAGGTTCTTGGACGGACCGGCGGTGGCGCCTGAGGGACCTCTGCCCTGAAGCCCGGCGGGAGCGAGCCGCTGGCGGCCAGGCGGCGGATGACGAAGCCGTAATAGTCTTCCACCCGGGCGGTGACCCGTGGCCAGCCGAATTCCGCCGCCCGGGCCTGTCCGGCGGCGCTCATCCGAGCCCGCAGATCCGGGTCGTCCAGCAGGCGCGCGATCGCCTTGGCCAGGCCTTTCGGATCGCGTGGCGGGACCAGCAGACCCTCCCGCTCGCGTCGGACGACACCTTTGTAGCCGTGGATGTCGGAGGCCACGATGGGCGCACCCGCCGCCATCGCCTCCAGCAGCACGATCCCGAACGACTCGCCGCCGGTCGCCGGTGAGACGTACACGTCTGCGGTCCTGAACAGCTGAGCCTTCTCCGCGTCACTCACCCGACCCAGGAATTCCACGCCCTGGAGACCGCGTGTGGCCACGTAGCGACGCGCTTCGCGTTCCTGTGGCCCGGAGCCCACCACCAGCAGGCGCGTGCCGTAGCCGGTCTTGCGCAGGACCCGCTGCGCCTTGAGCAAGTCGAGCAGGCCCTTGCGCGGCTCGTGTCGGCCGACGAACAGGAGGTTCGGTGTCCCGTCCTGCCAGCGCGCGATCGGTACGGCATTGGCGTAGCGCGGGACGTCCACTCCGTTCGGGATGACCTTGTAGTCACCCGGGAAGAACCGATCGATGAAGTGGCGGGCTGCGGCGCTGACCGCGATGCGTCCGTGGAGCCGGGCCGCGTGGCCGCGCATGACCCGGCTACCCAGTTCATACGAGGGCGAGAAGCCGGCAAACGCGTGGAAGGTCGCCACGTTCACGCTGCTCGACTCGCGCAACAAGAACAGGGAGAGGAATGGCACGAACGGTTCGTGGAAGTGAAGCAGGTCGAACTGCTCCTCCTGGAGCATCCGCCGGATCTGGCCGATGTAGCGCGGTGAGAACGTGAGGGTCCCGACGGATCCGTTGGTGCGCACGGAGAAGCCGACCCCCAGGCGGATGATGTCGCCCTCGGACGAGCGTTGGGGGCCATGGCTGGCGGTGATGATCCGGACGTCGTGACCGGCCAGGCGCAGGTTCTCGTACAGGAAGCGGACGTGCTGCGCCACACCACCGGCCTCCGGGTAGATGTACGGGCAGACCAGTCCGATCTTCACGCCGGACCCCCGTCGCGTCGTTCGAAGCGAGGCGGCCGCTGCCGTCCGCCCGGGTAGCCGTGGTCCCGGCCGGTGCCGTCGTTCCGGGCGCGCCCGACAAGTTCGTCGCGCGCGTCGCGGCCGCGTTTGCGCAGTTGCTCGCGGAACGTGCCGAGCTGGCCGAGTGTCTCGTGGAACGTCCCGTGGTGCCGAGTCGCCCGGACTGCGATCGCCCGTCGGAGGTCATCGACCGTCTGGCCGGGGAACGACGTCCATCCGACGCCGATGGCATCGAGTGCGTGCGCATCGCTGTTGCCCAGTTGGGCCAGCCCATGTTCGGCGGCGAACCGGACGACGCTCTCGTGGCGAGGTTTGCCGAGCGATGTCGGGTTGAACGTCTCGAGGGCGTCTGGATGGACAGTCTCATCCGGGTCGTCCAGCAGTCGCCGCAAGGTCCACGCCTGGGCGCACAACGGGTAGGGCACCAGGGGGTGAGCCGGGACCGCGAGCGCACCCTGGTCGTGGATCTCGACGATCGTGGAACGAAGCGACCGGTATGACCGGACCGGCTTCAGGAGACCGAGCGCCAGGAGGTGCCCGCCGAGCGTGGTGACCTCCTCGCCAACGACGACCTCCAGCGGCAGGCCCTGATCCCGTGCCATCGCCTGTCCGGCGAGGGCGGCATCGATGCGCTCGTGGTCCGCGATCGCGATGACGTCCAGGCCAAGTCCCACCGCCCGCTGGAGCACGTCCGCGACCGACGCGGTGCCATCCGACGCGACCGTGTGGATGTGCAGGTCGGCTCGACCGACGCGCGCAGGGACGTCGCCCGGATCGCTCATGCCGTGGGCTCCGGCGCCGCGGACTCCAGCGCCGCGGACTCCAGGTCCGGCCAGATCGGGAAGAAGACCGCCCACCACTGCTCCGGTGCATCCTCGACGATCCGCTCGAAGGCCGCTGCCAACAGGATCATGGTGGACGTCACCCGCTCACGTCGGGTGCCTTCGGTCGGCACGTCGATCGGGATGAGTCGCGCCCGGTAGCGGCCGCGGCCGCCGCGTCTCACGCCCAGCCCGATGACCGGGACGCCGGCCTCCACCGCCAGCATCGCCGGACCCATCGGCAGGATCGCCGGGGAGCCGAACAGGGGTATGGGGATCCCGCCGCCGGTCAGGTCGCGGTCGCCCACGATGCCGACCGGGACCCCACTGCGAAGCCCCTCGAGCAGCGTCCGCCGGGCCTCGCGCAGGCCGACCAGCCGGACACCGGCGACGCCCCGAGTCCGCTCGAACCAGGCCTGCAGGCCTGGTTCGTCGACCGTCTCCATGGGCGTGAGCACGGCCCCGACCCGGAACGCGAGAAACAGGGCCGGCAGCTCCACGGAGCCGAAGTGCAGACCGACGAACAGGATCGCCTTGCCGGGCACGACCGCCTCGGGCACGAGCTCCGGCGTATCGAAGTCCAGCCGCTCGTCCAGGAACGCTCGAGTCACGCTCGGTGTCCGGGCCACCTCAAGGTAGTACCGCGCGTTGTGGCGGAATGCCGAACGGACCAGCCGTTCAAGGGCCTGCGGATCGGTCGCTGCAGCGCGGACCGCCGGCGTTCCCCGACCGGTCACCGCCAGCGACTCACAGACTCGACGCAGGTTGCGGCGGGCCTGGGCGGCTCGGTCCGGGGCCAGTCGATACCACAGGTCACCGGTCAGCTCTGCCATCCGGACGAGTCGTGCCTCCGGCAAGCGACAGGCCAGCCAGGAGGCGGTCGTCAACGCTCGGACACGTAGCCTGGAGATGACCCCGTCGATCATGTCGTCCGGTCCGGCCCCGGGTCCGGTCGACCGGCCTGCATCTCGATCGCCCGGCGCTCGAGATCGGCCGTTTCCCTGGCTGTCGCCGGCCACATCGGCTTGAAGCTGTACCAGTCTTCCGGGTGCCGGCCGATGGTCAGGGCGAGGGCGTCGGCGATCCGCTGGGTGGCGCGCTGGAGGTCCGCCGGGTCCATGGATGGGACCTCGATGGGCTCCGCCCAGGTGACCTGCATGCGCCGGTCCGGCCGACGCACCGTGATGATCGGCACGATCCGCGAATCCGTCCTGGCGGCCAGCGTGGCTGGACCGGCCGGCAACGTCGTCCAGGCACCGAACAGCGTCACCGGGATCCCGTCGCTCCGATAGCCCCAGTCCACCAGGAGGGCCAGGATCTCACGCCGGCGAAGCACGCCGAAGATGGCCCGCAGATTGCGCCACGGGATGACCGTGGCATGCCACTGCTCGCGCTGGCGCTTGAGCAGCTCGAACAGCTCAGGGAACGCTGAATCGTCCGCCACCGCGCTCAGCGGCAGGCCAAGGTGGGCGATGGCTGCACCGATCGCGTCGTTATTGCCGACGTGACCGACGGTGCAGATGATGCCGCCGTGTGGCGCTGTCGCCCGCAGCCGCTCGATCTCGACCGGATCGAGTGGCTCGATCAGCTTGACGACCTCCTCCGTCGGCAGGAACGGCACGCGCATCAGCTCCACGAGGTAGTCCCCATAGACCCGGTATGCGCGCAGGGCAAGCTTCCGGACCTGCGGGTGGTCCGGCGGCAGCCCAAGGACGTGCCCGAAATTGCGGTTGGACCACGCCCGCTTGGTGGGCCACAGGAGGTAGGACGCCTGCGCCCCGAGTCCGATCAGCGCCCCGGCCGGACGAGCCGGCACGGTCCGCAACACCCAGGCCGTGGCGCGGTAGGCCAGCACGACCGACCGCTCCACGATCCGCGGGCTGGATCCACCGCGATGGTGCGGCGCCTCCAGCCGGCGCTCGCTATCGGTCACTTCTCGGCGACGGCCGCCTTGGCCCTGGAGGCCGCGAGCTTGCGGTAGGTCCGCTTCTTCGGGGCTTCCGTACCGACCAGGGTCTCGTTGTCCTCGCCCCGGATGAACGCTTCCACCCGGTTGAACGCGATGTCGTCGTGGATCTGCTGGGGCGGACTCTTCATGAAGTAGCTGGACGGTGCGACGAGCGTCCCGATCAGGCCACGATCCAGGCCCAGCTTCAGGCAGCGGATCGCGTCCGTGATGACGCCGGCACTGTTGGGGCTGTCCCAGACTTCAAGCTTCATCTCGACGTTGAGTGGCACATCGCCGTAGGTGGTTCCCTCCATCCGGATGTAGCACCACTTGCGGTCCTTGAGCCACGGCACGTGGTCGCTGGGTCCGACATGGATGTCGCCGTCTTCCAGCTCGTAGTCCAGCATGGACGTGACCGCGTTCGTCTTGGAGATCTTCTTGGACTCCAGGCGCTCGCGCTCCAGCATGTTCAGGAAGTCCGTGTTGCCCCCGAAGTTCAGCTGATAGGTGCGGTCCAGGCGGACGCCTCGATCCATGAACAGGCGGGTCAGCACGCGGTGGCTGATGGTCGCGCCCACCTGGCTCTTGATGTCGTCGCCGATGAGCGGTAGCCCGGCCTCCGCGAAGCGGCGCTGCCAGTATGGCTCCCGGCCGATGAAGACCGGGATGGCGTTGACGAACGCGACACCGGCAGCGAGGGCCTGCTCGGCGTACCACTTGGTCGCTTCCTCGCTGCCGACCGGCAGGTAGCTGACCATCACGTCGACTTCGCGCTCCTTGAGGATCCGCACGATGTCGGCGGTCTCGCCCGGCGCCTTCTCGATGATCTGGCTGAGGTACTTGCCCAGGCCGTCGTGGACCATGCCGCGATCCACGTTCACGCCGAGATGCTTGACCTGCTGGAAGACGTACGTGTTGTTGGGCTTGGTATAGATCGCCTCGGACAGGTCCTTGCCGACCTTGTTCTTGTCGATGTCGAAGGCGGCGACGAAGTCGATGTCGCTGACGTGGTATCCGCCCAGGTCGACATGCATCAGGCCCGGCACGAAGTCGGAGGCCTTGGCGTCCTCGTAGTAGTAGCGACCCTGGACCAGGCTGCTGGCGCAGTTGCCGACGCCCACGATGGCGACCCGGATCTTGCCGTCGCCGCGACGCCCGGACCCCGCCCAGGTGTTGGTCGGCGCCTTGTCGTTCTTGCCGTTGTTCTTGCTCACGTGGTTCTCCCTGCTCCTTGCTTGGTGGACGGTGGCTACTTGGTGGACGCGGAGGACTGCCTGGCCTGGCTGCGGACGTGGAGGATCCTCTGGACGACGGTGACGGTGGCCCCGAGGGCGATGATGCCGAGAGCGATCTCGAGCGCGAGGAGGCCCCCGGCGATACCGGTGACGATCAGGCCGAGGCTGAGGATGACGAGTCTGACCTCTCGAGGCATGACGCCGATCGCCGCCATCCCGGTACCGGCCGTGAAGCCGAGGCCTTCGGACTTGGCCCGGGTATAGCTGACCATGAAGGCGGCCCCCAGGGCGGCAGCACCGAGGATGGTCACGGCGTCCGACCCAGCCATGGACCCGCCCACCACGATGCCGAGGTAGACGATCGCCTCGCCCCAGCGATCGAAGACCGAATCCATGAATGCGCCGAGCTTGCTCACCTGGCCGGTCGCCCGGGCCAGCGTCCCGTCGAACATGTCGAAGACGCCGCCGATGAACACGACGAGACCGCCCACCAGCCACAGCTGGAGACCGAGCAGGATCGCGCCGACGACGGTGATGCCGAATCCGATGAGGGTGAGCCCGTCGGGCGTCAGGCCGAGCCGGCCCATGCCGAGGGCGATCGGCTCGAAGATCCGTTTGATCTGCGTGCGGGAGTCGTTCGAGATGGCCATCCGACTAGCTTACGAGTCCGAGCGCGGCGCGTTGCCGTGCGGCGAACTCGACGAAAGCCTCCTCGCGAAGGCGACAGATGGTCTCACGGCCCTGGCGCCGGGTCTCCACGACGCCGGCCGCGCGAAGGCGAGTCAGGTGCCACGATACGAGCGGCTGCGAGAGGCGGACGTGATCCACCAGTTCGGTGACCGTCGCGTCGCCGTCCGAGAGTCGACGGAGGATACGCAGCCGGTTCACGTCCGCCATCACCTTGTGGAACGCACGCAGTTGGCGCAGATCTTCGGGTTGGGCGACAGCCGCGGCGATCGTGCCGCGAACTCGTGCCGGCGATGGGGACATCTGGCTCCGATGGGTTGGTTGGGGTCGAACTCGGCCCGTCGCATCAACGACGCTTTATATCAATGCCGGTTGATGCTATTCGGCGGATCCGGCCATGTCAAGAGGGTGGGGAGCGACGCGATGGGTGCGCCGGCAGTGGGCGCGCAGGAGATTCATCGACTGGTCGTTCCGACCAAGCGGAACCGGGTCGCCTCGCACTGCCGAGCGTCAGGCGACCCGGCGGGTGTCCGGGGTCGTTCGGTTTGGCCGAAAGCATCGCGCGAACGACCGTGCGCGACGAGGACTGCTCGGGTGGAGACACGGCGCGGGCCGCCTCCCTCGACGCCACGTACACTCCGCCGATGGAACGCCGAACGGCCGTCGCGCTGCTGGCCGTCTTCGGGACCGGGGTGTTCCTGGCGGGCCTGGAGTTGATGATCACGGCTGTCGCGCTGCCGTCCATCCTGGCCAGCCTGGTGGACTCGGCCGGCATCTCCGCCTGGATCGAGCTGCGCAAGGCCAGCTGGATCATCAACGGCTACCTGCTCATCTACATCCTGACGATGCCCCTGGCCGGCCGACTGACGGACCTGTGGGGGGCCCGCCGGTTGTTGATGGGCGCCCTTGTCGTGTTCATCGTCGGATCCACCCTGGCCGGGATGGCCCAGAGCCTGGACCAGCTCATCGCCGCGCGCCTCGTGCAGGCCGTCGGTGGCGGGGTCCTGGTGCCGGTCGGGACGGCCGCGGCGTCGCACCTGTTCGCCGGCGCGGCTCGCCCCCGGGCTCTCGGGGTCATCGGTGCGCTGACGTTCCTGGGGATGGCGGCAGGTCCCGTCGTCGGAGCCGCGATCCTGTCATCCGTCCACGCGGCGGACGCGCTGGCCGGCAGCGGCCTCGCGAACAGCCCGTTGGCGGCGATCCTGGCACCTGCATGGCGGTGGGTCTTCTACATCAACGTGCCGATCGCGGTCCTCACGCTCATCGCGGCATGGGTGGTGTCGGCCGGCTGGGACACGCCCCGTCGCCCAGGCCGCGTGGATCTCGCCGGGGCGTTCCTGTTCGGCCTGACGCTCCTCTCCGGGCTGGTCGGCCTGACCCTCATCGGTACGGCCCGGATCGGCGGCACGGGCCTGGACCCGATGACGGTCACGGTCGTCCTGCTGGCGGTCTCCGCGCTGGCCGTCGCCGCCTTCGTATCCCTCGGCCTGCGGGCGACCGACCCGTTCATCGACCCCCGCCTGTTTCGGAGCCTGCCATTCAGCGCGGCAACCCTGGTCTCCCTCCTCACGGGCTACGCGTTCGCCACGGCGATCATCGGGGCGGCCGTCTTCGTCGACCGGGTCCTCTATGGCGGGCCCGACGAGCAGCGGCTGGCGCTCGGGGCCCTGGCCGGGGCGACAGCGGTCGGCGCGCTCGTGTCCGGGTTCCTGGTTCGGGCCGTTGGGCTCCGCCTCGTGAGTCTGCTGGGATTGGGCCTGAGCATCGGCGGACTGCTCGGGATGGCGACCTGGACGCCGGAGGTCTCGATCGGGCAGGTCGCCCTCGCGCTCGGTACGTTCGGGCTCGGCTTCGGGTTGACGGTCACCCCGCGCTCCACGGCGGCGGTGGAGGCGGCCGGCCCACGCCTGTTCGGTGTCGCCTCGGCGGTCGTCACGGTCGCCCGGATGGTCGGGATGGCGATCGGCCTGGCCATCCTGACGGCGTATGGGTCCACCACGATCGATCGTCTCTCAGACCAGATCTACGCCACGGTGGATGCCTACCTGCGATTCGTCCCCGAGGGGCTGCGCGATCGGCCGCTCAAGGACCCGCTTGTCGTGGACGCCCTGGAGGCGTGGGCCTCGGGTGAGGCAGCCCGGATCATGGTCGGCCTGTTCTCGGTCGCCGCCGCGGTCACGGTGGTCGCGATCCCGCCGTCGCTCGTGCTCGGAGGCCGTCCGCGTATGCTGACCGGCGAACCTGTCGCCACCCGCGCGACCGTAGCCGGAGACCCTGAACCCGATGGCAACACCCGTCCCGGGCCAGAAGCCCAGAGCTGACCCGAAGACCATCCGAGCCGGTGAGCCGGTCGCGCGTCGGCACGTCCCGGTCAGTTCGGACAGCCCCGGGATGCTATGGGTATCGGCGATGGTGGACGGCGCGCTCCAGGACGCCCGCGGCCCTGAAGCGCTGACCCGGCTGCCCGGCTTCCTGCGCCAGTCCGACCCCATCGTCTGGATCGACATGTCGGATCCGTCCCGGGCCGAGGTCGAGGAGGTCGGTGCGAGCCTGTCGCTCCACCCCCTGATCATCGAGGACGTACTCGAGGGCAACCAGCGAGCCAAGATCGAGATGACAGACGGGCTGGTCCACCTCGTCCTGTTCCATCTCGAGTATTCGGACCGCGTCGATTCCTCTGAACTTGATATCGTCCTGGGACCCGGGTTCTTGCTGACCGTGCATCCGACGGGCTGGGACCCACACGCGGCCCATCACCTGGGGGCCGGCACCGCCGCCGTGCTCAGCCACGGCTTGGACCACCTGCTGTGGGCCCTGTGCGACGACATCGTGGACAGCTACTTCCCGTTCTCGGACGAACTCGGGAACGCCATCGACCAAGTCCAGGACGAGGTCATGCTCAAGGCCACCCCGGCGATCCTTGAGAAGGTGTTCAAGTTGAAGCGCGAGCTGATCGAGGTTCGCCGGTCCATCAGCCCGGTCCGCGAGGTCTTCAACCAGCTGACCAACCGGGACATGCCGCTCATCGACGAGAACGAGATCGTCTACTTCCGCGACGTCTACGACCACCTCATCCGGCTGACCGACGAACTGGACATGTACCGGGAGCTGGCGTCCGCCACCCTGGATGTCTACCTGACCCAGGTCAACAACAACCTGTCGGTCATCATGAAGCGACTGACCGGGGTGACGGTGATCCTGGCCGGGATCGGGGCTGTCGCCGGGTTGTTCGGGATGAGCGAGGCGAATGCCGCGATCGGCGGCGGGGAGGCCGGCGGGTTCTGGATCGTGACCGGTGTGGTCGCGGCCGCGGCCGTCGCCGGTCTGGCGTTCCTGCGCAAGATCGACTGGATCTGAGCGGACGCGCGGCCTGAGCGCGGCTGCCGCTCAGCCGCAGACCACGGGCTTCGGTTTCGGGTGTGCCTCTGCCGGATCGGCGGCCTCCTGCGACAGGAACGTCGCCCTGACCTGGGTCTTGCCGGGGGTCCCCTTGGGCCCCTCGGATGTCTGCAGCCAGAGCTCCTCGGAGGTTGCCGTGATGGCGGCGTTCAAGTCAAGCTGATGGCGCCGCACTTCGACGACCTCGTACAGGAAGCGCTGGTCGTCACTGGTGTAGACCTCCACGACCATGCCCAGCATCTTCTTCCCGTCACGGATCTTGGAGGCCGTCAGGATCGGCAGGAACATCCCATCGCGAGCGTGGGCGAAGAGGTACGTGGCCCGCCCTTCCCCCGGCTGGCCAAGCTGCTGGATGTACATCGCCACGTCGCACAACGGGTAGGTGTTCGCTCCACCGGGCGGCTTGACCACCGGCAGGTCCACCCGGAGTGCGGGGATCCGGACGCGTGTGGCGACCCGATCGGCCGGGAAGGTTGGACCCGCAGTGGCCGGTGGGGCGGACCCGATCGGCGGCAGGGTGATACGCGGCGATGGACTCGGGATACCTGCGACCTGCGTCGGCGCCGGCGAGTCGAGGGGTCCGGCTTCCACCGGAGTCGTGTAGCTCAGCAGACCGGCGGCGAGCATCGTGACGCCGAGCGCCGTCAGGACGGCGGGGATCACGCGGGTGCGGACGCGGTCCACCAGGTCGGCCATTGGATCGGCATCGTAGCAGTGAGTCGCTCGGGACGCCCCTGGACTCTGGTACTGGTACCCTCCGCCTCATGATGCCTCGCCTCGCCATCCTGGTCGGGTTGCTGGCCGGGATCGTCGTCGCCGGGCTCATCCTGGGTGGTATCTACGCGCTGGCGCCGGAGAGCCCCACGGCCACCCAGAGCCCCACGGCCACCCCGACGGCCACGGCCACGCCCGAAGTATCGAGCGCACCGGCGAACACCACCTCGCCGCCCTCGGAGGACCCCCTCGTGGGAACCTCGGCCTCTCCCTCGGCCTCCTCGTCGGGATCACAATCGGCCTCGCCCTCGGGCGGTTCCCTGTTCCATGTCGGCGAGCCCGCGCCCGCGCTCGTCGTGCCGCAGGTCGGCGGCGGGACCATCGACCTGGCGAGCCTCAAGGGCAAGCCGGTCTGGGTGAACTTCGTGCTTCCGGTCCACTTCTGGATCGGCCGGGACGGGATCGTGCGTGATGGCGCGCTCGGCGGTATCGGCCCGGACATCATGGCTCGCGGCCTGCAGACCATCCGGCCGGGCGTCACTGTTACCCCTTGACTGACCGGTACGACCGGGTAGGTGGCGCGGCGATCCGCGCCCGGCTCGAGTCGCTCCTCGCGGTGGACGGACGCATCCTCATCGTGTCGGACTTCGACGGCACCCTGGCGCGCGGCTCGGGTGACCCCACGGCGGCCGCCATCGAACCGCTCGCGAGGCGGTCACTGCGCAGGTTGGCCCGCCTGGGAGTGGAGCGGCCTGGCCGGCTCTGGACGGCGATCCTCACCGGACGGACCGCGCTGGATGCCGCGACCCGCATCCGCGTGGGCGGCATCGAATACCTGGGCGACCACGGCCTGCAGTCCGGCTGGCTTCCGCGCGGCGCCCACCCGTCGTCGCTGGTGACCGCGTATCAGCCAGGCTTCGAGGGGCATGTGCCGGCTGCGCGGGCGCTCGCGGCCGGAGTCGGGAGTCGGCTGGGCCACCCCGAGTGGCTCTACGTCGAGTCGAAGGGTCCATCCGTCGCCTTCCACTTCCGCGCTGCCTCGGACCGCGATGCCGCTCGCGAGGCGGTCCAGGCCGCTGTGCGCGAGACAGAACACGAAGTCGGCGATCACGGTCTGGCCCACTACCGCGGCCGGCTGGTGGTTGATCTGCGGCCGGTCAAGGCCGGCGGAAAGGGCGAAGCGATGGCCCGCCTGATCGAGCGCCTTCGGCCGGCCGTCGTCGTGGCCCTCGGCGACGACGTCAGCGATGCCGATGCGTTCGCCGTGCTGCATGCCGCCCGCGTGACCGGCGGCCTTGACGGTCTGGCGGTCGCCGTACACGGACCCCACGGGATGCCCGACGCGGTCCGCGACCATGCCGACCTGCGCCTGGCGTCGCCGCATGAGGCTTCGCGGCTCCTGGCTGCCATCGCCCGCACCGTGGGTCGCGCCGACTGACGTTCCCGGCAACGACTAGCATCGTGGGATGCCCGAGCCCACAGCCCCTTCTTCCTATCGAGCGGTCTTCGCCGTTCCCCAGATGGGGCGGATCGTCGCGTCCATGCAGCTGGCCCGGATCGCGCAGACGATGCTGGGCGTCGCGATCGTCCTGTTCGCCCTGGCCGAGTACGACTCCCCGGCGCTGGCCGGCGTCGTGACCTTCGCCTCGATCCTGCCGGGGCTCCTGATCGCACCCATCGCCGGGGCCCTGCTGGACCGCCACGGCCGGGTCCGGCTCATGGTGCTCGACTACGCGGTGGCGTTCGCCAGCCTGGTCCTCATCGGCGGGCTGTCGTTGGCCGGCATGCTGCCGGTGGGCCTGTTGATCCTCATCGTGATCGTCACATCGCTCACGAGCATCCTGAGCCACGTGGGCCTGCGAACGCTCATCCCGCTGCTGGTACCGTCGCGGCTCTGGGAACGGGCGAACGCGATCGATGCGAATGGCTATGTGGTGGCCACGATCCTGGGGCCACCCCTCGCGGCCGTCGCGGTCACCGTCATGGGCCCATCGGTCGCGATGATCGCCATCGCGATCCCGTTCGGGTTGGCCGCCCTGTCACTGATCGGGATGCAGGAGCCGGCAACGGCAGTCGCCTCCAGCGGCCGCCTGCTGCCGGACGCGTGGGATGGGCTGCGCTACGCGTGGAACAACCGCACTATCCG
>Ga0315271_10001159_pt1 | contig 15764 bp, 20 predicted proteins | sample C3_top_MG_FD_204664 | JGI IMG/M metagenome (GOLD analysis project Ga0315271, IMG submission 204664) | Sediment microbial communities from Yellowstone Lake, YNP, Wyoming, USA - C3_top | ecosystem: Environmental > Aquatic > Freshwater > Lake > Sediment | place: USA: Wyoming | collected 2017-08-01 | reverse complement strand
CATTGATCTGCTTCAACGTGGAATAGCGCTCGCCGCGATAGCCCTTGTTGTACATCAGCCAGTCGGTGGTGGAGGCGTCCGCCGCGTCGAGCTCAGCCTGCGTGGGCCGGCTCGTCGCCGGCTGCGAGAGCTTGCCGTAGAGCTCGCCGATCTTCACCACGCCGGGCGGAGCGCCTGCCGAGGCGCTGCCGGTCGTTGCCGCAGCCGAAAGATCGATGGCACGATCCATCGCCGACTTGGGCGTCAGCTTCTCGTTTCCGGCGGGCAATCCGTTCTGCGCCAGAACGTAGGCGACAATGTCCGCATACTCCTGGCTGTTGAGTTCACCGCCCTGCCCGAGCGGCATGTTGGTGTGGACGTAGTTGTAGAAACTCTTGAGCAGCTTGCCGTTCCACAGCGCGACGAACTCCCTTCCCTTCAGCGCCGGCGCGCCGCCGCCCTGCAGTTGCGCGCCATGGCACACCGCGCATTTCTGCGCGTACTCCCAGCGGCCCTGGCTCACCTGCGCCGAACTGAAGAACGCCGTGCCGTCGGCGGCCGCGGTCCGCGCGACCAGCAGCGCGCAAAGAAAAAATATTCCGGCGCACGTAGGCTTCATGCGATTCACCCACAACGCGTTCATGAGCTGCCTCCCTGGCGCAACATTCGAGCCGCAATGGAACCACGCGCCACGACCTTGCGCAACCGGCGAACGCGGCGACGCCGTTGCTATACTCCGCCGCAATGAATTGGTCACGGTATCACCATCTATTCAGGATCGATTCGGTCACCGGAATCCGGACGGTCATCGCACGGATGATGTTTGCCGTCGGCGTTCCGCTGCTTGGCGGCGTGCTGCTCGGCCATCCGGTGGCGGGCGTGGCAGGCGGGTCCACCGCGCTCTTCGTGACGATGAGCGACATCGGCGAGACGCCACGCGTTCGCCTGGGCACGATGCTCGCGGGCTGGCTGGCGTTCGTCGGTGGCGGCACGCTGGGCCACCTCCTCGGCGGGACGCCGAATGCCAACGAGACGGTCGTGCTGATTTCCGCGCTGGTGGCGGGCTGGGCCAGCGGCGCGCACCCGGGCATTGCCGCTGTGACGCGTTTCTTTGCGGTCGCCACCGCGGCCGCAACCGGCATCCCCATCGCCGACCCCGACGTGCTGACGGGCATGATGGTTGGCGGCACGACGGCGTTCGCCGCCGCGCTCGCAGCCTGGAAATGGTCGGGCCTTCCGCCCGCCGACAACGCGATGGATTGGCGCGCCGGCGTCCAGCGCGCCTTTGCGGGCGCCGACGCCGGCATGCGCTACACGTTTTGTTACGGCGCCGCGGCGGCCACGGCACTGTTCGCCGCGTCGGTGCTCGGCGTCAGCGATGCCTATTGGGCGACTCTGGTCGTCCTGATGGTGATGCGGCGCGAAGGGACCGTCAGTTTCGAGCTGACGATCCAGTACGCCGCGGGAACCCTGCTGGGCGTGCTCGTCGCCGGCGTGCTGCTGCGTTGGGTCGAACCAGCGCTGGCACTCGCGCTGCTCGCCACGCTGGCCACGGCCTTCGCGCGCGTCGGCTTCGCGGTCAATCCCACGTTCGGCTACATGGCGTTCACCATGTACCTGCTGTTCGTCGTGCAACTCATTGAACTGAGCGCCGGAATCACGCCGCACCTGCTGGGGACACGCATCTACGACGTCGGTGTCGGCTGCCTGCTGGCAATGGCCTGGACGCTGGCCGCGACCTACCCGCGCGTCAAGGCGAAGGGCAGCTAGCGTCGCCGCCGACGCAAATGCGTACAATCAGCGCCGTGCCCGGGTGGCGAAACAGGTAAACGCAAGGGACTTAAAATCCCTCGGTCGCAAGGCCTTGCCGGTTCGAGTCCGGCCCCGGGCACCAAAGCAACGGCTGTCAGCGCCTTTGGCCTGGCATGAACTTGGCGAAGTCGCCCATCACCTTCTGCATCGATTCGAACGCGTTGCCGCCGGACGATACGACGCCCTGCAGCGCGTTGATCACGTTCTGCGTTTGCCGCATGTCCGGCATCATCGCCATGGCGGCCCTTGCTTCCTTGACGCCGGGAACGCCGGCCATCTGGCCTTCCATCAACGTGAACAGCCGCTTCTGGACTTCGACGACCAGTTCGAACATCTGGCCCCAGTAGCGCATCGCGCCTTCGACGGCTTCCTGCGACACGCTCTGGCCGGCGGCCATCAGCGCATTGGGACTGCCCGCCTCGGCAGCGTGGCGCGCGGCCTTGTGGCCCATCGCGCGCGCCTGCTCCTCGCCTTCGAACTGCAGCCGGCGCACCTTCGCCGTGCCTTCGATGGCGGCGTTGATGATGTCGAGCGCCATCTTCGTGTTCGACTTGTACAGGTCGATCGCCTGTTCGGGCGTCATCATCTTCGCCATCTTGGCCATGTCGCCCATGCCGGGCATCGCCGCCGGCGAATATCCGGCGAAAGACTGCGCGCGAGGCGCGGACTTCGGAGCAGCCTTGCGCGCGGCTTTGGGTGCCGCCTTGGCCGCAGGCTTGCGGGTTGCACGCTTCTTCGCGACGGGGGCTTTCTTGGCCATGACGGTGTTCCTTGGAGGGGACAAAGACGAATCCCATCAGACTCCTGATGCGGCCGGGCGTCAAGGGCGTTCGCCACGGTTCTTGCGGTCGCGCAAACGCGCAATCGGCGCGTGCTAACCTTCACGATCGCCCCAGCAGGCGCAGGTCATTTCGGGAGGCAGCACATGTCGGGTTTGAAGGAACGTTTCGGCCGGCCGTTGCGGCTCGGGATCATCGGCGGCGGTCCGGACGCGTGGATCGGCCGCATGCATCGCGGCGCGGCCGAGATGGACGGCTGGTGGCGCGCGGTGGCCGGCGTGTTTTCCAGCGATCCGGGACGCTCCCGCGCAGCCGGCGCCGCGATGGGATTCGCCGTGGAACGCAGCTACGGCGACGTGGCCGAGATGCTGGCGAAGGAGAAGCTCCGGCCGGACGGCATCGACGCGGTCGCCATCATGACGCCCAACGACACGCACTACCCGTTTGCCGCCGCGGCACTGGACGCAGGTCTGGACGTCGTCGGCGACAAGCCCGTGACCCACGATTTCGCGCAGGCGTGCGACCTGGTCGCGCGCGCCCGGCGCCAAGGACGCCTGTTCGCGGTCGCCCACGGCTACGCGGCGTATCCGATGACGCGGTACGCGCGCACGCTGGTCCGCGAAGGCGCGCTGGGCCCGATCCGGCTGGTGCAGGTCGAATACATCCAGAGCGGCCTCGCGACGCGCGTCGAGGACGGTCCGCAGAACAACCGATTTCGCTGGATCCTCGATCCGCAGCGCAGCGGCCTGGCGCTGGTGTTGAGCGCCATCGGCTGCCACGCGCAGCACCTGGCCTGCTTTGCCTCCGATCTCGCCGTCGCCCGCGTGGTCGCCGATGTCGGCGCGCTTGTCCCGGGCCGCAAGGTCGTCGACTACGTGTCGGCGCTGGTCGCGTTCGAGGGCGGCGCCCGCGGCACGTTCACCGTGACACAGGCCGCCGCCGGCGGCGAGAACGACATCCGGCTGCGCATCTATGGCGAAAAGGGAATGCTCGACTGGTCGCACCGCGAGCCGAGCTACCTGCGCGTCGCGCTGCAGGGCGAGCCGGTGAAGATCTTCGGCCGCGGCGACACGTTTCTCCCCCCGGACATCATCGCAGCCGGCCGCACGCCACGCGGACACCCCGAGGGCCTGCGCGAGGCCTTCGCCAACGTCTACGCGGAAATGGCGCAGGAGCGGATGGCGCGCGAACTGGGCGAGCCGGTCCCCGACCTCCCCTATCCGCGCATCGAGGACGGCGCGCACACGATGGCGTTCATCGAGGCATGCGTGGCGTCGCAGGCACAGGGAAAGTGGATCGACGTGGCGAAGGCGCCCGCCTGAGTTCGCGCCTGAGTTCGCGCCTCAGTGCGCCTCAGTGGGCCTCAGTGCGCCGCGGCCCTGCGCTTCCCCAATAGCGCGACCGCCGCGACGAACACCAGCATGCCGGCCGCGGCAAGCGCCGCTTCGACGTGCAGCATTGCGCCGACGTTCCAGCGTGTCTGCGCCCAGCCCTCGATGACGGTCATGTACATGATGGGCATGTTGGAGAGCGACGCAAAGACGTTGTACTTGGTGGCCGCCGCGCCGAGTCCGATGGCTTCGAGCACCACGGCGGAGAACCCGGCGTAGGTCAACCCGGTAATCAGCGCATAGACCATCGTGAACAGGATGTACATGGCCTCGGTTCGCGGCGCCAGCGCCATGGCCACTGCGCACGCCGCCTGCAGCGCGCCATAGAGCACGTACGCCTTCTTGCGGTCCATGCGATCGCACAGGTAGCCGCCGACCAGGCAACCCGCCATGGAGACGACGCCGCCCAGGACGCCGGTGACGAGCGCGACGGTGGCAGCACTGGCGTGCCAGTCGTCAGCCACCGCCGACCAGAGATTGGACGCGGCGCCGGTGCCGATGGGAAGAAATACGATCAGAAGCGCAAGGATGCCCGTCCGCGTGCGCGCAACCTCCCAGAGATCCTTCAGCACATATTGCAAGTCGCGGGCATAGCTGCCGCTTCGCGCGAGGGCGGGCGGCTCGCGCAGCGGAAGCAGCGCCAGGCTGCACAACGCGCACGCCAATGCGAGCACCGCGGCGCCCATCCACGGTTCCGGCAACGACTGCGCCATCCACAGCCCGGCGCCACCGCCCAATCCCTGCCCGCCGAGATTGCCGGCCTGGAACCAGCCGCCGGCCCTGCCGAACTGGTCCGTCCGCGTGCCGAAGACCATCAGGCTTTCGACCGCCATCGCCAGAAACGTGCTCGCGAGATTCGACAGCAGCACCACCGCATACAGCGCGGGCATCGACTCCGCGGTCGCGGGCAGCGCGCCGGTTGCGAATATCCCGATCGCGCTGAACACGGCGCCCAGCAGGTACCACGACTTTCGCCCGAGCGTCGTGTCGACGACCGGCGCCCACAGGAACTTCCACGTTTGCGGGATGAACGCGACGGCCACGAGTCCGGCGATCTGGTCCACGCCCAGGCCGGCCTGCGACAACCGGTACGCGACCGCGACCGTCAGGTAGCCGCTCATCGTCCCGAAAGGCAGGATGAGGAAGAGAAAGACGATGGGGTGCGCGTGGCGCGCGGCTGACGTAGGCACGGGTCGGGATTCCATCGGGTCGCCGATCAAGGCGGAATATTCCCGACCCCATAGACCGCGACAGTGGCGATAATAACCCCGGACCAGCCTTCGGAAGCCATCCACTCGATGCCATTGATTCGCCGGGCCACGCGTGACGATCTTTCGCTCAGCAGCCGCGAGTTCGCGTTGCTTGCACGGCTATCGACGCCGCAGAAGATCCAGAAGTTCATCAACGCCATTCCGGCCAACCACGAACCGGGCGGCGAGACGATTCTTTCGGTGCGCGAGGTGCTGCGCCAGCATCGTGCGCATTGCATCGAGGGCGCGTTCGTCGCCGCCTGCGCGCTCTGGGTGCACGGGGAGCCGCCGCTCGTCATGCACATGGACTGCGCGCCCAGCGACTGGCCGCACGTCGTGGCGCTGTTCCGCCGCGGCGGCGCCTGGGGTGCCATCTCCAAGACCAACGGCGCAGTGCTGCGCTTCCGCGACCCGGTCTACCGCACGCTGCGCGAGCTCGCGATGTCGTATTTCCACGAGTACAGCGACAAGGCGGGCCGCAAGACGCTGCGCAGCCATTCGGCGGCCTTCGACCTGCGCAGACTCAATCCGGCGCTCTGGGTCACGCGTGAAGCCGCCTGCGCCGAGGTCGGCGACCACCTTGCCGCCCTCCGGCACTATCCGTTGATCAGCGCGGCGCAGCAGCGCCTGCTCATCCCGCGCGACGCGTTCGAGCGCGAGGCGGCAAAGGTCGTCGAGTATCCAAGGGAAGCGTAGACTGCTGTTCGGCACTCCCACCTCAGGAGGGAAGCATGAGAGTCCTTGTTCGCGCGTTCGCTGCCATCGCCGCGTTCGCATTTCTCACTGCCTCGTTTCCTGCAGCCGCCCAAACGGCAACCAAGGTTCCGCGCATCGCCTACGTCTGGCTCTTCAGTGAAGGGCCGTCGGCGCCCTACCAAAACGCCTTTCGCGATCGATTGACCGAGTTGGGCTGGGTCGAAGGCAAGACCATACAGTCCGAATACCTCAGCGCGGACGGCAGCGTTCCCAGGCTGGACGCAATCATGGCAGGGCTCGTCCGCGACAAGGTGGATATCATTGTGACGATGTGCACGCCCGAAACGCTGTCCGCAAGAAGGTTCACGACCACGATTCCCATCGTCATGGCGGCCTCGGGCGATCCGGTGAAAGCCGGTCTTGTCCAGAGCCTGGCGCACCCGGGCGGCAATGTCACCGGCGTTTCGGCGATGAGCCTGCCGCTTTCGGCGAAGCGGGTCGACTTCCTGAAGCAGGTGTTCCCGAAACTGACGCAGACCACCGTTCTATGGAATCCGCAGCGGCCGGACAACGGACCCGAAGTGAAGACGATGCAGGAGGCCGCCACGCATTTGGGCCTCAAGTTCCAGTCGGAGGAAGTGCGAACGAGCGATGAGCTCGCCATCAAACTGGATGCCATCGGCTGGGACGGAACGCAATCGCTCCTTAATTCCGGTGACTCGCTCGTCGCAGGCAGTGCGCACATAATCGCGGAGCGGGCCGCGAAGATGAAGATCCCGGCCGTGTACGACGACAGGATCTACGTCGAAATGGGCGGCCTCATGTCCTATGGCCCAAACATGCGCAACATGCACCAGCGCGCCGCGGTCTATGTCGACAAGATCCTCAAGGGCGCGAAACCAGGCGACCTTGCCATCGAACAGCCCACGAAATTCGAACTGGTGATCAACAAGAAGACCGCGAAGGCGCTCGGCGTGACGATTCCCACCAAGGTCCTGCTGCAGGCCGACGAAGTGATCGAGTAGCATCGGCGTAAGTTTGCAACGCAGCTATGGATGCCTTGGACGATCTGGAGCAAGCCGCCGACGCTCTGCACGTCCGAAAGGGGAAAGAAATGATTGTTTCTCATCGGGCGATCTTCGCCATTGCCGCGCTCGTTCTTGCCGCCACCTCGTTGCCAGGTGCCGCCCAGCCGGCGACCAAGGTTCCGCGCATCGCCTACGTTTGGCTCTTCAGCCAGGGCCCATCGGCGCCCTACGGCGAAGCATTCCGCGAGCGCATGAGCGAACTGGGCTACGTCGAGGGCAAGACCATCCAGTCCGAATACATCGACGCCGGCGGGAGCGGCGCGAAACTCGACGGAATCATGGAAGGACTGGTCCGCGACAAGGTCGACATCATCGTGGCGATGTGCACGCCGGAAGCGCTGTCGGCAAAGAAGTTCACGACCACCATCCCGATCATCATGGCCGCGACGGGCGACCCGGTGAAGGCCGGCCTCGTGACGAACATGGCGCACCCGGGCGGCAATATCACGGGCGTGTCCGCGATGAGCCTGCCGCTGTCGGCCAAGCGCGTCGACCTGCTGAAGCAGGCGTTCCCGAAGCTGACGCAGACCACGGTGCTGTGGAATCCAGCGCGCCCGGACAACACGCCCGAAGTGAAGACGATGCAGGAGGCTGCCGCGAAACTCGGACTCAAATTCCAATCCGACGAGGTGCGCACGCGCGGCGAGCTTGCCGACAAGCTCGACGCCATCGGCTGGGACGGCACGCAGTCGCTGCTCAACTCGGGCGATACGCTTGTCTCGGGCGAATCGCGCGCCATCGCGGAACGCGCCAACAGACTGAAGATCCCTGCCCTCTTCGAGGACCGCTATTACGTCGAGATGGGCGGGCTCATGTCGTACGGGCCCAACTATCGCAAGCTGCACCGACGCGCCGCCGACTACGTGGACAAGATCCTCAAGGGCGCCAAGCCCGGCGACCTGCCCATCGAGCAGCCCACGAGCTTCGAGCTGGTCATCAACAAGCGTACCGCGAAGGCGCTCGGCGTGACGATTCCCAACTCCGTCCTGCTGCAAGCTGACGAGTTGATCGAGTAGGGCTAGCGCCGCCCGGTATTGCGCAGCGCCGGGTTGATCCGGTCGATATCGGCCTGCACCGTGGCGCGCGGGCGTTCGTAGACGATCTCGCGGCCCATTGCACTGCCGACGTAGGCTTGCGCATTGCGGGTGGGCGTCAGGTCGCAGCGGACGCTGTGCACGCCCTCGCCCAGCACGATCTGGATGCGGTCGGCGCGCTTGTTCAGCACGACGACGTCCAGGAACTGTCCGCTTTCGGTGACGCGCACCCTGATCTTCTCGTCATTCATGGAATGGCCGCTCCTTCCGTCAGCGCGACGCGTCAGGACCGGGACGCGTACAACCGTACTTCGTGGTCATGGCCGTCGAGCATAACGGTTTTCTCCAGCGTCATTCCCATTTTCTCGAGCAGCGCGGCGGAGCGCGCGTTGGCGGGCGACGTGATCGCCACGATGCGTTCGATCCCGATCGTTGCGTGCCCATACGCGATGACGGCCGCCGCGGCCTCGTGCGCGTAACCCTGCCCGCGATGTTCCGGAAGCAACGCGAACCCGATGTCCACGTCCGCGAGGGACGGACGCCTGATCAGGCCGCACATGCCGATCGGGATGCGGTCGCGCTTGCGCTGGACCAGGAAGAGTCCGAAGCCTTCGCGTTCATACATCGCGATGGGCCCGTTGCGCAGGTAGTTCCGGGCATCCTCCTGCGTGCGCACGCCCTTGTCGCCGATGAACTCGAGCCAGGCCGGGTCGTTGAGCAGCACGAGAATGAATGGCGCGTCGGCTTCGGTTAAGCGGCGCAGGACCAGCCGTTGCGTGGCCAGGACGGGCGGCGCGGCGTCGGGTACGTTGGTTCCACGCGCTTCACGCGCCATGGCGAGGTCCCGGCTTGCGCATCTGCAGGCGCCCGTAGCAGTACAGCACGGTGACCACGCCCAGCGCGATCGGCAGCGGCGACACCAGCAGCGCGGCGATCCAGTTCCAGGTGCCCGCGGGGTCCAGGATGATGACGCCCAGGAACACGGCGAGCGCCGAGCCGAGCGCGGCGGCGAACGACGCCCGCTTCGCGTCGCGAAAGACCATCTCGGACACGAACCCGATGCACACCGGCAACAGCAGCAGCAACACGAGCGCCTTCATGTCGGGCTTTCGGAACCTTGCGGGCGCGGCCACCCGCCTCTCGCACACTATAGGAGCGCGCCGGGCGTCTCGTCAAAACCGGGGGGTGAGCCGCCCCCTTGACGCCGCGGTTTCGCCGTCTATAATCCGTGTACCGCATATACATACGGTATCCCATGCCACCTCGCCCCCAGTTTCGCAAGATGAACGCCCACCTGCCCGCCTCCGGCGCCGAGGCCCCGCTCGTGCCGCCGCGCCTCACGGCCCGGCAGCAGCAGATCCTGGACTGGATCCGCGGCCACATGGAGGCAATGGGCATGCCGCCCACGCGCGCGGAAATCGCGGCGGGCCTGGGCTTCTCCACGGCCAGCTCGGCCGAGGACCATCTGCAGGCGCTGGCCAGGAAGGGCGCGCTGGAAATCACCCCGGGCGCGGCGCGCGGCCTGCGCCTGAAGGACATCCCGGGCATTCCGCTGCAGGGCACGCTGCCGCTGGTGGGCCGGGTGGCCGCGGGCAGCCCCATCCTGGCCGCCGAGCACATCGAGGCGCAGTACCGCATCGACGCCACGCTCTTCGAACCGCACGCCGACTACCTGTTGCGCGTGCGTGGCACCAGCATGCAGGATATCGGCATCCTGGACGGCGACCTCCTCGTCGTGCACAAAAGCGCCGAGGCGCGCAGCGGGCAGATCGTCGTCGCGCGTTTAGGCGAGGAAGTGACGGTCAAACGACTGAAACGCCGTGGGCGTGAAATCACGCTGGTGGCGGAAAATCCGGCGTTCCCGCCGATCGTCGTCGATCCGAAGGAAACACCCTTCGCCATCGAAGGCATCGCCGTGGGCCTGATTCGCGCATCGAAGTCATTTTAAGACCCGGGGGCGAATTCGTTCACCCTGTTTATATAGCATATTTGCTATAATAAAATGGTTTGGCAAGTTTTTTCCACAACGCTCGACTGGAACAGGAGTTGTTGCGGTTGCCTGCCGGCCTGCTGGCCCGTTTTCTCCGCTATGCAGAGCGAATGGAGGTTCATGGTCCGGACTTGGGAATGCCGCACACTCGAGCAATGGGCGACGGACTGTTCGAACTTCGTCTCAAGGCAGGGGAAGGCATCGGCCGCGTGTTTTATTGCGCGTCGGCAGGTCAACACATCGTGATGCTTCATCAATTCATCAAGAAAGCGCAGAAGACACCGGCGCGCGAACTCGATGTGGCGCGCAAACGAATGAAGGAGTGGCAACATGGCCGGCAACCTTAAGGCATTCAAGGCTCGCGCACTCGCGCGCGACAACGTCCGCCGCGAATATGACCGGCTGGCTGACGAATTCGCATTCCTGGACGAAATCCTGAAAGCCCGCGCCGAAACGGGCCTGACCCAGGCAGAGTTGGCAGCGCGCATCGGCACTACCCAATCGGCAGTGGCACGCCTCGAAGCCCCTGGCAGCGGACATTCACCCTCGATTGCGACACTTCAACGCTACGCCAATGCGCTGGGTTACCGGCTGCAGGTGCGCCTGGTCAAGGATCCGGCGGCAAAGACGCTTGCGGATGGCCGCAACGCAAAGCGCCGGGCAGCATGAGATGGCCAACGTCCGCTATCTCGTCAACGATGTCGACGCCGCGCTCGCTTTCTACGTCGGCGCGCTGGGTTTCGCGCTGGTCGAACGCTGGGGGCCGCCGTTCGCGATGGTCCGCCGCGACGACCTGACGCTCTGGCTCTCCGGGCCCGGCACCTCGGCGGCACGGTCCATGCCGGATGGCGCGCAACCCGTGCCCGGCGGATGGAACCGGCTGGTGCTCGAGGTGGACGATCTCGACGCAACGATCGCCGCGCTGCGCACCGCGCGCGCGCATTTCCGCAACGATGTCGTGAGCGGCCCCGGCGGACGGCAGATCCTGGTCGAGGACCCGTCCGGCAATCTGGTCGAACTATTCCAGCAGGAAGGAAAATGAGCGAGGAGAAACGCATGCCCCAAACCGCGCCTGTCCACGTCGATTCGCTGCCGACCGAATCCGGTGGCGGTTATCCCGAACCGTTCCAGTCACGCATGGGCCATTGCGAATGGCGGCGCTTAGGCGACCCGTTCGGCCTGACCCAGTTCGGTATCAGCATGGAAACGCTGCAGCCGGGCGGGCAGTCGGCGCTGCGGCACTGGCACACGCTCGAGGACGAGTTCCTCTATCTGATCGAGGGCGAGCTCGTGCTGCGCATGAACGCCGGCGAAACGACGATGACCGCCGGCATGTGCGTCGGGTTCAAGGCCGGCACGCGCGACGCGCATCACTTCGTCAACCGCTCCGACCGGCCGGCACGCTACCTGATCCTGGGCGCGCGCATTCCCGGCGACAACGGTTTCTACCCCGACGACGACCTCATGTGGGTCGACCGCGAGGACGGCTACTTTCCGGCGCACAAGGACGGCACGCCGTACTGGCTGCCGGGCAAGAAGCCGTAACCGCAGCAGCGCCACCCATCATTCGCGGAAGAAGGAGTCCCCATGATTCTCGGTTTGCGCACCGTCATCTATCCCGTCACCGATCTCGCGCGCGGCAAGGCGTGGTACGCCGACGTGCTGGGTATAGCGCCCTACTTCGACCAGCCGTTCTACGTCGGCTTCGCGGTCGGCGGATTCGAGCTGGGCCTGATCCCGGACGGCACGCCGGGGCCGGACGGGTCCATCGCGTACTGGGGCGTGGCGGATGCGGCCGCCGCGTTCGCGCGGCTGCAGGCGGCGGGCGCCACCGTGCGCGAAGCGCCGCACGACGTCGGCGAAGGCATCAAGGTCGCGTCGGTGGCGGACCCGTTCGGCAACACGTTCGCGATCATCGAGAATCCGCATTTCTCGACGGCCGCAGTACGCTGAATTCCCCCATTCCCTGCCCACGGAGATTCCCATGGCCGTTGCATCGGTTCCCCCAGGTTACGCGAGCGTCACGCCCTACATCATCGTCCGCGATGCCAAGAAGGCCATCGACTTCTACCAGCGCGCGTTCGGCGCGGTCGAATTGTTCCGCCTCGAAGGTCCCGACGGCACCATCGGCCATGCGGAAATAAAAATCGGCAATTCGCCGGTCATGCTGGCCGAGGGCATGGACGGCTACCCCGATCCGCTGAAGTTGGGCGGCGCGGCGGTGAGCTTCATGATCTACGTGCCGGATGTCGACGCCGCGTTCGCGCGCGCGGTGGCTGCCGGCGCGACGGTCAAGCGTCCGGTGGCCGACCAGTTCTACGGCGACCGCACCGGCACGCTGGCCGACCCGTTCGGCCACGTCTGGTCGCTCAGCACGCACGTCGAGGATGTCTCGCCGGAGGAAATGGACCGCCGCTTCCAGGCGTTGATGAAGCCCGCGGCCGGCGCCTGATCGATTCGAGGAGTCCGCCATGTACACGCTGTTCGGCACCAAAGGATCGGGCTCGGCCGCCGCCGAAGCCGCCCTCACGCTGGCCGCCGTCGAATTCCGCAGCGTCGATGCGGCGTCGTGGGAACCCGGACCGGGCCGCGACGAACTCGCCCGCGCCAATCCGCTGTGCCAGATCCCGACGCTCGTGCTTCCGGACAAATCGGTGCTGACCGAAAGCGCCGCCATCCTGATCCAGCTGGGCCTCGCGCATCCCGCCAGCGGATTGCTCCCTGCCGGCGCCACCGATCGTGCGCAGGCCATTCGCGGCCTCGTGTATGTCGCGGCCAATTGCTATGCCGCGATCGGCATCATCGACTACCCGGAACGCTGGTGCGCGGATGCCGACAAGGAGACGAACAAACGCATCCAGGCCGGTTCCAGGCAACGGCTGCACCATCTGTGGGAAGTCTTTGCCGACACGTTTCCCGCCCGGCCGTTCTTGAGCGGTCAACGCATCGGCGCGCTCGACCTCCTGGCCGCGGTGGTCTCGAAATGGTCCGGGTCGCGCAAGCACCTTGCCCAGGCGCGGCCGGAATTCAGCGCGCTGCTCGCGCGCATCGAGAACGAGCCGCGCGTGGCGCCGATCTTCGCACGACACTGGCCGCCGGCCCCCGGGTTCTGATCCCCACGGCCAATGCCCACGCACGATGACCGCCACCTCCTCAGTTGCCTCCTCAGTTGCCTCCTCCGTTGCGTCCTCAGTTGCCTCCGCCGCCCTGCTCGCGCATCCCGCGATCTGGCGCGGCGACACCTGCGCGCCGGAACCCTCGGCCCTGCCCTCCGGCTTCGCGGCGCTGGACGCCGTGCTGCCCGGGCGCGGCTGGCCGCAGGGCGCGCTGACGGAAATGCTGCTGGAACAGGAAGGTATCGGCGAGATCCGCCTCACGCTGCCTGCGCTCGCGCGCGTGCAGGCGCAGGGACGCGACGTCGTGTGGATCGCGCCGCCGCACCGGCCTTATGCGCCGGCGCTTGCCGCCGCCGGCCTCGATCTCGCGCGGCTGCACGTCGTGCATTGCCGCGAGCCGAAGGACGCGCTCTGGGCGTTCGACCAGGCGCTGCGCGCGCCGGAATGCGGCGCCGCGTTCGCGTGGCTGCCCACCCATGACGAGCGCGCGCTGCGCCGGCTGCAGGTCGCGGCGCGCGAAGGCCGCACGTGGGGCGTGCTGTGGCGCCGTCCCGGCCAGCGCGGCAGCGCGACGGCCGCGCCGCTGCGCCTGGCGCTATACCCTGATGCCGGGCAGCTTGCCGTGCGCGTGCTGAAACGCCGCGGCGCGGAATTGCCGCAGCCGGTGTTGATCGATATCGGCAGGCCCGCTTTCACACCCGTGCCCGCCTCCGCCACGCCGCTGCCGCCAGCGGCTTCGCCCCGCCTCAAGTCCGGCACGCAATAACAAGGGAGCACTCGATGGGAACGCTGGCGCATCACTTCGTCACCATGGCGTACAACAATGCGTGGGCCAACCAGCGCTTGCTGGCTGCGTGCGGCCAACTGTCGCAGGAGGATTTCGTCGCGCCGCGCACGAGCTTCTTTCCCTCGCTCAAGGCCACGCTTAACCACAACCTCACCGTCGACTGGTATTACGTCGATGCGCTGGAGCGCTTCGTCCGGGGTCAGCCGGTGAACACCGACCCGTGGCACTTCTACGAACCGGAGGAGCCGTTCGCCGCCTGCCGCGAACTGCACGCCGCGCAGCGCGATGTCGACCGCCGGCTGGTCGACGCGTGTGCAGCGCTGACCGAAGCGCAGCTCGAGTTGCCCGTCGCCATCCAGCGCAGCAAGGGCGTCATGCACGAGACGGCCACGCGGTTTCTGGCGCATCTGTTCCAGCACCAGATCCACCACCGCGGGCAGGCGCACGCCATGCTGGCCGGCACGCACGTCAAGCCGCCGCAGTTGGACGAGTTCTTCTGCGCCAACGAGGCCCACCTGCGCGCGCCGGAACTCGCGGAACTGGGCTATTCGGAAGCGGCGATCTGGAAGGGGCCGTAGCGGAAAATCAGGTATGGAAATTCAGGCGACGTCCAGCAACGCGCCCGGGTTCCTGGCCGCAATCGTGAGCAACGTACGCGCTGCGCCTGAGGGATTGCGCCGACCCTGTTCCCATTCCTGCAATGTCCGGACCGATACACCCAGTAGCGCGGCGAACTCCGCTTGTGACAAACCTGTACGCGTCCGGATGGCGGATATCGCAGGCAAGGGTCTGACGCGACCGACCTTCCTGCGCTTGAGTTCACGTAGCCCTTCGAGAATTTCGCGTCCGATGTTCCGCCGGCGCACTGCTCTAGCTATCGATCTCATTTCTGATTTGCCTGAGGATGTGGGCAGGGATGTTTTCAATGACATTTTTTGCATAAAGAGTAAGCAGCCAAATTTCTTCCTGGGTTGCCCGAAAGAAGTATATGACTCGGATTCCGGAACGCTTGCCGCGACCCGCGACGCTCCAACGCACTTTCCGGACACCGCCCGTCCCGGGAACAACGTCCCCCAATTCCGGGTCGTCTGCCAGCATTTGCTGCAGGCGTGCATAGTCGTCATCGGTAAGGTACGCCTGAACGAGACGCGTGAAAAGTCTGGTTTCGACGAAACTGATCATGATGTGAAAAAACTCTCGACGTTCATACGTCAATGCCGTATTTCGATGAAGACAAAGCAGTTCCATGGATCATCGTCCCAATCGAATTCATTGCGTATACGACCTTTGCATGAGGCGCCGGGTACATCGGAATGCCGCCGGTTGTGCGAATGAGCGCCAGCCATGCTCTGGGCCTGCCTCATCTTCCCTTCGCTGCCGCTCGACGTCTTCGCACGCGCTCAATCGCCGGATGAGGTCGCGCATCCGTTCGTCGTCAGCAGCGGCGGCCACTATCCGCGCGTCGTCGCGGCCAATGCGGCGGCCAGCGCGACCGGCATCCGCGCGGGCCAGCTGATCTCCGCGGCGCTCGCGTTCGCGCCGCATCTGCGGTCCCGCGATCGCGACGCCGACGCCGAAGCGCGCGCGCTCGCGCAACTCGCGACATGGGCGCTGACGTTCACGCCTGGCGCCGGCCTGGCGCCACCCGATGCCGTCGTGGCCGAGATCGGCGGCAGCCTGCGCCTGTTCAGCGGCCTGCCGCAGCTGGTGGCGCAGCTCGCCGGCGGCGCGCAGGCGCTGGGCTACGCCGCGCGGCTCGGATTGGCGCCCACGCCCGGCGCCGCGCTGCTCTTCGCCCGCGCGGGCCGCACGCAGCCAGTCACCGCCCTGGCGCAGCTGCCG
>Ga0315271_10001158_pt1 | contig 15770 bp, 15 predicted proteins | sample C3_top_MG_FD_204664 | JGI IMG/M metagenome (GOLD analysis project Ga0315271, IMG submission 204664) | Sediment microbial communities from Yellowstone Lake, YNP, Wyoming, USA - C3_top | ecosystem: Environmental > Aquatic > Freshwater > Lake > Sediment | place: USA: Wyoming | collected 2017-08-01 | reverse complement strand
TGCTGCGCGCCTTCAGGATAGTTGTGATAACGCTCACCATGCAGCGTATGCTCACCCTGCACTTCCTGCAGGAACACGATGTCGGCATTCAGCTCGCGTAGCCGCTCGCGCAATTCATGCAGCACCACGCGGCGCTTGAAATAGGAAAGGCCTTTGTGGATGTTGTAAGTGGCAATTTTGAGGGTAGGCATGGGAGTATTCTAACCAATGGATAGGGAAGATGCCCGCTCCTATAAACTAACTGCCTTATATATGCTAAGCGTTGCCAATGCCCCTCGTTGGCAACCCGATCTGCTTCGCAAAATCTAACATCCTCTCTATCGGCAACACTGCCCTCGGAATGATCGCCGGATCAACAAATATCTCATTGCGCCCCGTTTCCAGAACCTCTGCCAGATTCAACAAACCATTCATCGCCATCCACGGACAGTGGCTGCAACTGGTGCAGTTCGCGCCGGCTCCGGCGGTGGGCGCTTCGAGGAAAGTTTTATCCGGGCACAGTGTGCGCATCTTGTGCAGGATGCCGTTGTCGGTGGCGACTATGAATTCCTTCGCGTCCAGTTGTTGCGCAGCCTTGATGAGTTGCGTGGTGGAACCGACCATGTCCGCCAGCTGGATGATCGCGCGCGGTGATTCGGGATGCACCAGCACTTTGGCGTGCGGGTGCTTTGCTTTCAGCTCGACCAGCTCATGCGATTTGTATTCGTCGTGCACGATGCACGAGCCCTGCCACAACAACATGTCCGCACCGGTCTGTTCCTGCACATAGTTGCCCAAGTGGCGATCTGGCGCCCACAGCACTTTTTTGCCTTGTTCCTTGAGATGCTTCACCACCGGCAGTGCGATCGAGCTGGTCACCATCCAGTCGGCGCGCGCCTTCACTGCCGCGCTGGTGTTGGCGTATACCACTACGGTGCGGTCGGGGTGGGCATCGCAGAACACGGTGAACTCGTCCGCCAGGCAGCCGAGGTCGAGCGAACATTCCGCTTTCAGGTCGGGCATCAGCACACGCTTTTCCGGATTCAGTATTTTCGCAGTCTCGCCCATGAAGCGCACGCCCGCAACCACGATAGTCTTGGCTGGATGCTTGTGGCCGAAGTTCGCCATGTCCAGCGAATCGGAAACGATGCCGCCTGTTGCTTCCGCGAGATCCTGCAAGTCGGCATGCACATAGTAATGCGCGACCAGCACCCCATCCTGTTGCTTCAACAATTTCTTGATACGCGCGATCAGCTCCGGTTTTTCTGCCGCACTCGGCTCGCGCTGAACCTTGGCCAATGCCACAGCGGCTGGCGAGCCGGGATGCTCATAGGCATAAGGAATGGTTTTTTCACTCATTGATATTTCCTCTGTATGCGCGTTTTCATCGCTGCGGCAATTCCAGTATCGCAGCACGATTACTCGGTGAAAAAACTTTGTCTGCGGCATCCTGCCACACCAGCCACTGGTAATTCAAATGCTCGCGCGGCTCAAGTTGGATATCAACCCTATGTGGAAGTTGCAAACCGAACACATGCTCGGTGTTGTGTGTGATGCCGGGAGCATAGCGGAATCGCCAGTGCGGATAAATCTCATACACATTTTGCACCTGCCAATTTGTCAGCGCGTATTGCCGAGCATCCAGCCCGGTCTCCTCGCGCACTTCGCGTATCGCCGTATCAATCAGCGTTTCTGTGCCATCGCTGCTACCGGTGACAGATTGCCAATAGCCCGGATGATCGGCACGTTCAAGCAGCAGCACATCCCCGGCAATGGTATAAATTACCACCAGCACCGAGACCGGCTGTTTGTAGTGCGTCTTCATATTCCTGACTTCAGTTTGAAGGCGAGACAAGGCGGCAACGAATGAGTGACGCTAGCAGTGCATGTAGCACGATTATAACCAGCGACTTGCCCGCCTGCGGGCTTAGTCGAATGGCTAGTAGTTTCATCAGGAACGAATGAGGAATCCAACGCAGTATCGCCGATGAAATGAAGTCAGGAGTAGAAGATCCAGAACGGTTTGTTGCGCTGTCGCCAATACAGCGTCGTATCGGCAAAGATGTCCTGCACGATTTCCCTGTCGTTGGCGGAAAGGCCAAGCGTATCGCTAGCATTGCGCAGCAGCAGCACATAGCCGTTTGCCTGATGCCACGACAGGTCGCACAGTTCGTCGGCCAGTGCATCCCAGTTCACGCCGAAATCTGGCGGGAACTTGGCCGCAATGGCCAGTGCACCAAGCAGATTCTGCTTGCCCTTGACGCCCTTGAGGTCGGTATCGAACAGCGCCAAATCGGCTGCCTCAGCCGCGCTGCGCAAGGTTTCCAAACTGCATCCCAGCGAATAGCTGCCGGCTGCACCCCGGTCGCCCAGTTGTTTTGCTAATGATGCATCGTCCAGTTGTTGTGCCAATGCATCCATGGCTATTCCCGAATTCGTTTAAAGGTTTTGTAATGATCGGCGGTGTAATAACACTCCGGCAACGGTCCGCAGATGATACGTCGCGCCCCGCGATTGTGTGCACCAGGTGTCTTCACTGTGTATTCATGGTAATAGCCGCGTGTGTGTTTAGGCAATATTCGCTCGTAGTTACTGAACACCACCCCATCGCGCGAATAGGCGAACGGCCCGCCTTGCTTGATGGTTCGCAGTGTGTCGCGAGCCTCCTGCGGCATTTCCGCAACGCCGATCATCGCCAGATTGGCATGCGCATTTTGAGCGGCACGGTATGAATCCGCTTGTGCACCTGCCGGCAACCACAGCCACACCAGACAAATAATCAGCCAAGCTCGTAGCAGCCCGACCATTGTTATTCCTTGGTCACTTCAGCCGTGGTTTGCACTTGCTGACGCAGGCGGATATGCAGATCACGCAGCTGTCTTTCGTCCACTGCGCTCGGTGCCTGGGTCAGCAGGCATTGTGCACGCTGCGTCTTGGGGAAGGCGATCACGTCACGGATGGATTCCGAACCGGTCATCATGGTCACTATGCGATCCAGCCCGAACGCCAATCCGCCGTGAGGTGGTGCGCCGTATTGCAACGCATCCAGCAGAAATCCGAACTTGAGCTGTGCTTCCTCCGCGTCGATTTTGAGCGCGCGGAACACTTGCGACTGCACCACTTCCTGATGGATACGCACCGAGCCGCCGCCGATCTCGGAGCCGTTCAACGCGAGGTCGTAAGCCTTTGCCAGACACTTGCCCGGATCGCTTTGCAGCAACGCGAGGTGTTCATCCTTGGGTGCAGTGAACGGGTGATGGCAGGCGTTCCAGCGCTTGCCTTCCTCGTCATATTCGAACATCGGGAAATCAACCACCCACAGCGGTTCCCATGCCTTGCCGTTGGTGTAGCCTTTCTCGTGGCCGATCTTGCTGCGCAACGCGCCAAGTGCGTCATTGACGATTTTTTCCTTGTCCGCGCCAAAGAAAATGATGTCGCCGTTCTGTGCGCCGGTGCGTTCGATAATGGTCTTCAGTGCCGCCGCGTGGAGATTTTTAACGATAGGCGACTGCAGGCCGGTCTCGTTGAGCTGCATGATGTCGTTGACCTTGATGTATGCCAGACCCTTCGCGCCGTAGATGCTGACGAACTTGGTGTACTCGTCGATCTCGCCGCGCGAGAAAGTGCCTCCACCCGGCACGCGCATCGCGGCAACGCGGCCGTTTTCGGAATTAGCCACGCCGGCAAACACTTTGAATGCGACATCCTTTACCGCATCGGTGACTTCGGTCAACTCCAGCGTCACGCGCAGATCCGGCTTATCTGATCCGTAGCGCGTCATCGCCTCAGCATGCGTCATGCGCGGGAACGGGTTAGGTAGTTCCACCTTCATGGTTTCACTGAAGATGCTGCGGATCATTTCTTCCATCAGCGCGGTAATCTGTGTCTCGTTCAGAAACGAGGTCTCGATATCCACCTGGGTGAATTCAGGCTGGCGGTCAGCGCGTAAGTCTTCGTCGCGGAAACACTTAGTAATCTGATAGTAGCGGTCGAAGCCCGCCACCATCAGCAACTGCTTGAACAACTGCGGCGATTGCGGCAACGCAAAGAATTCACCCGGATGCACGCGCGACGGAACCAAGTAATCACGCGCGCCTTCCGGCGTGGACTTGGTCAGCATCGGTGTTTCGATGTCGATGAAACCGCGGCTGTCGAGAAAGCGGCGGAACGCCATCGCCACCTTGTAGCGCAACATCATGTTCTTCTGCATCTGTGGGCGGCGCAGGTCGATCACGCGGTTCGTCAGGCGCACGGTCTCGGACAGGTTCTCGTCGTCCAGCTGGAACGGCGGCGTGATCGAAGCGTTCAGAACCTCGATTTCGTGGCACAGGATCTCGATCTCGCCGCTAGTGATATTCGCATTGGTCGTGCCTGCCGGGCGGTGACGCACCTTGCCGGTGATGCGCAACACGAACTCGTTGCGCACCGATTCGGCGATCTTGAACATGTCGGCTCGGTCCGGGTCACAGACGATCTGCGCCAGACCTTCGCGGTCGCGAAGGTCGATGAAGATCACTCCGCCATGATCGCGGCGGCGATGCGCCCAGCCGCACAGGCTGACGGTTTGATCGAGTTGGTCGGTGTTGAGCAGTCCGCAATAATGAGTTCGCATGGTTCAGGTTATGAGAGAGTACAAAATTTAATTAATTATGATTTCAGGTAACGACGTGACTCTTTTCAGCTTCGGTGGAAGCCGCCGCCACACCCATCGAAACGATGGAGCGCAAAGCCACGTCCACGGTCATTTCCAGCTCGATGGTGTCGGCTTTGCGCACGAAGAAATAAAATCCGTTCACCGGACTCGGCGTGGTGGGGATGAACACCGCAACGTATTCATCCTCAAATTTATCGGTCACCTCGCCCGGTACACTGGTCTGAAACGCCAGCGACCACGCCTCAGGGTGGGGATAACGCACCAGCAACACCTTGCGAAACGAATTGCCGCTGCCTGACAAGAGCGTATCACTGACCTGCTTTACGCCCTTGTAGATGCTGCCCACGAACGGCACGTGCAGCATTGCTTTTTCCCATTGTTTCCACAAATATTGGCCAAACACGTTGCGCATCAGCAAGCCTGTCACTCCAACCACCACCAGCGTCAAGATGATCCCAAGGCCGGGAATGTGTATGCCCAGCACCCAGTCTGGCCGCCAGTGTTCCGGCAACAATAACAATGTCCGATCCATCGAACCGATGGTCAAATTCAGCACCCACAGGGTAATGCCGAGCGGAACCCAGACCAACAGGCCGGTAATGAAATATTTTTTCACGGGTCAGGTGTTCCCGCTGGCCACCGGGCAGGAACCCGTGGCGGCACAAGGCGCGCAAGCAGCTTCTGCCTTGGGCGCGGTCTTTTTTTGGGCGCCATTCTTGAAGTCGGTCGCGTAATAACCACTACCCTTCAACTGAAACCCGGCAGCAGTCAATTGTTTGGCGAAAGTCTCCTTGCCGCATTCCGGGCAAGTGCTGAGCGGCGCATCGCTCATTTTTTGCATCACGTCTTTTTGTAAGCCGCAAGCACTGCACGCATAAGCATAAATAGGCATCACTTACTCCTATCGAGTAATAATCAAAGGCGCGCATTATACCTGAGCGAGCCGCGTCAGCGCAGCCTAAGGATGCTTTGGATTGCACTCTGCGGGGATGCAGTCCAGTTTATTTTCGATATTCCCAGCCTTCTTCCGTTATAATGCACGCCACCCTGCGCCAAACCAATCAGCGTAGCGGTTCTTTACTCACCCTCAGGATCATTCTGATCTCTTATTCGTCTGCCTCGATTGGTGCAGCTCTTGTGAGCAGCAGGCCGTCGCAGGAGCCATGCTTTGTCTACAAATGAAATCACTTTCGCCAGTTTGAATCTGGCAGAACCCCTGATGCGCGCGATTGCCGATGCAGGTTACACAACCCCCACCCCAGTGCAGGCGCAGGCGATACCGCTGGTATTGGCCGGCGGCGATCTGCTTGCGGGTGCGCAAACCGGCACCGGCAAGACCGCCGGTTTTACGCTGCCGATCTTGCAGTTGCTCTCCGCAAAACCTGCCGCCAATCCGCGCCACGGCCGGCCGCGCTGCCTGATTCTTGTCCCGACGCGCGAGCTCGCCGCGCAGGTGGAAGAATCGGTGCAGACCTATGGCAAATATCTGCCGCTGAAATCCATGGTGATGTTCGGCGGCGTGAACATCAATCCGCAGATAAAAGCCCTACGAGGGCAAATGGACATCCTTGTGGCCACGCCCGGACGGCTGCTTGATCACGTCGGACAAAAAACGCTGGATCTGTCCGCCGTAGAAATCCTGATACTGGACGAGGCCGACCGCATGCTGGACATGGGCTTCATCCGCGACATCAAGAAAATCCTCGCGCTGCTGCCCAAGCAGCGCCAGAACCTGTTGTTCTCGGCGACCTTCTCCGACGAGATCAAGACGCTTTCCGATGGCCTGCTGCACAACCCCGGCTATGTCGAAGTGGCGCGCCGCAACTCCACGGTGGAACTGATCTCGCAGAGCATCCATCTGGTTCCACAAAAGCTGAAAAGTTATTTGCTCGCGCACCTGATCAAGCACCACGACTGGAAGCAGGTGCTGGTGTTCACCCGCACCAAGCACGGCGCGAACCGGCTGACCGAAAAACTGATCGCGGACGGCATTCCCGCCGCCGCGATACACGGCAACAAGAGCCAGCCGGCACGCACCAAGGCGTTGGCGCAATTCAAGGACGGCTCGTTGCCGGTGCTGGTCGCCACCGATATCGCCGCGCGCGGTCTGGACATCGACCAATTGCCGCATGTGGTGAATTTTGAATTGCCGAATGTGCCGGAAGATTACGTGCACCGCATCGGCCGCACCGGACGCGCGGGCAGCAGCGGCGCGGCGATTTCACTGGTGGACAAGGAAGAGTTGCCTTTCCTTAAAAGCATCGAGCGATTGATCAAGCGCGAGATTCCGGTGGTTGCGATAGACAGCTTCGTGCCTCCAGCCAATCTGCCCGCTGAAGCACCGCGTCCGCCACGCCCGCAGCACGGGCAAAGACGCCACAGCAATACGACAAGTGGCAATCGCGACCAGCAGCCGCGCGACGGCCAAGGCCACGGTCGGTCCCACCAACCGCGTAACCCGCAACAACGTAACCAACAATCACAAGATGGGCAGCCCCGCTCCGTTCAGCAGCCTCGTCCAGGACAGCAAGCACGCAATGGGAAACCACCAGGCAAACCGCGTCAACCGGAGAAAACTCCCAATCAGGAACATATGTCTGAAGCGGCGCGTCACCAATCCATGCCGCAACCCGCTTTGTTCTCGCCAAAACCAGTCCGACGCGGTCGTTGATGCCGGATCAATCCGGCCATCAGGATAGAGTTACTTCGAAGGCTTTCCCTTGTGGCGACTATAAACCGTCGTCACCCCACCTTCCGTCAAAGTCAGCTTGCCTTTGGAGAGCAGGAAGGGGATCGTCAAGTCGCTTTTCTTCCCTTTGAGCTGGATATACCCCCCGGAGGAAACAGCGTAATAGTATCTTTTGCCGTGGTAGTTGATGGTGCCGTCCTTCTTGAACGTGACCGACTTTCCATGCGCGCCATACCAGGTGCCGACTATCGATGCCGACGTCTTGCTTGAGGCATGTCCGCTAGCGGACCAGCCCAAAGAAAATAGCATCGCAACCAACAGCAGCCAGCGTGGAAAAGTCATGTGATCTCCTTGGTGTGAATGGCGAATACGGTAAAAGTCTCAGCACGGTTTGTCAATGCGATTAAACTAAAAACCGCAGTTGCCACCCCGCTCATGCTTCGATACACCTTGCTGCGCAAGGCACTGATGGAACTACTAGCCATCTGACTAAGCCGCTAACGCGGCAAGTCATTGGTTATCAGCACGAACGGGGTGGTCACCATCCTAGTGGGTGTCCGTTCGCCCTGAGTAGCCCGCATAGCGGGCGTATCGAAGGGTTGGTATCAATCAACTGCGCTTTTTAGGGTTAATGTTCGACGAGTCGCCACTTCCCCGGTTCCAGATTATCCACAGTCCACTCACCGATGCGGTAGCGGATCAAGCGTAATGTAGGCAACCCCACCGCCGCGGTCATACGCCGCACCTGGCGGTTTTTTCCTTCGCGTATGGTCAACTCCAGCCAACTCGTCGGAATTGCTTTGCGCGCGCGTATCGGCGGATCGCGCGGCCACAAGCTGGGCGGCTCTTCAATATGCTCCGCCTCAGCAGGCAATGTCATCCCGTCCTTGAGTTGCACGCCGCGCCGCAAGTTCTCCAGCGTAGTCTCATCGGGTATGCCCTCCACCTGCACCCAGTATGTCTTGGGTAATTTGTGTTTGGGGTCGGTGATGCGGTGTTGCAGCTTGCCGTCGTCGGTCAGCACCAGCAGGCCTTCGCTGTCGGTATCCAGCCGCCCGGCGGGATAAAAATCGGGAAGCGCGATATAATCAGCCAGCGTCGGATGCAGGCCATCGCGACTGAATTGGCAGATCACGCCAAACGGTTTGTTGAACAGCAGTATGCGTCCCATCGGAATCTTGTTTATTTTTGAAGCCACATATTACCGCTTCCGCTACCCCTGATTCCATTTTCACTTCAATCGGAAATTAATCCGTAGGTCGGGTTAAACCCGACGCTGGTTATGTCGGGATGAATCCCGACCTACAGCATTCACGATTGAAATAGCATTGTTATAACTAAAGAGAAAAACATGACAAGCCAAAAAATCATTTACACCCTGACTGATGAAGCGCCTGCACTGGCCACCTATTCATTACTTCCCATCGTACAGGCCTTCACCAATGCTGCCGGTGTAGTTGTCGAGACAAGAGATATTTCCCTGACAGGACGGATACTCGCAAATTTCCCGGAGAACCTGACTGCCACCCAGAAGATATCGGATCAACTAACCGAACTGGGCGAGCTGACGCTCAAGCCGGAAGCTAACATCATCAAGCTGCCCAATGTCAGCGCATCGATCCCGCAATTGAAGGCGGCGATAAAGGAATTGCAAGCGCAAGGATACAAAGTCCCGGCTTATCCAGAAGACCCTAAAACAGATGCCGATAAAGAGATCAAGGCTCGTTACGGCAAGGTGCTCGGCAGCGCAGTCAACCCGGTGCTGCGTGAAGGCAACTCCGACCGCCGCGCCGCCGCTTCGGTCAAGCAATACGCGCGCAAACATCCGCACCGGATGGGCAAGTGGGCTCCTGACTCGAAGACCCGCGTGGCACACATGAGCAGCGGCGATTTCTACGGCAGCGAAAGATCCGTGACGGTGCCGGAAGCCACCAGCACCCGCATCGAATTCGTCGGCAAGGACGGCAAGGTCAGCGTGCTCAAGGACAAACTCTCGCTCAAGGCGGGCGAGGTGATCGACTCCGCCGTGATGAGCCGCCGCGCGCTGCGCCAGTTCTACGCCGAACAGATCGCAGCAGCGAAGAAGGAGGACGTACTGCTGTCGCTGCATCTCAAGGCCACGATGATGAAAGTGTCCGACCCCATCATGTTCGGCCATGCTGTTTCCGTGTTCTTCAAGAAGGTGTTCGACAAGCACGGCGCGCTGCTCAAGGCTCTGGGCGTCAACGTCAACAACGGCTTCGGCGACATGGAAGCCAAGGTGTTTGCGTTGCCGGAAAGCAAACGTGCCACCATCGTTGCCGACATCGCCGACTGTTTCCGCAACGGGCCTGCGCTGGCGATGGTGAATTCCGACAAAGGCATCACCAACCTGCACGTGCCGTCCGACGTGATCGTTGATGCGTCCATGCCGCCGATGATCCGCGATGGCGGCAAGATGTGGGGCGCCGACGGCAAGGCCTACGACACGCTGGCGATGATCCCTGACCGCTGTTACGCGGGCATCTACGTTGCCACCATCGAAGATTGCAAAAAAAACGGCGCGCTCGATCCCGCCACCATGGGCTCCGTTCCGAACGTCGGTCTGATGGCGCAGAAGGCCGAGGAATACGGCTCGCACGACAAGACTTTTGAACTCGCGGGCGACGGCACGGTGCGCATCGTAGATAGCATGGGGAAAGTGTTGCTGGAGCAACCAGTCGAGCAAGGCGACATCTTCCGCGCCTGCCAGACCAAGGACGCACCCATCCAGGATTGGGTGAAGCTTGCTGTCACCCGCGCGCGCCTTTCCAACACGCCCGCCATCTTCTGGCTGGACAAGGATCGCGCGCACGATACGCAGATCATCGCCAAGGTCGAGAAATACCTCATGGATCACGACACCAGCGGGCTGGAGATCAAGATCATGGAACCGGCGGACGCCTGTCGTTTCACTTTGGCGCGCGCGCGCAAGGGTCTGGACACCATCTCCGTCACCGGCAACGTGCTGCGCGACTACCTCACCGACCTCTTTCCAATCCTCGAACTCAACACCAGCGCCAAGATGCTGTCCATCGTCCCGCTGATGAATGGCGGCGGATTGTTCGAGACTGGCGCAGGTGGTTCAGCGCCCAAGCACGTACAGCAGTTCCAGCAGGAAGGTTATCTTCGCTGGGATTCGCTGGGCGAGTTCCTGGCGCTGGGCGTATCGCTGGAACATCTGGCGCAGAAATTCAGCAACGCCAAGGCGCAAGTGCTGGCGGATACGCTGGACCAGGCGATAGCAAAAATCCTCGACAACAACAAGTCGCCAGCCAGAAAAGTAGGCGGGATCGACAACCGTGGCAGCCATTTCTATCTGGCGTTGTATTGGGCTCAGGCCCTCGCCGCACAGACCAGGGACAAGGAGATACAGGCACGCTTCACACCGTTGGCAAAGACACTTGCAGACAACGAGGCCAAGATCAATGCCGAATTGATTGCAGCCCAAGGGAAGCCGGTGGATATGGGCGGGTACTACCACCCGAATTTCGACAAGGTCTCAAAAGCGATGCGGCCCAGCAATACGTTGAATGCCGCTTTGAACGCCATTTGAAATGCGTAGGTCGGGTTTTAACCCGACGCTGTTTACGTCAAGATAGCTTTGCATAGCCAGTCGACTAGGTCGCCAAACAACGGCGACCTAGTCGCCGGTTAAATCCCGGCCTGCAGAATGACCGGCGTTCCGCGAGGCAATCATTAAACACATGTAATTACTGCTCCGCAAAAAATAAGCCCGCTGAGATTCGGCGGGCTTATATATCAAACGACTGTCCTGCGTCAAAAAATTTTACTCGACGGTAATAGTGATCTTCTTCGACATCAGTGCATGTTGATGTGGCACATGCTTGCCATCGCCCAGCAACAATTGCAGTGTGTGTTTTCCCGGGGGCAATTCGAGGGTGGCTTGAGTCTGCGCTTTGCCGAAATGTTTGAAATGATCGTCAGCTGGAATAGGCTTGTCCATTTCGGGCAACTTGTCCACATCTATCATCAGATGATGATGACCGGTGTTGGGCATATCAGTACCAGCTGGTGCGAGTTCCATGCCCTTGATACCGAACTGAACCGTTACTGGGCCCTTGATAGTCGCGCCATCTTGTGGCGAGGTGATAAATACTTCTTTTTCTTCATTCGCAAAACTGGTTGCTTGAAACGAAAGCGATAAAGCAGCGAGTACGCAAGCAGCAAAGTATTTTTTAGACATGTTAAAGCCCTTTCTTTTATAGGTTATAGGGGTGGCCAATGTTCAGATACGGGGAACGATTCTATCCCAGCTTCGCATATTTACTTGCCCAATTTTTCAGCCAACCTTGAACGGCGTTGCACAAGGAAGATTTGCATACCCTTGGGGAACTTTTCAGGTTTGCCAAAAACAAAATACGACAAAATCGTCACCACGGTAGTGGAAGACGTTGGTCGGGTTTACATAATCCTTGGAGGAAACTTTAAAATGAAATGGGTGAATTTTTCTAAACTTGTCAGGCATGGTGTGCTTGCATTATTTATTTCCGTGATCGCCGCTGGGGGTTATATTTACTTGGACATATTTCCCGTCAGTGAAGCTAAAGCCAATCCCGGCTTACCCTCGTCCGCAGCCGAATCAAATCAAAAGTTTGTTATCACGCTTCCCGATTTTGCCGAAATCGCAAGCCGCCAAGGCCCTGCCGTAGTCAACATCAGCGTATCCGGTTCGGTCAAGACCGGTTTTTCCGGATCCCCCGGTTTCCCGCAGGCGAATCCCAACGATCCCTTCTATGAATTCTTCCGCCGCTTCCAGCCTCCCGTACCACAAAACAGTGTGCCCACGCATGGCTTGGGCTCCGGCTTCATCGTCAGCGCGGACGGGGTGATTTTGACCAACGCACATGTGGTGGCGGAAGCCGACGAAGTCATCGTGAAGCTCACCGACAAGCGTGAATTCAAGGCCAAGGTAGCTGGCATAGACAAGCTATCTGATGTCGCCGTACTCAAAATCGATGCCAAGAATCTGCCCACCGTGAAAATCGGAGACCCACAAAAGGCCCGCGTGGGTGAATGGGTAATCGCGATAGGATCGCCGTTCGGTTTCGAAAATACCGTGACTGCGGGCATCATCTCTGCCAAATCGCGTTCGTTGCCTGACGAGGGTTATGTACCTTTCTTGCAGACCGATGTTGCGGTCAACCCGGGCAATTCCGGAGGACCCTTATTCAATTTAAGCGGCGAAGTGATAGGGATCAACTCCCAGATATTCAGCCGCAGTGGCGGGTATCAGGGACTGTCATTTGCCATCCCTATCGATGTCGCCATGAAAGTGGAACAGCAGCTACTCGACCATGGAAAAGTCAGCCGGGGGCGTCTCGGTGTCATGATCCAGGAGGTCAATCAACAATTGGCCGACACTTTCGGTTTGGAAAAGCCTGCAGGTGCGTTGGTCAGTTCGGTGGAAAAAAACAGCCCTGCAGAAAAGGCCGGCATCGAAGCAGGCGATGTGATCCTGAAATTCAACGGCAAGGATATTTCCCGTTCCACAGACTTGCCGCCCTTGGTGAGTGAGTTGTCACCGGGCACTGTTGCAAAAATCGAGTTATGGCGTAAAAGCCGGATCATGAATATTTCCATTGGCGTGGGCGAGATGATGGTCGCCGGCGGAAAGAACAAGGCAAGCGGAGAAAACAAAGTCGAGCTAGGACTGACGGTTCGCCCATTGACCCCGGCAGAACGCAGACAGGCGGATGTGCCCACCGGCCTACTGGTAGAAGGGGTGGATGCCGGCCCCGCTGCCCGTGCTGGGATACAAACTGGCGACGTGATCTTGTCAGTCAACGGGGAAAAAACGGGAAGTATCGAAAAGCTGCGTTCGCTGGTCAGCAAGAATAACAAGCGACTGGCATTGCTGATCTTGCGCGGCGACCAGAAAATGTTCGTGCCACTTAATCTCGGTTAAGATTTTCGCGAGAGAAACAAAAAAGCCCGGCACTTTCATGCCGGGCTTTTTTACCAATTCAGAAACCGATTAAGGAGCCTGGATGTTGGAAGCTTGCTTGCCCTTAGGACCCTGAACTACTTCAAAGGTGACCTTCTGGCCTTCTTTGAGTGACTTGAAGCCGCTCATGTTGATTGCTGAAAAGTGCGCGAACAGATCTTCGCTACCGTCATCGGGAGTGATGAAGCCAAATCCCTTTGCATCGTTGAACCATTTAACTGTACCAGTTGCCATGTGATTACGTCCTTACAAAAAAACGGGGAAGCCCCCCGCGAAACTGTTTGAATCCAAGATCGCACACGGCAAAACCAGTACTGCAGATACTTTGAGTCAAACACCAGCGCGCTTTTTACTCTGGTTTAGTCAATGCAGTCAAGGGGTTTGTACAATATTTTTCGGTTGGGCTTGAAAAAGCGCCATTTATCATCAAATATGATGACAATGAAAGTGCAAGAATACACACATAAGGATTATGGCAACCAAACATCACAGCAGCACGGTACTCGCACCAGAACGCGCAAAAACAAAGCCTCCGCGCATGTTCAAGGTGATTTTGTTCAACGACGATTACACCACCATGGAATTCGTAATTGAAGTGTTGCAGCAATTTTTTGAGATGGATCGTGAACGTGCGCTGCAAATCATGCTCAAAGTCCATAACGAGGGTTCGGCAGTATGCGGGGTATATTCCCGAGATGTCGCAGAAACCAAAGTCACTCGGGTATCGGAATTTGCAAATCAACACGGGCATCCGTTACGATGCGGCATGGAGGAAAGTTGAAGGCCTGCTCGGAAAATTCAGGGTTCGCCTTACTTCAAACGTGTAGTATGCAAGTAATATTCTTTCAAGTAACACGGTAGTTGGAATTAATCTGAATTTATAGGGGTGCCCTTAAAATGATCGCACAAGAATTGGAAGTGAGTTTGCATCTGGCTTTCGTTGAGGCGCGCCAGAAACGCCATGAGTTCATAACTGTCGAGCATCTTCTGCTCACCATGCTGGACAACGCTTCCGCCGCACAGGTATTGCGTGCCTGCGGCGTCAACCTCGAAGAATTACGTCAGGTGCTGACCGACTTCATCGCGACTCACACCCCGGTCACGCCAGGCGATCAGGAGGTGGATACCCAGCCTACCATCGGCTTCCAGCGCGTCATCCAGCGCGCCATCCTGCATGTGCAATCCACCAACAAAAAAGAAGTGACCGGCGCCAATATTCTGGTCGCCCTGTTCGGTGAGAAGGATTCTCACGCGGTCTATTTCCTCACCCAGCGCAATGTCAGTCGTCTCGATGTAGTGAACTTCATCGCCCACGGCATCGACAAGACACTGGCCAGCCTGCCCGCCAAAACGCAAAGTGAGACAGAATCCGAACAGGAACAGGCTGCCGGTGGCGCGTTGCAGAGTTATACACTGGATCTGAACACTCAAGCGCTGGCTGGCAAGATCGACCCGCTGATCGGTCGCGATCTGGAACTTGAGCGCGTGATCCAGACATTGTGCCGCCGCCGCAAGAACAATCCACTGCTGGTAGGCGAAGCCGGTGTGGGCAAGACCGCGATCGCCGAAGGGCTGGCACGGCGCATCACCGAAGATGACGTGCCGGAGATCCTCAAGAATGCGCACGTGTACTCGCTCGACATGGGCGCGCTGCTGGCGGGCACAAAATATCGCGGCGACTTTGAACAGCGCCTGAAGGCCGTGCTGAAGGAGTTGGCCGATGCCCCCAATGCGATCTTGTTCATCGACGAGATCCACACCATGATAGGCGCAGGCGCGGCTTCCGGCGGCACGATGGACGCTTCCAATCTGCTCAAACCCGCATTGTCGAATGGGCAGCTGAAGTGCATAGGCGCAACCACGTACCAGGAATATCGCGGCATCTTTGAAAAAGATCACGCATTGTCGCGGCGCTTCCAGAAGATCGACGTGCCTGAGCCTTCTGTGGAACAGACCATCGAGATTCTGAAAGGCCTGAAGTCACGCTTCGAGGAACACCACAGTGTCAAATTCAGTGCTGCGGCGATCACCAGTGCTGCCGAACTTTCCGCGCGCTTCATCAACGATCGTCATCTGCCCGACAAGGCCATCGACGTGCTGGATGAAGCGGGTGCGGCACAGCGCATCCTGCCAAAGTCCAAACAGAAAAAAGTCGTGGGTAAACATGAGATCGAAGAGATCATCGCCAAGATCGCGCGCATTCCGACACGCACCGTGTCGCACGATGATCGCAACACGCTGAAGAATCTGGATCGCGATCTCAAGGCAACTGTATTCGGCCAGGACAAGGCAATCGACATGCTGGCACGTGCAATCAAGATGTCACGTAGCGGTTTGGGCAACCCACAAAAACCCATCGGCAGCTTCCTGTTCTCCGGCCCGACTGGCGTAGGCAAGACTGAAGTAGCACGCCAGCTTGCATACAGCATGGGCATGCCGCTGCACCGCTTCGACATGTCCGA
>Ga0315271_10001157_pt1 | contig 15773 bp, 15 predicted proteins | sample C3_top_MG_FD_204664 | JGI IMG/M metagenome (GOLD analysis project Ga0315271, IMG submission 204664) | Sediment microbial communities from Yellowstone Lake, YNP, Wyoming, USA - C3_top | ecosystem: Environmental > Aquatic > Freshwater > Lake > Sediment | place: USA: Wyoming | collected 2017-08-01 | reverse complement strand
TACCAGCACCCGCTCAAGCCGTACGGGTGGCTTGACACCCTTCACCTTCGCCATCTCCGAGACGATGCTGTCCAGCAGATCAGGACGTTCATCGGCCAGCGTGCCGGCCCATGCGGTCAGCGCCTGGTCGATGTCGTCCTGCGTTCGCGCCCCGTCGAAGTCGATGCCGAGTGATCGGTATGTCGCGACTTCGTCGGGCGTGAACCGTAGTGCCTTGCCTGCACGAAGCATGTGGGCCTTTGTTCATGGGCGTTCATTGCGAGGCGTTCAGTTTGCACGCAGCGCACGTCATTTCAACCACCACCACCAGGGAGTCCACTGTCTCCCCGCCGGGGATGGGTGTTCCCTCTTTCATTGGAGTCAACACCATGTCCTTCGAGAAACCCCGCCCTCGTCCGAAGCGCTCCGGCGTCGAGTTCGAGGAAGAGCGAGCCTGGGTCAGCTTCTACCGCCGGGTCCGTACTGATGTGGCCATCGCCACCGAGGTACTGGCCCAGCTCGAAGCCGATCCGGAGAGCAAACGCGCCCACCTGGCGCTGTACCTGTGCTGCAAGGAATCCCTGCGCATGCACAAGGTCCGCAACGCGCGCAACAAGCGCATCGGCCTGTTCGTTCGCTGGATCTGCCACGGCGCGTTCATCGTGCCGCTGCAGGGCTTGCGTCGCGGACTGAGTTCGGGCGGCGACATCGCCGTCGAGTGTCTGCCTGAGCCGAGCAAGGAGCCGGCCGTTCCCCAAGTGCGCCGACTGGTCAGCGACCCGGAGTTTGCCAACGCGGCAGCCGGGTTCGTTCAACCCAGTGCTGCTTCGACGGTGGCGCCCGCCACAGCCGAAACCAGCGCCGTGCCGTCAGGTGCATTGAAGCCCAAGGTCGCCCGCACGGCGGCCTGATCTGCCAGCCCGCTGGCATGTGACACCTCGGCGCTCGCCGCGGTGCCCTGATCGTCGAACGCTCGCGCCCACCGCCCTGGTGGTGCGCGAGGCGTTCGCCCCTCTTCCCTCTTTCGTTGCGAGGCGCCCCGCCGCCTCCGATGCCTGCCTGCGGCATTGCCCAGGACGCTCCCCCACCCCTACCCGTCGATCTGCCCACTGCGCAGGTTGGCTTCACCCATGAAAGGACTTCCCATGGCTACTGCTGCCACTGCCATTGCCACCATCACCGCCGTCACGGCGGCCGATACCCTACGCGCCATCGAAGCGCGTGCCGAACGCGCCATCGTCCAGGAACTGCGGCTGATGACCCACGAGATCCTCGGCATGCGCACCCAACTCGTGCTCGAGGATCGCGCGCACGCCGACTCCCTGCTGATGAAACTGGACCACCAGGAATGCGCTCAGACCGTCGCACCAGCCGATCCATCGTCGGTGCCGACCTACCTAATGCCGACACTCACCCTGGGCATGTCGGAGCCGAGCATGCCGACGGCCTACCGCGTGAGCTTCTACGACCGCGAGTACGGCGATCTCGAAGATGTCGTCACGCTGGGGTCGTTTGAAGCCGGCGTGCAACTGGTGCGCGACCGGCTGAGCGCCGATGGCCACTACCTCATCACCGCCACCTGGGCCAACCACCAGGGCGAGATGACGGTGTCGACGCCGCGCCAGATGGTGCTGGCGCGCATCGAAGTGGCCGACGACCGGGCTCCGTTGGTGCAACCACCAGTGCTCAAGGCCTGCAACGCCTTGCAGGCCGGCGATACGTCGAGCATCACCCATTTGTTCGAGCACCTGCCCGAGGCCGCCTGAGCCGGCCACCACATCGGCAGTCACTCCCCTGTCTTCCATCGCCCAGCGCCTCCACTTCGGTGGAAGCCTGGGCTTTCTTCATCGTCACGCCGCCTGCCGGCACTGCTGGTACTCGCGGTCGATCAGCCAGTGCAGGAACTGCGTCTCACGCGACACTCCCCAGTAGTGCGCCTTGCAGCGCAACACATACCCTGCCAGGTCATCGAGCGTGCGGACGTCCACCGGCGCGATGCCGGTGATCTTGGTGAAGCGCTCGACCTCCCTGCGGGTGAGTCGAATGCGCTGGCCGAGGCGGATCATGAAGCTTGATTGCAAATGGGGCGCCGCCATCTTGGCGAGGTTTGCAAGGCCTGTCTCGCGTTTCGGGCCGCGCAGCGCAAAGATTTCTACAGTGTCGTTGCGCTCAGATCCGAGTCGCATTGCAATGCGACCGCGTCGATCAAGCTGAGCTCGAGCCAATCGGCCTTCCGCGACAAGGCGCAGGTGTTTGGGTCGCAATCTGTGCGCAGCCAATTCGGCCTGTCCGCACCGCCAAGTCAGGCCAGCCTATGCGCAGCAGCTTCCCTGCTTGTCGTTCGCCTGAATCGGCGGGCATGGCGTCGAGCCATACGAGCAAAACACACAGCAGTCGCCGGGCTTCGGCCGCAGAACGGTGTGGCATTGCGTGCATTCGTAGAACCACTGGCATGCATCAGTGGGCATGGTCTCAGTCCTCTGGTAGCCGCAGTCCGGGCAGGTCAGTGCCGACTCGAGCACCACGGCGGTCACTGAGTGGTCCGCGCCAGAGTCGATGGATAGCCGGCGTCCTTGGTTGCTCGAGCAAGCGCATCGACGTTGGTCCGGGCATTGTCGAAGACGACCGTAGCCTCTCGCTTGTCGAAGTTGACTTTCGCATCGCTGACACCCGGAACCTTGGTCAGCGCCTTCTTGACCGTGATTGGACACACCGGGCAGTCCATCGTGGGCAGCGACAGTGTGACGGTCTGCGATGCGGCCCAGACCGGGCTGGCCAGCGCGCCGAGCATCGTCAGTGCCAGTTGAAACTTCTTCATGTGATTCTCCTTGCTTCAGTAGAACCAGTGCGCGACATACGGAAACGCCAGCGCGATTAGCACCAGCGCGCCGACCACCGTGAACACCACTTTGTAGGCACGACGAACACGGGGAATTGCACATACCTCACCGGGCTGGCATGCAGCCACCGGGCGCCAGATGCGTCGCCAAGCCAACCAAAGCGCCAGCAGCGCTGCGATGATGAAAACCGGGCGATAGGGCTCCAGCAAGGTCAGGCTGGCGATCCATGCGCCGGAGAATCCCAAGGCGAGCAGCACCAGCGGACCAAGGCAGCAAGCCGACGCGAGCAGCGCGGCGATGCCGCCTGCGAGCAGCGATCCGCGCGTCCCGGAGTCGCGGTCCGCAGAGGAGATTTCCGATTGCATGCAGTAAGCTTACTTCCGTACTTGAGTACGGAGTCAAGCGGTATGACGACAGACATCACGAGCTTCACCATCGGCGCGCTGGCGGATGCAGCAGCCGTCAATGTCGAGACGATCCGCTTCTATCAACGCAAGGGCTTGATGCCTTCCCCGGTGCGGCCGTCCGGGAGCATTCGGCGCTACGCCGCCACAGACCTGGCGCGGGTTCGATTCATCAAGTCAGCCCAGCGTCTGGGATTCAGCCTTGACGAAGTCAGTGACCTGCTGAGGCTGGAAGACGGCACGCATTGCGGCGAAGCGCGTGCATTGGCTGAGCGCAAGCTCCAGGACGTGCGCGACAAGCTCGCGGTGCTGCGCCGCATCGAGTCAGCACTTGGCAAACTGGTGGTGCAGTGTGGCTCGGCACGTGGTGCCGTGACCTGCCCGCTGATCGCGTCATTGCAACAGGGGCGTCGCCAGACACGCCCGCACTGACCCGCCCACCTCAGGTCGCGCGCCGCGATAAAGGTACCGAACCGATCGGCCCCCTGTTTCGCCTTCGAGCGGCCTGCACCTGACCCAGACTCCCCAGGCGCACAAGCCACCCGAAAGCCCTGCGCGCTCGCACCGGTTCGACGTGGCGACGTACTGGAAGGCAGGCCCCCGACTCAGATCTCGCGCCACACTCTGAGTGCTTCCATGCATTCCCTCGCGGAATGCCCACCGGCGCACTGCCGGCGTCGCAGTCGACACCTGCCTCATCAACCCCCATCGGGAACAACGTTCCCGTTCGGGGTTCGGCGTTCCCGCTTTTCTCATCACAGAGGAGAACGCCTTGAACCTGTCCACTTGGTCCCGCGCCGACCTGATCGGCGAGTTGCTCTCGCCAGCGCCAGACGCCGTCGAACTCGATGGCTCGACGCTGTGCGAAGCCCGCCCGGCCTACGCTATGGCCGACCCACAAGCTGCTCTCGTGGCCCACAAGATCGGTGTGGCGCGCGAGTTGCTGATGCGCGACCTGCACGCGCAGATGAAAGACGGCCCAATCATGGGCTCACCCCAGGCACTGCGTGACTGGCTGCGCCTGTACTGTGCCAGCCTCGAACACGAGGTGTTCCTGGTGCTGTACCTGAACACCCGCCATGTGCTGATCGACACGGTGCCGATGTTCCGTGGCACCCTGAGCCAGACGGCCGTCTATCCCCGAGAGGTGGTCAAGACCGCGCTCGCGTTCAATGCCGCTGCGGTCGTACTGGCACACAACCACCCCTCGGGCGACGCCGATCCCAGCCGGGCCGACGAGCACCTGACCCAGTCGCTCAAGAGCGCATTGCGACTGGTGGACGTGACCGTGCTCGACCACTTCGTCGTGGCCGGCGACCAGTTGCTCAGCTTCGCCGAACGTGGCTTGCTGTAGCGCCATGCACCGCGAGCGCGTCGCAACCGCCGCATCTCGAGCGTCACAGCTCGGCTTCGGCCATCAGCTCGGTCATCGTCATGTCCATCGCCCTCGCGATACGGACGATGGACAGGACCCCTGGGTTCTGCCCGCCGCGCTCGATGCTGCTCATGTACGAGCGGTCGATCGCGCTGCGATGCGCGAGTTCTTCCTGAGAGACGCCCTGCACCCGCCGGCACCGCCGAATGGCAGCGCCCAGTGCAACAAGCACCGGGTCGTCTGCGTGTCGAGGTGACGAGATAGGCATGCTGGCATGGTCGGCATATGATGCCAATCGCACCACGGACGATCTTCCACATGCCTGTTGCGGCGTTGACCAGACTGCGCATCGCCATGCACCGGCGCGCGCTCCCGCCCGCCAATCTGCGCCGATGTCCGCGCTCTCGGCGCGGCGCGCTGTTTTCAACCCCGAGGGGCACCTTGCTCCGACGGGACGGGCGTGCCCTTCGACTCAACGAAGGGAACCCCCATGACACAGAGCAACGCACCGCGCTGCCCGATCTGCCCCGGCCATGGTGTGCCACTCGGCACGCTGGGCCGGCTGCGCTGGTACCGCTGCCGGGACTGCGGGATGGATTTCAATCGCCCATCCGGCCGCATACCGGCTCAGAATCAACAACCCCGGAAAGAAGGAGCCCACCATGGATAAAACCACTGTGGCGAACCTGCTCGCACACGCCGAGCCGCTGGCCGCGCTGTCCATCGCGCACCTGACCCCGACGACACGCCAGAAGCTGGCCGACGACGATCTGTCGGTCAATGCCTACCCCAATGAAGTCGGCGGCTTCGTGTACGTCGGTGCGCCGAGCTACAACGTCCCGGCGGAGTCCGACCTCGCCGCGATCTTCTCGGTCGCCGAGCAGGCCGGCATCGTCTGGCTGAAGTTCGACAGCGACGCAGCCATCGTCGACGGTTTTCCCGTCTTCGGCGAAGACGCCGCTTCGACGTGAACGCTGTTCACTGAACCCCCGCGCCACCGACAGGTGGCATCGAGTCCCCCACAGGGTGTCGCGCCGCCAGGCCGACACCCTGTTTGCATTGGAGTCCTCAGATGAATACTCTGCCCACGATATCCAGGGTCACGCCATGCAGAACGTGACCCTCAACCTCGAACAGAAGCTGTACGTCATCGCGTTCGACGCCGGCTACAGCTGCTTCGGTTTCGACAACGCACGAGACCACACGAACCAGATTGCCGAGCGGCTGGGCCAGCCCGAACTCGCCTTCGCGCCTGGTGATCACGGAACGCTCGACGGCTACCGCAAGCACGAGCAGGCGGTTCAAGCATGGGCCCGATCGGACCTGAGCCGGCGGACGTACTTCGACCCTGGCACCTCACCCGAATTGGCGGGTGTGCTGGAGGGTTGCAGAAAGTCCAACCGAAAAGTACGACTCGTTCTCGGTGACGCCAACACTGGAGAAGCCTGGCTCGACGAGTACGACGTGGTCGGAACGATCGGCAGGTCGGTTGGTTCTCTGAAGGTGCCGCTGCTGGTCGAAGCTGGCGAGTCGGGTGGTGGCGCCATCCTGACAGCCTGTGTGCTGGCCGTGATCGAATGGGACAGCGGCCGTTCGCTGTTCAGGCATGCGGCCTACAAGCATCCGGATCTCGACATTCGTGCCACGGCCGACGCCGCGCGCCCTTGGGTGGTCAGCCGATCACAGCAGGCTGTTGCGCGTTTCCAGGACATCGGCAAGGCCGGCGCCTACGTCGCGTTCATGCGTGGCGAGACCATCGAGCCTCGGGTCTTCAGATGACACCTGCCGCCTTGTGATGCGGCCGTGAAAGCCACCCCAACCGCCGCCGGTATCAACCGGCGGCGGGCACGGGGTCAACAACCAGAGCGCCGGTCGTCACCATCGCGTCTAGGTCGATCACGGCATCGGCCATCGCCGTCAGCTCCGGCGTCTGCGACACGAAGAACTCCTGCTGATACCCGCCCAGGCGCAACACCTCGCGCTTCATCGCCATGAACATGCGCTTGCGGTCCGGATCGAGCGGGCCGTCGGCCTCGTCAGAGAACAGCGTCGCATAGCGTCGGCCCGAATGCTGCGCCAGGTACAGCGCCACGGCGCGGGTCAGGCACTCGTTGATCCATACCCGCTCGCCGCCGCTCATCAGGCCCATGCTCTTGCTCTGGCCCGATTCACCGTCATGAATGACGATGTCGAATCCTTCCCGTTGCTCGCCCTTCCCGGTCTCCACCAACGTGTGGATGGCCACCGTGAACCGCGAGCCGTAGCAGGCCAACAGCAGGTCGTTGGCCAACCCCGCCAGCGCCGGCCCCGCATCGTCGATGGCCAGCGCGATCAAGCCATCGTTGCTCATGCACTTTGCAAACAAGTTCCAGCCACCCAACTCGTCTTCGACGTCAGCGATGCGCGTCTGAACCTGGGAACACCGTGCCGCCAGCGCGACACCTTGCTGCGACAAACCCTCCAGCGCCTGCGCGTCGCGAACGGCAGCCAGATGCGATTGCTCTGCCGCCGAGACGGCATTGCTCGCCTGAGTCAGCGCCCGCGCAGCGGCGCAAAGCTGCTCGTTGTCGAACGGCGCCGGCAGCGCGGTCAGCGCATGGTCGAAGCGGTCGAGCACGTCGTTCAATTGTTGAGACTGCCGTGCCAACTGGGTGGCGTTCTCCTGCTGCGATGTGCTGATCTGCCGGCGCTCGGCGCGTTCCTCGATGGTCTCAGCAGCGTCCGCCTGCGCACCACCTTGCGCCAAGCCCGCAAGCTCCTGTTCCACTTCGGTCAGCGTCGCTCGCGCCTGCGCCATTTCGGCTGCCCGCGCGGCAAGCCGGTTGACGCTTGATGCATGGCTTGCTGTCGCTCGGCCGCGGCGTTCGGCTGCTGCCAGCGTGGTCGGCGCTGCGGCAAGCGCCTCGCATTGCCCTCGCAAAGCCGCAAGTTGCCGCTGCGCACTCGTGCGCTCGTCCGCCAATCGGGCGATCTGTACCTTCGCGCTGGGGATCAGGGCCTGCGCCTCGCGCGCATCGCCCAACAGCTTGCACTTCCCCTGGAGATCGGTGCCGACACATGGCACTTCTCCGGCCAACCCGAAGCGATGCGCGAGTTCCTCGGCCCTCAGTGCAGCCTTGCCAGCCTCTCGTTCGATGCTGACTAACGTTTGCTCGGCCATGCGCGCGGCGGCTTGACATTGCGCCAGGCGCTGCACCTGTTGACGGCAAACCCCGGTCTGCGCCTCACGCAGCTCCTGCAGGCGTTCCACCAAGGGCTGGCGTGCGACGGCTCGCTGGACCTTGCGTTCTGCATCGAGCGTTACCAGGCACTGCCGCTTTGCCTGCAACAGCGCTTGCCGGCGACTGCCTTGCTGTTGGCGCCGGGTCGCAATCCGTTGTTCCAGGCGGTCGAGCCGCTGTGCCTCACCCCGACCCTGAAGCTTGAGCGCGTCCAGTGCCTGCTCACCAGCCTCGGTCGCAGACTTGCGCTCGACCACCATCTGTGCACGCCGTTCGTCCACCGTGCGCGATTGATCGCGCGCGGCCACCAGCGCCGCGTGCCGGGCCCGGGCGACCTCATGCGCCTGTTGCGCTTGTAGACGGGCGAGGCCGGCCTGTTCCGCACGATCCGGCGCATTCGCCTGCCGCTGTCGCTCGTTCGCGATCCGGGCACGATCCTGGTCAAGACCGGCAAGCTCCTGGCGGATCGACGTGAGCCCGGCCTTCAGCAGCCTCACCGTGTCGTTCGCCTTCTGACCAAGCGCGCGGATTTCCTCCTGGCCGAGCAGGTCGGCCAGCAAGGTCTTGATTTCGGCGTTGCGGTAGGTGCTGAGCTGGCGCTTGCCCTGCGCCGAGAACACCGACGTGAAGAAGGTTTCGGCGCTGCCGCAGATGCCTTCGACGCAGCGGTCATAGGTCTCCACCTTGCCATCGGAAACGGTGCCGTCGTCGAGCCGCACGGGTTGCCAGCGTCCGTCATCGCCGAGCAAGTGCAGAAACGCCTCGGTCCTGCGCCGCCCGTTCAGCCGGATCACCACCTGCGAGCGATAGCTTCGACCCTCATGTGCCCAGGTGAGGTCCTTCTCGCTCTCGGGCAGGAACACATGCTCGTAGTAGGAAAAGCCGCCCGGCCCCGCCACCGAGGCGCGTGACGGCATGGTGAGGTACGGATGCATGTTGTCCATCACGGTGGTCTTGCCGCGCCCGTTGGCGCCGGCGATGGCGATCAGTTCGGCGCCGTCTGCGAGTCGCTCGAAGTCCAGCATTAGGGTGTCGAGGCCCAGGCCATCGCGGATGCCCCGAAAGCCTTTAAGGGTGAGTGAAAGAGGTTGCATGTTCGTGCTCGATTGGGAAGGCCACACCAGTCTCTCGCGGCACAAGCGCTCTGCAAGCCCGCGCGCAGGCGCGCAGGCGCGGAGCGGCGTCAGGCTGGTGCGGTTGCCTCGGATTCGACGGCGACCAGTGATTGCGTGGCATCGGCGGCGAACTCGACTCGGTTGCCCGGCAGCAGTCCACGCAACGCAAGCTCTGCGATGGCGTCGGGCGTCTCGCTGGCCAGCGCTTCCAGGCATCGCAACAGCGGGCCCGGTTTGGCCTTCGCGACCTCGGCCCAGACGCGGACCTTGTCGGCCAGGTTCGCCATCTGCGAAATCCCTGCTGCCCGAGAGCGGACCACCGGCACGATGCGGCCCTCCAGTTGCACGTCCGCAGCCGCGGCGAGTTCGCGCTGGATCGCACCGCGATCCACTTCATGCCGGTCTTCGTCTGCGACCGTCCACCGCACCCGAACGAAGGCTCCAGCGATGTGCTGCTGTGCTACCGCTGCGCGCAAGGCATCGAGGTCAGGCTTGCCGTCGAACACGATGTCGATGGTGCGGCGGGCTGGTGTCGGCACCAGGGTGCAGGTTGCACCCCCGGCCGTCACGTCCCACATCAGGAACCCTTTGTCGCCATCCTCGCCGTGGTGAAACCGTCCGACCGATCCCGGATAAGCGATGCACTGCTGACCGCCAACGCCGTCGACCTGCCACAACTGGTGCCGGTGAATGTGACCAAGCAACACCGCCTGAACTCCGGCGGCGAACAGGCTGCCCGTCGTGAACTCGTGATCGAAGCCCGCCATGGGCACCCCGTGCTCGGTGATGCAGCCGAACACGGTGCCATGGGACACCGCCAGGGTCGGTACATGCTGCGTGCGTGCCGCACGGTTGTTCGGTGCGAACCCACGCAGCAGTTCGGCCAGATGGTGGCCGACCGCTTCGGCGGCGGCGGTCGCACCCACCTGGGCAGCCACCACGGCCTTGTTCACCGTGGGCACGCACGAGAACAGCGCCAGCATCCCGGTCGGCAATTCGTCGAAGCGCCAGCCACTCGACGCGCACCACTGCCCGTCCTGGATCAACGCCGCCTGCTCGATCCGATCTGCGACATGAACCGGATGCCGTCCGCCCAGCAACCGGAACACGGCCAACGTGCCCGGCGGCTCGTGCGAGAACGTGCCCTGCAACATCAGCACCGGGCAGTGATCAGCCAGCCGCCGCACCTGAGCCACCAGGCGTGCCGCCGAAGGCGAATGCAGATCCAGCGCATGGTCGGTCGAATCCCCCGAAATCACGGCGACCTGAGCCTGTTGCGCAATCGCTTCGTCAATGGCTGCGGCGAAGCATCGGTCGGCCTCGACGAGGTTCTTCGGCCCGTAGTGCAGGTCCGAGAAGTGCGCGACGCGCAGAGAACGCGCGACGGTCACGCCACACCTCGGGCGGTGGCGTCAACCTTGTCGAGAAAGCCCGACGGATCGTTGCGATGTCGCTCGATGTCATCCCACGCACGCCGGCGCCCGTGGGGGTTGAGCTTCCAGCCAGGCCCCCAACGGCGGTCGGCATACGCACCGTAGGCCGCACCGGGGATGCCCAACCTGTCGGCGAATGCCAGCACCTTGGCCAAGGTCGGCTCGCCTTCGCCGCTCCCTGTCGGTTGCGCGACCTCCCCAACGCGTGGGGCTTCGTTCGTCACTGAGCTGCGGTCCTCGAGCACCTGTGCCGCGCGATGCGCCTGGACGATGGCCGTCTCAACGTCTTCGTTCTCGCGCAGCAACTCCGCCACATCCACCGGCGCCTCCAGGTCGATGATCCATTGCGGCACGCGCGCTGGCCTTCCCTGCTCATCGATGCGCGCCACCTGCATGAGCTTCTTGCTCAAGTAGAACGGCGTGCGCTGGCTGTCGAGGAACCCCGAAATGCGCCCGCCCCGCAGGAAGCTGATGGTCTCGAACTTCTGGATCGCAGCGTTCATCGCATAGAAGCTGCTCGTGTGCAGTTCGAAGGCACTGAGCGAACGGATGCCCGGCACGAAGAACAGGAAGCGACCGCTGAGGTTGCACTGGCCGGCCTGGTATTCGCGACAGGCTTCGGGCTCACAGACCCCGCCGTTGTCCTCGCGCAGCACGGTCTTTCGGCCACCGAACAGCCGCAACGCTCGCTTGCCACCGGTGTCCAGCGGCACGGGCGCATGGCACTTGCAGTGGCGCACCCGCCCGTCCGGCGAGTACTCGGACCAGTAGCGGCGCTCGCTCGCGCCCCACGCGGCGAGTTCGTGTGGCATCACCGTCTGCCAATGGTCAGACGGAAACACCACCGGGAAGCGGTACAGATGCCGTCCCTCGCCCCGATCCTCGCCGTGGGTGTCGAGCAGTTGCTGTGCGAGTACTGGATTGCCGAAGTCCTGCGACCGCACGGTGAACCACGCCACGTTGCGCGGCACGAGCGGGTTGCGCAGTTTGGGCAGAGCCTCGGCCAGCAAGCGCTCGATCTGATCGAACGACTCGCCGGCAGCGACACCTCGCTCGTAGATTTCGCAGGCGCGGGGATGATCGGCTGCCGTGCGGGTGAGAACCTTGATGCCGGCTCGAATCTTCCCGGCAGTGGGAATGCGGGGCGGCGACTGGCCGAGGACGGTGGCGATGGAAGACGGGCCGCCGTGGACCGTGACGATGGCGTTCGCCATGTAGTGCTCCTTCATGAGTCGGGGTGAGGACTCATGCTCTCGCGCAATGCCGTCGCGTCAAGGGCTGAACATGCTGCACACGCGATGGGGCGCGGCGGAACACTCAACGTCCGCGCATGACCGCATGGGCGTTCGCTCCACCCGTTACTCACTACCCGGATCGTCGTGCGGTCGCCTCCGGAAACGGGGTCATGACATCGGTCGTTCGCCACGACCAGACCGCCGGTCCCGCGCCGCCGATGGCCGCCTCCTTCGCCTGCCGCTCCTTGGAGTCCATGAACGGACTGACGACGTGCAGCGGCACAGCCTGCGACCCGCTGTCCAGCAGCAAGGCGTTCGGAAACGCAACATCCCTTCGCGCGTCGTACCGAAGCGGCTTGATGAAGCGGCGATGCGCCACGACAAGAGCGTCGATCAAGGGCAACTCATGTATGCCCTCAATAGGAATCCACTGCGCGCTGGTCAACATCATGCTGGCGGCGTCGATTTCATAGGTGTGCTCGCGCCTTGCTCGGATCAGCGCCGTGATGACCAGTCGCACCTTGTGCCCGGTGTCGGCGTCCCTCGCCTCGAACAGCGGCGCGAAAACACGCAGCATCCGCTCCCACGTCTTGCTCGCCACGAGGAGCGGCGCATCCGGCATGTGTTTGATCCACACGCGGCTGCCCAGTGCCGCTGAATCGACCGCCTTGAACTCACCGAGCACGATGGCCAGCGGGGCTTGTGCATCGTCCGCATTGAGCACTGCAAGCTTGCTCCGACGCCGCTGGGCAGTCTCGAAGCGGGTCATCTCGCTGAAAGGTTCGGGCACGTACAGGCGGTCGGCCAGCGCCACGCCCTTGACCGTCAGGTCTTCGGCCGCCTCCTGCAAGTACTTGTGCAAGACGCCCTGGCTGCGCTTGCCCTCCATCGCCGGGCTCCAACGATTGAACCCGGCGCGCTCGAACAGGTAGTGCGTCAGCGCGCGCAGGCTCATCCGCCGCCGCACCACGCCGACCTCGGCCACATCGCGTGGCTCGCTGCGTGCAACGGCCCGGCCAATGGTTCGCACCCATGGGAAGTCCACCCGCAGTTCGACCTTGCCGAGTTCGCGCTCGAGCACCGCCTCGCCCATCAACTCACCCAGCCCGGACTCTTGCGGGTCGGGTTCATACGACGAGCACCCCGGGTGATGATGTTTGCCAGTGTCCGGCATACGCTTGACGACGTATTGCCGATGCTTGGCGACGTACATCTCGACGCCACCTGGCACGCACAAACATCGCGGCCGCTCCTGGGTCTCGTAGACACCTGACAGTGCGTCCTGCAGCCGCGGATCGTCGACCGCCAGCACGCCACCCTTGATTGCCAGCCGCTGGTTGTCCATCGGCGTTTAGATCAACTCTTCGACCAGTTGCGCCAGCTTCGGCCTGGGCCGTGGAAACAATTCGCGCACCGCACTTCGGTCGCTGATGCCCAGCAGGATGCCCACCTGCTCTTCGTCCGCGCCGCGCGCGTACAGCCTCGCTGCGACGGTGTGGCGCACCGACAGCGGCGTCACGTCGCGCAACTCCGCATGGCGGAACAGCTTGCGGTAGGTTTCAAGGATCGGCCGGCACAGGAAGCGTTGCTGTCCAGGGCTGCCGTAGGGCGTGATCCTGAACCCCTCGCCCTGCGGCGAGAGGAAGAGCCGGCTGTGAGGGTCAAGACCTCGGTAGGTATCGGCCTCGCCTAGCCCCAGCTGCTGGTCCAGGCGTTCCTGAAGATAGGGGGTGAGGGCCTGGTCGAGTCGTGTGCAATGAAAGTACAGCGGGCGCGCCTTGCCGGTGATGGCTGCCTCGGCGCGCAGCGCGGACTCACGGCGCACATCGCCACCGGTGTCAAGGTAGTCGCGAACTTCGAGACGTGCGATCTCCAACGGCCGGGCACCGGTCGCAAACAACACGTAGAACAGCGACAGGTCGTGCCACGGCCGCTGGCTCCGACCCTTGATACGCAGGGCGGCCTGGGCGATTTCTTCGCCCGACACCACCCGCGTCTCGCGAGGCCCGAATGGTGCTGGTGGCTCGAACCCTGCCAGCGCCGTGAGGATGGCGTCGCGGTGCTGCCGCAGGCGGCGTACAAAGGCAGCACCTTCCTCGTTCAGGCCCTTGATGCTGCCGGCCTTGCTCAAGTGGATGGCCAGCGTCTTGATCCGCCGCTCGACCGCTGTGCGCGTGACGCCGTGCTGGGCGGCGACGGTTTCGTACGTGGCGCCATCGATGACCGCCTTGAGCATCTCCACGGAATGCGCCGCAGAGTCGGTGCCATGCTCTGGTTCTGGTTCCTCTGCCATGACGCAGTTCCCCTTCCGCAGCGAAGACCGTGGTACGCCTCTATGGTCAAGCGCCCGGCCTCAGGTCGCCAGGCAAAACCGGGAGCAAAGGCGCGGGGTTTCGGCATCGGCCGGACAGCCCACTGGGGCGGTACGCGTCGCGGTGCCGGCAACCTGCCATGGGCACCGAAGGCGCGCCCGGGCATTTCATCGGTCGATCCCCTCCGGTTTGCACCAGCAGCACCCATCGGGAACGTCTCGACGCTTGCTGCCGACTCACCGCGCAGGCTTGTGGCATTTCCATCGTGCCTCGCAGTGTTCGAGGCCAACCGGAACAGACCAAACTCGGACACCGAATGCCGCATCGATGCCGACACTCGTCAAAACCATATCTGTCTCGTCATTCTGGCGCGGCGGGAGCACCGTCAACGTGACACCTCGTAAGCATCTGCTTCATGGGCATTCGACGGGACCGTGCTGCACCCACGAACTCAGCAGCCCCACCATCACGACGACAGCGTCTGTCGTGCGATCCAGCCTCGGATGTCCTCGGCTCTCCACACGGTGACCCGCGCGGAAAGCTTCAGCGGCTGCGGAAAGGTCCGCGCCTGGATGCGTCGCCACAAGGTGGACTTCGAGAACGGCACGAATATGAGCACCTGTGGTTGTCGCAAGAAGCCGGTGTCAGGAAGCACAGGGGCCGGACGTGATGGCGGAAAAACCGCCGCGGTGACGGCGGAAGTGGAAGTCGACTTGGGCATGATCTGGCCTTGTGGCGGCTGGCGCCGATGAAGGACATGACCTGCTCTTTCGCGGCTGCGTGGGTCAGGGAAACGCGGGCCGCCAGGAACGCCGTACAGAACAACACCACCGTGGGCGTTCCGGGCGCACGGTGTCAGGAGAGGCAAGCGGGTGGGCCAGACCGCAAGGCGGCTGGTCCACATCCGGGATCAAATGGAAGTCTTCGGCTCCAGCCCGCAATTCAACTCGCGGGTGCGTGCTTGGCAAGGGCGGAGTGATGCGAGGCAGGTATCGACTGCGACGCCGTCGCTGGGCGACGGGCTTGAGTGCGGGGCGCACAGATCGCAAGCCATGCGACCCGCTGATACCTTACCGGGCGGCCTGGGCTCGCTCAAGTCCTTCTGAACAGATCGCGTCAAAAGCACCCGCCGCCGTGGGCTGTTGTTGGTGGCATTCACCGAGGTGCGGTCCGAGCGAGCTTCGCCATCACCAAGGAGCATAGAGGGCGGGTGGAGAAAAGCAGGTAAGGCCAACGCGAACCTCCTTCAGGAAGCCTTCGGGCGCGTTCCCCCGCCCTTTCGATGCTGGGAAATCGTCAGTTACGAATCATCGCCATGAGCCCGATGGCAACAACCACACCAATAACGCCGGACACAGCAACAGCGCCGAAGGTTCCAAATTTTGGCTTGAGCCAGTAGTAGCAGCCGAAGGTCACCAACCCACCGACAAGTCCAAACAACTTAACAAGCACCTTGCCGCCGCTGATCTTGGTACCCGGGCACAGCCCCAGCCACGAGCAGAAGTGCTTGACGTTGGCGAAGCGGCCCAAGTCCGGGCCGATCTCGGTGAGGACCTTCATCACCGTGGTCACCTCCAGCCCGTTGATGCGCGTGAGGTCCACGCCGGCCCAGTTGGCCAACATTTGACGCACGTCGAACTCTGCGCGCAGCTTGCTGCCCGTGCGCGGCGCCTTGCCCAGGTCAACCTTGGCCTGACCCAATTCGGCCAGCAGCGCTTGCAGCTTTGCGTCGCACTCGGCCATGTGACGCGCGATGTCGTCGTACATCGACAGCGCCTGGCCCAGCACGAACAAATGCTCGTCGCGCCAGTTGCCAGTCAACGCACGTGCGATCTCCTCGGCGCTGGCCTTGACGCGGT
>Ga0315271_10001156_pt1 | contig 15774 bp, 13 predicted proteins | sample C3_top_MG_FD_204664 | JGI IMG/M metagenome (GOLD analysis project Ga0315271, IMG submission 204664) | Sediment microbial communities from Yellowstone Lake, YNP, Wyoming, USA - C3_top | ecosystem: Environmental > Aquatic > Freshwater > Lake > Sediment | place: USA: Wyoming | collected 2017-08-01 | reverse complement strand
TCAAGCCGGGCGGCATGCTGGTGACCGCCTCCTGCAGCTACCACCTCTCCGAGGCGATGCTGGAGGAGCTGGTGCTGGAGGCGGCCCGCGACGCCGGCCGGGAGGTCCAGCTGCTGGAGCGGCGCGGGGCCGGCCGCGACCATCCGGTGCTGCTCGGCGTGCCGGAGACCCGCTACCTGAAGGTGCTCTTCCTCCGCGTCCCCTGACGGCGGTAGCATGCCGCAGGCCTCCTCCCCGGGGCCGCGACGGCGCCGTGCGGCGGGGCGACTTGGTGCACCAGGAGCGGCATGCGGCTCTTCCGTCGAAGCACTGGAGAGGGTGCCATCGAGCGGCGGCTGCGCGCCCTGGTGGGGCAGGCCCCCAGCATCTTCTTCGTGCTCGACCTCCAGGGGCGCGTGGTCATGGCCGAAGGGCGGCTGCTGCGGGCGCTGGGGCGGCGCGCCGCCCCGGGCGTGGGCCGCACCGTGGCCGACCTCTTCCCCGACGCCCCCTGGGTGCACGAGGCGGTGCAGCGCGCCCTGGCCGGCCGGACCGGGACGGCCCGCGGCATGCTCGGCGACCGCTTCTACGAGGCGCGCTTCGCGCCGGTCCGCGACGATGCGGGCCAGCTGCTGGAGGTGGTGGGGCTGGCCACCGACACCTCCGAGCTGCACGAGGCCGAGGAGCGGCTGCGGCGGCAGGCCTTCCGGATGGAGGCGCAGGCCGAGGCCTCGCGCGCCTTCTCCAGCGGCCTCGACGAGCAGGCCACGCTCGAGACCGTGGCCCGGCGGCTCTGCGAGCTGATCGGGGACGGCTCGCTGATCCGGCTGGTCTCCGCGGACGGCCGCTGGCTGGTCCCGGCCGCCCTGCACCACCCAGATCCGCGGCGCGGCGCGCTGCGGCGCGAGGTGCTGGCCGCAGCGCCGCAGCGGATCGACGAGGGGATCACGGCGCGGGTGCTGGCCACCGGCGAGACGCTCCGCATCCCCGAGCTGACGCGCGAGTTCATCCACGCCCAGATGAAGCCGGAGTACTGGCCCTACCTGGAGGGGGCCAGCTCGATGCTGATCGCGCCGCTGGCGCGCCGTGGCCAGGTCTTCGGCCACCTCACGCTGACCCGCGACCTGGGCGGCCCTGGCTACACCCGCGAGGACGAGACCCTGCTCGACGACCTGGCCCACCGCGCCGCGCAGGCCATCGAGAACGCGCGGCTCTACGGGCAGGCCCAGGCCGCGGTGGTGGCTCGCGACGAATTCCTCTCCATCGCCTCGCACGAGCTGCGCACGCCGCTCACCTCGCTCCGGCTGGCCCTGGAGAACCTGCGGCGGGTGGTGTCGCGCGACGGCCTGCCGTGTGGCCCGGGCACGCCCATCGACCGGGTGCTCACCGCCTCGGAGCGGGCCGGCCTGCGGCTGGAGAAGCTGGTGGAGGCGCTGCTCGACGTGTCGCGGATCCACATGGGCCGGCTCGAGCTCGACCTGACCGAGGTCGAGCTGGGGGCGGTGGTGGCGGAGGCGGCCGCCTCGGTGGCCGACGAGCTGGCGCAGGCCGGCTCCAGGCTCGACATCCGCGGCGAGGCGGTGACGGGCCTCTGGGACCCGCTGCGCCTCGGGCAGGTGGTGGTCAACCTGCTGGCCAACGCCGCCAAGTACGGCGCAGGAAAGCCGGTGGAGGTCCGCTACGGTTCGCAGGATGGCCAGGCCTTCCTGCAGGTCAGGGACCAGGGCATCGGCGTGGCCGAGGTCGACCAGCGCCACATCTTCGAGCGCTTCGAGCGGGCGGTCTCGAGCCAGAACTACGGCGGGCTCGGCCTTGGGCTCTACATCGTCAAGCGCATCGTCGAGGCCCACGGCGGGACCATCCGCGTCGAGAGCGTGCCGGACGAAGGGGCCACCTTCCTCGTCGAGCTGCCGAGCCGGCCGGCCATGCCGCTCCCTCCCGTCGAGCCTGTCGGCGACGCCTGATGGCGCCGCCCAGCCGGCCCGGTCCCGGCCGCGGCGGGTGCGGGCGGGGGGCGCCGGGCTCGACCGGAACGGCCCGGTTGGATAGAAGGTTGGTACCGGAGGCCTCCCCTGCTCGCCACGCTCTGCCTGCTGATCGCCGTCGCCGCACCGCCCGCCGCCGCTCCTCCCGTCCCGCCCACCGACACCCCGGAGCGGCTGCTGCGCGCCGCCCGGGACGAGGGCCGGCCGCTGGCGCGGCTGGCCGAGCTGACCGACACCATCGGGCCGAGGCTGACCGGCTCCCCCGGGGCGGCCGCGGCGGTGGCCTGGGCGCTGCGCGCCTTCGAGGCCGACGGCCTCGCCGCCTGGACAGAGGCCGTCATGGTGCCGGCCTGGACCCGCGGCGAGGAGCGGGCCGAGCTGCTGGCCGGCGGCCAGGTGCTCCGGCCGCAGCGGCTGGCGGTGACGGCGCTCGGCAACAGCCCGGGCACGGCGGCGGAGGGGCTCGACGCCGAGGTGGTCGAGGTCCGCACCCTGGAGGAGGTGGCGGCGCTGGGAGGGCGCGCGCGCGGGAAGCTGATCTTCTTCAACCACTCGATGGGGGCCGGTCCGGGTTACGGGGAGACCGCCTCGCTGCGCACCCGCGGACCGGCGGCCGCCTCGCGGGCCGGGGCTGCCGGCGCGCTGGTCCGCTCCCTGGCCACCGCCACGCTGCGCGATCCGCACACCGGCATGACCTATTGGCCCCCCGGCACGGCCCACGTCCCGGCCGCGGCGGTCTCGGTGGAGGACGCCGAGCTGCTGCACCGGCTGCTGGCCCGCGGGCCGGTTCGGGTCCGGCTCACGCTCGGCTGCGGCTTCGCCACCCCGGCCATGGTCGAGTCGGCCAACGTGCTGGCCGAGGTGCGCGGCCGGGAGCGGCCCGGGGAGGTGGTGGTGATCGGCGCCCACCTCGACTCCTGGGACCTCGGCACCGGCGCCATCGACGACGGCTCCGGGGTGGTGATGGTGATGGAGGCGCTGCGGCAGCTCTCGCTCCAGCCGGTCGCCCCCCGCCGCACCGTCCGCGCCGTGCTCTTCATGAACGAGGAGAACGGGCTGGAGGGTGGCCTCGGCTACGCGAAGCGCCACGCCGCCGAGCTGCCGCATCACGTCGCCGCCCTCGAGGCCGACGGCGGCTCCGGGAGGCCGCTGGGCTTCTCGGTCACCGCGGGTGAAGGTGGCGCGGCGCTGGTGAAGCGGCTGGCCGGGCCGCTTTCGGTCCTGGAGGCCTCGGGCGTCCAGCCCAACGGCGGCGGCTCGGACATCGAGCCGCTCCAGGCCGCCGGGGTGCCGGCGCTCGGGCTCTGGCAGGAGACCTCGCGCTACTTCGACTGGCACCACTCGGCGGCCGACACCTTTGACAAGGTGGTGCCGGCCGAGCTGGCGGCGTCGGCGGCCGCCATGACGGTGATGGCCTGGCAGCTGGCCGAGGCGGTCGAGACCCTGCCGCGGGTGCCGCCTCCGTCACCGGCGCCGGCGCCGGCCAAGAGGTAGCGGACCGGCCTGCGGCGGTTCAGGTCTCGAGGAACCCGGCCGCCGGGAAGAGCAGCACCTCGGCGATCGAGGCGGCCCCGGTGAGGAGCATCAGCAGCCGGTCGAAGCCGACCGCCACGCCGCCGGCGCCGGGCATGCGCGGCAGCGCCGCCAGGAAGGGCTCGTCGAGCGGCAGGACGGGGCGGCCCAGCCGCCGCCGCTGCGCCTGCTCCTCGAGGAGGCGCGACCGCTGCTCGGCGGCGTCTGTCAGCTCGGTGAAGCCGTTGGCCAGCTCGAGCCCCCCGGCGTAGAGCTCGAACCGCTCCGCCCAGCGTGGATCGCCGGGCTTCACCCGGGAGAGGGCCGCCATCGACGCTGGCCAGTCGACCAGGAAGGTGGGGCGCTCGAGGCCGATCCTCGGCTCCACCTCGCCGAGCATGAGGCGGAAGAAGGCGTCGTCAAACGGCTCGCCCGCCGGGCCGGCGTCGTGCCCCCCGGCGCGGGCCGCGGCGCGGAGCCGGTCGCCGTCCCCGCGGCAGTCGGCCAGGTCGAGGTGGGCGTGGCGGGCGAAGGCCTCCTGGACGGTGAGCCGCTCGAAGGGGGTCGACAGGTCGAGCCGTCGCCCCTGCCGCTCCACGACGGGGGCCCCGCCGGGGCGGAGGGCGCGGGCCGCCGCCTCGATGAGCCGCTCCAGGTCGGACATGATCCCGTGGTAGTCGGTCCCGGACCGGTAGAACTCGAGCATCGTGAACTCGGGGTTGTGGGTCACCGAGAGCTCGCCGTTACGGAAGACGCGGGAGAGCTGGAAGACGCGCTCGAAGCCGTCGGCCAGCAGCCGCTTCATGGCGTACTCGGGGCTGGTGATGAGCCAGAGCGGCCGGGGCTCGCCGCCGGCCTCGGGGCGCCAGGGCGCCTCGAAGGGCGAGAGGTGGGGCTCCATGCCGGGCGCCGGGACCAGCGTGGGGGTCTCGACCTCCTCGTAGCCGAGCCCGCCGAGGACGAGGCGGGTCTCGCCCGCGAGGCGGGCGCGGGCGCGGGCCATCTGCCGTCGGTCGGGCGCGGTCACGGGTCGACTCTAGCCCAAGGGGCGGACGGGGAATGGCGGTGCTAGCATGACGACCCCGTGAGACCCATCCTCGCCGCGCTCCTCCTCCTCGCAGCCTGCGCCCACGCCCCTGCCCCGGGAGGCACCGCGACGGCGCCCGGCAGCGGGGCGGCCTCGTCCGCGAGCGCCCTGGACGCGGCCACCCCGCCCTCGAGCGCCCTGCCCCCGGCCGCACCTCCCACCGACCGCTTCACGCCGCTGCGCGAGGTGGCCGAGTCGCTCCTCAAGGCCCAGGGTGAGGCGGCCTGGAGGGGCTGGACCACCGGCGAGCCGGCCGACCCGGCGGCCATCTGGGCCGGGCGCGAGGCGCTGCTCGACCCGGCCGTCCTGGTGGAGCTCCGCGAGGCCATCGCCGCCGCCGCCGAGATCCCCCGGCGCGACCGGCTGGAGCGGCTCAGGGCCTTCGTGCTGGGCGAGCAGCTGGCCCGCTCCGCCGCCGAGCCGACGCGGGCGGCCGCCGCCGCTCGCTCCGCCGCCACCTTCACCTGGGAGAAGCGGACCGTCCCGCTCCGCGGCCTCCCGGCGCTGCTGGCCGGCGAGCCGGAGGCTCCACGCCGCAGGGCGGCCGCCGAGGCGGCCACCGTCACCCTGCTCAAGCTCGAGAAGCTGGGCGTGGCGCGCGACACCGCCCTGGTCCGTGCCGGGCAGGAGCGCGGCTTCTCCTCCTCGCTCGCCCTGGCCGGTGCGCTCCGGCTGGATGACCCCGAGAAGCTGGGGGCCCTGGCCGAGGCGACGCTGGCGGCCGGCGACTCGACCTGGCCGGCCGAGCTCGAGGCGCTGGCCCGCCAGGAGCTCGCCACCAGCGCGGCGCGACTGCGCGAGTGGGACCTGCCTCGCCTCTTCCGCACCACCGCCGCCCCGGGCGGCTTCCCGGCCGACCGGCTGGTCACCGACCTGGGCGCGCTGCTGGGCGAGCTCGGGCTCGACCTCTCGGCCGGTGGCCGGCTCACGGTCGACGCCGCGGCGCGCCCCGGCAAGATCCCGCGCCCCCTCGCCGTGCCGGTGGAGGTGCCCGGGGCGATCCGGCTCGCGCTCACCCCGCTGGCCGGCCTCGACGCGTTCCGGGCCTCGCTCCACGAGCTCGGCCTGGCCCTCTCGCAGGCCCACGCCACGCCCACCTCGCCGTTCGAGGACCGGCGACTGCCGTCCGCCTGGCAGACCCAGGCCTGGGGGCTGCTCTTCGAGGAGGTGGCCGGCGACCGGCGCTGGCTGGTGGCCCACGGCGTCACCGCCGCCGCGGCCGAGCGGGAGGCCCGGGTGGCGGCCGCCCGCCGGACCCACGCGGTGCGCGCCGCGGCGGCCACGGTGCTGATCGAGCTGGCCCGGGCGCGCGACCCGTCCACCGCCGCGGCCCGTTGGGCCGAGCTGGCCCCACGGGCCTTCGGCCATCCCGTCGATCGGGGCGCGCCGCTGCCCTGGAGGCTCGAGCCGGATCCGCTGCTGCGCGCCGCCGACACGCTGCGCGCCCACCTGCTGGCGGCGCAGCTCTCCGCCACGCTGGCCGCCCGCGCCGCCGACCGCCCGTGGTGGCGCTCCCCGGCGTCGGGGGCCTGGCTCCGCGAGGCCTGGTCAACCACCCTGCCCAAGGAAGGTTGACGAGCGCCCGGGCGGGCTGCGATCGTGCCCCTCCCCCGATGCCCGTCCTCCATTCAGACCGCTCCCCCGGCCTCTTCTACGAGGACCAGGGCGCCGGCCCGCCCCTGCTGCTGCTCCACGGCTGGTCGCGCTCGGGCGCCGACTTCGCCCCGCTGGCCGCGCGCCTCTCGGCCCACCACCGCGTGGTGCGGCTCGACCTCCGCGGCCACGGCGGCACCGCCCCGGGACGCTTCACGCTCGCCGAGCTGGCCGGCGACGTGGCGGCGCTGGCCGAGGGCCTCGACCTGCGCGGCGCGCTCCTGCTCGGCTGGTCGCTGGGCGGTCAAGTGGCGCTGACCGCCCTGCCCAGGCTCTCAGGGCGGGTGGAGCGGCTGGTGCTGGTCGGCACCACGCCACGATTCACCGAAGGTGACGACTGGCCGCACGGCCTGCCGGCCAGCGCCCTGGCCGGGATGGCGGCCCGGCTGCAGCGCCAGCCGGAGCGGACGCTGGCCCGCTTCGTCGACGACTGCTTCGCGCCCGGCGAGCTCGACGAGGAGGCCCGGGTGCTGCTCCGGTCTCCCGGAGCCGTGCCCGCGCCCGACATGACCTGCGCCCTGGCCGGCCTCGACATCCTCGCCGGCACCGACCTGCGCGCCACGCTCCCGGCCATCGGCCTGCCCGCCCTCCTCCTCTACGGCGAGGCCGACGCCGTCTGCCCGGTGGGGGCGGCCCGCGCCACGGCCGCCCTGCTGCCGGCTGCCCGGCTGATCACCTTCCCGGCGGTCGGCCACGCCCCCTTCATCAGCCGCCCGGCCGAGGTGGCGGCGCTCCTCGAGGCCTTCGCCGGGGAGGCCGCCTGATGGCACCACTCGCCGTGAACCAGGTCGTCAAGGCGCGGGTTCGGGCCTCCTTCACGCGGGGGGCTACGGCCTACGACGGCTCGACCGCCGTGCAGGCCCTGGTCCGGGCCCGGGTCCAGGCCCTGGCCGCCGAGTCCGCCCCCGGCGCGCGCCGCCTGCTCGACGTCGGCTCCGGCACCGGACGCCTGCTGGCCGACCTGCTGGCGGCCCGCCCCGGCCTGCGGGGCGCCGCCGTCGATCTCGCCCCGGGCATGTGCGCCGCCACCCGGATCGCCGCGCCGGGCGCCGCGGTGGCCACCGCCGACGCGGAGGCCCTGCCCTTCGGCGACGCCGGGTTCGACCTGGCGGTCTCCAGCTCCACCTTCCAGTGGCTGCCTCGGCTCGAGCCGGCCCTCGCCGAGTGCGCCCGCGTGCTCCGCCCCGGTGGCCTGCTGGTGCTGGCGCTCTTCGCCGACCGGACGCTCTGCGAGCTGCGCGAGGCCTGGCGCGCGGCCGCCGGGACCGGAGCCCCCGATCGGCTCCACCGGTTCTTCACCCGCGGCGAGGTGGCGAGCGCGCTCGCCAGGGCCGGGTTCGGGCGGATCCGGCTCGAGGAGGCGCTCCACGTCGAGCGCCACGCCGATCCGGCCGACCTGCTCCGCGCCCTCAAGCGGATCGGCGCCCAGGGCGCCACCCCCGGACCGGGCGGACTGGGTGGGCGGCGCGTCCTGCTCGAGGCGCTGGAGCGATACCGCTCGGCCCATGGCGGCCCCGATGGCGTCCCGGCCAGCTGGCACGTGGTCTACGCGGTCGCTTCACGGTAGCATCCCCGGATCGTGGCAGACGCCCTGGCCAGCGCCGAATTCAAGCCCCACGCCTTCGGCAAGTTCTTCCTCCTCCAGCGGCTCGCCGTCGGGGGGATGGCGGAGATCTTCCGTGCGCGCGTGGTGGGGGCGGCCGGCTTCGAGAAGGAGCTGGTGGTCAAGCGCATCCTGCCCAACCGGGCGCGCGACCAGGGCTTCATCTCCATGCTGGTGAACGAGGCCAAGCTCACGGTCCAGCTCACCCACTCCAACATCGCCCAGATCTACGAGTGCGGCATCGTCGACGGGAACTACTTCATCTCCATGGAGCTGGTGAACGGCGTCTCCATGAAGGAGGTGATGCAGGCCTTCTCGCGGGCCGGGGTCGCCATCTCGCCGGAGCAGGCCATCTACATGGTGCTGCAGCTGCTCCACGGCCTCGACTACGCCCACCGCAGGACCGACGGGCAGGGCAACCCGCTGCAGATCGTCCACTGCGACGTCTCGCCTGACAACTGCCTGGTCTCCTTCGAGGGCGAGCTCAAGCTCCTCGACTTCGGCATCGCGCGGGCCGCCACCAGCCTCTCCAACTACAAGGAGGGGATGCTGATGGGGAAGCTCGGGTACGTGGCGCCCGAGCAGGCCTCGCTCGAGACGCGCTGGGACCACCGCGTCGACATCTTCGCGGCCGGCATCATCCTCTACGAGCTGCTCACCAAGCAGAAGCCCTTCCCCAAGTCGACCGACGTCGACTCGCTGGTGATCTCGCGCAAGGCCAAGGTGGTGCCGGTCACCACCATCGACCCGCGCCTCCCCAAGGAGCTCGACCAGATCCTCGGGAAGGCGCTGGCCTACGACCCCGCCCGGCGCTACGCCGACGCCCGGGCCTTCGCCGAGGCGCTGGTGGACGTGCTCTTCCCCACCCCGCACTCCGCCATCTCGGATCACCTGAACAAGCAGATGCACCAGGTCTTCGGTGAGCGGATCTCCAGGCAGCGCCAGGCCCGGGCCCACGACGCGCTGATCATGAAGGTGCTGGCCAACCTGGCCGAGAAGAGCCATGTGGCGCAGGGCCAGGCGGGCGGCGCGGCGGGGGGCACGCGGTCCCGCCCCATCCCCACCGAGGCGACCCAGGAGCTCGAGCCGCTGGCCATGGTCGTGGAGCCCCACCCCGACCTGCGCACCCCCTCGGGCTCGCGCCCGGTGCGGCGGCCGGTGGTGGTGCGTCGCGGCGCGGCCTTGACGACGGTGGCGCTGGTGGCGCTGGTCTCGGCGCTGGCCGGCGCCGCCGGCAGCTGGTTCGGCCTCCCCTGGCTTCGACGCGGGGCGCTGGTGGTGACCAGCGAGCCGAGCGGCGCCGAGATCGCGCTCGACGGCGCGCCGACCGGCCAGCGGACCCCGGCGGTGATCGAGGACGTGGCGGTGAACCAGCCACACGAGGTGGTCCTCTCCGGCCCGAGGCTGCGCGCCACCCCGGTCACGGTCAGGCCCGAGCCCGGGCGCCTCTCGCTGCGCGTCCATGCCCAGCTCGCCTCGGCCATCGGAAGCATCCAGGTGGTGACCGAGCCGCCCGGCGCCGAGGTCCGAATCGACGACAGGCCGGCCGGCCTCACGCCGGTCACCATCGGCGAGGTGCAGCTCGACCAGCGTCACCGCCTCGACCTGAAGCTCGGCGGCTACGAGATCGACCAGGTGGTGGTCCTGCCCGAGAAGGACGGCACCCAGGTCAAGCGCACCCTGGTCCCGGTCTCGCCGGCCGCCCCCAAGGTGAAGTAGATGCGGCTGGTCATCGAGGACGAGGCCGGGACGCGGACGGTGGTGCCGTTCACCACCGACGAGATCGTGGTGGGCCGCGCCACCGAAGGCGTCGGCTGGCGCCTCCCCGACCGGAACGTCTCGCGCCGCCACGCGCGCTTCACCCGCGCCAGCGGCACCGTCTTCGTCGAGGATCTCGGCAGCCTGACCGGCACCCGGCTCAACGGCGAGCCGGTCGGAGCGCGCCGGCGCGTCCGGCCCGGCGACCTCGTCGAGATCGGCGCCTACGACCTGGTGGTGCTGCCGGAGGAGATGGCCACCTCCGGGCCGGGGACGCCGCCCCCGCTGCCGGCCGCGACCCGGCCGGATCCCATGCCGGTGGTCGAGCCGGGCGCCGCGGCCGCGGATCGGATCGCTTCGGCCGCCGCCGCCAGCCCGGCCGTTGCCGTGGCCGAACCGGTGGCGGGACGCGGCGGCCGCCTGGCCAGGATCGGCGCCGCCGCCTTGCTGGGCGGCCTGGTGCTCGGCCTGCTGCTGCGGAGATGGATCTCGTGAGCCCGGGGATCGACCAGCCCTTCCCGCTCCCGCTGGATCGCTACGCCGGCGAGGAGGGGCTGGGGCTCTGGGCCGTGCTCACCGGCCGCGCCGCCGCCGATCCGCTCAACCTGGTGGCCACCGCCATCTTCGCGCTGGCCATCCTCCACACCTTCGTGGCCCCCACCCTGATGGCCGCCTCACAGCGGCTCAAGCGCCGGCTCGAGGAGGAGCGCGGCGGCGAGGGCCACAGCACCAGCGTCGAGCTGCTCCACTTCCTCGGGGAGATCGAGGCCATCTTCGGCATCTGGGTGGCCCCGCTGCTGGTGGTGCTCGGCGTCAGCCGGGGCGCCCGCGCCGCCGAGCAGTTCCTCGGCGGGGTCCACTTCACCGAGCCGCTCTTCGTGGTGGTGATCATGGCCATCGCCTCGACGCGGCCGGTGCTGGCCTTCGCCGAGCAGGTGCTGGGGGTGGCGGCCCGCCTCGGCGGCGGCACGCCGCTGGCCTGGTGGCTCTCGGTCCTCACCCTCGGACCCCTGCTCGGCTCCTTCATCACCGAGCCGGCCGCCATGATCATCTGCGCCATGCTGCTGGGGCGCCGCGTGCTCGACCTCGAGCCGCGCCCGGCCTTCCGCTACGCCACGCTCGGCCTGCTCTTCGTCGACGTCTCGGTGGGCGGCACCCTCACCCACTTCGCGGCGCCGCCGGTGCTGATGGTGGCGGCCAAGTTCGGGTGGGGCACCGGCTTCATGATGTCGCACTTCGGGTGGAAGGCGGTGGTCGGCATCGTCCTCGCCAACGCCGTGTACGCCATCGCCTTCCGCAAGGAGTTCGCCGAGCTGGCGGACCGGGCCCTGGCGCGGGCACAGGGGCTCCAGCCCGAGCCGGAGCGCCCCGTGCCGTCCTGGATCGTCGGCGTTCACCTGCTCTTCCTCGCCCTCACCGTCTTCGCCGCCCACACCCCGGCCGTCTTCATCGGCGCCTTCCTCTTCTTCCTGGCCTTCCAGCAGGCCACCGCGCCGCACCAGCAGGCCCTCGACCTTCGTCCGGCCATGCTGGTCGGCTTCTTCCTCGCCGGCCTGGTGATCCACGGGGCCGGCCAGGGCTGGTGGATCGCCCCGGTCCTCTCCCGCCTCGCCGACTTGCCGCTCTTCTTCGGGGCCGTCGGCCTGACCGCCTTCAACGACAACGCCGCCATCACCTACCTGGCCTCGCTGGTGCCCGGGCTCGGCCCTTCGCTGCAGTACGCCGTGGTGGCCGGCGCCGTGGTGGGCGGCGGCCTGACCGTGATCGCCAACGCCCCCAACCCGGCCGGCCAGTCGGCGCTGGCGCGGTACTTCCCGGCAGGCGTGGCGCCGGGCGGGCTGCTGGCCGGTGCGCTCTTCCCCACGGCGGTGATGGCCGCCTGCTTCCTGCTGCTCCCCTGACCGGCCACGGCCAGGGAATCGCCGCCGCGCGCTACCGCCCGCGCTTGCGCTGCAGGTCGCGCGCCGCCCGGTCCATGATCCGGCCAGCCCGCCGCTCCGCCTGCCGTGCCGCCGCGCCCTGCCGGGCCGCCAGCGAGGCCGCCTCCGCCGCCAGCTTCAGGTAGCTGGCCAGCCGCCCCGGCTCGAGCGTCCCGTCGGCCACCGCCCGAAGCACCGCGCAGCCCGGCTCCTCGCCGTGGGTGCAGTCGTTGAAGCGGCAGCCGGCGGCCAGGTCGGCGACGTCGGCGAAGGCGGCCACCACCCCCTCGCCGGACCAGAGCTGCAGCTCGCGGATGCCGGGGCCGTCGACCAGGAAGCCACCCGAGGGGAGCGCCCAGAGCCGCCGCCAGGTGGTGGTGTGGCGCCCACGCCCCTCGGCGTCGAGCGCCCCCGTGGCCTCGGCCTCACCGCCCCGCAGCGCGTTGAGCAGCGTCGACTTGCCGACGCCCGACTGGCCCATGAGGGCGGCGGTGGTCCCCGGCCCGATGAGCCGGTGGACCGCATCGAGCCCCTGGCCGGCCTTCGCCGCGATCACCAGCACCGCCGCACCCTCGGCCACGGCGCCGACCTGGCGCGCCGCCTCCTCCGGGTCGGCGCAGAGGTCGGCCTTGGTCAACAGCACCGCCGGCTCGGCCCCCGAGGCCCGCACCGCCGCCAGCATCCGCTCCAGGCGGCGCAGGTTGGGGCCGGTGTCGAGCGGCTCGACCAGCAGCACCAGGTCGACGTTGGCGGCCAGCACCTGCTCGCCGGTCGGTGTCCCGGCAGCCTGGCGGGAGAGCACCGAGCGGCGTCCCAGCACCCGGCGCAGCACCGCGGCGCCGTCTTCGAGCCGCTCGCAGAGGACCCAGTCCCCCACGGCCGCGGCACCGTGGAGCGCCGCCGGCAGGAAGGCCGAGCGCTCCTCGCCGCCGAGATCGAGCAGCAACCGCACGCCGAGGTCGACGAGCACGCGCGCCGGGGCCAGGCCCGCCTCGGCCGGGAGGTCGAGCTGCTGCGAGAAGAAGGGGCCGAAGCCGAGCCCTGCGAGCGAGGACACTAGAACCCCAGCGCCGTGAAGAAGTGGATCGACCCCTCAAGCGAGTGCGCCGGGACCTCCTGGAAGCCCTGGCTCGCCTGCCCCGGGAAGATGGGGACCACGCTGGAGGCGAAGTCGAAGGGGACGATGGTCATGCCCGGCCCCTTGCCGGTGCCGTAGGCGCCGCGCACCGCGATGCCGGTGAGCAGGTCCCAGGTCTCGCCGCCGCCCAGCGCCGCAATCACCTTGGCCGGCCGGAAGTCGATCCCGCCGGCGATCCCGTAGGTGTCGAGCGACGGCACCCCGTCAGAGGCCTGGGAGCGGGCGCCGTCGCGGAAGAGCCCGGCGCCGACGCGCAGGTCCCGGTCCACCCGGTAGATGGCCCCGACCCGGCCGCCCCAGCTGGCGTTCTCGCTGTTCCGGTTGCGGCGCAGCGCCGGCCCCCAGTCCAGATCGGCCCGCAGGTCCCACGGGCCGCCGGTCCAGGCGACGCCGAGGTAGACCCGCCCTGGATCGACGACCGTGAGGCCGCCGGTCGGCTCCGCCTCCTCGAGCAGCTGGCCCTGCTGCGGCGCGAACCCGGGCAGGAGCGCCGCCACCGAGGTGACGCGCGAGGTCTTGCCCCAGCTCACCACCTGGACCACCGGGGTCCGCACCGCCAGCGCCAAGCGCACCTGGTCGGTGACGTCCCATTGCAGGCCGAGCAGGGCGCGTAGCGCCAGGTAGGACTGCTCGTCGCGGATGCTGATGTTGAGGTGGGCCCCCTGCTGGAGCGGGTCCGTGGAGGTGGTCTCCAGCCCGGTGTCGAGGTCGATCACCGAGGCGGAGGTGGAGTAGCCCCCCTGCAGCGAGGCGCCGATGCGGAGCCGCGGCCGGACCTGCCAGCCGACGGCCGCTCCGGCCCAGGTGTCGTCCCACTGGTAGGAGAGGCCGTAGGTCTGCTCGTAGGTTGCCTCCAGGCCCGGATAGCCGGGATACGGGCCGCTGGAGCGGCCGCCGATCGTGGCCCCATAGCTGTTGTGGTAGGGCGTCCAGACGCCGAACGCGACGCCCAGGCCGTCGTCGATCTTGTAGGAGAGGGAGAGCACCGACGGCACCGAGACGTAGTGGGTGTCGTTGGCGTCGCCGACCATGGTGCCCCACGGGAGGACGGTGACCAGCGCGCCCTGCACCTCGTTGCGGGCGATGGCGTAGGCGCTGGCGCCGAGCTGGAAGTTGCTGCGCCGGATGGCGCCCAGCTTGGCGGGGTTGTACCAGCCGCCTCCCGAGGCATCGTCGCTGGCAAGCACGGCGCCCGCGGCCAGGGCCGCCTCGGTCGTCATGGGCGTCGACTCCGGGTTGGTGGCGAGCGCCGCCGCCGGCCCGAGCAGGGCGAGCGCGACGGCGAGCAGGCGCGGGCGCGAGGGCGTTCTCCTGGTCACCTGGGCCTCCCTTCCCGATCCCGGCGGCGGGGGCGGCTACCCGGCCGTGCCGTGCCCGGCGCCGCGCCTGTAGTCGTACTCGGAGCCGAAGATGCTGTGGGGGATGAAGTAGACGGCCAGCGTCACCACCAGCGCCAGCACCACCGCGGCGCGCACCCGCTTCAGGTCGCGCGAGAAGATCAGCACCGCGCCGGCCAGCAGCCAGGCGGCCAGCTCGACCACCACCTTGTTGTCGGTCCAGTCGTAGCCGTAGGGGAAGCCGGACCACCAGACGCCAAAGGCGTACTTCTGCACCAGCGGGCCGAGCGCGAAGGCGCCCAGCAGCAGCGAGCCGATGGTGGCCGGGAGCAGGCGCCGCACCTCTCCGCCGGTGAGCGCGGCCAGCGCGGTCCGCACCGCCAGCGTCATGGAGAAGAAGACCACCAGGATGTGCGGCAGGAGCACGTAGAGCGGCACCGGCGCCTTGTAGCGGGCGAAGATGGGCCTGTCGCCGGTCACCGACACCGGTCCCGTGCCGTCGTCGAGGTCGACGAAGAACTCGTACTTTCCGGCCCGCTCGGGCAGCGAGGGGAGCCTGGCCCCCAGGCCGCGCAGCTCCTCGGCGTTGCCGCGCCGGGTGAAGCGGAAGGTGCCAGGCTCCATGGCCGTGGTGCTCCACCCGTCGTGGGACTTGTAGCGGCGCCACCTCACCTGCCCGGTCACGCCGGCCGGCACCGGGTCCCGGAGCATGACCTGCAGCGGCGTGCCGATCTCCTCGCTGCGCAGGAACTTGAAGCGCACCGGCCCGCGCGCCGTGTCGATCGTCCCCTCCAGCGGGTAGGTCGGGCCGGTCTTGTTCTGGAAGACGAAGCAGGCGACGGTCAGCGCCGCCGCGGCCAGCCACAGGAGGATGCTCTTCACGCGGTGCTCCCTCTCGCTCACTTCCCCTGGAACCTCGGCGGCCGCCGCTCGGCGAAGGCCTGCCGCCCCTCAAGGATGTCGTCGCTCTCGAAGGCGCGCCGGCGCAGCTCGGCGATCTCGCCGCGCTCGGCACCGGAGAGGCCGCGCTCGTGGGCGCTCTCCAGCAGCCGCAGGATCCGCTTCATCCCTTGCACCGCCAGCGGCGCGTTGCGGGCGATCTCCTCGGCCAGCGCCAGCGCCGCGCCCTCGGCCCCCTCGGCCGGGAGCAGCCGGTTGACGAGCCCCCAGGCGTGCGCCACGTGGGCGTCGATGGGCCGCCCCGAGAAGAAGAGCTCGCGGGTCCGGGCCCCGCCCACCAGTTGCAGGAAGCGGCGCAGGCCGCCCTCGGGGTAGACCACGCCGAGCTTGGCGGGTGGCAGGCCGAGCAGGATCCCCTCCCGCGCCACGCGCAGGTCGCAGGTGGCCGCCAGCTCGAAGCCGCCGCCATAGGCCGGTCCGTTGAGGAAGGCGACGGTCGGGCAGGCCACCGCCTCGAGCGCCTCGGCGGCCCGCTCCACCGCCTCGTCGGGCCGCTCCCCGCGGCCGTTGACCTGCCCCATCTCGGCGAGGTCGAAGCCCGAGGAGAAGGCCTCGTCTCCAGCCCCACGCAGCAGCAGGCAGCGCACCCCGTCGCGGGCCACCGCGGCGCAGGCTGCCTCCAGCTCGTCGAGGGCGCGGAAGTCGAGGGCGTTGCGCTTGGACGGGTTGTCGAGGACCAGCACCCGGACCGTGCCGCGATCCTCGCTGCGGATCCGTGGCGGGGCGCTCATCCGAGCAGGACGAGGATGTCGCCCTCGTCGACGGCCTGCGCCGGGGCGCAGCGGATCTCGAGCACGATGCCGCCCACCAGCGCCTCGACCGGCATCTCCATCTTCATCGACT
>Ga0315271_10001154_pt1 | contig 15784 bp, 1 predicted proteins | sample C3_top_MG_FD_204664 | JGI IMG/M metagenome (GOLD analysis project Ga0315271, IMG submission 204664) | Sediment microbial communities from Yellowstone Lake, YNP, Wyoming, USA - C3_top | ecosystem: Environmental > Aquatic > Freshwater > Lake > Sediment | place: USA: Wyoming | collected 2017-08-01 | reverse complement strand
GTCGGACTTCGGCAGCGTGGTGCCCGGATACGCCTCGACCCCGGCAGGCATGGCATTCTGGGCCACGGCCACGCGCTCCTGCACGACCCGCAGGTTTCTTTCGCTGCGGAACATCACCCCTCGCGGCACGTCCGTGAGGCGTTCGCCGTGTTCGTATGCGTAGACCGGCGTGACGGCATAGGTACTCTCGTCGAACCACGCGATGTTCACGTTGCCGGTTTTGAACACTTCGCGCAGCTTGTCGCCCACGAGGTCGATGATCGCCATCAGGTCGAGCTGCGCCACCAGGCCCTGCTGGATGCTGTTGATCACGGCCAGTTCGGCATTGCGCTGCTCGGTTTCCTTGAGCAGCCGCTGCGTCTCGTCGAAGAGGCGCGCGTTCTCCAGCGCGACGCCCATGCTGGAGGCCACTGTTTGCAACAGGCGCACCTCGGACTCACCGAACGCATACTCGCGCTCGTGATTCTCGATCACAAGCCTGCCCACGACCCGGTCGCTGGCGACGATGGGCAGGACCACGATCGAGTGCGCCTGATCGGTCCCGGGAGTCGTGGTCGAACCGGAGGCGTCCTGCTCGGCCCGCGTATTGAAGATCAACGGTTGGCGCTGCTCCATGATCTTCCACCAGCCGGGGGAGGGCGTGCGTGGCGCGAACGGCAGTCGAACGCCGTGCTCGAACTCGTACAGGTTGTACATCAGCTCGGCGTCGGCATCCCACCAGCCGATGCCGATGTCGCCGGTACGAAAGACGTCTCGCAGCTTGTCGCCGACGAGATCGACGATGGCCTGGAATTCGAGCTCGGCCGCCATGCCCTCCTGGATGCGGTTGATCACCGCCAGCTCGGCGTTGCGCTGCTCGGTCTCCTTCAACAATCGCTGGGTCTCGTCGAAGAGCCGTGCGTTTTCGAGCGCCACGCCCATGCTGGAGGCGACGGTCGTCAGCAAGCGGGTCTCCGCTTCCCCGTAGGCGTGCTCGCGTTCGTGGTCCTCAAGCAGAAGCGAACCCGTCATCTGGTCGCCGGAGACAATCGGGACCATGATGGTGGAGCGCGCCATGTCGGTGCCCGGCACCACGGCGATGCCCGACGCTTCAAGCTCGGCGAGAGTGTTGTAGATGATCGGCGCGAGGGTCTTTTGCATCCGCTCGGCCGGTCCGCCGGGCTTTGGGATCGCCGGCACCATCTGCAATCGCGTGCCGTGCTCGAACTCGTAAAGAAAATGGATCAAACCGGACTTCGGGTCAGCCAGGCGGATGCCAATGTCCTCCGTCTTCAGTACCTCACGCAGCTTGTCCCCCACCAAATCGACGATGGCCTGGAAATCGAGTTCCGCCGCAATGCCCTGCTGGATGCTGTTGATGATGGTGAGTTCGCTGGCGCGCTGCTCGAGTTGGGCGGTGCGCTCTTCCACCTTGCGTTCCAGTCCCTCGGAAAATCGCGCGTTGTCCAGCGCCACGGCGGCTTGCGCTGCGAGCATGCCGACCAGGTCGCGGTCGGTGTCGTGGAAGCGGCCGAACGCGCCGTCGATGTCGGCGTAGAGAAAGCCAAGCACCCTGTTCTGCGCCACCAGCGGCGCCACCAGGTGCGAACGCTGGTCGACCGGCTCGGCTTCCTCCGGCGCGTAGTGCAGGACCACGTTGCGCGTGCGGCGGGCTTCGTCGAGCCACGGGAGGATGGCCTGCAGGAGCGCGTTCGCGTCCTCGCCCTCCGGCAGCAGGGAGCCGCCGACGCGCGGGCCATCGGCTTCGTCCAGCACCAGCAGCAGGCGCTCCGCACCGGTGAGCTCCGTCGCCTCGTCCACCAGGAACGTTTGCAATTCGTCCGCGCTGCGGAGCTCGTTGAGCCGCAACCCGGTGTCGACCAGCCGCTCGAAGGGTTCGCGCAGGTTCGCAGCACCCACGAGGTGCGCCTCACGCTTCGCCTTCGACAGCCTGCGCTCACCTGCATGCGCAAGCCAGGCACGGACGATGGCGCGAATTTCCGCCTTCTTGTTGAGTGCGTTGCGGCGCAGGCCCTCGTCGCTGAGGCCCGAGACAAAGTCAACCACGAAACGGTAGGCCCGCGTCAGCGCGTCGCGCGCTTCTGCCGTCTTGCCGTTGACGCGCAGCGCCTCGCTGTGCCACCACCACATCCCGGGCGGGTCGGTACCGTCGAGCACGGCATAGGCCTTGGCCCGGTGCAGCTCCGTCGCTCGGCGGGAGGACGCCAGCGCCTTGGCAGGCTGCCCTGCCGCCAGATGTGCCCGGGCAGACTGGGTGAGGAACTCCATCAGCTGCCCGTCGTCGGCCGTGCTGAGTTCGACGACCGCACGCTCGAAATGGGCGGCCGCTTCGGCGGCACGCCCTTCACGCAACGCGATCAGCCCCGACGCGTGCGACGCATGGCCGGCAAAGCGGCGGGCCGCAAGTGTGCGGGTGAGGTCCGCGGCTTCCGTGGCCGTGCGTACGGCATCCGGATGCCCCATCAGGTGCTCGGTCCCGAACAGGTTCCACGCGTTGAGCGCAACACCGAGCTTGTTGCCAACGTTGCGATGCAGGCGATCCGCTTCGCGCATCAGCCGGCGCGCCCGATGGTAAAGGCCCAGCGCGAGATAGACATTGCCCAGGTTGCCAATGACCGCCGCCCTGCCGCTAATTACGCCCCCCGCGGACTGAGCGGCGAGCGCTTGCTGGTAGCGCTGCATCGCCTTGGCGACGTCGATTTCGTGGAACGTGAGAATGTTCAGCGCCTGCGCCAGCCCGTTGGTGTCACCGCAGGTCCTTGCCAGAGTCAGCGCGTCGTTGGCAACGGCGTTCGCCGCATCGATCCGCCCCTCGGAGCTATGGATCATGAACTGGGCCAGCTTGGCGCGAACCTGCAGTGCAGGCCGGTCCTGCCGCTGGAACAACGCCTCGGCACGGCGCGTGTAGTCGAGGGCCACGTCGGAATCGACACGCTCGATGCTCAGCGCGGTTGCCAGCAAGACCAGCGCGCGCCCCTCGAGTTCCGCATCTCCGCTGCGCTGTGCCACTTCGAATGCCGCGCGGGCAGTCGCCTGCCCCTCCGCGAGTTCGCTCCGGCGCAATTGCAGGAATGCTTGCCGAACCAGCGCGCGTGCCTTGATTACTGCACCGCGTCCGTGCTTGGCCAGTGCCGCAAGCGCCTCGGTGTCTTCCGCGCAGCGGCTCATCTCAGCGCGGACGAAATGGTTCTCGGCGCGCATGTCGAGCAGTTCGGCCCGTTGTTCGGCCGTCAGGCTGTCGTCGGCGAGGGCTGCCGTGGCGCGCGCAATGGCGGCTTCTGGCTGGCTGGTCCACGTCAACTCGTCGACCTCGGCAATGGTCTTGGCGATGCCCGTCGGTGCGCCGGGCGGCTTGATCCGCTTTTTGCGGGAGGAGGGCGCCACAAGCGCCGGGCGCTTCTTCGTTTTGGCCACCGCGGGCTTGACGCGAACCGCCGCCGGTGCCGGCTTGCGACGCACGTTTGAGGAAGCGACTTTTGGTTTCTTGGGCATATCAGCGTTGGGAACGTGCGGTCACGTTGTTGAGGGCCTCGACCAGCGCGTCGACGCGGATCGGCTTGGTCACGTAGTCGTCCATGCCTGCGTCCATGCACATCTCGCGGTCACCCTGCATCGCGTTGGCGGTCATCGCGACGATGCGCGGGCGCTTGCCCGGTGGCGCCGTTGCCGTGATGCGCCGCGACGCTTCCAGCCCGTCCATCTCGGGCATCTGCACGTCCATCAACACGACGTCGTAGACCTGCCGCTGCACCGATTCGACGGCTTCGACACCGTTGGATGCGAGGTCGGCGCGATAGCCCATCTGCTGCAGCAACCGCATTGCAAGCTTCTGGTTGACGACGTTGTCCTCGGCCAGCAGGATGCGCAGCGGGTGGCGCGCGGCCATCGCCGGATCGAGCTGCGGCTTGGCGTGCGCCGGTGCCGCGCGGGGTGCCGCATCCTTGACGAGCAGGCTTACCAGCGTGTCGAACAGGTGCGACTGCCGGATGGGCTTGGCGAGATACGCGCTGAACAGGCCCTCGGTGTCGCCGGCCTCGCGGCGACCGAGCGAGCTGAACAGCACCAGCGGCAGCGCCGGCCGTCGTGCGCGGATTTTCGCGGCCAGCGTCAGGCCGTCCATCTCGGGCATGTGCATGTCGAGGATCGCGAGGTCGAACGCCTCGCCGGCCTCGATCCAGCGCACGGCTTCGGACGGCAACTCGGTGGCGCGCGACTGCATGCCCCATTTGGCCGTCTGCAGCTCCAGCACGCGGCGGTTGGTGGCGTTGTCGTCGACGACCAGCACGCGCTTGCCTTGTATCTCGGGCTGCAACCCGACGAAATCGCGCGTGCGCGTCGGCGAGACCTGCGCGGTCGGCACCTCGATGGTGAAGTGGAACGTCGAACCCTTGCCCGGGCCGTCGCTCTGCGCCCACATCTTGCCGCCCATCAATTCCGCGAGACGACGGCTGATGGCGAGACCCAGCCCGGTGCCGCCGTACTTGCGCGTCGTGGAAGAATCGGCCTGCGAGAATGACTGGAACAGCCGGCCCATCGCTTCCTCGGAGAGGCCGATCCCGGTGTCGCGCACGGCGAAGGCCAGCGCGGCGCGGCCAGGCGCGGCATGCTCCGCGGTGACGGTCAGCACGACCTCGCCGCGTTCGGTGAACTTCACCGCATTGGAGAGAAGGTTCAGCATGATCTGGCGCAGCCGCGTGACGTCGCCGACGATAGCCGACGGCACGTCGCCCTCGTAGACGTACGCGATGTCGAGGTGTTTTTCCGTCGCGCGCGTGCTGACCAGGTCGAGCGCGGACTCGACGCACTCGCGCAGGTCGAACGGATGCGCCTCGATGTCCATTCGCCCGGCCTCGATCTTGGAGAAGTCGAGGATGTCGTTGATGATGGTGAGCAGCGCATCGCCGGAATCGCGGATCGTGGCAACGTAGTCCTGCTGCTCGGTGTCGAGCGTGGTGTCGAGGAGCAGGCCGCTCATGCCGATCACCGCGTTCATCGGCGTGCGGATCTCGTGACTCATCGTCGCCAGGAACGAGCTCTTGGCCTCGTTGGCGGCCTCGGCCGCGGCGCGCGCCTCCTGCGTCTGCCTGAACAGACGCGCGTTCTGGATCGCGATCACCGCCTGGTCGGAGAAGGTCCGCAGCAATGCTTCTTCCTTGTCGCTGAACGAGCGGGGCGGCTGGCGGAACACGCACAGCGAGCCGATGCCGTCGCCTTCCCAGATCAGCGGACTGTACATCGCCGTGTAGGGGCCGATCTCGTTCGCGAGCTTGCGTACGGCCGGCTGTCCGGTGTGGGCCATCGCGGTCTCGTCGACCTGGATAGTGCGCCGCTCGCGGATCGCCTTTTCCGTAATCGTCCCCTCCAGCGGCATGGAACCCACGTCGCGGACGAGCTTGTCGAAGGATGGGCCGCGCCACGCCGTCGGGTAGACACGCCCGTCGTCGCGCAGCAGCATCACCGCGAGCTGTTCGCTCGCGAACAGGCGCTGGCAGCTGTCAAGAATCTTTTCGAAGACCGGCGCGGTGTCTGCCACCGAGCTGCTGATGACGTTGAGCACGTCGGCGGTCGCCATCTGCTGTTCGAGCGCATCGCGGGTTTCGTTGAACAGCCGCACGTTCTGGATCGCTATGACCGCCTGGTCGGCGAAAGTCTGCAGCAGGCTGATTTCCGCCGCCGCGAACGGATGGACGTCGTGGCGCAGCAGGGAAATCACGCCGATCGCTTCGCCCTCGCGAATCAGCGGCACGTTGAGCGCCGAGCGAAATTTGTAGGTCTCGACGATCTTCCGCACATCCGGATATTCGGTGTCGAGCAGCGGCAGCACGTCGCCAACGTGCACGACGGCGCGGTCCAGCACGGCGCGTCCGGCCAGGGAGGTCCTTTGGAGCGGCAGGGTCTCGACGTCCTTGTTCGATTGGTAGGTCCGGCCGTATGTGGTCATCGCGCGCAGATGGTCGCCTTCGACCAGCCACACGCGGCTGCCGTCCGCCCGGCAGAGAATCCCGGCGCGCTCCGCCACGGCGTCCAGCACCGGCTGCACATCGGTCGGCGACTCGCTGATCACGCGCAGGACCTCGGAGGTCGCCGTCTGCCGCTCGAGCGCCGCGTTGGTCTCGTTGAAGAGGCGCGCGTTCTGGATGGCGATCACCGCCTGGTCCGCGAACGTCTTGAGCAGCGCATTCTCCCGGTCGCGAAGACCGTCGACCTCCTTGCGCATCATCGTGAGGGAGCCGATTCCGCGGCCCTCCCACATGAGCGGCGCGACGACCACCGCCGTCCCCAGTTTCATCCGTGCCGCCGCCAGCACGGCCGGTTGCGTGGCGTCGGTGCCATCAGTCACGTCGCGGATCTCGACCAGCTTTCCGGAACGAATCGCCTGTTCGGTCAGCGTGCCGGCCAGGGGTCGAGGAAACAATGCCGATGTTTCCGCTTCGATCCGCGCAGCCTCGCCTTCGCCCAGCGAAGCACGTGCGGCCGCGGTGAGGCGATAGACCGGAACGGCCAGCTGCCCGTCGTCGTCGACGATTCCAAGCGCGAACGCTTCGGCCGAGAAGAGCCGCTCGCAGCACTCGATGATCTTCTCGAATACCGGCGACGCGTCGGCCATCGAATGGCTGATGACGTCGAGCACCTCGGAAGTCGCGGTCTGCTGCTCGAGCGCCTCCTTGGTCTCGTTGAACAGGCGCGCGTTCTGGATCGCGATCACCGCCTGGTCGCCGAAGGTCTTGAGCAGCGCCAGTTCCTTGTCGGTGAAGGCCTTGGGCGGCTGGCGCATCGCGCAGATCGACCCGACGCCGCGGTCCTCCCATAACATCGGCGCCCACGCCACCGTGGCGTGGCCGCTCAATTCGATGACACCTCGGACTGCGGGTGGCGGATCGACCATCGCTCTCGTGTCTGGAATGTGCAACGTCTGCCGCTCGCGGATGACGCGCCCGGTCATCGTCTGTTCGATCGGCTTGGGGAACGTGCGCGCAATGGCCCCGAGCGCCGAGCCGCGCCACGCGCCGACATGCACCTGGTTGTCCTCGCCGGCCAGGAAGATGCCGAGCTGCTCGGTGGAAAAGAGGTGCTGGCAGCTGTCGAGGATCTTCTCGAACACCGGCGCGGTGTCGGCCACCGAGCTGCTGATGACCTGCAGCACTTCCGAAGTGGCGGTCTGCTGCTCCAGCGCCTCGCGCGTCTCGTTGAACAGGCGCACGTTTTCGACGGCAACCACGGCCTGGCGCGCGAAGGTCTGCAGCAGCGCCACCTCCTTGTCGTCGTAGAGTCCCGTCTCGGCGCGGTTGACGGTAATGGCGCCAATCACCTGCTGGTCGCGCATCAGCGGCACGGACAAACCGCTGCGGAAGCCCGCCAGCTCGCAGGCGCGTTTCATTTCCGGCGCATATTCCTCGTCGGACAGCGCGAGGAGATCGGCCACGTTGACGACCCGGCGTTCGCGGATCGCGCGCCCCGAGATCGCCGTGCTCTTCTGCAGATGTTGCGGCCAGGCCGCACGCAACGCTGCACCCCCGGCTTCATTGACGCCGTGCAGAGTGACCAATTGCAGCATGTCGCCGTCGAGCCGCGTAACCAGGCAGTAGCGCGCGTTGGTCAGCGCCGCGGCGCGCTCGGCGATGATGTCGAACACCGGCTGCACGTCGGTCGGCGACTCGCTGATCACCTGCAGCACGTCCGAGGTCGCCGTCTGGTGCGCCAGCGCTTCCTTCGTCTCGTTGAAGAGGCGCACGTTCTCGATGGCGATCACCGCCTGCGCGGCGAACGTACGCAGCAGGTCGACTTCGTTGTCGGCGAATTTGCCCGGCTTGCTGCGGTACATCGCGATGGCGCCGACCACCTGCCGGTCGCGGAACATCGGCACGGCCAGCCCGGCGCGCAGGCCCGCTTTCCTGGACACTTCTTTCATGCCCGGCGGCGCAGGGGAGATCACGCTGCGCTCCTGCAGGTCCGGTACATTGATGACGGTCCCGGTCCGGATGGCCTCGGCCGATATGAAGAAGGCGTCGGGCCGTGCCGGCAATTCCGTCGACAGCAGATCGATGAATTCCGAGTCGAGGGCGTACGAGCTCGCAAGGTGAATCAATTCGCCGTCGAAGCGGAACACGATGCCCGACTCCGCGCCGGTCAGCTTGGCTGCGCGCTCGGCGATGGTGTCGAACACCGGCTGCACGTCGGTGGGCGATTCGCTGATGACCCGCAATACATCCGAGGTTGCAGTCTGCCGCTCCAGCGCCTCCTTGGTCTCGTTGAAGAGGCGCGCGTTCTGGATGGCGATGACCGCCTGGTCGGCGAAGGTGCGCAGCAGCGCGATTTCCTTGGCGCTGAACGGGCGGGGCGGCGACCGCACGAGGTCGATGGTGCCGATGCCGCGGCCCTGCCAGAGCATCGGCGCGCTGATCAGCGAGAAGTTGCCGACGTGGCCGACGAGATCGATCACGTAGCGCGGGACGCTGTCCATGGCCGAAGCGTCGGGAATGTGGACGACCTCGCCCTTGCGCATCGCGCTTTCGCTGACCGAGCCTTTCAGCGGGCGCGGGTAGGTCTCCTTGACCATGGCGCCGAACGCGCCGCGGTAGGCGGGGAAATCGATCATGCCGTCGCGCTCGAGGCAGATCCCCATCTCGTGCGTGCCGAACAGGCGGGCGCAGCTGTCCAGCACTTTCTCGAACACCGGCATCGCGTCCGCCATCGAGCCGCTGATCACCTGCAGCACCTCGGCCGACGCCGTCTGCTGCTCCAGCGCCTCCTTGGTCTCGTTGAAGAGCCGCACGTTCTCGATGGCGATCACCGCCTGGTCGACAAACGACTTGGCGAGCGTGATTTCGTTGTCGGTGAACGGGCCGGCCTTGTCGCGCGCCAGCGCCAGCACGCCGATGCACTCGTCTTTGCGCAGCAGCGGGAGCATGAGCGATGAGTTGATCCCGTTCCGGTCGCGGACGGCGCGTTCGTGAGCCGGCAGGTCGATTGCCGTCCAGTCCGGGATATGCAGCATCGCCTTCGAAACGATGACCCGCGACGGGAAATTCGCCTCGGGATCGACGGGGACGGCGCCCTCGCCCAGGTCCGGGGGAATACCACCGGGCGTGGCGTTCGCCGCCGGCGTGAATGTTGCACCGTCGCAGCGAAGCAGCGCGGTGAAATCGCAGGCCATGAGGCGCAGCGCCGTGTTCACGATCGCATCGAACACCGGCTGTACGTCGGTCGGCGAGCTGCTGATCACGCGCAGGATGTCGGCCGTGGCCGTCTGGTGGGAGAGCGCCTCCTGCGTCTCGTTGAAGAGTCTCGCGTTCTGCAGCGCGACGCCGACGTTAGCCGCGATGGTGGACAGGAGCCGCTCGTCGTCGGCGTTGTAGGCGCCTTCTTCCTGGGTACTCTGCACGCTGATCACGCCGAGGCTGCGCCCACCCACCGGAATGGGCACGCCGAGGTAGGACATCGCCTGCTTGCCGATGACGCGGGCGCCCAGTTCCTGCCCGCGCCGGTCGGCCTCCTGGTTGATGATGAGCGCCTTGCCGGTCTGGATGATCCGGCTGGTCAGGCCCTCGCCGTACTTCATCGACTTCAATTCGTCGCCGAACTGGTAAGGGAAGTCGATGATGCCGGTCTGCGGGTTGTACAGCGCGACGTACGCGACGTCCGCCTTGAACACAGTGCGGATCTGCTCGCCGACCAGGTCGAGCAGCGGCGCCAGTTCCAGCTTGCCGGCCAACTCCTGCGACACGGTGTTGATCGTCGCCAGCTCCCGCGCGCGCTGTTGCGACTCGGCGAAAAGTCGCGCGTTCTCGATGGCCACCGTCGCCTGCAGCGAGAGCCCGACGAGGAACTCGAGTTCGGTGTCGCTGTAGGGCTGGCGGCCGGTGCGCCACACCGCCATCACGCCCTTGACCTGCGTGCCGGCGAGCAGCGGCGCCACCATCAGGCGCTCGTTGTCGGTGCGATCGGTGCCTGCGATCGTGACGGCGCGCGGATCGTTGCCGGTGTCGTTGACAAACTCCGCCCGGCCCGCCTCGATCAGGCTGCCGATGATGCCGATCCCCGGCTGGATGGTCTCGGACAGGAGGTTCTCGGCGATGTCGCCCACCGCGACGATGGCCCGATACAGGTTCTTGCCGGTCTCGGGCAGGAAGATCGCCGCGGAATCGGCGTTGAGCAGGTCCTTGGCGTGGCGCGCGATGCGGTCCATCACCGTCGACAAATCCAGCGTCGACGAGATGTCGCGGCCCACTTCCGCCAGCGCGCCGGCCTCGCGCGTCCGGCGCTGCGTCTCGTCGAAAAGGCGCGCGTTCTCGAGTGCGATGCTCATGCTGTTGGCCAGCGTCTGCAGCAGGCGCACGTCCGAATCGCTGAAAGCGTGTTCGCGCTCCATGTTCATCAGGTTGATCAGCCCGCGCGCCTGGTCGCCGGCGACGAGGGGGACGAATACCCCCGATTTTTCCGCGGTCGTGCCTGGTTGCGTATAGCTGCCGTACGCCACGACGGCTTCGTCCATCCGTTCGTTGATGACCAGGGTTTCCCGCGTGCGGAGGACGTGCGGGCCGAAGCCGCGTTCAGGCAGAGGAATCGACGGCAATTCGAGCCGCTGCCCGTTTTCGTAGTGGTAGGGGAAGTGAACGAGGTTGGTCTTTGGGTCGTAGATGCGGATGCCCATGTCCGCCTGGTGGAAGATCTCGCGGATCTTGTCGCCGACCGCGTCGTAGATGCCCTGCATGTTCAGTTCGGCGGCGAGCGCCTGCTGCACGCTGTTGATGATTGCGAGCTCCGCCGCGCGCTGCTCGCTTTCCTTGAACAGCCGCTGTGTTTCGTCGAAGAGGCGCGCGTTCTCCAGCGCCACGCTCATCGCGTTGGCGAGTGTCTGCAGCAGGCGCACATCCGATTCGCTGAATGCGTGCTCACGGTCGACGCTCTTGAGCTTGATGAGTCCGCGCGCCTGGTCGCCGACAACCAACGGCACATAGATCGCTGACTTTTCGCTCATCGTGCCCGGCATGACGGAACTGCCGTGCACTTCCATTGCGCGCTCCATGTTTTCATTGATCACCAACACCTCGCGTGTCCGCAACACGTGGGGTCCAAAGCCCTTGTCGGGAAGAGGCAGGGAGTCGATGGAAATGCGTTGCCCGCCTTCGTAGATGAACGGCCAATGAACCAGGCCGGTCTTCGGGTCAAAGATGCGGATTTCCGTGTCCACGTGGTGAAATATCTCGCGGATCTTGTCGCCGACGGCGTCGTAGATCCCCTGCATGTTGAGTTCGGCGGCGAGCGCCTGCTGCACGCTGTTGATGATTGCCAGCTCAGCGGCGCGCTGCTCGCTTTCCTTGAACAGGCGCTGCGTCTCGTCGAACAGCCTGGCATTTTCCAACGCGACACCCATGCTGGCAGCGACCGTGCTGATCAGCCGTACATCGGCCTCGCCGAAGGCGTTCTCGCGCTCGTAGTTCTCCAGCATGATCTCGCCGAGCATGCGATCCCCACCCAGGATCGGGATATTCACCAGGGAGAGCGTACCGGCGTCGGTGCCGGGTTGGACGCCGAATCCCGCGGCTATGATTTCTGCGGGGTCTCTGCAGATCCGCGCCCGGCGTGAGCGCATCAGCGTTTCGAAGGGGCCCCCGGGTTTGGGCGTGCGCGGGGCGTCTCCCGCAAGGCGAATGCCGTGTTCGACGGAGTAAAGCGTCTGGATCAGATTGGCTTCGGCGTCGTACCAGGTAATGCTCAGGTCGTTGCTCTTCAGCACTTCGCGCAGCTTGTCGCCGACCAGGTCGATGATGGTCTGGAAGTCGAGCTCGGCGGCCATGCCTTCCTGGATGCTGTTGATGACCGCCAACTCGGCGGCGCGCTGCTCGGTTTCCTTCAGGAGGCGCTGCGTCTCGTCGAAGAGGCGGGCGTTCTCGAGCGCGACACCCATGCTCGCCGCGACAGTCATCAATAGCCGCACGTCGGACTCGCCGAACGCGTATTCGCGCTCGTGGCTTTCGACGACGATGCGGCCGATCACCCGGTCGCTGCCGATGATCGGCACCTGGACGCTCGCCTTTGCGGTGTCGGTCCCGGGCAGCGTGCCCATCGCAATCATCTCCGCTTCGGTGTTGCGGACGATGGGTTCGCGGGCGGAGACCAGCGCGTCCCAGCCGCCCGACACGGGAGGCCGGGAGGGAATGTGCAGGCGCTCGCCGTGCTCGAATTCGTACAGGAAGTGGATGATCCGGGCATCGTGGTCGAACCAGCGGATGCCGATGTTGTCGTTTTTGAGGACGCGCCGCAGCTTGTCGCCGACGAGGTCGACGATGGCCTGGAAGTCGAGCTCGGCCGCCATGCCCTCCTGGATAGAATTGATCACCGCCAGCTCGGCTGCGCGCTGCTCGGTTTCCTTGAGGAGGCTCTGCGTCTCGTCGAAGAGGCGCGCGTTCTGCAGCGCGACGCTCATGCTGCCGGCCAGCGTGGTCAGCAGGCTGACTCTCGCGTCGTCGAACTCGTTTTCGTCGTGACCGTACAGTGCGATGACACCCAGCGCCTCGTCGCCCGAGATGATCGGCACGCCAAGATAGCTCTTGCCCATGTCGGGATCCGACACGTCGCCGATGGGTGCGGAGCCCAGTTGCATCGCGCGTTCAAGGAAATTCTCGTTGATGACGAGCGGAACCCGTGTCTTCAGCACGTGCCCGGTCAGGCCGACGCCGAGCGGAAACGGCTCCACCGGAAAGCGCTCGTCGTGCTCCAGGTAATAGGGCATCGTCACCTGGCTGCGCGACCGGTCGAGCAGCGCGATGGATATGTTCGGCACGCGGAAAATCTCGTGGATCTTGTCGCCGACCAGGTCGATGATCGCCTGGAAGTCGAGCTGCGCCGCCAGGCCGTCCTGCACGCTGTTGATGATGGCGAGCTCCGCCGCCCGCTGCTCGGTTTCCTTGAGCAGCCGCTGCGTCTCGTCGAACAGGCGCGCGTTCTCGAGCGCGACGCCCATGCTGCCCGCGAGCGTCTCCAGCAGGCGCACGTCGGCCTCGCTGTAGGCGTGCTCGCGCTTCATGTCGGTCAGCACCAGAATCCCCCGGACCTCGTCGCCGACGATGAGAGGCACCATCAATTGCGTCTTGGGTGACGGCGCATCGACCAGCATGTACGCGCCGAAGCGATCCGACTGCTGTTCGAGATCCTCGTCGATCAGCAGGGTCTTGCGCGTCCGGATCACATGGGCACCGAATCCCACGTCGCCAACTGGCTGCGACGGAAAATCGTTGTACTCCTTGTCGTCGTAATAGGCGTAGGGGTGATGCATGATGTCGGTCCGCGCGTCGTAGGTGCGGATGGCCACGTAGGCGCCGTGGAACACCTCGCGCAGCTTTTCCCCGACGACCTTGTAGATGCCCTGCAGGCTGAGTTCGCTGGCCAGCGCCTGCTGCACGACGTTGATGATCGCGAGTTCGGCGGCGCGCTGTTCGATCAGCGCGTTGGACGCCTGCAGCTCTTCAGTGCGAACCGCGACCTTCTGCTCCAGGCCCTGCGACCACTGCGCGTTGTCCAGCGCCACCGCGGCCTGACTTGCCAGCATGCCCAGCAGATCGCGGTCGGCGTCGTGGAAACGCCCGAACGCGCCGTCGATGTCCGCGTAGAGGTAACCCAGAACCTCCTTCTGGGCGATCAGCGGCGCGATGATCCGCGAGCGCTGCTTGAGTGCTTTGCCGGTCTCGGGCTCGAAGCTCAAGCTGGCCGCGCGCGTGCGCCGCACATTCAGTACGGCCGGCGTGATCTCCGCCAGCAACGCCTGAGCATCCTCGTCGCGCGGCATCAACGAACCTGCCAGTCGCAGTCCCTCCGGCGTTTCCAGCGCGAGCAGTACGCGTTCCGCGCCTGAAAGTTCGGTCGCCTCGTCGATCAGGAATTCGTGCAGCTCATCGGCGCTGCGCAGCTCGTTAAGGCGCAGGCCGGTGTCGACGAGCCGCTCGAAGGGCTCGCGCAGACTCGTGTCGCCCGTCAGGTGCGCGACAGGCCGCTTCGATGCTCCGCGCTTGCCGGCTTCCTGAAGCCAGGCCGCGACGATCGCGCGATGCGTGTCGATCTTGTTGAGATAGTTGCGGCGCAGCCCCTCGTCGCTCAGGCCCGCGATGGGCTTGACCAGGAAACGGTACGCCATGGCGAGCGCCTGGCGCGCTGCCGTTGACTTGCCGTTGGCCGCGAGCGTCTGGCAGTGCTCCCACCACAACATCCTGGCGTCCATGGCCTCCAATTCCGCGAGGTCGTGGGAACGATGCAGCGTCGTGGCGCGTGTCGAGGATTCCAGTGCCGCAGCGGCGTCCCCATGCGCCAGCTGCGCTCGCGCGAGCCAGGTGAGGGTGGAGATTTCCAGCGCGTCCTGGTCCGAGTCGCGAAGGATCTGCGCGGTCTCCGCGAAGCAGTTCACGGCAGCAGCGGCATCGCCCGCCCACCATGCCAGCCTGCCGCGCATGAGACCCGGAGCCGCGTTGCGCTCCATGCGGCGGACTTCCGCCAGGACGAGCGCCTCTTCCATGTAGGTCCGCGCGGCCGCCGAATGTCCCATTTCGAATTCCGCCAGTGCGAGCAGCCAGACTGTAAGCGCGCGAGCGCCGCTGGCCCCCGTCTTGCGATAGATGTCGTTCGCGTCGAGCAACAGGCGGCGGGCGCGCCGGTAGAGCCCCAGATTGGAATAGAAGAGGCCCAGGTTGTGGGTGATGACGCCGCGGCGCTCGACGTAGCCGACCGCCTCGAACGCGGACTGGGATTGCAGCAGCAGGCGCAAGCCGGTGGCGAGATCGGGCTCGTTGAACGTGAGGATGTTGGTCGCGTTTCCTGCGCCGTAGAGGTCGCCGCAACGCCGCGCCAGCGCCAGCGCCTGGTTCGCCGCGGTGATCGTCTCGGCGACCCGGCCCTGGCCGCTGCGAGCCGCTGCCACGGCCCACCATGCCCGGCCCTCGCCGACGGGTTGCCTAAGCGTTTTGTAGATCCGTACGGCCTGTGTCGCCGACTTCGCGGCCTTGTCGTTGGCGCCGACGCGAAACTGCGCTTCCGCGAGTCGAAACAGGCTGGCGGCCTCCAGTGCGGCGACCTTGCTCGTTCTCGCCGCTTGCAGAGCCTCGTCCGCGGTCGCCGTCGCGGCCCGCGCGTTCCCGGTGCGGAATTCCACGATGGCGCGCCGGTTGAGCGCCTGCGCGAGAAAGGCGGGCTTGCGCGCGCGGCGCGCGATGTCGAGCATTTCCTTCGCGTCGGCGGCGGCCTGGTTGAGGTCGCCCTGGGCGATGCAGCTCTCCGCGCGGAGGTCGAGTAGATCGAGCCGGGTACCTGCGCTCAGGCCAGACCTGGCCAGCGTCGATGTGGCCAGTTCGATGGATTTGGCGTGCTGACCGGCCCAGGCGAGATCGCCGACCTGCTGGGCAGGGGCCGTTGTCGCGCTTGAAGCCGCACGCGGAGCCGTTCCGACCGTTTTCTTGTTCTTCTTGGGCAACGCGGGCATAAGCGGCTCTGAAGCTCCGTCGGGCAGGGTAGCCGGATAGTAGACTAGACTCGCCCTCGCACGAAACGGCGGGACCTAGTAAAACCGCTCGACCTTTCCGGTGTACAGCACAGGACCTGTCGGCGCGCCGGTGGGCGAGCCGCCCGCAGGCTCCAGGCTGACCGCGAGCGCCGGCACGTTGGCCAGCGCGACGTCGGGCGGCGCGGGCAGGGCGACCCGGCCCACGCCGCTGCCCGGAATCACGCCGAGGGATCTCGGCGGCGAGCCGTCCGGCAGCATCCACAGTTCGAGCGACTTGGTCGAAGGCACCGCGGCCGC
>Ga0315271_10001153_pt1 | contig 15789 bp, 3 predicted proteins | sample C3_top_MG_FD_204664 | JGI IMG/M metagenome (GOLD analysis project Ga0315271, IMG submission 204664) | Sediment microbial communities from Yellowstone Lake, YNP, Wyoming, USA - C3_top | ecosystem: Environmental > Aquatic > Freshwater > Lake > Sediment | place: USA: Wyoming | collected 2017-08-01 | reverse complement strand
GACTCCCGGACGCTGGAGAAGCTCGGCCACGGGAACCGCGCGTCCTTCTCCGGCCAGTTCGCCGACCAGCGCCTCATCGGCCTTGAATGAAAGACCCTCGACGCCTTCCTTGATGCCCTTGACAGCGCGGACCGTGTAGCGGCCGCCGGCTTCGTCAAGGACGAAAATGACCCCGGTTTCGGCGAGCAGGTGGCCCATGGTGGTCAGGACGATGGATTTGATGAGATTATCGAGGTTGAGGGAACCCGCCAGATCCTTGGCGATCTCGAAAATGGTCTGAAGATCGATGACTTTCTTCTTGTATTTTTTCTCCGCCTTGTCGATATCCTTCTTTAACTCCGCGATGCGGTCGTCTCCGGCCGGAGACGGAGCGGGAGTTTTCGCGGCGCGCACGACTTCGTTATAGGCGGAGATCAGGCGGTTGACTTTATCCGCGAGGATTCGCCGGTCCGGCTGTTCTTTTTTCAGCTCTTCCGACAATTCGCCGACAATCTGTTTGAAATCCATCCGCCCTCCTTAAAGGCAAGACCGATTCGCCGGAGGGCTTATTTCATCGACTTGAAGTATTTGATGGCGTCGTCGATCGTATCGAATGACTTTATTATGGAAGAAAATTCCATGAGTTCGTAGACATCGTACACGTCCGGGTCCATGCTGATCAGGACCAGGTCTCCCCGGTTCTCCCGGATGTTCCTGATCTCGCTGATGAAGATGCCCCATCCCGCGGAGCTGATGAAATCGACCGCGGAAAGATTGACCCCGATCTTGAACCGTTTCTGCGTGATCTGTTTCTCGATGCATTTTTCGATGATGGGAGCGTTCGTCGTGTCGATGTATCCCTGGGGGCTGATGATGACCCCGCCAGGTATGTTCGCGATGGCTGTTTCCTGAATCAGAAGATCGGGCATTCGATGCCTCCCCTAAATTTACCCGCAAGGCGGCCAACTACGTACCGCTTGAAGTCTATTAATATATAAGTAAAATCATTGCAAATCAAGTTTTCTTCCGATTCTTTTTATTTTTGCCCGCGGATTCGGGGCCTTGTTCGACAGCTGCAGGAAGATTTCCTCCCGGAGAAGCGGTCCCCTCTCCAGAGGATGGTTCAGGGACGCCTTCAGGAACCGCTTCGTTTTTAACTTCACCTATAATTGAAGTTGTATTCTCGTTTTCCTTATGACCTTCAGGACCCGGTTTTTCGGACGCACCATCGGACGAAGACCGCGGGGAAGCAGAAGGCTCATCGCCGGGGACAGATCCGGTTCCCTCCTGCTTTTCTGCGCCGGGAATTTCGCCGGTTCCGGAGGCTCCGGCCAATCCGGATTGTTCCCCCTCCCCCGGGGATTCGTTCCCTGCGTCCGGGGAAGAAGACGGGTTCGTCGATTCCGCCGATCCTGCCTGGACTTCGGTTCCCGCCAAAGGCAGAGAATTCCTGGCCTGGGCCTGGACCGGAATTTCCGGAGGAACCGCCGAAGGATTGAGGAACACGCTGCTTCGTATGAAGACCGATTTCTTCCTTCCCCTCTCGGCAAGCTGTTTTTCCCGGCGCGCGAAACGCTGCCGTTTCTCGACCGTCGTCAGGTTCAAACGCTTGAGTTCGCGCGAAATCGGAAGCGTTTCCACTTTGAAATGGCTGTAGAGTTCGGTATCGAGGTGTTTCTGCAGCTCTTCGATGGAATATTCCGGATGGGAAGCGACAAGGTGCAGCAGTTTGGCCGAACTTTCGATATCGAGCCGGTCGATGGCGCGCGTTCCTTCGTCGATGTCCTCCTTCAACGCCTTGAGGCCGAGGCGTTTTTTCCTCTTCTCGAGCTGCTTGTATTTTTCAAGGCTGATTCCCGTCTGGCGGCAGGCCGCGGTCGGCGATATTTTCTCTTTCTCGATCAACTCAAAGAGCCGGATCCGTTTATTGTACTCGATATCCGTGACGCTGGACTGTTCCTTCAAGATGATGAAAGTGATATCGTCGCCCTGCGGGAACCCCTGGGTGAACTCGTTGATATCCGCCAGGAAGGCCTTGGCCATATCCCTCGCCGGCATCTCATGGAACTTGCGGATCGCGTTGATCAACCGGAGTTCCCCGTATTCCTCCCTCTTCTCGTTCATGGCCTCGGTGATGCCGTCGGTATAGATGAAGAGAAGGTCCCCTTTCTTGAGCTTGATGCTTTCGGACCGGATGGCCTTTTCGAAGATATCGGCGGAGCCGATGTCAAGACCGATGGCGAAGCCCTTGGGGTTGAGATGGTAGACCTGCTGGGTATCGCCGCGGAAAAGGATCATCGGGTTATGTCCGGCGGAGGCGTAATTGATCTCCCTGCGTTTGGCGTCCAGGAAGACGTAATACATCGTGATGTACATTCCCTTGGGGAACTTGCCCATCAGGTTATGGTTCACCCGGATGAGGACCTGGGCGGCGTTCCGCGAAGTCGGCGCCTGGGTGTACAGGGCCGTCTGCGCGCGGATCATCATCATGGCTGACGGGAGCCCGTGGCCGGAAACGTCTCCGACGACGAGGCCCAGGGCGTGGTCCGACATCTTGATGTAGTCGTAATAGTCGCCGCCCAGTTCGGTCGCCGCGATATATTCGGCCCCGATCTCGTAACCTTCGATATCCGGGACATCCTTCGGCAGCAGGGACATCTGGACCTGTTGTCCGAACATGATCTCCGATTTCATCCTCGTCGCGTCCGTCAGGACTTCCTCGTTCTCTTTCAGCCTGACTTCCTGCTCGGCCAACTTGGTCTTCGACTGGGCGATACTGACGGACGCCTGTTCGATCAGCGTGTTGACCAGGCTTTCGAGTTCGTTCACCTCGTACATACCCGACTTGGACTTGAGATCGAGACGGGCCTTCAACCCCTCACGGGCGAGCCTGCGCATCTCGAGCACAAAATCCCTGAGCGGATTCAGGAAAGCGAAACCGAGCCAGTATACCATGAGGAAAGCCAGCACCAGGAAGGAGACGAATAAAATGATATAGAGAAGTCTGCTCTGGTATGCGCCGATGCGGGTTTTCAGCCCCGCTTTCGAGAGCGTCAGGAAAACCCTGCCCCCCCATTTCCACTGGCCGGAAAAATGCAAAATGCCGGCCTCCCGGTAGTCCCTGACAACGAATCCCATGTTCGTTTCGACCGACAGACCGCGGACCACCATCCAATCGAGATACCTGGCCGCCGCCGGCATCGACCGCTCGATGCTCTCGACGATCGGACTGATCCATTCCTTGTAGCGCCGTGAAAGCCAGCCCAGCTCGAGCGGCGGAGGCGAAGGCGCGTCGTATCGCCTGGCCTCCACGGAAACGCGGTTCGAACTGATCTGCGCGATAACCGTGTTGGACCTGATGACGCCGGCGGCCAGGACGGCGGAATTGGAATTCATGACTTCCTGCAACATGACGGAGAGCCCGAGAAAATCGGGCTCTTTTTTCGGATCCGCGGGAACCAGCTGCGCCGCGTTCATGGACATTTCGGCGAGCCCGGCCAGGGCGTTGCCCTTGTCCTGGGCGAGGAGCGACCGGCGCTGGGCCTGAACGGCGAAGGCATAAAAACTCATCAGGACCGCCGAAAAAACCAGGAGAAGGACGATGGAAAAACGGAGACGGAGGGACATCCTCTTCCACGCCAGGTTGCGGCGCACGAGGACGAAGAAGGATTCCGGCCTGAACTCGGGCACGAACTGCATCAGGAGGATGTTCTTGTCCTTGACCCGTTTCAGCTCCCAGTAGTTCGTGAACTTGTTGATCATGAAAAGGCCGAGGCCGCCTTTTTTTTCGACCTCGACGTACTTCTGAAGATCGGGGGCGGTGATTTTGCCCTTGTCGATGATGAACTCTTTTCCCCAGTCGATGCACCGGATCTCCACGGCCTTGGCGGTGTTCCTCATCTCGATGACAGCGAAATTATTCCGCTCTATTTTTTGGGGGCCGGCCTCTTCCCCGGGAGAGGTTTTGGTGTAAGCGTGACGGAATATGTTCGTGAACGCTTCGTCGATGCACATCCTTAACCGGTTGGTCTGCCGGGAAGAAAGTCCCATCAACGGCCCGAATCGGCTGACGAAATTCCGCACCGCGAGGAGCTGATCCTTGTCCGCCAGCACCTTCAGCCTGCGGACAGTCCCTCTGGGCAGCAGGCGTTCGGGATGATCCTGGTCTCCGGAAGCCCGGCCCCTGGAAGCGCTTCGCTGATCCTGAGTTGATTTCTCTTCGGGTTTCGCCTGCTCCCCGGCCGTCGGCGCGGGAGCAGGAGCTTCCCCGGGCGCGGCCGGAACCGGTTCTGCCTGTCCGACTTCGGCGGCTTTCATGGCCGCGAGCTTCGCCTGGGCTGCGGCTAGTTTTTCATCAAATCCTTGCGCCGGCTGAGCATCGTCGACTTTTTTCACATCTCCGGCAGGCCGATCCCCTTCCGAAGTCGGCGGAGACTTCTCCCCGGCAGCCATGGCCGCCAGCTTCGCCTGCGCCTTCACGAGTTTCGCGTCCAGGCCGTCCAACCCGTCCCCGGATTTCGATCCGGCCTCGGCCTTCGGTTTCTCCGGATCCGTGGCTGGAGCATTTTCCCCGGCCGCCATGGCCGCCAGCTTCGCCTGCGCTTTCGCGAGTTTCGCGTCCAGGCCGTCCAACCCGTCCCCGGATTTCGGTCCGGCTTCGGCCTTCGGTTTCTCCGGATCCGCGGCTGGAGCATTTTCCCCGGCCGCCATGGCCGCCAGCTTCGCCTGCGCTTTCGCGAGCTTCGCGTCCAGGCCGTCCAACCCGTCCCCGGGTTTCGGTTCGTCCGAGGCCTGCTTCTTCCCGTTTTCAGGCATTCCTGACTGTTCGCCCGCCGACATGGCCGCGAGTTTCGCCTTCGCCGCCGCGAGCTTCTCATCCAGCCCGTCCAGTGACGCGGCCGAATTTTCGATGTTCTTTTTCTTTGCCATTATTTCGACTGCGCCTTTTCCGGGGGTGCGGACTGCTTCTTTCTGGCGTCCCTGATCAGCTTGAAGAGCCTCCAGTTGTCCGGATACTTCTCAAGGGCTTTCTGCCAGATCTGGATCGCTTCATCGACTTTATTTTCGGCGAAACGGTTGAGACCGAGATTGATCGCGTCCCTGGCTTCCTGAGGATAGGACGCCGGCGGGATTTTGGCGCCGCGGGCCCGGAAGAGATAATCCTTCGCGTCCTGGTTCCCGGGATCGCGTCTCAGGATATCCTCCAGCATCGCGATGGCCGCGTCGAAATCTTCCTGCTCGAAAAGGAGATCCTGGGCTCTCAATAGGTCCTGGCGTATGGTCTTTTGTTCGACCCTGATTTTCTGTTCCCTTTCCGCCGCTTTTTTCTGCTCGTCCAGAACCGCCTTTTTCTTCTCCTGATCCGCCCGGGCTTTTTCGGCCTTGACTTTCTGATTGAGCTGATCCTGCATCTGCTGAGAAAGGATCCTTCGCTGGTTCGTCAGCTCCTGCCTGGCCTTCATCTCGTTCCGCTGGAGCTCTTCCAGCCTCTGTTTCTCCGCCTGCTGCTTCAGCTCATCGATCTTCAGCCTGTTCTGCTGGCCCAGAGAATTGGTCGCGTCCGAAAGGGCCTGTTCGAGTTTCATCCTGTTCGCCTCGTTGATCCGCTGTTCGCGCGCCTTATTCGTGGCCTCCTGCTCCGCCATCAGCAGCTGCAAATTCTGCTGCAGCTGCTTGTCCGCCGCGTCTTTCATGGACTTGAGATTATTGCTGAAGCCGGACTCGATCTCTCGAAGCCGGTCCTCATTCTGCCTCCGCTCATCCTCGATCGCGCTGTTGATCTTGACCTGCAGGGCCTCGTCTTCGCGCTGCTTCAGGTAATCGACCCGTTCCTCGACGCTGCGGCCGAACTGGTACTGGAGGGAGAACTTGTGGACCGGCCCGAATTCGGGAAGACCGAGCGAATAATCGAGCCTGAACCTCTGGCCGGAGAACGAATAAAAGACTCCCGCGCCAAGAACGAATCCCGAGGCCTGGTTGAACCCGGCCCGGAGGAAAAAAAGCCTGTAAAGATTGTACTCGAGACCCGCGCGGAGCTTCGGCGTCTTCCCGCGGTAAAAATTCACATCCATCGAAACAAGAACGCGGTGATTTTCGCTGCCGCGGATGCTCCCGTTCCAGGCCGCTCCCAGTTTGACGTTGAAGGCTTCGTTCTCCGCGAACACGCCGAGCCGGATCGGGGTGGAAAGGAAATCCTTGAGGCAAACGCCGATCGAAAGGTTCCGGAGCTGGTAACGGCCCAGCAGCCGGGTCCAGTCCGCTCCGTAAGCCCTGATCAGCAGGGCGGCGTCGAACGCGATGTTCGCGTCCGTCAGGTCGCCGGTTTTGAACGAATTTATCTTGAGATTCGCGCCCAGCGAGAACGGAAGCCTCGGGATTTTTTTCCCGTACGCGAGAAGGAACTGTATCTGTCCGTATCCGCCGGACGAATCGAGGACGATGTTGCGGGAATCGCGGAGGCTGATATCCCCCGTGTTGATGCCGATGAATCCGGCGCCGATCGTTCCGAACTCCATGGTGGGATAGGCCGCGGAGGCGGAACTGTAGATGGTCCCGAAAGGGAAGACCGAGAAGAGGCCCATCGCTTCGCCGCGCTGCAGGTACCCGAGCCCGGCGGGATTGAAATAGACCGCGCTCGAATCGTCCGCCACGGCCGTAAAAGCGCCGGCCAGTCCCAGGGCTCGGCCGCCCGTCCCCTCGTCGAAGACGCTTTCCACTCCCGCGTCCTGCCCGAAACAGAAGGACGCCGAAAGCACGAGCATGGTCAATATCTTCCAGATCTTCATTTGGCCACCACGATTTTGACGACCCCGGTTTTTGTCCCGGACGCGTCGGCGGTCTTGATCACGCAGAGATAGACGCCGTTCCGGACAACGCGTCCTTCGCCCGTCATGCCGTCCCATGACTCAGTGACGACTCCCGCTGGTCTTTGCTCGTTGCCGGCGATGACCCGGACGGGATAACCCGTCAGCGTGTAGATCCGGATATCGACGGCCGCAGGAGCGGCAAGATAGTATTCGATCGACGTCTTTTCCACGAGAGGGTTGAAGGGATTGGGATAGCTGGCCAGGACGCCCGTAAAGGACGCGCCCTCGATGACAACGACGGAGGAACGAAGATTCGCGATCAGATTGCCGTTCGGATCAGTGAAATTCTGGATGACCGCGTTTGTAAAATTGACGAGATACGCCCCGATCGACGCGCTGTCGGCCAGGTTCAGCACAAGATCCTCCGCCGTCGCGGACGGGGAGATATCGAGACTGACCGTGAACGAAACGTTCGTCGACGGCAAAAGCTTCAGGACATTCGTCAAGTCGACGACGATCTGATTGCCCGTCGACGGAACAAGGGAAACTTCGCCGAAGGTCTGGACCGCGTCATGGATCCTCAGCCGGGCTATCGCGGAAGAGGGCACAACCGGAGCGCCGAGATGATCTTCACAGCGGAGCACGATCTGCCGGACCAGGATGACATTGTTCGTTCCCGCTCCAAGGGGATTCCAGAGATCGAACCGCGCGATCGGGATATCCCGTTGTCCCTTGACCGCGGTGGCCGGCGCCAGGTCCGCTTTGGTGATCCTGACAGAGACATTAAGGAGAGTGACGATCATCGTCGCCGGAGAATTCGTATACGGCGTGAAGAGCCACGCGCCCGAATTCCTTTCGACCCCCGCTGCCTGCATACCGAACGAGACTTGCGGCTCGTTTCCCGAAGTCGTGAATTGGTAGATGAAATCGACGCTCTGCCCCGCCAGGAGGTTGACCGGCCCGGGCGAATACGCGAGGGGATCGAAAACCACGAGGGCGTTCGTGGATGAGACCATGACATTCGTGGGATGGACGTTCGATACCGCGGCGCCGCCGATGTTCCTGATCCTGAGGATGACGGACATCTGGTAGGTTTTGACCGTTTCCGCGGGAACGATGAAAGATTCCAGGTGAAGCCTGCCGGGGTTCTGGACCAGGAGGGATCCCGTTGCCAGCGCTTGCGTCATGACAAGGGGAACGCCCCTGAAAAATCCGGAGGCCGTCGCGGCGAGGCCGTAGGTTCCGGCGGGAGTGTTGCTGTTCACCGTAATGTGGAACCGCGCTGTCATCACCGTGTTCGGAGGAATGTTCGTCGAGACCGGGCCCAGGCCCTGGAACAACGCGGGAGGAAGCCGCAGCAGGAACGAGGCGTTCGTGAATGTTTCCGAGGTAGTATTGTTGACGACGACATCGATCCCCACGCCGGCCTGTCCCTGGCTGGCCGAAGGAACCTCGGCGGAGACCGAAAGGACGGTGATCCCCCGGAATCGGACGTTCGTCGCGCCCGACGCTCCTCCAGTCTGGACGGAGAGCGCTCCGTCGCCTGAGAACAGGGGGGCTCTCACGCCGACGATGACGACGCCGGAAACGATTTCCGCCTGGAGACCGGGAAGGCCTGAAATGTCGGGATTCGTCACTGACCCGAGATTCAACATGACGTCGACAGGATGGCCGTTGGTCATGATATTCCCGAACGTATCCCGGATTGTCGATGACGTGACCAGGGATAAGTCAATGCCGTTCGCCGCGATCTCGGGAGGCTGGGGATCGAGCCGGATTCGGCCCGCGGCGGGCCCGGGAACCGTGCGGATCGGAGCTGTCATGTTGGAAATACCCGTCGACCCCGGTTTCAGCCTCAGCACGAAATTGGTCGAGAGAAAGACCTGCTGCTGGCCCGCGCCGGTTCCTCCGAGAAGAACGATATCACCGTAGACCGGAGGAACACCCGAAGGCGAAAGAAGCGGCGCGGCCGGATTGGTGACCTTCAGGACCGCGCTGACCGGATTATTGTAAAGGTCGACAGCGTTGGTCACGGTGATCGTGAAGGGAGTTCCAGCGGTCGTCAGGAACGGATGGGCCATCCCGAACGAACTCAACACGCCATGGCGGACGAGGAAGCTGGAGCTTTCGATTCCCGCATGGACGTTGGTATCGGAGGCGCTCAGGGTCTGGAATCCTGCTTTGCCGAAAACAAAATTCGTTCCGGAGAGAACCGCGATCCCGTTCTGGCCGGGGGTGAATCGAAAGACGTTCGAAAAGCTCAAGCCCATCGCCGCGAAAGGATCGGAAGAAGAAAGCACGATGGTATCCGTGCAGTCGGTCTTCCGGTTTCCGTAAGCGTCCCGGACGGAAAGCGTGAACGCCGTCTGGGAACTCAATCGGACTCCGGCGGTGCAGACAGTAAGGTTGTGTTTCAGCCGGAGGGATTGGACTTCCGAGGGAAGGACGTCCACGACCGGGAGGATATCGGTCACCGCGGCGTTAAACACGGAAACACCTTTCAGGACGATGTTCGTCGCGCCGAATACCGACTGGAGATTCTCGCCGCGTCCGTTGTTCACGCTGATGATCGTGTAGAGGGGTTTCTGTCCGTTCGGCGAGACGGCCGCCGGCCCGGTGTTGGTGATCCGCACCAGGCCATCCGCGGGATTTCCAGCAAGATCCAGGGCGTTGGTCACTTTCAGAAGGAACGGGATCCCGGCTCGTTGGGTCTGTGAAGAGACGACGAGATCGAAGGACGCGATGCCGCTGTCCGCCACGTTGAAGAGGCCGGACTCCCGGGACAGCGCGTCATCCCTGGCCGTGACGTGCTGGGCTCCCCTGGCGAAAAAGGTGAAATTTGTACAGCCGAATAATTTTATCCCCGCGTCGCCGGCCTGGAACCTGTAACGGCGCAGGTTGGAGAAAGCCGTCAGCCCGGCAGGATCGGACGACGTGAAATAGACGCGGTTCGTGTAATCCGTTTTCAGGTTGCGGTATCTGTCAAAAACCAACAGGGTGAAAACGGTCTGGCTGGAAAGCCGTCTGCCGGAAGTGCAGATCGTCTGGCTCCCGGCCAGGCTGAACGAATCGGCGAAACCGGGCAAGACCGTGAAAGACAGGAAATTTGTGACTGGAAACCCCGATACAAATCCGCGGATGACCGTGTTCGTGGCTTTGACGAAGTGCTCGACCGCGCTGCCGGATCCGGCCGCCACGTTCACTGGATTATAAACAGGCGGCGTGCCGTCCGGCGCGATCACGGCGGGAGCCGCGTTCGTGATGCGGACCGTCCCGTAAGCGGAATTGCCGAAAGCGTCGGTCATCGTCGTCACGCTGACCGTGAAATCCTCGCCGCAGCGCTGGGTAGCCGAGGAAGAATTCATCGCGAACCCGGCGGGACCGGCCGCGACGACCTCGATGCCCGGAATCCTCGCGGAGACGCCCCATTGCCGGTTGGTCACAGCCAGGAAGCGGATACCCGACGTCCTGTACTGAAATCCACGGTTCGTGAACAGTCTTGCGCCCGGATTGGGCGTAGAAAAGCGGTATGGCGATGAAACGCCGTTTGAAAAAACAGCCCGGTTGTCGTCGGTAAAAAAATACACGCTGTTGGTCGCGTTGAACTTCACGTTTTCATAGGAATCGCGCAATCTGACCATGACGTTCTGATTGATCGGTCTTCCCGCCGTCACCTTGCTGACGAGACTCACGATCTCCATCCGTCCGACGGCGTCTCCCGGGAGGACGTTGCTGAGCAGGACGGTGTTCGTCAATCCCTGGAACCGGACCCTGAACGAGACCCGTCCGGGAACCGCGGTATAGATGATCTCGGACCCGTTTCCCGCGCCCGAAGCGACGGCGATGTCATTGACCACCGCCGAAAGTCCCTGGTTGGTCAGATTGACGCTGGCGGTGCCTGAAAGCGGGTTCCCGGCGGCGTCCGTCGCTCCCGAAACGGAGATCGTGAATGCGGCGCCGGCCATTGCCGTCCCGATTGTCACACTGCTGAATCTGACCGCCGAACCCGTTGTCACGTCGATCCCGCCGAGACGGCCCGCGAGGCCGCCTTCCTGATTGGTTACCGCGAGATAACGGGTTCCGACGGTCCGATACATGAAATTCGTACGGTTGAACAGGACACGTCCCCTGTCGCCGGGCTGCAGCCTGTATGAGGAAGCCTGGTTCGAAAAAACCAGCGAGGCGGACGGATCGTCGGTCCTGAAATACAGCCTGTTCGTCGAATCCCATTTGACGTTCCCATAAACGTCTTTCAAGATCGCCAGGACGTCGGCGTTGATCTTTCGGTTCGCCGTGACCTTCGTCACGGAACTGATCAGTTCGAGGCTTCCGAGGACGTTATTCGGGCGGACGTTGCTCAGGAAGAAGTAGTTCGTCAAACCTGAAAATACCGTTTTGAAGACGGCTCGGTTGGTCGAGGCCGTGTAGATCAGCTGCGCCGAGCTTCCCGATCCCGTTGTCACGGTGATATTGTTGATCACGCCGGAAAGCCCCTTGTTCGTCAGACTGACTGAGGCAAACCCGGACAGCCTGTTTCCCCAGGCGTCAGTGGCTCCGCTGATCGAGAGAGCGAATCCCGAGCCGGCGAAAGCGGTCCGCACCGTCACCACGCTGAAGGATACGATCGATCCGTAAACCACATCGATGCCGGATATCCTGGCCGATTTTCCGGATCCCGAGTTCGTGACCAGAAGATTGTGCGTCCCCGCGGTTCGATAACCGAAATTCGTCCTGTTGAACGACGCCAGTCCCCGGTCGCCGGGAACGAACTTATAGGACAGCGCCTGGCTCGGAAATGCAAAAATCGCCAGCGGATCGGTCGTCTTGAACCAGATCCGGTTCGTCGCGTCCCACTTGATGTTCCCCAGCATGTCGCGGACAATGACCTGAACATCCGCGTTGATCTTCCGGTTCGCCGTCACCTTCGTCACCGCGCTGATAAGATCGAAACTGCCGATTGCGGCTGCCGGTTTCACGTTGGCAAGACTGATCCTGTTCGTCTTCCCCAGAAGGACAGTCTCGATCCACACCGCATTCGTCGCCGCCGTGTTGATCGTGCTGATCGACGCTCCGCTTCCGTTCGTCACCGTGATGTTATTGATCACCGCCGACATTCCGCTATTCGTGATGCGGACAACCGCCAATCCTGAAAGCCGGTTGCCCCACGCGTCAGTGGCCCCGGTGATCGTCACCGCGAACCCGGTCCCCGCTGTCGCTGAGCTGACGCTGCTGAGCGTATAATTGCTGATCCCGCCTGGCACCACGTCGATCCCGTTAATCCGGGCTGACTTGGCGTAGATTCCGTTCGTCACAACCAGATTCCAGAACCCGACGGTCTTGTACATGAAATTCGTCCTGCTGATCTGGACCTGACCGCGGTCGCTGGCGGCGAATTTATACGACGCGGCGATACTGCCGTAGTTGAACACCGCCAACGGATTCGTCGTCTTAAACCATACCCGGTTCGTCGCGTCCCACTTGATGTTCCCGAGCGTGTCGCGGATAACCACCTGCGCGTCGGCGTTTATCTTCCGGTTCGCTGTCACTTTAGTCACGGCGCTGATAAGATCGAAACCGCCGATTGCGGCCGTCGGTTTCACGTTGGAAAGGCTGATCCTGTTCGTCTTCCCCAGCAGGACCGTCTCGATCCACACGATATTCGTCGTCGCCGTGTTGATCGTACTGATCGAAGTCCCGCTTCCGTTCGTCACCGTGATGTTGTTGACGACTGTGGCAAGACCGCTGTTCGTGATCCGGACCGCCGCCAGCCCTGAAAGCCGGTTTCCCCAGGCATCCGTGGCTCCGGTGATCGTTACCGCGAACCCGGCCCCCGCAGTCACGGAACTGACGCCGCTTAGAATGAAATTGTTGATCTTGCCCGACACCACGTCGATCCCGTTGATCCGGCTGGATTTGCCGTAACTTCCGTTCGTCGCCACCAGGTTCCAGAACCCGGTCGTGCGATAAGCGAAGTTCGTCCTGCTGATCAACACCCGGCCCCTGTCCGCGGACAAAAATTTGTATGATGCCGCGATGCTTCCGTAGTTGAATACCGCCAGCGGATCAGTCGTCTTGAACCACACCCGGTTCGTCGCGTCCCACTTGACGTTCCCGAGCGTATCCCGCACGACCACCTGCGCGTCGGCGTTGATTTTAAGGTTCGCCGTGACCTTCGTCACCGCGCTGACCAGATCGAAACTTCCGATTCCGGTTGTCGGCCTGACATTCGAGAGCGCGAAATATCGGGTCGAACCGAGAAAAACGGATTCGAGAACGACACGATTGGTAGACGCGGAGAAAATTGTTTCGACTGCCGAACCGGAACCGTTAGTGACGTTGATATTGTTGATGACGGAGCTTAAACCGGAATTGGTGACGCGAATCGCTGCGACGCCGGTTAAGCGGTTTCCCCAGGCGTCGGTCGCCGAAGTGATATCGAGACTGAACGGGGTTCCGGCGAACGCCGTGGCGGCCGTGACAAAGCCGTAACTCGTGACAGGTCCGAAACGGACGTCGATTCCCGGGAGACGGGCCGCAAGCCCGGACGGCGCGTTAGTGACGGTCAGGGCTTGCGCTCCCAGAGTCCGGAATTCGAAATCGTTCCGCCCGAACAGCACGCGGCCCTTATTCGTCGGGCCGAATTTGAAGGACGACGCCTGGTTCGGATACGCCAGAACGGCGGCAGGATCGCTTGATTTGAAATACACCCGGTTCGTCGCGTCCCATTTCACGTTTCCAAAAACATCCCTGATGACGAGGGCGACGTCTTCGTTGAATTTTTTCCTTCCCGTCACGACGCTGACAAGGCTGGTCAGGTCGAGGCTTCCGGGATTGGGGCCCGGACGGACGTTGGAAATCACTTTGCGGTTTGTCAGGTTCTGGAAAACAGCCTCGATGAGGACAAGATTCGTGGTCGCCGTGAAGATGATCTCGCTCGCCGTTCCCGCCCCGTTCGTCAGGATGGCGTTGTTGACGACCTTGAAAAGACCCGAATTCGTGATCCGTATATTCGCTGTGCCTGAAAGAGGATTGCCGAAAACATCCGTCACGCTGCTGATCGAAACCTGGAAGGGCGCTCCGGCAAAGGCCGTCGAGGCGGTGACGACCCTGAACCCCACCGCGGGACCGACCGTGACCTGGATGCCGTTGATCCTTGAAGCGCGGCCGAAATCGGCGTTCGTCACCACAAGGTTTTGCGCTCCGGGAGTCCTGTATTCGAAAAGACTTCGGCTGAAGAACGCCGACCCGAGGTTCGTCGGTCCGAATCTGAACGAGAGCGCCTGGCTTGGATACGCGAATAACGCCAGGGGGTCGGACGTCTTGAACCATACCCGGTTCGTCGCGTCCCACTTCACGTTTCCAAACGCGTCCTTCAAGACGACGAAAACGTCATCGTTGATCTTTTTCCGGCTTGTCACGACGCTGACCGAAGAGACAAGATCGATAGCCGCGATCACAGGATGTGAACGGATATTGTTCAATATGACGTTATTGGTGATGCCGCTGAAAACGACCTGGAAGGTCACGTCATTGGTCACGGCCGTATAGATGACCTGGCTGGCAAAACCCGAACCATTCGTTATGGCGATCTGCATCACCGCCGCGTTCAATCCCAGTCCGGAATTAGTTATCCTGACGGACGCCGTACCTGAAAGACGATTGCCGTCGCCGTCTGTGACGCCCGACACGCTGATCGGGAACGGGATTCCGGCCTGGCCAAATGAGGGTCCTGTGGCTGAATAATAGACCGCCTTGCCTGAGACAACATCGATGCCGCTCACCCTTGAGGACTTGCCGAAACTCTCGTTCGTCACGATAAGCCTGAATGTTCCGATCGTCCTGAATTCGAAATTCGTCCGGATAAGAATGGCGTTTCCGCGGTCGGCGGCTTTGAATTTGTACGAATTGGCCTGGTCGGGGAATTTGAGCACCGCTGCGGGATCGGTCGACTTAAAATATATGCGGTTCGTCGCGTTCCAGATCCGGTTTCCGAACGGGTCCCGCAGGACGACGTTCACATCCTCGTTAAAATAACTGTTGGCCGTCACACGGCTTACAAAACTGAGCAAGTCGATGCTTCCGATGACAGGAGAAGGCCGGACATTGCTGATAACAGCCAATCTCGAAAGACCGAGCAAGGTCACCTTGAAAACTGCCGCATTACTCGAAGCGCCGATGATCGTCTCTAGTCCCGTACCCGTGCCGTTTGTCACTGTGATATTATTTATGATCGCCGCGAGCGCGTTGGTTTGGACGACAAAAGCAGTGCCGGATAACCGGTTACCCCAGGCGTCGGTCGCGGAAGTCACGGATAAACTAAAAGCACTCCCCGCGATCGCGGTGGCAACAGTCACTGCACTAAATCCCGAAATTGATCCTGCCGTGACATCGATCCCGTTGATCCGGGCTGATTTGGCGTAGCTTCCGTTCGTCACAACCAGGTTCCAGAACCCAATCGTCTTGTACATGAAATTCGTCTTGCCGATCAGGACCTGGCCTCTGTCTCCGGCCTGGAACTTGTATGTCAGCGCGATGCTGCCGTAGTTGAACACGGCCGCTGGATCCGTCGTCTTGAACCAGATCCGGTTCGTCGCGTCCCACTTGACATTTCCCAACGTGTCGCGGACAACAACCTGTACGTCGGCGTTCATCTTCCGGTTCGCTGTCACCTTCGTCACGGTGCTGATAAGATCGAAACCACCGATTGCGACTGTCGGATGGACGTTCGCAATACTGATCCTGTTCGTCTTTCCCAGGAGGACCGTCTCGATCCACACGACATTCGTCGTCGACGTGTTGATCGTGCTGATCGATGTTCCGGCCCCGTTCGTCACAGTGATGTTGTTAATGACTGAGGCAAGTCCGCTGTTCGTGATACGGACTGCCGCCAACCCTGAAAGTCGGTTTCCCGATGCGTCTGTGGCTCCGGTGATTGTCACCGCGAACCCGGCTCCAGCTGTGGCAGAACTTACGGCGCTCAGACTGTAATTGCTGATCTTGCTCG
>Ga0315271_10001151_pt1 | contig 15792 bp, 15 predicted proteins | sample C3_top_MG_FD_204664 | JGI IMG/M metagenome (GOLD analysis project Ga0315271, IMG submission 204664) | Sediment microbial communities from Yellowstone Lake, YNP, Wyoming, USA - C3_top | ecosystem: Environmental > Aquatic > Freshwater > Lake > Sediment | place: USA: Wyoming | collected 2017-08-01 | reverse complement strand
TGCGTCACCAAGTGCGTGACCGGTTGCCTGTCCTTCGGCCTGGCCAACGAAGTGCCCGACCCGCGCCGTGAGCGCTACGCGCACTACCTGCTCGCCGAGCCCTTGCGCGGCGACTGAGGGAGTGGCCATGGGCGAACTCCAACTCCCGATGCTGCCGAACTGGCTCGACGCCGATGCCGCAGCGCTGTCGGGCGCCGTGGCGCCTGCCGCGACCCTGGCCGCCGCGCTGCCCGGCCTCGCCCGCGCCCAGGCCCTGACGCCGCAGCAGCGGCTGCAGCGCATGCAGCAGTCGGGCCTTGCCGCATGCGGGGCTGCAGGTGAACCGGTGCATCTGGCCTGGCGCCGCTTCCTGCGCGGCCACGGGCCTTCGGTGCTGGTGATCGACGCGACCTCGTTCGATGCGCGCTCGCTGGGCCCGGCGGCAGTGCTCGACCGCGCCCCCTGGCTGCTGGCCGAAGGCGTGCTGATCGCGGCAGGCCTGCGCGACAGCCTGACGATCGAGGTGCGCCTGCCGGCCGAGCTGGTCGGCCACGAAGCGGCGCTGCTGAACGCGGCCGATGCGCTGCGAACGCTCGCCAACATCCAGGTCGCGAAGCGGCGCATCGACGTTCAGCGCAATTGCAAGCCGAGTTGCTGGGCCGAGCCCGCCACAAGCGACGCGTCACGGTTGGTCCACACGCCGGAAACCTGGTGCCGCATCGCGCTGCTGTTCGCGGGCGCATCGGGCCTGAACGCGTCGCTGTTGACGCTGGGACGCGGCCTGCGGCAGCGCGGCCTGGTCGAGTTCGCCCGGTCCGGCAACCTGCGCCGGCTGATCGACGAGTGGGGCGGTGGTGTCGAGGTCGAAGGCGCGGATCCGGTGCTGGTCTTCGACGACGGACTCGGTGGCTTCCTGCCGTTGTCCCAGGCCGACCTGGCGTGCGAGCCTCTGGATTTCGCGGCGGCAGGCATCGCCCCGTCACCGTCGAGCCTGCTGCTGCTGGCCGCCGGCGTATGCGTCGTCAAGCAGACACGGCGCGCGCTGTACCGCCACTGGCAGCTGGCCGAAGGCGAGCCGCCCGCGGTGCGGGGCTTGCTGGCGCGAAGCGCGCGCCTGACCACCGAGATCACGCTCGGTCGCGGCGATGCCGGCCACCTTGCCGCGCTGGAAGAACTGGCATTCGATCTCGCGATGCAGGGCCTGGCGGCCGCGTGGCCGCTGGGCAGCTCGCTGCGCCACTTCCGCGCGCAATGGGAACAGCATGTGCGGCGCGAGTCGTGCCCCGAGGGCTTGTGCCTGGTGCGCAACCCGGCGCCCTGCCACAGCACATGCCCGGCCAACATCGACATCCCGAGCTTCATGGCCCACCTCGGCAATGGTGACTACCGTTCCACGATCGAGGTCATCCGCCGCGACAACCCGTTGCCGCTGACCTGCGGCCTGGTCTGTCCTGCACCCTGCGAATCGGCGTGCGTGCGCAACAGCAGCGACGGCGCCGTCTTCATCCGCCCCTTGAAGGCGAAGGCGGCCGAGCACTGCCTGGCCAATGGCGGCTATCCCAAGCCCGAACTGGCTCCCGACACCGGCAAGCGCGTCGGCATCGTCGGCTCCGGCCCGGCGGGCCTGACGGCGGCGTACTTCCTGCGCACCTGTGGGCACCAGGTCGAGATCTTCGAGGCTCAAGAACATGCAGGCGGCATGCTGCGCTACGGCATTCCGGCCTATCGCCTGCCGCCCGAGTTGCTGGAGCAGGAACTCGAGCAGATCAAGGTGCTGGGCATCACCATCCACACCGGCGCCCAGGTCGGCCGGCTCGAAGACTTCCGCAAGAACCACGACGCCGTGTTCTTGGGCCTGGGCACGCAGACCGCGCGCCTGCTGCCGATACCCGGCGCCCACCATCCGTTCGTGATGGGCGGCATCGACTTCCTGCGCGCGGTGCGCAGCGGCGAGACGGTGCGGGTCGGGCCGCGGGTGGTTGTCATCGGCGGTGGCAACGTCGCCATCGACGTCGCGTTGACGGCGTTGCGCCAAGGCGCCAAGAGCGTGGACCTGGTGTCGCTGGAGAAACGCCGCGAGATGCCGGCGAGCCCGCACGAGATCGAAGCTGCAGCGGCCGAGGGCGTGCAGTTGCGCGGCGGCTGGGGGCCGCTGCGCATCGAGGAGGAGGGCCTGGCGGTGTTCCAGTTCTGCGAGCGCGTGAAGGACGAGAGCGGCAAGTTCGACCCGAAGTTCGACACCGCGCGCCTGCTGACGCTGGAGGTGGACCACGTGATCCTGGCCACCGGCCAGGGCACCGACCTCGCGATGCTCGAGGGCAGCGGCGTCGAGACCACGCGCGGCTTCATCAGCGCCAACCCGAAGACGCTGATGACCAACGTGCCGGGCGTGTTCGCCGGCGGCGACGGGCAGCAGGGCCCACGCACCGCGGTCGAGGCAGTCCGCGCCGGCAAGATCGCCGCAGCGGCTATCGACGCCTGGCTGCGCGGCGTGCCGATGCACGCCGCGACCGGCAAGCCGGTGCGCCGCGCCGAGGTCATTCCGCTCGTGGTCGAGGCGCACGACCGCAGCCATCGCCGGCGGGCCGCTATGCCCGAGAAGAGCGTCGAGGAGGTGCTCGGCGAGGGCAACTACGTGCGCATCGAACAGGGCCTGACCGATGCGATGGCGCAAGGCGAGGTTCGCCGCTGCCTGCGCTGCGATGTCTGCATCGGCTGCGGCATGTGCATGGCCGCCTGCAGCGAGATGGGAATCGAGGCGCTGCGCATGGGCGACACCCAGGCCGGGCGGCTCGCCTACTTCGATTTCACGCGCGCGGCAACGATGTGCATCGGCTGCGGCGCGTGCACCCAGGTGTGCCCGACCGGCGCGATCCGCATCGAGGACAGCGACGGCGTGCGGCGCACGATCATCACCGGCACGGTGGTGTGCGAACAGCCGCTGCAGGCTTACAGCGAGCCGGGGATCCCGGCGCAGACGCTGGCCCATCGCGAGTACATCCGCAAGCGCCTGCCGCCCCACATGGCGGCGCATCTGGACCGGCAGATCAGCCCGTCAACCGCGCGGCAGCGGGGCGATCGCCCCGCGCTGGGAGAAAACAACCATCCGAGGGTGAAGCCATGAAGAATCAAAAGTTCGATCACGAAATCCTGGTGTTGCAGGGCGGCGGAGCGCTCGGCGCCTATCAGGCGGGGGTCTACGAGGCCCTGGCCGAAGCGGGCCACACTCCGACCTGGGTCGTCGGCGTCTCCATCGGCTCGATCAACACGGCGCTGATCGCAGGCAACCCGCCCGAGAAGAGGGTCGAGCGCCTGCGCGCGTTCTGGGAGCGCGTCTCCTCCTATGCTCCCTTTGCCTTTCCGCCGGCGTTCGAGCCCATGCGTGAGGCGTTCAACAAGATCAGCGCGGCGACCGTGGCGACGTTCGGCAGCCCGGGTTTCTTCACGCCACGCATGCCCCCGCCGTCCATGGCAATGGACGGCACACTCGAGGCCACGAGCTACTGCGACACCAGCCCGCTCAAGGACACGCTCGAAGAACTGGTCGATTTCGACCGCATCAACAGCCGGCAGGTGCGCATTTCGCTGGGCGCGGTGAACGTGCGAACGAGTGCATCCGTCTACTTCGACAACCAGAAGATCCGCATCCGGCCGGAGCACGTGATGGCCAGTGGCGCCCTGCCGCCGGGGTTTCCGGCGGTGGAGGTCGACGGCGAGCACTACTGGGACGGCGGGATCGTCAGCAATTCGCCCCTCAACTACGTGTGGGACGAAAAACCACTGACCACCGCGCTCATCGTCATGGTGGACCTGTTCAACGCGAAGGGTGAACTGCCGCGCAATCTCGACGAGGTCGGCGAGAGGCAGAAGGACGTCCAGTACGCGAGCAAGCAGCGCTTCAGCGTCGGGCGCATGAAGGAACTTGGCGAGTTGCGGGTGGCGTTGAAGGTGCTGATGGGCAAGCTTCCGGCCAGTCTCAAGGACGGGCCCGAAGCGCGCAAGCTCGCCACCCTGTGCGACGACCGGCAGTGGCTCATCGCGCGTTTGACGAACCCGCGCCTGCCGCATGGTTCGCAGACCAAGGACTACGAATTCTCGCGCGCCACCGTCGACGAGCGCTGGGCCGCCGGGCTGGAGGACGTTCGCCGCGCCGTCGCCAGCCGTGAAGCGCTGGAGCCGAACAGGCTTGGCCCTGGCGTCGCAATCTACGACCTTGCCGAATGATCGTCGCGCCAACCACCGGAGTCACCCCGCCATGAATGAAGACGAAGTCAGAAAACGCGCCTTTGCGATGCCGCTCACCAGCCCGGCGTATCCGCCCGGCCCGTATCGCTTCCACAACCGGGAGTTCTTCATCATCGCCTACCGCACCGACCCGGACAAGTTGAGGGCCGTGATCCCGGCGCCCCTGGAGTTCACCGAACCGATCGTCAAGTACGAATTCATCCGCATGCCCGACTCGACGGGATTCGGCGACTACACCGAAAGCGGGCAGGTGATCCCGGTGAACTTTCGCGGCGAACACGGCGGCTACGTGCACTCGATGTACCTGGACTGCGACCCACCCATCGCCGGCGGGCGCGAGTTGTGGGGCTTCCCGAAGAAGCTGGCTTCGCCGGAGCTCAAGGTCGAGAAGGACACTCTCGGCGGCGTGCTCCGGTTCGGCCCGGTGCCGGTTGCCGTCGCGACGATGGGCTACAAGCACAAGGCGCTGGCGCTCGACAAGGTGCGCGAGTCGGTGGAGGCTCCGGGCTACCTGCTGAAGATCATCCCGCACGTCGACGGCACGCCGCGCATCTGCGAAATCGTGCGTTACCGGTGCGGCAACGTCACCGTCCACGGTGCCTGGTCGGGACCGGGGGCCATTGAGTTGTTCCACCACGCCCTGGCACCAGTGGCTGACCTGCCGGTGCTGGAAGTGCTTTCGGCAACCCACATCCTGTGCGACCTGACGCTGAACCTGGGCACGGTTGTCTACGATTACCTCAAACCCGACAAGAGCCGATCATGAGACTCAAGGACAAGAGCGCCATCGTCACCGGCGCCGCCGGCGGCATCGGCAAGAGCATTGCCATGTACTTCGCCCGCGAAGGCGCCAAAGTCGCAATCGCCGACCTCAATCAGACGGCGGACGCGGCGGCCACGGGGTTCATGCAGTAATTCCCCGCGCGCACCCGACCCAATGCCCGACAGGCTCTTGGGTCCAAGGCTCGGACTCGTCGTCGGCTAGGCGAGTGGTGTGGGGCCACGCAGCGAGCCGGGGACGACGGCGGTCGCCGCAAGTCGACGTGGCCCTTCGGGTTCGCCCTTATTCGGGGCGCATGCGGCGTTGCGTCGGATCAAGCCACCGCGCGAAGCCCTTGTTTGCGGGGCCTGCGCCGCGTGGCTCGCGTCGGCTGCTGTGCGAGAATAAATTACGTGCTGTGTCGAGGTGGCATTGGGCGCTCGCGCCGAGCACCCAAGGCGCATTCAGATCGATACACACGCTGCCGGCAGGTTCGATTCGAACGCACCGGTTCGCGCCAGGAGGTTCAGTTCGAATGAAAGCCACCTTACCGGTGACCGCCATGCGGTTGCCGCTGCTGGCGTTGATCGCCTTCTTGTGGCCGGCGGCGGCGCATGCCTCGTTCCTGCCGCCGGCGCTGATGGACACTGCGGCGACCTACCTTGCGTGGTTCGTCGTCATCGTGATACCGATTGTCGGCATCGTGCTCTTCTGGCTCGTGCACATCATGCCGGAGAAGATAGCGCACAAGCGCCACCACCCGCAGAAAGACGCGATCCAGACGCTGTGTCTGCTGTCGCTGGCATTCGGCGGCCTGCTCTGGCCGATCGCGTGGCTGTGGGCGTACACCAAGCCTGTCGCCTACCGCATGGCCTACGGCACCGACAAGCACGACGAGTATTTCGTGCACATGGGCGACAGGGCGCAGGCCGGGGAACTCACCGCCACTGAACTGCAGCATCTGCGCGAGGAACTCGACGCCATGTCGGAAAGCGGAGCGATGGCACCCGAGCTGCTCCATGTGCGCGCCAAGATCGAGGGCGCAAAGCCGGCCCTGGCTACGGCAGCGACACCCGCCGGCCCTGCCGTGGCCGCGGTCCCGGCTGCGAGCGGAGCCGCGTAATGGAAGCCCTGCTGCTCGGCATCTATGGCTTCTTCGTCTGGCTGATCTTCATCAAGTTCAAGTGGCTGCCGTGGAACACCACGTCCAAGGTCACGGTCGTGATCATCCCGATCGTGGGGCTCACGGCGTTGGTCCTTGCCCTGAACGTGGTCGCGCCGTCGTCTGCCGACGTGCGCGTCTTCAAGTACGTGGTGCAGGTGCTGCCGCAGGTGCGCGGGCGCGTGCTCGAGGTGCCGGTCGAGCCGAACCGGTTGGTGAAGAAGGGCGCGGTGCTGTTTCGCATCGACCCCACGCCTTACCAGAACGACCTGAACGTGGCCAGGGCCAAGCTCGCCGCCGACGAGGCCAAGCTCGCGCAGGCCAGCGCCAACGTGGTGGGTTCGTCCGCCGACGCGCGCCAATTGCAGGCACAGCTGCAATCGGCCAACGCGCAGGTCCGCACGCTGGAGCCGCGGCTCGACCTGGCCAAGCTGCGGGTGCGGCAGAACCGCGAACTGGTGGCCGCCGGTGCCGGCGACCGTTTCGCGCTCGAACAGGCCGAGGCGAATGTGATCGACCTCGAGGCGCAAATCCTTGCAGCCTTGGCGAACGAGGCGCAGGTGACGCAGAAGCTGTCGGGCATCGTGAACGGTGAACAGGCCAGCGTCGCGGCAGCGCGCGCTCAGTTCGCCACCGCCAAGGCCCAGGTCGATTCGAGCCGCGCCGATGTCGCGAACGCGCAGTGGAACCTCGACCAGACGACGGTCTATGCGCCAACCAGCGGTTACGCCACCAACGTCACGTTGCGGGCAGGCTCCTATGTCGTCTCGATTCCGCTCGCGCCGGCGATGATCTTCGTCGAAGAGGAGTACCAGGTGATCGCGCTGTTCGGGCAGAACGAGCTGGTGCTGGTCGAGCCCGGCAACCATGCCGAGATCGCGCTGCCCACCTACCCCGGGCGCATCATCAAGGCGAAGGTCGATTCGATTGTCTGGGCCCAGGGCCAGGGCCAGCTCGCACAGTCGGGCACGCTGGCGCAAACCGGCGGTTACCCGCAGGCGCCCGGGCGCTTTCCGGTCAAGCTCGAGATCGACGAACGCGACCGCGATCTCTTCCTCGCCGCTGGCGCCGTCGGCAACGGCGCGATCTACACCGAACATGCGGCCGCGATCCACATCCTGCGCATGGTCGTCCTGCGCGTCGGTTCGATCACCAACTACCTCGTGTTGAAGCTGCACTGATGCGCGGCGCTCGATTCACTCGACACGCCGCGGCCGCCACGCTGGTTTGCGCGGCGGCGGGCTGCGCGCTGCAGAGCCCGCCTGCCACCGCCGAACTGCAGAAGGAAGCGCTGCCGCACACCGCCGTGCCGCGCGCATTCAAGGCCGCCGGCGGCGGCGCGGCACCCGTGGCCGACCGCTGGCTGGCCAGCTTCAACGACCCCGCCTTGTCGGCGCTGGTCGACGAAGCACTGACGTTCAACGCCGACCTCCAAGGCGCTGCGGCACGGGTCGAACAAGCCGGTGGCTACGTGAAGGTCGCCAGCGCGTCGCTGCTGCCTGCGGTGGGCGTTGCGGCCACCGGCAGCGGCGCCAGCAGCAACAGCAGCGGCGGCCTGAACGGCATCTGGCTCAACGCTTCGCTCGAACTCGATATCTGGGGCCGCATCCGCTACGGGCAGGCCGCGGCGCAGGCACAGTCGGCAGCCGCCGAAGCCGCGTTCGCCTATGCGCGCCAGTCGCTCGCGGCGATGGTCGCCAAGAGCTGGTTCCTGGCGATCGAAGCCGGGCTGCAGCGAGCGATCGTGCAGGACATGCTGCGCTCGTCGGAATCGGTGCTGCGCCTGGCGCAGGGCCGGCTTCGCATCGGCAGCGGCAACGAGCAGGACGTGGCCGCGGCGCGCGCCAACCTCGGCACTTATCGCGACGCATTGCGCCAGGTCGAGTACTCGCGCGAGCAGGCTCTGCGCGCTCTCGAACTGCTGCTGGGCCGCTACCCAGCGGCCGAGGTCGCGGTGGCGCAGCGCCTGTCCGCGATGCCGCCGCCAGTGCCGCTCGGCGTGCCGTCGGAGTTGCTCGAACGCCGGCCCGACGTGATCGCTGCCGAGCGCCAGGTCGCGGCTGCGTTCAACCGCGTCGGCGAAGCCCGCGCCGCGCAGCTTCCACGCATCAGCCTGACCGCCGGCCTGAGCAGCATCTCGAGCGACGTGCTGGTGCTGCAGGACCGCGAAAACCCTGCGTGGGGTGTCGGCGGCATGCTGCTCGCGCCGCTGTACCAGGGCGGCGCGCTGCGCGCACAGGTCGAGATCCGCAGCGCCGAGCAGAAGCAGGCCGTTGCCGCCTATGCGAGCGCAGGCCAACGCGCCTTCGCCGAGGTCGAGAGCGCGTTGTCGGCGGAGAATGCGCTGCGCGAGCGCGAGGTCATTCTGGAAGCGAATGTGCGCGACAGCGAACGCGCGCTCGAACTGACGACGATCCAGTTCCGCGTCGGCAGCACCGACCAGCGCGCCGTCGAGCAGCGCCAACTGCCGCTCTATTCAGCGCGCATGGCGCTGCTGCGGGTGCAGACAGACCGGCGCGCGCAGCGCGTCAACTTGCACCTCGCGCTCGGCGGCAGCTTCAGCGAAACGACAGCCGGGCCCGTGGCCGCGCGCTGAACCGCGGTTTGCAGGTCCAGCGCTTGCGAAGCAAGGCTTTCGAACCCTCGGCAGACGACGCAGCCAAGGCACCATCCTGCGCCGAGGCAATGGCAAATCACAGGCAGACCCAATGCGCCAAATCAGCACACAAGACCCTGCGATTGCTTCACTGATCAAAGACCTTGACAGCGGGGGCGGCGGTCGCCTGCTGACCCCGATCGATCGCAACTCGGAGATCCTGTTCGGCCTGTTCATGGTGCTCACCTTCACCGGCACCTTGAGCGTGGCCACGGCCGGCCGCGAAGACGTGAAGGTGATGCTGGTGGCCGCGATCGGCTGCAACATCGCCTGGGGTTTCGTCGACGGCGTGATGTATGTGTTGCGCAACCTCGTGCTGCGCGCGCGCGAGGCCACCCTCGGCAGGGCGGTGCGTGCCGCACGCCGGCCTGAAGATGCGCACCGCCTGATTGCGACTCAGATCGGGCCGCTGGCCGCGGGGCTGGGTATGGCGGGGCTGGAACGCGTGCGTCAAACCATCATCGGCCAACCGCCGCCGCCAGCAGGGCGCGCGCGGCCGACGCTGAACGATCTGCGCGGTGCGCTGGGCGTATTTCTGCTCGTGTTCGCGTCCACGTTTCCGGTCGTGCTGCCGTTCCTCTTCATTGCCAACCTGCAACTCGCGATGCGCGTTTCGGCTGCGATTGCGATCACGATGCTGTTTCTGTGTGGCTACAGCTGGGGCCGTTACGGAGGGATTTCGCCATGGAAGTCGGGCCTCGTCATGGTGTTGCTTGGGGTGGTGGTCGAGGCGACCGTCATCGCACTCGGCGGCTGATCCGCCGCTGCCCGACGCACGCGAGCGTGGTGGGCCCCAGTTTCAGCTGTCGCTTCGGCTGATGTCGCCGGCCGGTTCGGCCTGCGCCGCGAGCAAGGGTTCTTCTTCCTCGCGCACCCACTCTTCGAGCAGGCGGTAGGTGACGGCCAGCATCACCGGCCCGACGAAGATGCCGACGATACCGATCGACAGCAAGCCGCCGATGACGCCGGCGAAGATCAACAGCAAGGGCAGGTCGGCACCCTTCTTGATCAGGTACGGGCGCAGCACGTTGTCCATGCCGCCGGCGACCAGCGTGAAGACGAGCAACACGGTCGCCCACACGTTGTCGCCGGTGAAATAGAGCCAGATCACCGACGGCGCCAGCACCAGAATCGGCCCGATCTGCGCAATGCACAGCAGCAGCACGACCAAGGTGAGCGGTCCGGCGAAAGGCACGCCCGTCAGGGCAAGGCCGATGCCGGACACCGTGGTCTGGGCAACGGCAGTGACCACCACACCGAGCGCCACGCCACGCACCGCTTGAGCCGCCAGCACCGCAGCCTTGTCGCCGCTCTCGCCCGCAAGACGGCGCAGGAAGCGTCGAACTCCCGATGCCGCGACATCGCCCTGGGTGTACAGGATCGCAGCGATCACCACGGTGAACAGCACATGCACCAATGCCGTGCCGACTGTTCCGAGATGGCCCGCGAACCAGGTGATCACCTGTGTCGCGTAAGGCCGCAGACGCACCAGACCGTCAGCGACCAGCTCGTTCCATGCCAGTGCCAGCTTGTCGCCCACGAGCGGCAGGTCGGCGACCCACTGCGGCGCTCTGGGCCACTGCACGCTCTGCGCGGAATTGACCCACGAGACGATCTCCTCGGTATGGGTTAACACGATCGAAATCGCGAACACGAGCGGCAGGATGAAGACGAGCAACAACAGCAGCGTCATCAGCGCAGCCGCGGCGCCACGGCTGCCACCGAGGTGGCGTTGCAGCGCGCTCAGCACCGGCCAGGTGGCGATGACGATCATTGCCGCCCAGACCAGCGCCAGCAGGAATGGGCTCAGCACCCATAGCGAAGCGCCGGCGAGCATGGCGATGAACGCGACGCCCATCGTGAGCTGGGGAAGATTGGTGAATGAGCGTGGCATGAGGTTGCTGTGGATGTGATAGGCACGTCACTGCCGGTGCAGACCGAGTCGGTGACCCCCAGACCGCATTGCCGGGCCAGGCACGAGCGGGAAGCCGTCGGACAGGCGAAGGCGCATCTTATGCCCGAAGAGGGCCCTCGCGCCGACCCCGGTGCGGTACGGTGCGATCGGTCGACGCCGCCGGTCAGGCGTGACCAGGTATCCGCGGCGCGCCCGTGGCGCGGCGTGCGCAGCGTGTAGCGTGCAGTGCGCGCGCGCGTATCTCAAGGCTTACGACAGCGCGCGCGCGATCGAGGCCTTACTTCTTGAGGCTGACCTGGAGCCCCGACAGGTCGAGCGAGAACTCGAGCCCGATCTGCTTGCCCTTGACCTTCATCACCACACCCTTCGAGTTCTTGAGCTCGGCCACCTTGCCGCCGCCTGCAACCGCGAGGCCGGCCTGGCCGGCGCTGTAGATGCCCGCGATATCGGCAGCGTCCTTGAGGTTGGACACCTCGCCGACCAGTTCAGCCTTCGACGCGCCGATCGTTGCGCCGAGGCTCACGCCGCCGAGCGTCAGCGGATAGGTCTTGCCCTGGAACGTCAGAGTGCCGCTGCCTCCGGTCACGCCGGCGATGAAGCCGGCTTTGTAGATTTCGAGCGCGACCGTGCCATCGGCCGCCGCCAGTGCCGGTGAGGCGCCGAGAACCGATGCGCCTGCGAATACGAATGCCGTAAAGGCGGTCATCCAGCGTCGACGAGTCTGAAAGTCAAACATGCAAGTCTCCATGAAAGGGGTGGTGTCGCTGTAGTAGCGGCGCGGCAGACGATGTCTGCGATGAGATGACCGCATGCATCGCCTTCGCTCATTATTGCTTGTCTTGCGCACTGCTTTTCTTGCGTCAACGCAACTGACGCGACGACAGGCTCCACGACTCGCAGTACCTGCCGGCGGCCCTTTGCGAGGCTTACCGCCAGCTGTGCCTGGGGACTTCGTACGGAGCGCGGCCCTGCACTGGAAACCTCCAGAACATGACATGGCCCGCTTCCGTCTCGGAGGACGCTGGGGGATAGGTCTGCCAGGCTGGCGGCGCGCCGATCTTCGCAAGCCCCGGCGCTGGCAGGTGGATCATGGGCAGCTTGCACGGTTCGTCCTGAAACCAGCGGCGCACGCTGGCAGCCGATGGATCCACGCAGGAATAGGCCTGAACACCGAGTGCGTACGGGTACGTCCCTTTCCAGTCCGAAGCGCCTGGTTGCTGCGCGCTGGCGATCGAGGGCGACGCTGCGCACAAGGCAAGCCACAGGCAAGTGAAGAGACGGTATCGCGTGATCGCGGGGCGAACGCCTGGGCGCGGTCTCATTCTTGTTTTCTCTGGAGCTGCAGCTGGCTCGCGAACAGTACGCGACCCAGGCCTGGATCGGGCTTCCAGTTCACTGCACGCGGGGCGGCATCAGGTACAGCGTCATGGCGAAGATCATGTAGACCATCAGCAACAACGCGCCGACGAACCACGCCGAGCGCCCGCCGACCGTGACGAACATCGCCGTGACGGTGGCGATGAGCATCATCACCACGGCGCCTGGCCAGAACTGCAGATCCATCGGCGTCGGCCCGATGAAGTAACTCAGCAGCACCAGCACCGGCGCGACGAAGAGTGCGATCTGCGACGCGCTGCCCAACGCGATGCCGACACTCAGGTCCAACCGGTTCTTGCGCGCGCCGGAAAACGCCGACGCCATCTCCGCCGCGCCGCCCACCAGCGCCACGACGATGAAACCGACGAACGCGGGGGTCATGCCGAACGCCTCGGCCGCCTGCTGTACCGACTCGACGAATATCTCGCTGATGAGCGCCACGAGCACAGTGACGCCGGCCAACGTGCCCAGGGCCAGGCCCATGGGCCAAGGCACTTCGCCGTCTTGATGGTCCGCACTGGCAAACAGCTCGCGGTGCGTCTTCAGCGAGAACAGCATGCCCAGTGCGTAAGCCACGATCAGCAGCACTGCCAGACACAAGCTCAGCGTGTGGGTGAACGCAGCCGCGGCCTCCGAATCGGCGGTGATCATCACCGATGGAATGAGGAGCGCGATCGTCGCCAGGAACAGCAGGCCGGCCTGCATTCGGGCGCTGACCCGGTTGTACTCTTGGACGTGGTGCTTGAGGCCCCCGAGCAGGAACGACGCGCCCAGCATGAACAGCGTGTTGGTGACGATCGCGCCCGCGATCGACGCCTTCACCAGCGCGTACTGCCCGGCGCCCAAGGCGGTGAGCGCGATCACGAGTTCGGTCAGGTTTCCGAGCGTGGCGTTGAGCAGGCCCCCCACCGCATCGCCGGTCTTGGCAGCGACGGACTCGGTGGCATGGCTCAGCAGCGCCGCCAGCGGCACGATGGCGAGCACGGACAGCACGAACAGCAGCGTGTGCGCTTCAGGCCTGAGCTTCGCCGCCACAAACGCCACCGGCACGAAGGCGAGCAGCCAGAGCAGCGGGTTGTGGCGAATTTCCTGGAGCAGTTGTTTCATGGTCTCAGTCAGTGTCGGCGCCCCGCTGCTCGGGTCACGCCATGATGTTGACGCCGCCGTCGACGTACAGCGTCTCTCCGGACAGACGCCGCGCGTAAGGCGTTGCGAGGTAGGCGCAGGTGAAGCCCACGTCCATGATATCGACCAGTTCGCCGATCGGTGCGCGCTGCGCGGCCTCAGTCAGCAGCAGGTCGAAATCCTTGAGTCCGGACGCCGCACGCGTCTTGAGCGGGCCGGGTGAGATTGCGTGCACGCGGATGCCCTTGCCACCCAACTCGTAGGCCAGATAGCGGCAGCACGATTCGAGTGCCGCCTTCACCGGCCCCATGACGCTGTACGTGGGTATCACCTTGGTCGCGCCGTGGTAGCTCATCGCCATCATCGTGCCGCCGTTCTTCATGAGCGGCGCCGCGAGCTGCGCCATGCGCACGAACGAGTGGCAGGAAACGTCCATCGCCTTCGCAAAGCCCGCTGCCGAGCAGTTCAGCAGACCGCCCTGCAGGTCCTCTTTCGGCGCGAACGCAATGGAGTGCACGAGGATGTCGAGCCGACCCCATTGTTTGCCGATCGCAGCGAACACCGCTTCCAGTTCGCCCTCGACGCTGACGTCGAGCGGCAGGAAGATCGGGGCTTCGAGCGCGCGCGCGAGCGGCTCGACATGGGGCCGCGCCTTCTGGTTCAGATACGTGATGGCCAGTTCGGCACCGAGTTCGTGAAACGCCTTGGCGCAGCCATAGGCAATCGAACTGTCGTTGGCGATGCCGACCACCAGCGCCTTGCTGCCCTTGAGTACCGGACGCGGGATTTCGATCGACATGATGGGTGTTCGCGTCAGAGTTGCATCGATGGCACGCTGCTCGGCACCACAAGCTCGGCCTCTGTCGCCTCGATGACCTGCTGCACCGACACGCCGGGCGCGGTCTCCATCAGCGTCGCGCGGCCGCCGGGGAAGGCGATCACCGCGAGTTCGGTGACCACCAAATCGACCGGACGCACGGAGGTGAGCGGCAGGTTGCAGCGCTGCACGACCTTGGACTTGCCCTTGGCGCTGTGCTGCATCGCGACCACGACCCGCTTCGCGCCGGTGACCAGGTCCATCGCGCCGCCCATGCCCGGCACCATCTTGCCCGGGATCATCCAGTTCGCGAGCAGGCCCTGCTGGTCGACCTGCAGCCCGCCGAGCACGGTCATCGCCACATGCCCGCCGCGGATCAGGCCGAAGGACATCGCGCTGTCGAAGGTGCACGCCCCGGGCAGCGCGCTTACGGCCTTGCCGCCCGCGTCGGTGAGCCGGGCCTGGGCCATTCCCGGTTCCGGCACCGGCCCGGTGCCGATCAGCCCGTTCTCCGACTGGAAGTACACGTTCACGCCCGGCGGCAGGTGATTCGCCACCAGCGTCGGAATGCCGATGCCCAGGTTCACGAGCATGCCGGTCCTGAGTTCTTGCGCGATGCGCTTGGCGATGATGGTCTGTGCGTCCATGGCGGTCAGGCGTTGGCAATCAGGTAGTCGACGAGGGTCGCGGGGGTCATCACGTGATCCGGCGCGATGACCCCGGTGGGCACGATGTGCTCGGCCTCGACGATCACCGTGCCCCCGGCCATCGCGATCACCGGGTTGAAGTTGCGCGCGGTCAGCGCGTAGGCCAGGTTGCCCGTGGTGTCGGCCAGGAACGCCTGCACCAGCGCGAAGTCGGCCTTCAGCGCGATCTCGAGCAGGAAGGCTTTGCCCTCGACCTCGATCGTGCGCTTGCCCTCGGCGACCACGGTGCCGACGCCGGTGGGTGTGAGGATGCCGCCCAGGCCGAAGCCGCCGGCGCGAATGCGCTCGATCAGCGTGCCCTGCGGCACGAGATCGACCTGCAACTCGCCGGCGATCATCTGGCGCTGGGTCTCGGGGTTCGTGCCGATGTGGCTGACGATCGCCTTCTTCACGAGTCGCGCGTCCACCAGCTTGCCGATGCCCACGCCGGGAAATGCGGTGTCGTTGGCGATCACGGTGAGATCGCGCTTGCGCTGGCGCACCAGTTCGTCGACCACAAGCTCGGGCGTGCCCACGCCCATGAAGCCGCCCAGCATCAGGCTCGCGCCGTCAGGGATCAGCTCGACTGCCTTTGCGAGAGAGATGGTTTGCATCCCGGCTCCTCGCTCAACCCAGCGCCCGACGCGTGTGCCGGGCGATCATCAACTCCTCGTTGGTGGGGAGCACCCATGCCGCGGCCTTGCTTGCGGCCGTGCTGATGCGCGGCCCGCCAGCCTGGTTCGCAGCCTTGTCCAGCACCACGCCGAGCCACGCCGCGTTGCGGCACACGCGCTCGCGGATCTCGGCGCTGTTCTCGCCAATGCCACCGGTGAACACCAGCGCGTCCAGGCCGCCGAGCGCGGCCGCGAGCGAACCCAGCTCGCGCCCGATGCGATAGATGTACAGATCCACCGCCAGCCTGGCGCGCGGCTCATCGCTGCCCAGCAGCGTGCGCATGTCGCTCGACACCCCGGAGACGCCGAGCAACCCGGACTTGTTGTAGATCAGGTCCTCGATGGCACGCGCGTCCATGCCGCGCTGGTCCAGCAGGAACAGGATGACCCCCGGGT
>Ga0315271_10001147_pt1 | contig 15805 bp, 13 predicted proteins | sample C3_top_MG_FD_204664 | JGI IMG/M metagenome (GOLD analysis project Ga0315271, IMG submission 204664) | Sediment microbial communities from Yellowstone Lake, YNP, Wyoming, USA - C3_top | ecosystem: Environmental > Aquatic > Freshwater > Lake > Sediment | place: USA: Wyoming | collected 2017-08-01 | reverse complement strand
GTAATCCGTAGGTCGGGCTATGCCCGACATCATTGATCCGGCGGGCAAAGCCCGCCCTACAAAAGCAAGCCTGCTTCATTGGTGAAGGTGCATTCAATTCTGTCCGCAAAGCTGCCAATGCGCCGCCTCGTCCACAAGCAGACTGCCCGTCGCCAATGTCGCGCCCTGATGGTTTGCGATGCCGCCCTCGACCTCGACGATCCGCACCTGCACCATCTTGTCCGTGACGCTATCGACGATGCCGCGGATATGCAGAGTGTTGACCATATCCCACTTCTCATCAGCACACACCATCGCACCGGCTTTAATCGACCTGACGACCGCCTCGGCAGCTTGCGCGCGGCGCAGCTCCATCACGCTGGGGCCCATGCGCAAGTCGTTTTCCCATGCGCCTTCATAACGATCACCGCTGCCCCACTGGTACACGCCCCAGCCATGCCGCAGATCGCGCCGGTATTCCCCCTCATAACGATCACCTGCCCATGGCGTTTTAGCACCCCACACATAGATGCCCTGTCCATCCCGATAATCGTCGCGAAAATCGCCGGTGTAGCGATCGCCATTCGGCATCACCTTGATACCCTCGCCGTGCTTTTTGCCGGCCAGAAAATCGCCGCGATAGCTGCTGATGCCCCCGCTCTTTTCATAAACCCCGCTCTTTTCAAGAACATCGACCTCGCCATAACCATCCGCCCAGCCATCTTTGCAACCGCCGCGGTAAGTGCCCTGGACCAGATCGGGATCGAGTATCTTGCAGGATTGCTGTGAGCCACCGAACACAGAGCAGCCGGAAAGCAGGAGCGCGACAAGTGACGGCATCAGCCTCATGAAGTTTGATGTGCTGTTGTTTGGATCGTCATAGGACGCATCGACAGTTATAGATCAAAGCATACATTTTTGTAGGGCGGGCTGCGCCCGCCGAATCAAGTTGTCGGGCGCAGCCCGACCTACGAATTATTCTATCTTTGAAATGGAGTCACTTGTAATTCCGCAGACGGTAGTAATACACACCCATCACCAACACAAAGCTCCAGAAGACCAACCATGCAGGTGCTGCATATAGATAAAAGATAATGCCGATCGTAACCAGTACAAACTGCGCCAGAGCCAGCATCAGCACCGTGCGCCTGACAGATAGGCCGTTATGTTCCAGCACATGATGAATATGCGTACGATCCGCATCAAAAGGCGAGAGTTTGCGGCGCATCCGCCGCGCCATTACCACAAGCGTATCGATCAAAGGAATGCCAAATAGCCACAGTACCAGGGCCGGTTCTGCCGACACACTGCCCCGCGTAATCTGCGCCATGAACCAGCCCAGCACCAGCCCCAGCCACATGCTCCCGGAATCGCCCATGAATACCCATGCATGCTTGACGAACAGACGCGAGTTCAAAAACAGAAAGCCAACCAGTGTCCCAAGCATCGCCCACGTCAGCGGCAACAGCTCAACAGCACCTGCAGCATAAAATATCACCGCCACCCCCAGCGTGGTGATCAGGGCCATCTTGCCCGCCATGCCGTCTGCCCCGTCGATCATGTTGATCGCATTGATCCCGCCGACGAAGGCTACTACGCTGAACGGAATGGCAAACATACTGAGCGGAATGTCATGGCCAAACATTGCCCCAAGATGGGTAACCGTCCCTCCTGCGCCGACGATCACCACTGTCACCAGGAAAACCTGGATCATCATGCGCAATGACACAGATAGTTCATGCTTGTCGTCCAGAACACCAAGCACCACCAGTGCTGCGCCACATCCCAATAATATTGCAACATTCCCGTGCAGCGCATCACTGATAAGCAATGCGACCAGAACCGCGGCAAACATCGCCAAGCCTCCCACCGTGGGGGTTGGATGTTGATGATTTTTACGCCCGCCCGGACGATCTACGATACCCCATTGATGTGCCAAATTGCGCAACAGCAAAATCAGCACTGAACAAACCAGCATGGAAACAAAAAAAACCTGCATAACTCCCCAATCACAAAATATTCAACGCCACCAACCCTGCCCTGCTAGAGTATTTAGCTTGTCAGCGCCAAAATAGACCGCTCATCTTTCACCAATGCTTTCATCCAACCTCTAAAATCGTTTCACTCCATAAGGCGAGAGAAATTTCCTTGCCGAACCGGCTTTCAAATACTCGCCGTGCCTGCACACCCATTCCATAATTTCTTTCTGGCTCACGAGACAAGGTTAAAACAACATTTGCAAAGTCATCAGTATCTCCAACATCTACGCTAAATCCGCAGCCTTCCGCTTCTAGGAAAATGGCCAACTCACCATCCTTCGCCCCCACAAAAATCGTGGGACGACCTGCCGCCATGATTCCGTAAATCTTGCTGGGCATAACCAACCCCTCGAGTTGTGGCAACAGTGATACTACATGTATGTCTGGTACGCCCAGGCTCTGCGTCAACATCTCGCGCGGTTGATAGGGTTGAAACACAACATTATCCAGCCCTAGCCGGATCACTTCATTCTGAACATGTATCAGCTGTTGTCCGGCGCCAATGAATAAAAAACAGATTTCCTTATTTGCTCGCAACATTTCTGCTGCTCTGAGCAACGTGCCAAAATCATGTGCTCGCCCCATATTGCCCGAATACCCGACCACAAACTTTCCTTCCAGGCCCCACTGCTTACGTAAAGGATTATCTCCCATACACAAAGGTACAATGCCAGCGCCGTCTGCCCAATTCGGAATAACCCTCACCTTGTCAGCATCGACACCACGCTCCCTTACCCTGCCTGCCATTCGTTCCCCAATCACCACATTCATCGAGGCTGCACATAAGGAAGAATCACGTAAGCGGCGCACCCATGTGCCAAATCTGCCGCTGAGTCCCTTGACTCCCAACTCCAGCGCAACCTCGGGGAATACATCCTGCAGCCAATTTATCAAGCGCGCACCGCGCCAGCGCACCACCCATGAGGCCGGCACTGAAATCAATGGTGGATCCGTTTTGACCACCACCACGGTGTGTGAATCCGCCAGAGAAAATAATTTGAGCGTGGCCAAGACATAAAATGAAAAATAATCGCTCGCTCGACCCACAAGGTTTGCTCGGCCGAATCGCGAAGTCCACACACGGTGTACTCGCACACCACGCACCATCTCAAAACACAACAACTGTGTCTCGGGAGATTCGTATAACTGACGCGAGCAAATCACATGCACCTCATGCCCATATCCAACCAGATAAAAGGCAATATCCGTCAGCAACTGGCTGGTGGCGCTGTGATCCGGAAAGAAATAGCGGTTAAGAAAAATGATTTTCATACCGCCCTAAAGACTATTTTTTATCTCTCGTTGCTTGACTGGCTGCGCGGGCACACCCAGATATATCCACCCCTCATCGAGATTGCTCGTCGCAACACTCCCCAAGCCAAGCACCGCTCCTGCACCAATATGTACCCCCGGAGCCACTGTAGCCTGCGCCGCGACCCACACCTCGTCTTCAATTTGAATTGGCTGCGAAATCAAAGAAAATACTGGATCCCTCCAATCATGGCTTCCTGTACAGAGGTATGCGCCTTGTGAAATGCAACAATGAGCGCCAATACTTACCTGGGCCAAATTATCTATCCACACATCCTCACCAATCCAACTGTGATCTCCGACTGAAAGCCGCCACGGAAATTTGATTCTGACACCCGGCTTTATCACCAACCCACGCCCAACACGTGCACCAAACAGTCGCAGCAACAAAACGCGCCAGCGGCTACCGGGCAGGAACGAAGAAAACAGCAATGACTGAATGACGATCCAAAGCGCTTCGACCCAATAAGCACGCCCACGGTCAAGGCGAGATATATATTGATCCAAGCGCTGGTATTGTTTTGAATACTCGCTCACTGAGACACCTTATTCAACTTCCACACCATATTCCTTACGCAGCAGCGTCTTTGCATCCAGCCCCTCAGCGCGCATTCTCGACTCGAATTCATACACCTTCACATCCACCAGGAAGCGGTACCAAAAACCCTGAAGAACGTGAAAAATCATGCCGCGATATCCATCCAGAAAACCGCCCCGCACAATATAGCGATACAAAAAATAAGCCAAAGCGCGCAAACCCAATGGCAGCCTGGAGTAAATATTTTCTTTTACCCAGCGCTTCCTGCTTTCTTGCTGCTTAGTATCGCTGCTATCAATACCATCACGCTTGGCAACCCCCATGCGAATATTCAATAGTTCTATCATCTCGCGGGTCGCATATCCATTATGCTTGGTCGTCCACCATGTAATGCTATTCTGGTTGTCATCGACTATATCTCCATGAATGAAAACCTTAGTACCAGTATCCAAGAGGTATATATGCTCATCCATCCACCGCTGCTCGCATCTCCCGATACCACGCCGCCAAATACGAAGCATGCGAATAGGATAAATGCCTCCATACTTAATCCACTTGCCCATAAAATAAATTCTTCTGGCCACATAAACACCAGAAACCGATGGAGCCATGTCTGGAAGACGAGACATAATCTCTTGCGCCAACTCTTCAGTAACATACTCGTCAGCATCCAGACGCATCACCCAATCCCCACTGACGGGTAGATTGTCCAAAGCCCAGTTAAATTGTGTAGCGTGATTGACCCATGGATTTGAAAAGACCTGCGCTCCTAATGATTGCGCAATCTCAACCGTTCGATCAGTCGAATGAGAATCCACAATGAAAATTTCGTGAGCAAAGGGACGCACGCTTTCGATGCAGCGTGCTATATGCTGCTCCTCATTGAAAGTAAGGATGATTACAGAAATACTTTCCAAACTGGTCACCTAAATACCTTCCACTAGCCTAAGCCGGCTGAAACAGCCAGATAACATTTTTCAAAAGATAACTCATGGCATGCAAACACTGCCACTCGAAATTTTCCTACCCTCAATCAGAAGCAGTATTATCGGTATCCACCTTACACTCTTAAGTGTTTAATGAGAAACAAGAGACCGATAGATCACCAGCATTTCTTCGGCTAAAGCATCCCATGAAAACTCACGCGACATCCAGTCCCTTCCTCGCATCCCCATTTTCGATAATGCCATAGTACGGATTTTGGTAACAGCTAGTGCGAGTGATTGCGGACTGTTGCCTACCCAGAGCCCACACTGGTTCTGCTCAACACTTGCCCACGGCGTTCCGTGGCTAGCGATCACGGGTACTCCATGGGCCAACGCCTCTGCCACCACCATGCAAAAGTTCTCTGTATAAGAAGGCACAACGCATACATCTGCAGAATGAAAAACTGCGCTCTTGGCATCGCCATCCACATGCCCAGCAAAGAAAACAGATTCCCCCAAAAGACCGAGTTGCCCAGCAAGCTTACTCAGACTTGAAGTATAGCCAATATCACCGGCACCATAGATCGTAAGCGATATGCTTTTATCCTTAAGAAGACTTAAAGCTTCAAGCAAGTTTTCGATTCCTTTCTTTGGCGAAAGACGACCAAGGTACATTAGCCTCAATTTCCCATCAGGTAGCCATTCCCTTGCTGGGAGAATATCTGGGACATCAACACCATTAGGTACGATTACGGCTGCTGCATCTGGCAATCTTTCTTGTGTTGCAACTCGTTCCCTTTCAGCAGTTGTGTGCGCAACCACCATGCCTGGTCTGATCAGAATATTGCAGAGCTTTTCCCATAAACGTTTCAGACCCTTGCGATTTGCCCCTTCCCACTCATGCGAAGCCTGGATGGATCCTCTAGGTGACCAAACCAACGGCTTATTAAAAATACGGCACATCACTAATGCTGGAATGGTTGTAAAGGAATACGCAGCTGTCAGATGTACCACATCCGCCCAGCGCACTAGAGCAGGCAGCCTCCAAAGCAATCCAGGTGATACACAAGCACCCGCCACGCGACGAGCAAAGTAAACACCTTGGTTTGGATAAAGTTGCGAGTCAAATTCAGCGCAATTCAATCGCTCAGACACACGAAGACCGGCGCTATCTGTGGTAAGCACTTTCAACGATACATCAGGTTTCCGGGCCAATGCATTATTTAGCGCATAGACGGAAAAGATCGGCCCACCCCAGTAGGTAGCGGGGTAATAGGTCGGGGTGACATGAAGAATTTTCATTAAACTAAATACGGCTTGGACCAATAGCATGTCATCGTAACATCCCATTGTCTGAGGTCATTGGAGATGTTCTGCCGAAATGGTTGCCAGATAAATATAGCCCTTGCACTCCACGATCTTGCTTAAACAATACATCGCTTTGCTGAATCACATTATTCTCAATAATCACGTCTCTGACTCCCGGCGCCTCTGTATCGTCTCCTCCCATCACTTCGATATGTGCATTACCGAGCAGCCGATTTTGACGCAGCACCGCCCCTAAGGCCAATGGAGCACGATTAGGTGGCATTTGCCAACCATAAACACCAAGCGCTGATTCCCCCGAAAAAATTGAGGCATTCGGACCCCCTCGGTAGGTATTGCCATCACTAATTTCATTGTCAATGAACTGGCAGTACCATGTTGGTTGATAATGTTGATACCAGCGACCACTGGCAAAAATTCCGCCTGCCCTTACCAGCCTGTTTCCAGCCGCGACATGGTTAACCGATGTTCCGTAGTATTGGATCGCAAGGCCAGTATCAACGAAGGTGTTGTCGAAGAACAGATAGTTCTGCTGCAACATTGTTATCGTAATTACTGAGGAAGTATCCGGCGTGACCTTAAGCGGCCGATCCAGCTCAACCGTAAGATCAAAAATACTCTTTACCTGCGCCATTTGCCCTGCCCCGTGGCCATCCATAATAAAGACACCAGCTCCACGCCAATCTTTGCGACGCTTAAACGACACATTATCCAAAGGCTTTGCCAGGGTCAGCATCGTCGCAGATGCTGCCGATACGGCACCATAGTAAAGACCACCACCCGCATCCGAAGTCATCGCCTCTCTATCCCAACCAAGCATTTTTTCGAGTCGGTTATGTGCGAACCAAACATTTTGCGAATAAGCATAATCGCCGAGATTATTGATACCCCCACCTGTCGCCATCAAATCAGAGCCAGTAATCACATTGTTTTCGAAAACCACGCCGTCGGCCCCACTGATCGAATACCAACCAAGGCGCCCGTTATTAAACTTATTGTCAGCAATGTAGGCCCCTCTTGGGCCTAACAGTGCAAGCGATCTCGCAGAGCCGAAAAAATCGCTATCGGTGATCCGGATATCCGCACCACCGAGGTGCACTGTATCTTCCGATTCAAAATTGGTTTTGAAGCTCTCACGATGTTTTTTATCCAATTCGTCAGGAGTAACGTGCCCTCTGTACTTCATTGCACGGACTCGAACACGTTGGATCGTCACAGACCCAGGCAGACCATCCTTGGTCTCATCAGTATCGCCTTCAATCACAAATTTGTGGTTGGACGCATAGATCGCCAGATCGCGTAACCGAAAATGGTTCGAGCCCCGAATAAGCGCAGGCGGCGGCACGTCGAAATCAGCAAACATGATCGCCGCGAGATCCTCGCCTTCGCCGTCAAGCTCTACAAAACGAGGAAGCGATAACATTTGCTTGACGACATATCTGCCTCTGGGCAAATAGACAATCCCGCCCCCGTTGTAGCCGGCCTTATCAAGAGCAGCCTCGAGTGCCTTGCTATCATCGGATATGCCGTCACCCTTTGCGCCGAAATCCTTCACGTTGAAGCGCAGATTCGGCCATGACTCCGAAGCAACAACATGCAATTGCCCAACCCCCACCCAGCCTCGATCAGCTCCCCATCCGTTATGCACACGAACGTTATAAGTTCCTTCAATCATGTCAGATGGAACAATAAAACGCGCATCCCATAAGCTGCCAGCCTTCGCTTTTAACAGATATCTTCTGCCGCCGGCGCTGTTGATCAAAGATACAGACGCGGATTTGCTCCGGGCCTGGATATTTCTTCCAAATACACGCAACCACCCACCGGGTGAAGCTTGCATCCCCATGTTGCCTTGCATCCAATAAATGACTGGCGCATTAAGCAGGACGGTAGCTGATTTATCCGCCCCATGAACCTCCACCTCGAAAATGCCATTTCGCCAGTGCTGAGGGATGACAAACTTGATTGATTGAGAAGAAGTTTCAGCAAGTTGAATTTTCATCGCTGCTGTCTTGCTGTGTCCGCTCCCCTCCTTGTCTGCAAGACGTCCCGCCATCGCTGTCGGATATGTACCAAAGTCGTCCCCAACAAGTAAAACAGTTTCCCCCGGCACAACAGGATCGCTGCCCCAAAAGATAGAAGTCGCATCTACATGACCGGCAACGCTCAACGATAAAGCTGCAAAGAGCGAAATTCGCAACATCATCTTGTACTGCGGCCTGATTGCCTTCTTAATGGCAGGCTATTGGTAAGCAAGGCGCCCAATGCATAGAAAAATCCAAACAGAACTGAGAAGAATATTATCGTGCGCAATACATCGCCAATCCCACTCCTATATTTAAGAACCAGTGTACTTATAAGCGAAATTAGGTAAACACTGTGCCCGGTAATATATATATCTTGCGCAAACCAATATTCGATTTTCTTGTGAGCAAACGCAAGAAGACTTCCCATCACTGCACCAACCAAGCCGATTCCAAATACCCCAAAGGCGATGATCGCATCTGCAAAAATAGGCAAACCGCCCCATGGTGAGACTGAAAAATAAATTGAATCAATTTCACTTCTGTAATGCGGCCATAACAAATTTCCAATTTTCATATAAGGAAATGAGTTGGAAATAATAAACAACCACTGCAACCCGTATTGCACTGATTGGTTACCTTCAACATACATATTCCAAGCCAATCGACTGACATGGCCATTTCCCAAAAATTCCTCAAGAAATGGCCACAATACGATTGAGTAAAAATCACCTCCAAACTCAGCACCCTGTTCAATCATGCGTAATTGAAATTGCAATCCCATGGCGAGCACGATGACAGCCACTAATACCGGTATCCATATCTTCAGGTTAATTTTCAGGCGGCGCGAGTAGAGGAGGTATAGTAGAAGCACAAAAAATGATGGGATCCATAATTGCCGCTTACCCGAAATAATGATCTCCCTTACGATCGGCATTGCAGCCACCACGAGCATTGCCATGACCATCCAACGTTTCTTTTCAAAACTGGAAATGCCCAGAATCACTAATACGACAAGTAGATAAGTAGCATAATAAAATAATGGAACGTATGCCCCTTGCCCGTAGACATCATCGCGTGAATACAACTCGAGCATCTTGGTACCCGATCCCGTATAAACACTGATCAACCCAAAAGCGAGAACTGCCAGTATGATGAATGCAAAATGAAACACGGATACGTTCTTATATTTCACGGGAAGTGAGATACGCCGAGACCATCGAATCGTGCATAAATATGCAGCAATAATGAATAGGAAGAAAACTGACCGGCCCAGCGTAATTCCTAAAGCATCAACATCCGGACTATCCATTCGACCAATATAGCTCGGTATTTCAGATTGGATTATTTCCAAAGAAATAATTTCCGAAAATATACTTTCAGCCAACTCATAAAATCCGATTATTCCTAGCGTAATTGCAAACAGATAATGCCTTTTAATAAAGAATGCAGTTACTCCAGCTAGCCAAAAAACACTGATGGTGACGGTCAACATAATTATGGCTTCAAACAAGTGATCAAGAACACCCGCGTGTACACTCCGCTACCAACATTACCCGTTTCGGCAAGGTTCCAGAGTTTGAGTCCGGAACGAATCGTTCGCCAGATGACATACCGCAAAGTGGATAACGCACTATGCCCGATGGGCACCGGCCCAAGCTCTCGCACCCAGATATCCTTGAACCCTGCCAATGCAAGTAACCTGGTTAGCGAATTAGGGTTGAAGCTTACTTCATGTGTAAAATCGCCATAGCGCATCGCCATACCCCAAGGACTGTCGGCATTAGGCGTCTGAAGCACTAATCGACCGCCCGATCTCAGGCTATGATGACAGAGGTCAATAAAATTAAGCACCTCAGGCTTGTAGAAATGTTCAACAATATCCAGGCCGGAAATAAAGTCATAAGTATCGGATCGTGAATTTAGAAAATCGAGAACACTGGCCTCGGTGACATCAAGCGTTACTTGGCGGGCAAGTAGCACCTGCTCAAGACTGATGTCCACCCCGGATAGATTCTTGAAACCCAATCGTTGATAGAAATAGAGCAACTTACCGCCGCCGCAAGCCACATCCAGCATGTTTGCTTCCTTGTCTGCGGGTAACCAACCTTTCAGGTAATGGCGGTAAGCTCTCGCCCAACGCCATGCAGCCCGGACATCAAATACCGCAGGCGCATCCTGAAAATTGCTGGCATAACGCGCATAAATGCGGGTACGGTAATCTTCAGGTGTTGACATGGACTATGGCTCTTTTCTCAATGCACTAGCCACGCCAGCCTTTAACTGGGATGACGCAGCGAGTGCGGCTGATATATTAAAATAACGGAAGCAGTAATCTTTTCCAATGAGTGCTCGAATGATGATAATTTGCAACACGTAGGCGACGAAGGTCGTCATGGCGGCAGCCACGATACCAATGCGTGGCAGAAAAAACCAGTTACCCACGAGAATCACCAAGGCTGCACTCGCTTGCGCTACCAGTATAAGTCTTGGACTACGCGCGTATTTTCCCGCGATGATTTCCAGATACAGAAAGCTGTTTGTCAGCCCAGCCAACACGAGCAGTAGGATAAGTGCAGTGTCCACTTCCGCGTGATGGCGAAAGAAAATGGCAAAGATCTGCTTGCCAAACAGTAACGTGGGTACGGCATATAACAGGGACAGCACAACCAGCAGCGTGGATGCCTGCTCCAATCGCGACCGGTAACTGTTGGTATCGCCAGCAAAGGCTGAAGGTTGAACGACGATAGCAACTGCGTACCCAAGCATGCTTGCGGGTGCCACAAAGAGCTGATAAGCAGCGACATAAATCCCGGTTTGTTCCAGATTCAGCATGGCTGCGATCTGGAAGCGGTCAGCAACTGCCACTATCCAACCCAACCCTTCCCCCAGCATAAGCGGCAAACCATAGCGTCGTATCTCAATCGAGAGCTCGCCTATTAACTTCCACCGGGGCATTGTGGCACCGGCATAATGGCGCATTGCGACCGCCACGAACAATGTCACCAGAGTGAATGCAACCGCATAGGCTTCCGCGGTCGGAATAAACATCCCTATCAAAATCAGGGAAAGTGTTGTTCCCAATACTTGCATCGTATCCCATACCGTATATGCCCCCAGTTGCCTGTTATAGAGGAGTACCTGTTTCAACCCGAAGAACGACACCGCAACTGCCATTGCCATCATGAGCCAAATTTGACCCGTTGATAGATGGAAAGCTGATGCAATGTTCGGCTTGAGCGGGATGACCACAAAAGCCAGCAATAGCAAGCTTGCAACAACGATGGTTAACGCAGCAGAATAAAGCCGGGACTCTCCATGCGCTGCGACTAGCCGTGAAGCGTCACGTGTAACCACCTGCGCAATACCTTGCAGTGCTGCCAACCGGATAAGTTGCGCCCCTTGCAGCATCAGGTTGAAAAGCCCGTAACCGGCCGTTCCCAGTTGCGTGACGGCTACCGGAATCATCAGCAATTGCCCACCCAAGACGATCAAGCGGGATGCGCCAAAGTAAATGAACTTCTTAAGCATCGCTATTCGCTAACAGTATCGCAACCGCCATTGACACTACCCAGAAGCAAGCCCCTAACTGACCATACACCTTGATCATGGAACTATGTTCATTCATTCTGAAATCTCGACAACGGCTGGTGTTCCAACTATATGTGTTGCCCGTTCAGTTTCGGAAAGCAATGCCTTTGTCGCTATTAACACTTCATCCACGGTAATAGAGCGAATGCACTTTTTTTGGTACTTCTCGCAGACTTCCAGCTTGCATCCGAAACAATCGGTTTTATGATAGATCACTTGATGCTGTTCACCATAAGGAAACCATATCCCCGGTTTATCTTGTGCAGAAAAGACCGCTACGCAGGGCGCCCCAACCGCAGCTGCCAAGTGCATGGGACCGCTGTCGTGCCCGGCAAAACATCGTGCATGGCGAAGCACTTCGGCGCTTTCGCGCGGGCTCAATTTTCCGCATAAGTTAAGTGCCGGGCCACGCCAATGCCGGGCCACCCGCTCCGAACGCTCATATTCATCTTTCACCCCAATCAACACCAACCCGAGTCGAGGATAGTCACCGGCAAGCCTCCTGGACCATTCCTCCCAGCGATCTTCTCCCCAATCCTTCGTATCAAATTTTGTTCCCATCCCGCAGACAATGTAGTCAGGGGCACCCGGCCAATTCTCCAACAAATGTCTCGCCTGGATTATTTCGTCTGGCTGAATATCCAAATCCCACTCAGAACTTGATGACAGGTCAACTTTACCCAGCTCGGCCAAGTTGCGGAGCAGCCGATGTGCTTCCGGCTCAAAGCGCTGCTGCGCAGCATTCCATTCCCATGCATTAGCATTACTATCGAATGAAAGCCCCACTATCTTCTCAATCCCAACCCCAAACCTGAAAAACAGGTAATCACGCAAGAGTTGCCGACGACCACGTTTCGGCATCAAATAGATCAGCACATCCGGGCACCACTTACGCAACTCGCTGGCACATCTGCCGGTGTCTTTCCAGTTGGACATTCCCGGAGGATATTCAAAGTAACCATCCACCAAACCGGATTCACCCAATACCATTCTCAATGGCGCAGCCTTGACTCCCTTGCCTACGGGGTAATTAGTAAGCACCCGGATTTCGGCATTTTCAAAACTATGCCGAATCAAACGAAAAGCCGGGATCGCGACACAAGTGTCGCCGAGGCTGCCGATGCGAAAAACAATAACTCGTTTTTTCGGTGGCTCGGCTTGCGCGGATAAGACCAACGATGCCCAACCACGCAATCCACGCCGCCCAGTTGCTCCTCCTCGTATTTCTGTCCATTCATGCACCGGAATGGAAAATCCCGTCTTGGGTCGGTTGAGTATTTCATCCGGCAAGGGGCGTTTTGGTACGCCAGCAAGCATTGCTTTAGTAGGCAGGTTAACCGGGTCGGACATGCAGGATGCAAGTGCGCGAAACAAAGCGATATCCACCATGGGCGTGCGTATCTCCAGTGAATGCGCCATGCCTGCCCAGTCCGAATCGCGCAGCAACATATTGCGCATGTAAAGGGACATTTCCAGAGCTGCCACTTTTGCATGTGGTGAACCAACCGGCTTCAGCCACTCGTCAAGCCGAACAATCGGCTGTAATGCAGCCCAGCCTTCTTTAACCAGCTCGCCATCCAGTAAACTTGGCAACTCCCAAGGCATAAACAACCCTCTGCGCAACAAATATGCGCCTCCATAACTGCCCCCATATTCGAACAGGCTGGCGTATTTGGGTGATGTACTGTGCTTTACTAGCGGAGCCGAGACGATGCGCATGAGTCGTCCCAGTCCAGGCACTAATGATGCAGGACTAACACGGGAAACCAACATCGGAATCTGGCGAAAGCTTTGATATCCTCCCAGCAGCTCATCCCCCCCCAGCCCGGAGAGTGCGACCTTCAAGCCTGCACGCTGCGCCGTACGCGCGACGAAATAAGTGTTGACACCATCTATGCTGGGCTGATCCATGGCATTGAGGATTGCCAGAAACTCCTCATTAAAATCATGCCGGGAAATTGTCGCAATGTGGTGTGAACAACCATAGTGCGACGAGACTGTCTGTGCGAGAGGGATTTCATCGGCCAAACTGTTCCGGTATTCGTCGAATCCCAGCGTGACCGCCTGCAGCTGATCTATTTCTTCTGAAGCAAGCGCAGTCAGCGTGGCTGAATCCATCCCTGCCGAGAGAAATACTCCTACCGGCACATCAGAGATAAGATGGTGTTTAACGCTATCGCGCAACGCTGCACCCAAAACCTCTTCTGCACGGCCTTGTATTTTATTTTCAGCGGCATTGCCAAGTTCCTCCGCAACATCAAAATATTTGCGCGGTGCTCGCGCCCCGGAATCGTCTGCCCAAAGGGTATGACCGGCAGGCAAAGCAAATAGATTGCGATAAAGGGTGTACGGCTCCGGCACGCACCCCCACAGATAAAACCCGACATGCCCAGCCGGTTCCGGCTGCTTGTTAATACCGCCGCCCGCCAGAATGGCTTTAACTTGCGAAGCTGCACGGATCGTCCCGCCATCATCGTGATAGTAAAGCGGCTTGATTCCGAAATGGTCGCGCGCTAAAAAAATTCCCCGCCTGGTTTCGTCCCAGATAATGAAGGCGAACATCCCGCGCAGATGATCCACCATAGCCTCCCCGTATTCCCGGTAAGCATAGAGCAGGACCTCTGTATCGGTGCCGGAAAAAAAGACATGGCCTTTCGCCTTGAGTCGATCACGCAGTTCGCGATAGTTATAGATTTCGCCGTTGAAGACGATGCGTAACCTGCCATCTGGCGAACTCATCGGCTGTGCGCCGTTTTCAGTCAAATCCAAAATTGCCAATCGTCGGTGTGCAAGCCCAATTTGCGATTTCTCATCGAACCATACTCCCGCGCCATCCGGCCCACGTGGAATCATGTGGTCACGCATTCGGAGTAACTCGCTATGATTAACAGTGCGGCTGTTTTCCCGATAAGCAAATATCCCTGCGATACCGCACATTGTCAGACTACCTCCAAAATTATTTCCAGCATAGTGTCTGATATTGATGGCTTACACCAAACCGCTGTTAGGAGTGCCAAGCTTGGCTTGATTTGCATAAATCCATATCCGTGTTGCATCTGCATGAATCCACATACGAAGGTATTAACTTTTCATCAAGGTCTATCAGCCATGAGATTTCTTGCAGTCAGTCCAGATTCACGCCTGGAACTGGATTAAGGTTAAGTTATCCCGCGGTGCATCATTTCAGCTATGACCTGCTGCACACAGGCATCCAGTTCTGCCGCACCCGTATTCACAACCAGTTCCGGTTTTTCCGGTGCTTCATAAGGCGATGAGATGCCGGTGAAATCGGCGATCTGCCCAGAGCGGGCTTTTTTGTAGAGGCCTTTTACGTCGCGGCTTTCGCAGACTTCGATGCTGCTGTCGCAATAGATCTCGATGAAATCGCCGTGCGCGACCATGCCGCGCACACGTTCGCGGTCTGCGCGATAAGGGGAGATGAAAGCGGTCAAGACGATCACACCTGCCTCCATGAAGAGCTTGGCCATTTCACCGATGCGGCGGATATTTTCTTCACGATCCTTGGCAGTAAAGCCAAGGTCGCCGCACAGGCCGTGGCGCACATTGTCACCGTCCAGCACGAAGGTTCGGCAGCCGCGCTGATACAAAGTCTCTTCGACAGCGTGTGCCAAGGTGGACTTGCCCGCGCCGGATAATCCGGTAAACCAGATGATGGCGCCGCGATGCCCGTTTTGCGCTTCGCGGCGCGCACGGGTGACTGTTGCGTGGTGCCAAACTACATTAGTGGAAAGGGTCATGATTTATAAGGTTCAAGGTTCAAGGTTCAAGGTTCAAGGTTCAAGGTTAAAGGGGCAAGGTTCAAGTTCAAGTTCAAGTTCAAGGTTCAAGTTCAAGTAGAAAGCATTTATTGTAGGGCGGGCTCTGCCCGCCGATTATGGTTGTCGGGCAGGCTTTGCATAGCCATTCGGCTAAGTCACCAAAAAACGGTGACATAAGCCGCTGGTTAAGCCCGACCTACGACTACATCCGCTACGCTCACGGGCAAGGGGTAAGGATTAATATTCATGGGCAAAGTTTAATGAATAAGTGTCACACTGGGACGACAGATAT
>Ga0315271_10001146_pt1 | contig 15806 bp, 13 predicted proteins | sample C3_top_MG_FD_204664 | JGI IMG/M metagenome (GOLD analysis project Ga0315271, IMG submission 204664) | Sediment microbial communities from Yellowstone Lake, YNP, Wyoming, USA - C3_top | ecosystem: Environmental > Aquatic > Freshwater > Lake > Sediment | place: USA: Wyoming | collected 2017-08-01 | reverse complement strand
GAAGTAAGGCGCCGACGCCCTGTCTACCTGCCAGCGGTTTGAGGGCTTCGCCCTCAAACGCTGGCTGGGAGACAGGGATTCGAACCCCGATTCTACGGTTCAGAGCCGCATGTCCTACCGTTGGACGATCTCCCAGTGCGTGAGGGTGAACGGGTAGTTTAAGAAACCCTGCCGCCTCACGTCAATCTCTGCCCCGCACGATTAGCCTTGCACCTCAAATGGGTCTTCTCCTCGACGCCGAGCAGAACTTCACCTGCCGCAGCTGCGGCGAGTGCTGCCGGCGCGCCTTCGACATCGTCGTGACCGACGCGGAGCGGCAGCGATACGAGGGCGCCCGCGCGGATCGCTGGTTCAAGGAGTCGCCCTCGAGCGAGCCCGGCGCCCGCTCCTCGCCCTTCGAGCTTGAACGTTCCGGGCTGCTCCGGATCCGGAAACGCCCTGATGGCGTGTGCGGCTTTCTCTCCGAGGAGAACCGCTGTCGGATCCACGAAGAGCTCGGCGGAAGCGCCAAGCCCCTCACCTGCCAGATGTTTCCATTTTCCTTCGACCCGGTCTCCGGAGAGACGCGCGTGAGCACGAGCTTCTGCTGCCCCACCGTGGTTCGAAGCGACGGCCGGTCGCTCGACCTGCAGCAGAAGGAAATCGGGGATCTCGCGAGTCGTTGGCGTCGGACGCACAACCCCTCCGACCGGCCTCTCGAATGGGTTCGGGGAATGCCGCTCGACCCCGAACTGCTCGAATCCATGAGGTGGGTCTTCAGGCGACTCCTGGACCTTCACGAGCCCACCTTCTCGCTTCGCCGCAACGTTCGGCGTATCGCGACGCTGGTCGACGACTGGACGCGTTCCCGCGTCTTGAAGCTGGGCGAGGACAAGTTCGAGGAGTACGTGAAGCTCACGGGGGAGTTCGCGCTCGTCAAGCCGGGAGACCCGGGCCCCGTGAAACCGGCCATCGCAGGCTTTCTCTTCCGGGGTTTCTTCTTTGCCTCGCTGGTGCCCTGGGCATCGCGCGGAACCGCCCGGTCGGGCCTCGCTCTCCGCCTGCGGCTTCTATGGCTCCTCCTGCATGTTCATGGCCTGACGCCTTCCTTCGACGGCCTCCGGTTTGGCGCAGGCCGGCGGAAGACCCTCGACATCGATTCGGAGCCCTTCTTCACGCCCGCGTACCACGTCCTTCGCGCGGCCATCGAGAATCTGGGTTCGGGTCGCCGGCCGGTGGTCGAGGAGTTGAGCCTGGCCATCGGACATCTCCTGGTGGCCGAGCATCTGTTTCTCGCGCGCGCGCCAAGCGAAGGGGACTCCCCGGGATGGGTCCGGGCCATCATGGACGCGCACGATGTCGGCCATGCGGACCCCGCCTCGACGTTCGGCCGGCTCCTCGTGAGCCTGGCCGCGCCGCCGAGCGCGATGCACCTGTTCGGCGCCCGTCCGCCCGCCGCTTCCGTGACCTCTACTTCTTCGGTTTGATCGACGTCATCATCGCCTTCGCGGTGGCGCGTTCGAGGTGGGCGAAACCGGCGAACTGCTGGCCGGAGAACAGGCCCTCCGCCCCGTCGATGGTGACGCAGTCCCCCGTCTGGTAGGGGCTCGCGTCCGAGAGCATGTAGGCGATGAGATTGCTGAGCTCATCGTGATCGCCGAACCGCCTCGATGGAACACGATCGAGCGCCTTCTTCTCGAGGTCGCCGGCCATGAGGCGCGAGAAGGCCCCTTCGGTCGGGAAGGGACCGGGAGCGATGGCGTTCAGGCGGATTCCATAGGCCGCCCATTCAACCGCCAGGGACCGCATCATGGCCAGGACGCCGGCCTTCGCGGACGCGGAGGGCAGGACGAACGCGGAGCCGGTGGTCGCATAGCTCGTGACGATGGAGAGGACGTGCCCTTCCTTCTCCTTCTTGATCAGACGACGTCCGAGTTCGCGCGTGCAGTGGAACGTGCCGTAGAGGACGATCTTCACCACCGCGTCGAAGGCGTTGTCCGACAGGTCTTCCGAGGCGCAGAGGAAGTTGCCGGCGGCATTGTTGATCAGGGCATTCACCGGGCCGAGTGTGGCTTCGATGGAATCGAACGCCGAGACGACCGAGGCCGCGTCCCGCACGTCGCACGGAGCGAACGCGGCCCGGCCGCCGGCCTTCTCGATGTCGCCCACCGTGTTCTTGAGCGGTTCCTCGCGGCGGCCCACCACCGCGACCCGGGCGCCGAGGCTCGCGCACTTGAGCGCCATCGAACGTCCCAGGCCGGTGCCTCCACCCGTGATCAGGAGGGTGCGATTCTCGAGGAGGCCGGCCCGGAACGGATTTCGATCGACGCTGGTCATGCCCGCAGGTTATCAAGCCCGGTTCGCGGCTAAGCCAGCTCGAGGGGAATCACCCGCGCGACCAGAGGCTTGACCAGAGCCATCAGCACCAGCACCAGGCCGAATGTGCAGACCATCGTGGGCCCGGTGGGGAGATCCATGCTCACCGAGAAGTAGATGCCGAGAGCCGACACGACCGTTCCCATGGTCCATCCGATGGCAAGCCGCTTTCCGATGTGCCGCGAATACAGCATGGCCCCCACCGAGGGCACGATCAGGTAGCAAAAGACCAGGAGCACGCCGGCGATGGAGACCGACCGCGTGACCACGAAGCCGAGCGACGCGTAGAAGAGGAAATCCCACCACTTCACGTTCAGGCCGCCGGCTTCCGCATTGTCGTGGTCCATCGAAATGGCCAGGAACTTCTTGCGGAAGATCCAGTGAAAGAGTCCGACGATCACGTACAGAAATGCCGTCTGACGGACTTCCGCCCACGAGACCGCGAGGATGTTGCCCACGAGCATTCCCTTCAGGTGCTCGCTCTCCGCCGAGGCCTTGCTCATGGCGAGCATGGCCCCCGCCGAGGCCACCGCATAGCAGATGCCGATGATGGCCTCCTGGGGGATCCGCGCTTTCTTCGAACGGATGGTCGCGAAAATCGCCGCGCCGATGAAGGTGAACAGAAGGCTGATCCAGTACGTCCAGGGTCCGTGCGGATCGCCATCGGTGAAAGGCAGCAGCAGCGGGATCGTGCTCCCGAGGGCCGCGATCTGGGCAAGCGAGAGGTCGACGAAGATCACGCCCCGTTCGACCACGTGGACCCCGAGGTAGGCGTGGATGCCGGCAATGACGAGGGCGGCCGCGAACGGGGCGGCCAGGAATTCGAGGATGGTGGTGTCCATGGCCCTACTTTCCTTCGCCTTTGAGTGCTGCGGCGATCAAGTTCACGTTGTAGTTGAAGAGCTGGATGTAGTCGGGGGCTTCCTTCACCCCTCCAACCGAAGGGGACAGGACGACGACCTGGCCGCCGGTCTCCCGGGCCACCGACTGAGGCGTCTTGAGGTCGAAGTAGGGTTCCACCAGGATGATCGTGACCTTGAGCTTCTTCATCTCGCCGATCAGGTCGATGGTGTGCTGGGGTGAAGGCGGAATCCCGGGCTTCGGCTCCACGTAGCCGATGACATCGAGACCGAACCGTTCCACGAAGTTCGGCCAGGAGCGGTGATACGTGACCACCTTCGTCCCCTTGTAGGGACCCATGACCACGTCCCAGCCTTTCTCGGCCGCGCCAAGCCGCTTGTCGAAGTCCGCGAAACGCTGAGCGAAGAAAGGTGCGTCGGCGGGCTGGAGCTCCGACAGCTTGGTCAGGATCGCCTGAGCAATGCGCCGGCCGTTGTCCGGATCCAGCCAGTAGTGCGGATTCCCCATCGGATGGACATCGCCCATGGCGCGCGTGATCTGCCCCTGGGGGATATCGAGGATCCTCACGGTGAGCGAAGCGTCGAGATAGCCTCGCGACCCCGGCTGAATCTTCTCGTTGCGGCTTTGCTGGAGGAGGGGCGGCAGCCAGCCGATTTCGAGCTCACGGCCTACCACCACGAGGAGGTCGGCGGAGTGCAGCTTGAGGATGAAGCTCGGCTTGGCCTCGACGAAATGCGGATCCTGATAGCCCTTGGCGATGGATTCGACGCTGATCTTGTCGCCTCCGACTTCGCGCGACAGGGCGGCGAGATCCTCGGTGCTGGTGACGACCTTGAGGCCGGCCGCCTGGGCGGACGGGGTCGAGGCGAGCAGGAGGGCGGAGAGAGCGGTAACGGCAAGCACGGATGAGCGGTTGTACATGAGAGGGACTCCTAGAACGGGTGGGCGCCGTGGGCGCCGATGGAGAAGAGGAATTGGAAGAGGAACTCGTTGGAGGCGGTTCGGTCGCCCCATCGCGTATAGCGGTACTGGCCGCGGACCAGCGAGAACTCGCTCGGCGCGTAGGTCAGGAGGAGCGAGGCTCCCTTGTCCCTCACCGAGGGGTCGGTCGCCCGATCCGCGGTGTCGAGACGTAGGCCAGAGGTCCAGCGTCGCCCGAACTGGTACTCGAGATAGCCATAGGCGCCGAAGGCCGAGGGTCCGGGAACTTCCGACCGCTGGCTCCACGCGATCTCGGTCCGGGCCATGAAGTGGGTGTAGATCGACCGCCTGAGCGGCCGGTATCGGAACGTCGCGTCCGCGCCCCAGAGGCGGGTCGTCTCACCCGCGCCCGCGTCGTTATGGCCCTCGGCGAAGGATCCACCGAGGTCGATGTTCGTGGACTCGGTGAGGTCGCGATAGCCGCGCAGGTGGCCCACATACGCGAGATCGGCGCGCTTCTCCGCCTTGAAGATCGCCGACTCGCCGCGGAAGACCTGACCGGTCGCCTCGATGAACGCGAAGTTGTTGGGGAAGAGTCGCGATACGGAAATGCCCGAATCGCTGAGGCCCTCTTCACCGCCGAGCAGGTTCTGCGTCATCAGGGGCCGATCGGTGAAGGGAAGGACATGATTATGGGCGGCGTTGATCTTGCCGAAGGCGTCCCGCAGCTTGCCAACTTTCATTAAGAACCCGCCGGGAAGGGTCGGGAAGGTGACGAACGCCTCCTCGACCCCGACCTCGTGGGGACCGAAGGTCAGATAGACATCGGCCCGTGCGTAGGGATCCACGATCGCCTGAAAGGACAACTCGGCTTCGTGGAGTTCGAGAGACGGTTCGCCACCCCCCGGGCTCTTTCCCGTGGCGCCGATGAAGTCCCCGATCGCGGCGATGTCGGGGTTGAACATCTTCGAAGAGCCCGCGGGCGCCCCGCCGATCTGGGCGGGGGGAGGCGGCGGGGGCGCCTCGACCGGCGCCGGAGCGGCTTCGACCGGAGCCGGCGCGGGGGCGGGCGCCGCCGTGGCGCCCTCCACCGCCTTCAACCGCGCCTCCAGTTCGGCGATCCGGTTGGAGAACTCGAGGCGAAGCGCTTCGAGTTCGGCCTTCAGGCGATCGGCGTCAGAGGTCTGGGCAAAGGATGGATTGGTGAAAAGAAGAACAAGGAGAAGGGAAGAGAAGAACGGAGTTCGGAATCGGACCATGCAGGCGTCCTCCAAGACGCGAAGAAACCTCGAAAACCCGCCTCTGAGGAAGAGATTCGCGAATCAAGTCACGAACTCTCCCTCCGCCCCGGTTGTCAGCCGCAGGGAAGTGGGACTAGACGAAAGAGATTTCCTGCAGGGGCGGCGCACGGCCCGGTGACGAGGGTCGCTCGACGCGTGCCTTCGCCTCGACACTCTCCGGCACGCCCGGCCGCAGGGGTCCGATATGAATGAAGAGCGTGACCCCGGACTCGATGCGGGAGGCGGCGGGACTGGCGGTGCACGCGTCGCAATGAATTCTCGACTTGAGGTGGCACTCGAAGTCGTGATGGAGGAGCGGGGCCACCAGGGTGACGAGCGCGAAGAGCCCCAGGACGACAAGGCGTCCATGGGCTCGGCGGCGTCGCGCGGAAGAGGTCACAATCTTCAGTATAGACACGACCTGGCGCTCGGAGCCCTTGTCAACTCCGCAGCCTGCCTTGTCGCGAGCGCTGCACGTGGAGCGGAACTCAGCCCCCGGCGAGCTTGTGCGGTATGCGCTTTTCCCTAAGAACCGCCTGCGCCGCATCGCGTCTATCCCCTTGAAGCTCGATGTCGAGGTCCTTGATCGAGCCGCCGGTGCCGCACCGGGTCTTGAGGAGCTTCGCCAGCGCCTCGACGTCGGAGGGCGTTCCCGGGACGTCCGCGATGACCGTGACCACTCTCCCCGACGCCCGCTTTTCCAGGCGAATCCGCGCCCCCTTCGTCTTTCGCTCCATTTCCGCGGCGAGCGTCCGGGCCTCGTTCGTCACCGGACCGCCGGTCGAATACGCCAGTCTGGTTCGATCTGCAGTCATAGGTCCGAGGGGGGTTTGGGGGGCTGAGCAGGCATGCGAACGAGATTGCGGCCCCCCCAGCTAAGTTAACTGAATGACGCCTTCGGGGCCGAGGTAGACGGAGTGCTCGGCCTGGGAGACGGGTCGCCCGGACAGGGCGACGAGGGGCGGATACGAGTGAAGGAGTTTCGCGAGCTCCAGTTTTCGGAAGGTCTCGGCGACCCTCTCGTTTCCGAAGCTCCGGAAGTAGCGGCGGGCGATGGGAAGGCCTCGCCACGAGAGCAGGGCCTGCGCGAAGTCCGGGTCGATGCCGAAGTCCTTGAGCCTGTCTTTCGCGTCGGGGAGCAGGCGAAAGACTTCGGAAGCGCCTCGCGGTCCCGATCGGCCATGGCCGTCGGTGGCGAATGGCTCGATCGCGATCACGCCGCGCATGGGAAGCCGGCCTTCCGCCGCGCGCACGGTGTTGGTGATGGCCGGGGGAGCGTGCACGATGTAGTGGCCCACGCCGTGGCCGCAAAGACTCTCAAGCGGCGTGAACCCGGCGCTGGTGATGGCGCGCTCGATGGCCGCGCTCACGTCCCTCACCGGAATGCCGGGCTTGCAGGCCTGAACGGCCGCGACCAGAGCCTGCCGGGCGGCCTCGACCATTCGGCCATTGCCCGTCCCGCCCACGTTCACCGTGGTGGCGGTGTCGACGACCCAACCGTCGATGTGCACGCCGATGTCGAGCTTGGCGAGGTCTCCCGCCTCGTACCTCCGGTCGTCGTCCGGAGTCGGGCAGTCGTGGGCCGCCACCGCGTTGATCGAGGTCTGGGTGGGGAACGCGGGCTTGCCGCCACGCTTTTCGATCTCGGCCTCGACGGTCTCGCAGACCACTCTCAAGGAGGCGCCCGGAACGATGAGCTTCGCGCCCAGCTCGCGCACCTCGCGAGCGATGGCGCCGGCTCGCCGCAAGGTCTTCAGCACTTCAGACAAGGGATATCAGGCCAGGGAAGTCCGGAAAGAGGGAAAAGAAAAAGCCCGGGAATTCTCGAGCTGACTCGAAAACCCCGGGCGAGAAGCGACGTCGCGGCGTCTTTGCTTCTTGACGAGACCGCTTAGATCTTGTTGACGTTAGCGGCGCGCGGACCCTTGGGGCTGTCCACGACTTCGAAGCTGACGCGATCGCCTTCGTTCAGCGTGCGGAAGCCATCGGCTTTGATTTCCGAGTGGTGGACGAACACATCAGGTCCGCCATCACGGGAGAGAAATCCAAAACCCTTGGACTCGTTGAACCACTTCACTTTGCCTTCGATCATTTTTGCTAGGCCTCCTTCGGCCTTTCGACTCGTCTACGTCACCGAACGAAGGAGCGCCAAGCATCGAGTCGACATTCGACCCGCCCGACCTCCGTGACCGCCGGAGAAACGACATACGAGTACGGTTGTAAGAACGGTACACACGCTAGCAACACCATGTGTCGCACGTCAAGCCAGGACGTCGGGAATTTGTGCCCGGCCGCATTGGTTCCCGACGGAGGCTCATTTCTGGACCTGGACCCGGCTGGCCGAGACCTGGGCGCTCGCAGCACTGCAGCTGTTCAGAGTGCCGCTCACATGCACCTTCGCGCCCGCCTTGACCGACGCGCTGCACTGAGCCGGGGTCGGAGCGTTGGGGCCCGATGCGGGCGTGCATTGCAGGCTCGCTCCTCCGGCCAGGACGTCCACGGGATTCGAAGAACGCGCTCCATCCACGGACAGCTTGAAGGAGGAAGCGTTCCCGCTCGCGATCGTGCCTTCGAGTTCGATGTCGCGGCCCGTCGTTCCGCCCTCGATCATGCAATCGGCGCGCGGCGTCGGGGTGGGAGTCGGGCTCGGGCTCGGTTTCGGGGTGTCTTGTCCATCGCCCGTCTGGATCGTGATCTCGGAGGCAAGCACCGGCTGCGTTGCGCCTTCCGCCGGAAGCCAGGCGCCCTTGACGTGGACGGACCGACCCACCGTCAGATCGGCGGGGCCTCTCACCGCATTGCCTTCCCGGATCACCGTCTGGCCGGGACGCACCACCACGGTATGGGAATGGATGATGAAGCGGCTGTCGCCGGACGGACTCAGCAGGAGCACCTGTTCGACGCTCCCCTCGATCTCGAGATCGCCGTGACCGATGCCGTTTCGCTGCTCCTCGAGCAGCACCAGGGAGGTGCTGCTCACACTGATGGTGATGTTGAGCTCCTGATTGGGAAGGACGGCGGTGAAGGACAAGGTGCCGATCCGCGCTCCGTCACGGGTGAACACGAGGGTGAACGAACCCGTGGGCAGGCCGCGCAGGGTGAAGGAGCCGTCGGCTCCGACCGGGGTGGACATGCCCGGGCTTTCCGCGACCGACACCGTGATGGCGCTCGGAACCATGAGAGTGGTGGATGTCGAGGTCACACCCATGGCCAACGACGAGGTTGATGCGCCGACCCCGCCGACCACGGATCCATTGAGAGTGACCGCTCCGGCAGACGAAGGGCCGGTTGGATTCGAGCTGCCCCCGCCGCAGGCGGTGAGCGTCATCATGCCGAGAACGAGAGCGAGAGTGGAACGGTTGAGAATGTTTGACGACCTGCGACTTGATGTCATGAGGGACCTCCGGTTAAGGGCGTCTGTTTTTGCCGACCCCGATTGACTTCGGCGCTCCCAAGGTAACGCCCTGACCGTTCCCGTGACCGTGACCGCGCTCACCCGCGTCCTCTGGCGGCGAGCTTCGTCACATTCGCGATGTGCGATCGCCGCCGCCCTGCATTCGGCGCGAATCGCCCTGCCCTCAGTTGGTTGAGCGTGCCACCTGGACGAGAACGACCTTCCTGATGCGGGTTCTCAGTTGGAGGCCCTCGCCCTTGAGGTGGACTCTGTTCTCTCGCTCCGCGAGGGCGAAGTCGGTGCGGCTGAGGTTGTCGCCCGCCTTGAGCATGACGGTCGCGAGCGGAGGGGCGCTCTCGTCGTCGGTCACCAGGCTCAGGCGGCACACGTTCGAAACCTCGGGACTTGTCTCCGCTTGGGACTCGACGCGCAGCGTCCACGCCCCGTCGGGAAGAGAGAAGCGGGGTGAGTACAGACGCACGCCGGGGGTCAGATCCGCGGCGAGGGCTCCGAGGGGCACATCCAGGGTGAAGCCGCTCTCGGTGTCCTTTCCGCCGAACGTCTTGCGATGATCTTTCCACGACTCCAGGGCGCGAAGAGAGGAAGCGAAGGGATCGAGCAGAGGCGCTGGAGAAGTCAGGATGACGATCGCGAGGGGCAGCAGCAAGGCCCATCGGCCCGCGCGGGGTCGCAGGATCGTGATGACAAGGACGATGGCCCAGGTCAGGGCAAGCCACGTCCAGCCGTCAGCCTTCACGAATCCCGGAAAGAAGCGGTCGAGATCGAGAACCGGCGACAGCAGGCGCAGGAGACCGCTCTCGCCGTCGGCTCGATTGTGGAGCGCGCGGGGGGCGAGACAGGCGAGCCACACGAGCCCCAGCCCGAAACCCGCGGCTCCTCCCATCAGAGGTCGGCGGTCCTCCGACTCCGGCCAGGAGGCGCCGCACCACAGCAGAAGCACGGGCGTGGCCCCGATCAGAAATCGTGCGGGCGCTGACGCCCCGCCCCACCACATGCTGAACGATCCGCCCACCCCGAGCAGAACGCCCGCGGCCGCGATGGCGAGGATCGCGACAGTCCGATCGCGTTTCCAGAGCGAGGCGGCGCCCGCGAGTCCGACGAGCAGGACCGGGCAGAACAGGAGAAGGCCGAATTGTCGATCCAGGATGAGAGCGGAGGCGCCCCAGGGGACGCGGGCGAGCGAAACGTCCGAGGAGAAGCCCGGCCCGTAGGCGGCGGAGAGCGAAGCTCTTCCAAACAGGGACTGGAAGTGCGCGAGAAGGAGCCCGAGCGAGACCAGCAGGGGTGCGAACGAGGCGGCGGAGCGAACGAACGAAAAGCCTCCCCGCAGCGTGATGGCGAGAGCGAGGACAATGGCCAGAGGCAGGAATCGCGGATGCATCCACGGCAGAAGGGCGATGGCGGCCGATGCGATGGCGACGAAGGCGGGGTGCGTGGACATCATGCAGGCGAGCGTCAACGCGACGGGCAGCGTTGCCACCGAATCCGGGAAGACCGAGTTCGCATAGACGGGGAGCGGACTCGCGAAGGCGGCGAGGAGGAACACGAAGTTCGCGGCCGCGTCGCCGAAGAGCGACCGCGACACGAAGAACAGGAGGCCGACGACGAGCGCCATGACCAGCGAGACCGTGGCTTTGGCCCCCGCGAAACCGAAGGCCGCGTAGCCCGGGGCGATGAGCGCGGCCAGGCCGGGCGTGTGAATCGCGTACAGCTTGTCCTTTGGAGAGCGCGGCGCGGTGTGCGGCTCGAGATTGGCGCTCGTGAACTTCGAGAAGGCCCGCTCCTCGAACTGGTTCTTCAGATCGACGTCGCCGTCCTGGATCAGGCTCTCCGCGATCAGCAGATAGTGCGGCTCATCGCCCTGCGGTCCCGCGGGGCCCGGGACGTATCGGCCCACGAAGAGGAAGAAGACGAACGAGATCAGGAAAGCCGCGAAGGGCCCGAGCCCGGGCAGGTGCTGTATGAGATCCCGGGTGGACCAGCCGAGGAGGATCGCGAACGCGAGCCCCATCGTGTAGTTCCCGAAGAACAGCAGCGGCGCGCCCACGCCGACCAGGGCGGGTATCAGGGGAAGCAGGCCCGCGCCCATCCAGACAAAGGACCCCACGCAGACGACACGGCCGAGTCCCCAGACCGCGGCGGCGGCGAGGAGAGCGTTCACGATGAGAAGCGGCGAGGGAGACCCGGTGACACCGTGCCACCAGGCATCGCCCTGCGGTGCTATGTGCGCGTCGAATCCACCGGCGAGGAGGCCGATGGCCGTCGCGGCTGAAGCGAGAAGTCGCGTCCTGGGCCTGGTCACGAAGAGCGAGTGTACTAATCGTCCCTCGCGGTTGCCGGACAGACGTCACGGAACGGGCAGGGCCGGCACGCGCCGTGAGAGGGTGTCGCTTCGAAGAGGCCGCGCGAGATCCGGTCGGCCACTTCCGCCACCTTCTTCTCCGTGGCCAGAACCAGGGCCTCGGAAGGCGCGAAACCGCCGACGAGATCGGTTTCGAGGAATCGAAGTTCCACCCGCGTGGGCAGGGTGCCAGTGGTGCGGAAGTGGGCGAGCGCGTAGATCGCGAGCTGCAGGCTCTCTTCCGCGCGATGCTGGGCCTTGGCCTCGGTGTTCACGTCGCCGGTCTTGAAATCGAGGATGGTGACGCCGTCGTCGGTCGCGACCACGAGGTCGTATCGCCCCATCACGCGGGTGCGCCCCACCGCGAACGAGAAGTCCTCTTCGACCCCGGTGGGCCGCAGGGGGTGTTCCTTCTCCCAGCCGAAGAATCTTGCGAGCGTTCTCTCGCCTTCTTTCAGCCTCAGTTCCTCGTGTTCGCGCGACAGAAAACCCTCCGAGACCCAGGCGCGTCGGAACGCGGCGAGAAGATCTTCGACCGAGAAGGGCATCGCGGCCTGCCGAGCCTTGAACATGTCCTGGACGGCCTGATGGATGGCGCTGCCGTAGACCACGCGATGGTGGGTGAGGAGGGGAATCCGGTTGCGATGCACGAAACGGTACTTGAGGGGACAGGTCAGGTAGTCGTCGACCTGGCGGAAGGACAACCGCAGCGGCGGCGCCATGGCTGCGGAAAGGCTCTCGGGCTCGGAGGAACCGTCCGCCGGATGGGCGCCTTCGCCGTCTGGGGGGATGGGAGCGGCGGCGGCGATGGTCTCGAGAGGCGACGACCGAGCGACCTTCGTCTTCGGTGAAGGCAGGTCGAGGGCCTCGACCACGAAACGCGAGACCTTTCGGGTGGCCCCGGCGCCGTAGTCGTCGGCGGAGGTCAGGATGAGATCGTCCTTCGCCCGGGTCATGCTCACGTAGAAAAGACGCCGCTCTTCCATCAGGTGCGCGTCGCCCGGAGAGAGATCGCTCTTCAGGAGCGCCGCGGGAAGGGGCAGGGGATCGCTGCGACGACGCAGAGGGAACTTCTGGTCGACGCAGCTCGCCACGAAGACCGCGCGGAACTCCAGGCCCTTCGCCTTGTGGACGGTCATGATGTTGACCGCGTCACCCTCCTGGATCTCGATGGCCGAAGGATCCTCGCCGGCGTCGCGCAGCAGATCGAAACGCGCCACGAACGCGGGAATGTTGTCGTTTTGAGCCACCACCGAGAAGCCGCGGACGATCTCGAAGAAGCGCGCGATGTTCGCCACCTTCCGCTCGTCCTTCGAGGATGAAACCGAGGCGAGGCGCGCCAGGTACCGAGACGCCTTCAGGAATTCGTAGAGCGCCTCGCCGGTCCGTTTCTGCGCCATGCTGGAGACCCCGCGCTCGATGTCGGCCACGAACCTCTTCGCCGCCTCTCTCGACCGACCCTTCACGGAGGCGAGGTCCTCGTTCCCCTCGAGCTCCCGCAGGACATCGAGCAGGGGCCGGGTCTTCTTCGAGGCGTACCGCGACATCCGGGAGAGATCGACCGGGTCGAACGAGTAGATCTCGGAGAAGGCGAGGGCCCAGGCGGACACGGAATCGTCCGGGGAGGCGACGAGGCGCAGGAAGGCGATGAGGCTGCGAACTTCGGGCCGCTCGAAGAGGCCGGCCCCCCCAGAGAATCGATGCTGAATGCCGCGCATGTTGAGGGCGCGCAGGAAGGGATCGGCGTCTGCGTTGTTGCGAACCAGGATCGCCATCTCGTTGAGGGGCACATCGCCTTCCCGCTGAAAGTCCTCGATCGCCTTCGCCACCGCGTCGGCCTCCGCCGATGCGCTGGGAAAGCGCCAGTGCGCGACGTTCTTCCCCTGGCCGCGCTCCGCGACGAGCCTCTTGTCGAGGCCGGTCATGGCTTCGAGCCGGTGGGGGTTGTTGTAGGTGATCAGCCGATACGCGGTGTCCAGGATCTCCTGGGTCGACCGGTAGTTCTGCCGAAGCACCACGCGCGTGGCCGCCGGATACAGCGAGAGAAAATGGATGAGGTTCGCGGGCGCCGCTCCCCGCCAGCGGTAGATGGCCTGATCGTCGTCGCCCACCACGGTGATGTTCGGATGGCCCTCTCCGGCGATGAGGCGAATGAGCTCGAGCTGGGCGTGGTTCGTGTCCTGGAACTCGTCGACCAGGATGTAGCGGAAGCGCTTGCGGAGAGCGAGCGCCACATCGGGCCGCCGGCGCAGGAGCTTCAGGAACAGGTGGATCTGATCGCCGAAGTCGACGAGTGCGGCCGTCGCGAGGGCCGCCTGCTGGGCCTGGAAGAACTCCGCGGCCTCGATCAGGTCGAGAGCCTGTTCGCGCTGGGCCAGGGCTTCGTCGCCCGTTGCCGCCGCGGCCAGCCGAAACTGCTCCTCACCGAAACCGAGAATGACTTCCGGCGACACGTCTTCGTCCTTGGCTCGCGACGCGAATTCGACCAGGGTGGACAGATGCCGCCCCGGATCCCCGAGCGGCCGGAACCGGTCGAGCGGCAGCGAGAACAGGCGTTCGCGCAGGAAGACGATCTCGTCGGCGCGGGAAAGAACCCGGAAGTCGGCGGGGAGCCCCGCGGCGAAGCAGTTCTCGCGCAGCATCCGATCGCCGAAGGCGTGGAAGGTGGCGATGAAGCTCTCGGTGTACCCGTAGGGCACGAGCTGGTCCACGCGCTCCGACATTTCGCGCGCCGCTTTTTCCGTGAAGGTGAGGGCCAGGATCTCTTCCGGCCGCGCCCGCTTGGTGGTGATGAGATGCGCGATGCGCCGGGTGAGCACCGTGGTCTTGCCGGTGCCGGCGCCCGCGACGATGAGCAATGGCCCGTCGCCATGAAGCACCGCGCCCCGCTGAGCCTCGTTCAGGCCTTCGAGGATGCTCTCTTCGCGCGTCTGCGGCCTGGTCTCGATATCCGCCACGCCCCGAAGACTAGCCGCGCGCGGGGCCGGGAGGGGTCCGATTCACCGCTGCTATTTGAGGTCGACGAGCAGCGCGCAGATCTCGTTCATCGCCTCGGTGACTTCCCTCGAAGGACGGGTGTGATGGTTCACGATGATCGAGAATGCGAAGCGCCGGCCCGAGACCGCGTCCACGTAGCCCGCGAGCGCATTCACGTGGCTCAGCGAGCCGGTCTTGGCGAACACGCGCCCCTGCGCCTTCGTCCCGACCATCCGCTTCTTGAGGGTTCCATCGACCCCCGCGATGGCCAGCGAATCGCGGAACGCCTTCGCCAGCGGGTGGCGGGCCATGGCGACGAGGAGATCTACCTCCGCCCGCGCGGTCACGAGATCCGATCGCGAAAGTCCCGATCCGTCGTACATCGCGGTGTCGGCGATGCGGACGCCCTGGCTCTTCAGGAACGCCTCGCGCGCCTTCAGGCTCGACTCCACCGACGCGTCCTTGAAGGCGGCGAGACCGAGCCGGCGCAGCAGGGTCTCCGCATGGAGGTTCTGACTCTCCTTGTTGACCACGCGGATCTGCTCGGCCACCGCGGGCCCCTGGACGGAGGCCAGCGGACGGAGTTCCTTCGGAAGGGCTTCGCGTGAGGTCAGGAGACCGTCGCGCACGGTGATGCCGTGGCGGGCGAGGGCTTCGGCGAAGAGCGTGGTCGCGAAGAACGTCGGTTCCGGCGCCGCCACCGCCCCGGTCCACGCCTCCCCGAGCCGGGGCACGCTGCCTTCGATGACGACGTGCCTCGATCCGAGCGGGCGGGTCAGGGAGACCTTGTCCTTCGTTCCTTCCGCCGAGGTCACCACCCGACTCTCGATCCGCATGAACTCCGTGGCGGGCTGAACGATCAGGCGACCCGGGTCGCCCTCCCGCTCGCCCGGTTCGATGCGCAGTTCCAGGGAATTGTCGAAGCCACTCAGGGCCGAGACTTCGGCGCCGTAGGACCACACGAGATCGTCCGCGGTCCAGCTGTCGGGAATGGTCTCGTCGGTGAAGAGGCCGTCGTAGCCGATGATCCGGCCTTCGATGCGCGTGATGCCCGCGTCGCGGACGTCCTTCGCGAGTTGATCGAAGGGACTCTTCTCGCCTCTCCACTCGAAGCGCTCGGAGAGATTGGGGTCGCCGCGCCCCACGAGATAGACATCGCCCAGGATCCTGCCGAAGGTGTCGAGGCGGCCCGCGGTCTCGACCGTGGTGGCGGGTGGCGCTGCGAGGTGTCCCTCGGCGTCGAGGATGGCCGCGGTGGTGAAGAGCTTCATGGTGGACGCGGGCTTCACGTTCGTGGCGGCGTTCTTCTCGAACAAGACGCGGCCGCTCGCGAGATCGCGGATATCGATGGCCACGATGGCGGGCGCGAACACCTCGCGCTTCAAGATCGCCTCGATGGAGGAGACCAGCCGGTCGGGCGATTTCGCGTGCACCGGCCGCACCGGAGTGCCCGCGAGGGCGGCAAGGAGCGCGGCCAGAAAGACCGCACGAACCGCGGTTCTCATCGTTCTTCAACCTCTTCTCTAATGGTGCTCTCCGCCCGGGCGGCAAGCGCCTCCACGGCGTCCGGACCCTCCCCGATGTCGAGGGCCGGGTGAATTCTGACCCGGATCTCGCCGGGCGTGATGCGACCCTTTCCGGTCGTGCGTCGCAGGCC
>Ga0315271_10001144_pt1 | contig 15808 bp, 16 predicted proteins | sample C3_top_MG_FD_204664 | JGI IMG/M metagenome (GOLD analysis project Ga0315271, IMG submission 204664) | Sediment microbial communities from Yellowstone Lake, YNP, Wyoming, USA - C3_top | ecosystem: Environmental > Aquatic > Freshwater > Lake > Sediment | place: USA: Wyoming | collected 2017-08-01 | reverse complement strand
CGATCGAGGCGCAAAGCGCAGCCATAGCTCGGGCTATGGCGAGCATTTGCAACGACGAGCGGGCGTCTTCCGGCGTGATGAGCGGGCATGATCGAAAGACTTTCAGCCTCTCAGGCCGCGCCGGAGCGTGCCGATGTGGCGCGTCGGCACACGCCCGTTGGCGCGTCGCGAGGCACCCGCTCCGACCCCGGCGCGCGAGCGCCTACTTCGCCGCGTATTTCTTTTCCAGGCTGCCCAGCACCGCCGGCCACACCTTCTCGAAGTACGCCTTGCTCTTCGTCCACTCCGGGCCGTCGCCGTAGCCGAAATTGCGCAACGTCAATTCCGTGCGGCTGCCGGGGAGCGGCTTGAAGTCGAGGTAGACGAGCGTGCGCAGCTTGCGGATCGCCGGCAGCTCCGGCGGCGCGTTCCACTCGAACACCAGCTGCTCCATCGGCTTCACGCTGTGGACGAGGCAGCCTTCGCAACCGCGCGAGCCTTCGGGATTGTTGACGCCGAACCAAAGTTCGAACGCGCCGCCGGGAACGGGCTCGACGCTGACCGCTTTCGGCGCGAAGAAGGTTTCGATGCCGGCCGCGGTCGTCCACGCCTTCCAGACTTCCTCGACCGGGGCATTGATGACCCGGGTCACCGTGATGTCGGGGGCGAGCGGCTGCGCCCGGACGGGCACCGCGACCGCCAGGACAATCAGAACGGCGAGCCTGGACGACAGGACAAACCGGTTCATTGGTTTCTCCTTGCTGACGGCAATGCGGAGGGTGCGCCCGCGGAAGCGCGCGCTGCCCCGTTAGGGCCTGCTCGTAAATAACTTGAACATTTGACTCGCTGGACTTGGGCGCGAGGCGTTCACGCAGGAACGCGCGCGTTCGCTGCCTCGCGTCGGCGCCGGCCTCGACATTCGGCCCGACCGTCACCCCCTGCCCGGGGTTCACGCCGCCGGGCACGTTCTTGCGCACGACCAGCCGTCCGGCCGGGCTGTCGAACCCGTGATGGCTGTCGGCATAGACGGTCACTTCGAACGGCTCGCCGCGGGCCCTCTGTGCCTCGCCCAACGCGGCACAGGGCGCGGCGGGGGTCCAGTCGTCCTTCTCCCCGATGTAGATGCGCGCCGGCATCGCCGGCTGCCAGCGCTCGCCTGCCGCCTGGAACGCGCGGCACCCGGGATAGAAGGCGACTGCGGCGCGAAAGAACCGCGGCGCGTCCGGCACGTCGCGGAATGCGATCACGGCGCGATCGCGCGCGTTGATCGCGGCGAGCGTCGTGCTCCCGCCGTGCGAGAAGCCGAGCAGCGCAACCCGATCGCCGTCGATACCGCGCTGCGATGCAAGCCAGGCCAGCGCGCCGAGCGCGTCGAGCCGGCGCCTGCCGGGATTGATGGTGCGCGACTCGGGCGGGATGGTGCAGACCTCGCGCTGCCCGCGCGAATTGAAGCTGTCGGGAAAGAGAACCGCGTAGCCCTCGGCGAGCAGATCGCCGGTCCAGGCCGCGTTGTGCCGCGAGAGTTCGTCGGTGTGCCCTCGCAGTGCGCTGTACATGCCGCCGCAGCCGTGCAGCACGATCACCGCCGGGAATCCCCCGCTCGGCGCCGGTCCCGCAGGGCGGTACAGGAGCGCAGCGATGTGCACCCGTTCGCCGGACCCATCGCGGTCGAGGGAAGCGAAGGCCGCGCGTTCAGGGAGAGGCAGCGCCGCTGCCGCAGGACCCGCCGCCATCACGGCGGCCGCCTGCATCGCCGCCATCACCGACACCATCGCGGCGGCGCCTTGCATCCCCGCCGCCTTCACGGATGCCAGCCTGCGCGATCGCCGACCGCCCGCCACGCGAAGATTTTTTCCGCCAGCGGACGCGTGTACGCCGGTGACGACGACGGCAGCACCAGCGTCGCATAGCCGGCAGCACGCCACCGCGGTTCGGCACGCGCGGCGGTCTTGCCGTTGAAGCACACGATCTCGACGGCAGGTGCCGCGCGCCGGACGCGCGCAATTTCGCCACGCTCCGCATTGCGGATGGCGCCGTCGAGGCTGCCGCTGCGCTCGCAGGCGACGATGGTGTCCCACAGTCCGACCCGGCGCGCCTTCAGGCGGGCGAGCCGCGCCGCATAGGGGAGATCGGACAGGGGCTCGTCGAGCAGCCGGCCGAGGATCGGCCAGAAATGATTGCGCGGGTGCGCGTAATACTGCCGCGCGGCCAGCGACGCGTCGCCGGGGAAGCTGCCGAGGATGAGCACGCGCGTGTCGCGCGCGAGAACGGGCGGGAGACCTGCCTTGCGCGCGGCCTCCCCGCGGCCCGCGGCCGCGGTACGATTCACCAGAGTTCCGGCCATGCGTTGCGGTGCACCGCGAAGTCGACCGCGACCCCCGCGAAAACGGCGAGGCCAAGCCAGTGATTGTGCAGAAAGGCGGCGAAGCAGCCCTCGCGCGTCCGCGTCCGGATCAGCCACCCGTGCCAGGCGGCGAAGCAGAGCGCGACGAACAGACCGTCGTAATAATACGGTCCCATTTGCAGCACCCGGCCCACCGCCACCATCCCGGCGAGATAGACGACGTAGCTGCCCATGACGGCGGCGACGTCGAAGCGTCCGAACGCGATCGCCGACGTGCGCAGCCCGAGCCGCACGTCGTCGTCGCGATCGACCATCGCGTACTCCGTGTCGTAGGCGATGACCCAGAACAGGTTGAGCACGAGCATCCACCACCCCAGCGGCGGCACGCGATCGAGCACGGCGGCGAAGGCCATCGGGATACCGAACGAGAACGCGATGCCCAGAAACGCCTGCGGCAGCACGAAGAAGCGCTTGAAGAACGGATAGGCCGCCGTGATCGCGACGGCCGGCACCGACAGCAGGACCGTCGTCATGTTGACGTGCAGGATCAGCAGCAGGGCAAGGAAGGCGAGCGCCGCGGACACCGCGAGCGCTTCCCACGGCGCAATCTCGCCGGCGGCGAGCGGCCGCTGCGCCGTTCGCTTGACGTGCGCGTCGAACGTGCGGTCCGCCCAGTCGTTGATGGCGCAGCCGGCGGAGCGCATCAGGATGGTGCCGACGAAGAACACCAGCAACAGCGACCAATGCGGCCTGCCGCCGGCGGCTATCCAGAGCGCGGACGCGGTCGGCCACAGCAGCAGCAGCGTGCCGATCGGCTTGTCGAGCCGGATCAGCCGCTCGTAGGCATCGAGCCGGGCGGCGATCGCACGTCCGCGCGGCACCGGAGCGGCTGCGACCGACGGATTCTTGGGGGATTCGCTCATCACCGGGCCATCGCGCTCAGAGCGGCAGCGCGAGCTGTTTCCGGAGGTCGCGCGGCGCGACCTCCGCCAGCAACTCGTGCGGCGTTGGATACTTGAGGCGCACGCGCAGTTCGCGCTTCATCCGCGCGTTCGAGAGGCGCCGCGACTCGCTCATGAACGAGAGCAGGATCGGTGCGATGCGCCGCTCCGCTTCCTCCCACGACACGCGCGGCGGCCGCGGCAGGTGGAAGGCGTCGGCGACCGCGTCGAACCACCCGCCCATCTTCATCTGCGCATCGTCGGTGATGTTGTAGGCCCGGTTGGGCTTGGCGCGGAACAGCGCCGCGACCGTCGCGCGCGCGAGATCGTCGGCGTGGATATGATTGGTGAAGATGTCATCGTCGAACGCGAGCGCCGGCGTGCCCTGCTTCAACCGGTCGAGCGGCAGCCGGGTCGCCGCGTAGATGCCCGGCGCGCGCAGGATGGAGAGGCTGACGCCGTAGCGCTTGGCCCAATCCCGCAGCCGGTCCTCGGCCGCCACGCGGCGGCGCGCCCGCGGTGTCTGCGCGCGCCGGGGGCGCATTTCGGTGACCTGCGCGCCGGCACAATCGCCGTAGACGCCGGACGTCGAAATATAGACGAAGCGCCGTGGTATGCTTCGCGCCCGCGCCAGCGCTGCCACGAGTTTCTGCGTGCGCGGGTCATCGCGGCCTTCCGAGGGTGGCGGCGCGAAATGCAGCACGGCGAACGGCGCGGCGCGCAACCGGGAGAGCGTCGACAGCCGGTCCAGATCGCCGATGATCGGCACGACGCCGTGCGCGCGCAGCCGGTGGCTATCGTCGGGACCGCGGGCCAGCCCGTAAAGGCGAGCCTTTGAACGCAGCAGGTCGGCGGTGCGAAGCGCGACATCGCCGCAACCAATCAGCAGTACCCGGATCACGCTGGCGCCGTCCGCGGTCTCGTCTGCAAGAGTCGCGCACCGAGTGCGTCGCCCCGACGGCGAACCGTTTCAGGCAACGACCCGAGCACAGTTTTCATGCCCTTCAAGATTACCATAAAGCCGAGCGACCATTCGTTCGCCTGCGACGCTGGCGACACGGTGCTGACCGCGGCGATGAACGCCGATTTCATCCTGCCGTATGGCTGCCGCAACGGCGCCTGCGGCACCTGCAAGGGACGGATCCTCGAGGGGACCGTCGACTACGGCCCGCATCAGGCGACCACGCTGACCGACGAGGAGAAACGCCAGGGTCTCGCGCTCTTCTGCTGCGCGCAGCCGAAAACCGACCTGGTCATCGAGGTGAAGGAGGTCCGCCGCGCCGGCGACCTGCAGATCAAGCGCCTGCCGTGCCGGATCGAGTCGATCGGGAAGCCGGCGGACGACGTGGCGATCGTCCGCCTGAAGCTGCCCGCCAACGAACGCCTGCAGTATCTCGCCGGGCAATACATCGATTTCCTGCTGAAGGACGGGCGGCGGCGCAGCTTCTCGCTCGCCAACCCTCCGCACGACGATGCGCTGCTGGAGCTCCACATCCGCAACGTGCCGGGCGGCTTCTTCACGCGGCAGCTGTTCGACGAGTACAAGGGTCGCGAGATCCTGCGCCTCGAAGGGCCTTTCGGCTCGTTCTTCTTGCGCGAGACATCGGACAAGCCGATCCTCTTCGTCGCCGGCGGCACGGGCTTCGCGCCGATCAAGGCGATGATCGAGCACGCGCTGCACCACCGCCACGGCCGGCCGATGGTGCTCTACTGGGGCGCGCGGGCGAAGCGCGATCTGTACCTGGCCGACCTGGCCGGCCAGTGGCAGAGCGAAAGCCGCGACTTCACGTTCATCCCGGTGCTCTCCGAACCGGCGGGTGGGGACGACTGGCCGGGCCGCACCGGCTTCGTGCACCAGGCGGTGCTCGACGACTTCGACGATCTCTCGGGCTACCAGGTGTACGCCTGCGGCGGCCCGGCAATGGTCGACGTCGCGCGCGCGACGTTCGTCGGCACGCGCGGCCTGCCGGCGGAGGAATTCTTCGCCGACAGCTTCACCTACGCCGCGCGGGTCGGGGCGTAATACGCCGCTGACCACATTGCCCCAGTATTACAGCTCTGACCCCGTATTACGCCCCGGTTTCACGCGACGCGGTTGCCCCAGCTCGGACAGCGCCAGTTTGAGGGCGGCGGCCAGATGCGCGTTCGCCTCGTCGCTGCGCTCGAGTCGCGCCAGAAGTTCGCCCAGCGCGACATGCGTGCGCCAGGTGTTGTCGAGCGCGAGGCTCGCCTCGAAATAGGTCTGCGCCTTGCCCCACAACTGCTGCCGCTCGCAGAGGACGCCCAGCGCATACAGGAGCACCGCGTCCTGGTTGTGCTCTCTCAACCAGCCTTCGGCCTGTTCCAGCTGTCGCGTCGGCTCGGTGGTACGGCATTCGGCGTAGAGCAGCGCGAGCTGCGGATCCCAATTGCGCTCGAGACTGCGCGCAAGAACTTCGGCCGCTTCGCGGTCGCTGCTCGCGCCGAGGAAGGCGCGCGCCCCCGCCAGGGCGATCTTCGGAATGCGCTGATCGGCATCCGACAGCCGTAACCAGTAGCTGCGCAGGCGGGCGGGGTCATGCGTGCACTCCCCAAGTTCCTGCGCGTGCGCCGCCGCGCGAATCAGATCCGCCTCCGCTACCCCATACACCTTGCGCTTGATCAGCTGGTCGACGAGCGGCGGAATTTCGGCGTAGCGGCGCGCCGCCTGCAACGCCCGCAATTCGAGCCGCAACGCCGCGGTGTGGGCACCGGCTTCCTTGCGCAACGCCTGCAACCGCCCCAGCGCCTCGACCGGCTGCCCCATCGCCAGCTTCAACTCGGCTTCGAGCATGAGCCGCGGCACCGCGAGACTGGGAACTTCGGCATCCGGACGGGCGAGCAGCGTTTCGGCGACATCGAAGTCGCGTGTTTCGATCGCGGCGCGTGCGGCGACGAGCGCCGAAAGACCCGAGGAGTGCGGAATCGCAAGCGCCTCCTCGGCGTACTGCCGCGCCTTGCCGTAGCGGCCTTCGAGCAGCGCGACCACCGCGCCATCGTGCTTCCCGCGGGCGCGCTCCTGCTGCTGGCGCCGCCGGAACGCGCGCACCTCATCCGGAAGCCGCATCGCCCGCAGGACCATGTGCACCAGCGCATAGCCGCCGATGAAACCGGCAATCGCGAGCAGCAGGAACAGGTTGAGCGACAGCTCGACCCGATACGGAGGCGCGACGAACAACGCGTAGCCGGCGGTAAGCCGGGTCGCCAGCGCGACGCCGACCGCGGCGGCGGCCAGCAGCAGAAACCAGAACAGCATGCGCACGGGCCGGCCGCTCAGCGCGCGGGGCGCGAAGCCGCCGGCGCCCCGCGGTCCCCCGGCCGTCCCGGTGTGCGCTCCTGCGCGAGCCGCAGCACGCGGACGGCTTCGAGGCTCCCGGCGAGGTCCGGCATCTCTCCCGCCATCGGCGTCGCGGCAAGCTGCTTCAGCGTCGCCTGCAGCGTCTGGACCGACTTGGCGCGGGTGTCGAAATAGAGCTTCAGCCACCCTTCGGCAGCGACCACGTCTTCCTTGAAGCTCGCGTCGTCGCGGTTGAGCAGTGCGATCCTTGCCGACAGGAACCGGAGCTTCATGTTCTCGCGCAGGAAATACTGCTGCGTCGGAATCAGCAGCGGCGCCGCAGGGCGATCGGCGACTTCCACCCGCACCAGTTGCCGGATTTCGGCCCATGCCTCGCGCAGCATCCGCTGCCACGACGACTCCTCGGTGGCCGGCGGCGACTTGGGCGCATTGGGGGGTGGCAGCCGCTCGTCCATGGCGAGCGGCAGCGAATTGACCGCCACGAGCGCCTGGTCGAGCTTCAGGCTCATGCCCGCGACGTCGACAAACGGCATCGCTTTCAGCCGATCCATGTCGCGGGTCAGCGCCCGCCGCAGCGGCAGGAATTGCGGCCGCTCGAGGCGCTGCAGCCGCGCGTCGGCCAACTGCAGCGCGGCGAGCCCGGACTGGACGTTGCCGGCCAGCTGGAGCTGCTGGCTCGCGACCAGCAGCACCTGCTCGATCTCGGTGAGCGCGATCTCGTCGCGCGACGGCGCCAGGTCGCGGTAGAGCGCCTCGAGCGCCGCCTGCTGCGCCTGCGATTCGGCGATCCGGGCCTCGATCAGCGCGATCTTCGCCTGCGTGTCGCGCAGCTCGGTCGCCAACAGCGTCTGCGCCTTGCCGGTGGCCTGGCTGGCGGCCTCGAGTTCCGAGAGGCGTTGCGCCACCTGCGTGCGCAGCGCCCCCTGCGTGCGGCGGCCGTCGAGCCACACCGTGACCGCCGCGGCGACGGCAAGGACGGCAACCCCCGTGAGCAGCGCGCGCGACGCGCCCCGGGGCTCGCCGCGGGGCTTCGCCTCCGTGTCGCCGGAGACTGCGGACTTCTCGCGCGCCGGAGCTTCGCCTGCGCCGGCATCCGGCGCCGCGGCAGCTTCGCCGGGCGGCATCGGGGGGCGGTCGAGGGAATCGGACATGATCGGGAGGTCAAGGGTCGTGCCACCCGATTCTAGCAGGGGGGAACGGCGCCGACGTGGATTGGCCCGGGACGCCGCGCAGCGCTACAATCCGCGTGTCCCGACCGCAGGGCGACGGTGCCCCATGTCCGCGCGGCCGCTGGTCCGGCTTTCCCGACGATCCCGCCCCCCCCTGTCCGCCGGCCCCTTCCCGTGCTCGCGCTCTACGCAATTGCCGCCATCGTCATCGCGCTGGGCGCGGGCTACCTGCTCGGGCGCGCGCAGCGTCCCCGCGTTCCGGCGCCGGCGCCTTCGCCAGCGTCCGCGACCACGGCAGCAAAGGAGTTGGCACCGCCGGTGACGCCGGCCGCACCGGCCGCACCGGCCGCACCGGCCGAGCAGGCACCAGCACCGCCCGCGCCCGTCGAGGACCGCGCCATCGACGAGCGCGCCCGTCTCATCCGCGGCTACGAATCCGAAACGGCCGCGGTGCGGCGATTGCTAGCCTCGCGCGATGCGGCGTTGGTCCAGCTCTGCGGCTTTGCCGCCGAGCGCCGCCGGCTGTTCGACGACCTCGCGCAGACGCGCGGAGAAACCGCGCGCTACCGCCAGCTGGTGATCGATCTCGAAGACAATGCGCCGCCGCCCCTCCTCGGCGGGCCCGGAGCGCCCGACGACCTCAAGCTCATCGTCGGTGTGGGCCCGGTGCTCGAGCGGATGCTCTACCAGCTCGGAATCACGACCTACCGGCAGATCGCGCGCTGGACCGAACGCGACATCGACGAGTACGACGCCAAGTTGCACGAGTTTCCGGGGCGCATCCGCCGCGACGGCTGGGTGACGCAGGCGCGCGCGCTGCACCAGAGCAAGTACGGCGCGACGCTGCCGCTGCGGGACCCCCGGTGATGCACGCACCGCGTGTCAACCGCGGTTCGCCTGCGGGCCGGAATGCCTCGCGATGAGCAATGGCGCCACCACGAGCGACTCCCACGTCACCGTTGCCACGCTCTTCCCGGTATTGGTCTTGACGCTGGTGTGGGGTTGCAATTGGCCGATATTGAAGCTGGGCGTCACCGAGCTGGCGCCGCTCACGTTTCGAACGTTGACCCTGCCGTTCGCCGCGCTGGGCATGATGGCCGTCGCGAAATGGTCGGGCGACGCGATCCGCGTGCCGCGCCGGCACTGGGGCAAGCTCCTCGTGCTCGCGCTCTTCAACATCACCGGCTGGAACGGACTCGTGCTGTTCGGCGTGGCGCAACTGCCGGCGGGGCGCAGCGCGATCCTCGCCTTCACGATGCCGATCTGGGGTGTGCTGTTCTCGCTCGCGCTGCTGCACGAGCCGCTGTCGGTGCGAAAGCTTGCCGGCATGGCGCTCGGCATGGCCGGCATGGCGCTCCTGCTCGGCGAGGACATGCGCCATTTCCAGCGCGCGCCGACGGGAGCCCTGCTGATCGTCGGCGCGGCGATGTCCTGGGGGCTCGGCACCGTGTTGCTGCGCAAGTGGAAGCTGCCGGTGGCACAGAATGCGCTGTCGGGCTGGATGATGCTGCTGGGCGCCGTTCCGATCGCCCTTCTGGCGCCGGTGATGGCGACGGGGCCCCTGCAGCCGCCCTCGCCTGCCGCCTGGTTTGCGCTGCTGTACAACATCTTTCTCGCCGGCACCGTCGCCCACTGGGCGTGGTACCGGCTCGCACGCACGCTTCCCGTGGCCGTATCGTCGATGTCGTCGCTGCCGGTGCCGATCGTCGGCGTGTTCTCCGGCATGCTGGTGCTGGGCGAGCGACCCGGCCCCTCCGAGTGGGCGGCCCTCGCGCTGGTCGTCGCCGCGATGGTCGCGGTGCTGTGGCCACCGCGGCCCGCGCGCGCGCCGATGGCGCAACGACACGCCCGTCGATGACGACACCGGTCCTCCTGGTATGCACCGCGACCCGCTGGCTCGGCACGGCACGCATTCCGTGCAGCCTTGCACGCGCCGGGTTCGAGGTCGCGCTGCTCGCGCCGCGCGGTTCGCTGGCCGAGAAAAGCCGCTATGTCGCCCGGATCAATCACCTGCCCGACGACGCCGGGCCCAGGCAGTGGCTGAGTGCCTTCGCAGCGATGGTCACGGCGCGCCGTCCCCGGATTGTACTGCCATGCGACGACATGGCATTCCAGCTGCTGCAGCGGCTGGTCCTGTCGCCGCCGGATGAGCTGGCGCCGGCGCTGCACCTCGAACTGGCCAGCCTCGTCCGCGATTCGCTGGGCGACCCGAAATTCTATGCGGCGAGCGTCGACAAGACGCTGCTGCCGGCGGCGGCGGAAGCGCTCGGTGTGCGCGTCCCGCCGCATGCGATCGTCGGCGACGTCGATGCCGCCCTTGCCTTCGCGGCCGTGCATGGCTACCCGATGGTGTTGAAGCGGAGCCACGGCTTTGCCGGCTCGGGTGTCGCCATCATCGCCAGCGGCGCCGAGCTCCCGCCTGCCATGGCGGATCTCACGAAAGCGCAGCCCCTCGATTTCGGCCGGGCCGCGTCGCCTACGCTCCTCGCGCAGGCGTTCATTCCCGGCGCAATCGCAGGCCGGCCGTCGGCGGCGTGGAACGGGCGCGAACTGGCGGGCGTCACCCGCACCAAGGTCGCGCGCCACCCGCCGGACACGGGCCCGGGAACGGTGATGCGCTATTACTGCGAGCCGGAGGCGCGCGCATTTTCCGAGAAGCTGATCGCGGGTCTCGGACTCGCGGGCCTCGTCAGCGTCGAATATGTCGTCGCCGCGCGGACCGGCGAGCTGTCGCTGATCGAAATCAACCGCCGCGTGACGCCAGGCACGCACACCGGCGAGCTGGTCGGCGTCGACCTGTGCGCCGCGCTGCATGCTGCGGTCACCGGCGTTCCGTCGACCATGCCGCACGATGTGGCGCCGGGATTCGAGCGGACTTTCGCGCGCTTTCCGCAGGAATGGCTGCGCGATCCGGCGAGCCCGTATCTGCGTGATTATCCGGTCGATGCGCCATGGGACGATCCCGAGCTGCTGGCGGCGCAGCTGGCGATGCGGCACGACACGTGAGGACCGCCTCCGTCCGCAGGAACGTCCGATGGTGGACGCTGGCGGCCGGCCTGCTGGTCATCGCCTCTCAAGGCATCGACGTCCTCGCCGAGACCTGGCCGTCGCGAACGACCCGGCTGATCGTCCCGTTTCCGGCGGGCGGCGGCATCGATGCGCTGGCGCGCCTCCTCGCCGCCAGGCTGTCGGATGCGGTCGGCCAGCCGGTGGTCGTGGAAAACCACCCCGGGGCGGCCGGGAACCGCGGCAGCGAGTTGGTGGCCAAGGCCGCTCCGGACGGCTACACACTGATCGTCGGCGCCAACAGCATGACGATCAACCCGGCGCTGCCGGGCACGCGGGCCCCCGATCCCCTGCGTGCCTTCATGCCGGTGACCAAGCTTGTCACGATCCCGGTCGTGGTGGCGGTCACGCCGTCGTTTGAAGCGCGCACGCTGGAGGAGCTCCTGGCGTTGGCCCGCAAGGCGCCGCGCAGGCTCGCCTATGCCAATCAAGGCATCGGAACGACCAGCCACATGGCCGCGACGCTGCTGGCGTTGCGCGCCGGCGTCGAATTCCTCCAGATTCCGTACAACGGCCCCGGCAGCGTGGTCAAGGACGTGATCACCGGCGAAATTCCGATCGTGTTTTCATCGACCGGCACGACCGCACCTTTCGTGCGCAGCGGTCAGCTCCGCGCGCTGGCCGTCACCGGGAGCCGGCGCAGCAGCGCGCTCCCCGACGTGCCGACCGTCGCCGAATCGGGGTTTCCGGGCTTCGAGGTCAGCTCCTGGTATGGCGTGCTGGCGCCCGCCGGCACGCCGCCGGAGATCGTCGGCCGCCTGCACGGCGAGCTCGTGCGCATCCTCGCGCTGCCGGACGTCCGCGAAATGCTTGCCCGCCAGGGGATGTACCCGATCGGCAATACGCCGGCGCAGTTCGCGGCGGAAATCAGCGCCGATGTAGAGCGCTGGTCGCGCGTCGTTCGCGAAGCCCGGATCGGGGTCGACTGACGTTCACCGCGCGAGCGGATCGGGGCGCAGCTGGAAGCGCACGACCTTGGGCCGGTTCTCCTTGCCGCCTTCGAGGTGGTACATCGTCCGGGTCGAATAGGATGCCCACAACGACCGGCCCTTCCAGCCCGCGCCCGCGTCATCGATGCGCCCTTCCACCCACTTCGGGAAAAACCCGACCGGGTACGGAACGCGCAGGTTGAGGATTTTGCCGTCGACCAGCGCAAGCAAGGAATCGTTGCGGTTGCCGGTGGCGATCGGCACGTTCCTGCCCAGCCCGAACGTGTCGAACTGGTCCACCCACGTGTAATAGCTCGCCTCGGCGCTGCCGTCGTCCTTCACGTCGGCGAACTGCGGTCCGGGGAGCCGATGGAGCGTCCAGCCTTCGGGGCAATGCTTTCCCGTCGCCGCCGGGATCGCCTGCAAGTTGACGATCCTGCCGGGCTCGGCGGTCACCTTCGCCGAATCGGCGAGGCCGTAGCCGCGCACCCAGACCCGGTACGTGGCTTGCGGAAGATCGGGCAACACGTAGCGCCCGCGATCATCGGTGACCACGATCTTGGCGAAGCGGGTCGGCAGGTCCCGCGTTTCCGCGATCACCCAGACACCCGCCTCCGGGCCGTTCGCGCCGGCGACCACGCCGCCGAGGTCGTGGGCACCGAGGGCGATCCGCGAGTCGGCGCCGGTCTGCGAACCCGGCTGGGCAGCGCAAGCCGCGAGGAACCCCGTCGCGAAGGCCGCGGCGAGGGCCCGGTGCAAGGAAGAACCGGGGACAAAGAACCGGGGACAGACCACGTTTTCCCGCAACCGGGGACAGACCAAGTCTTCCCGCTGCGGCCCAGGCGCCCCGCAAAGTCAAGAAGAGAAAACGTGGTCTGTCCCCGGTTGCGGGAAAACGTGGTCTGTCCCCGTTTCTTTTCACGCGGTCGAGAGCTCGGGAATCAGCGTCGGCAGGGGCTTCCCGGCAAACCACGCGTCGAGGTTGGCCTTGCACAGGTCGCCCATCGCCTTGCGCGTCTCGTGGGTGGCGCTGCCGACGTGCGGCAGCAGCACCACGTTGTCCATCGCGAACAGCGCCGCCGGAATCTTCGGCTCGTCGGCGAACACGTCGAGGCCCGCAGCCTTGATCGCGCCATCGGCCAGCGCCTTGACCAGCGCGGGCTCGTCGACGATCGAGCCGCGCGCGATGTTGACGAGGGTGCCCTTCTTGCCGAGCGCCGCGAGCACCTGTGCATTGACGATGTTCCGCGTCGCCGCGCCGCCGGGACAGGCCACCACCAGAAAATCCACCGCCGCTGCGAGCGACTCGAGGTCCGGGACGAAGCGATAGGGCACGTCCTGCGCCTTACGGCCGGTGTAGGCGACCTGCATGCCCATCGCCGATACGCGCCCGGCAATCGCCTTGCCGATGCGGCCGAGGCCCAGGATGCCGACGGTCCGACCGCCGAGCTTGGCGGTGAGCTCCGGGCCCTGCTTCAGCCAGCCGCCGGCGTGCACGAAACGGTTAAGGCGGACGAAGCCGCGGCCCGTCAACATGATGAGGGCGACCGCCACGTCGGCGACGTCGTCGGTCAGGACGTCGGGCGTGTTGGTCACCTTGAGGCCGCGCGCCCGGCAATAGTCCACCGGCACGCCGTCGTAGCCGACACCGAACACGCTGATGATCTCGAGTTTCGGCAGCGCATCGAGCAGCGCCGTCGGCGTCACCGTGCCGCCACCCTGCACCAGGCCGCGGATGGTGCTGCCGACTTGCGCCAGGAAGCCGGGCTTATCCGTCGCCTCGACGTAATCGTGGCAGCGATAGTCCGCCTTCAGCGGGCCGTAGAGAAACGGCGGCAGCGGCGCGGTGACGATGATGTCGTTGGGCATGATTTCACTTTTTCGCGGGTGGATGAGCGGCAAACCATTGTAGCAATCCGGCAATGAGGCCGGCGTCACCGCCGGCCGTCTCGACGGCCGGCAGGCCGAGCGCGCGCGCGTGTTCCGCGATGCGCGGATGTGGAACGAAGGTGGGGCCGCCGCGCCACACCGCGCGGGTCGCTTCGTCGAGCAGTTCCCACAGGTTGTCGAGGCCTTCGCTCGACGTGATCGTGACGGCGTCGATGCGCCGCTGCGCGAACGCGTCGGCCAGCCCGGCGGCGCCGCTTTGCGGCTTCGCGCGCCGGTAGCACGCGACGTGGTCGACCTGCGCGCCGCGCGCGCGCAGCGCTGCGCCCAACTGCTCGCGGCCGCCGTCGCCGCGAAAGATCAGCACCCGCTTGCCGGCCAGGTGCGCGAGCTCGGGCAGCGCCAGCAGGCCGTCGCTGTCGAACGTCGTCGCGGGAACGCGAACCTTTTCGATGCCGACATCCGCAAGCGCCTCGGCGGTGCCCGGGCCGGGAGCGAAGGCGATCAGGTTTGCCGGCCACCGGCGCGGGTCCGGCGCGCCGTATTCGACGGCGTTGGCCGATACGAAGACAGCAAAATCGTAGCCGGACAGCGCCGCATGCGCGCGGGCGAGCGATTGCGCCCCAGCCGGCGGCAGGATCACGATGGCGGGAAACACGATGGGCGCGCCGCCCAGTGCGTCGATACGGCGCGCGAGGCCTGCCGCCTGCCGCGCCGGTCGCGTGATGAGGATGCCGGCGCCGGCGAGCGGCCGCTGCGCGTTGTGCGCCGGCACGGGTCGGGCCGCCGGAATCAGCCTGCCGCGAGTCGCGCCGCGCCGCGGGCGAGGAAATCCTCGGCCAGCGCGGCCCCGAGCGCCTCCGCGCCGGCGGCATCGGTGACGCTCGCGGTCCGCTCGCCGCGGATGACGTCGGTGCCTTCGCGGTTGGCGAACAGGCCGCGCAGCCGCAGCTCGCCGGGCGCGCGAAACAGCGCATAGCCCGCGATCGGCGCGTGGCAGCTGCCGGCGAGCCGCCGCGAGAACGCGCGCTCAGCCGCCGTCGCCAGGATCGTCGGCGGATCGGCCAACGGCGCAAGCGCGGCGATGACATCGGTGCGGTCGGAACAGCATTCGAGGCCGAGCGCACCCTGGCCGACGGCGGGCAGGAAATCCTCGGGCGCGAGCATCGCGCTGATCCGGTGGTCCAACTGCAGCCGGCGCATGCCCGCTGCCGCGAGGATCATCGCGTCGTACAGGCCTTCGTCGAGCTTGCGCACGCGGGTGTTGACGTTGCCGCGCAACAGCTTGATCTTGAGCGAGGGATTCTTTTCCCGCAGCTGGGCTTCGCGGCGCAGGCTGGACGTGCCGACCACCGCGCCGTCGGGCAGCGCGTCGAGCGTGGCGTAGCCGTTGGAGACGAGCGCATCGCGCGGGTCCTCGCGTTCGGGGATCGTCGCCAGCACGAACCCCTCCGGAATGTCCATCGGGATGTCCTTGAGCGAGTGCACGGCGAAATCCGCGCGGCCCTCGACCATCGCGTTCTCGATTTCCTTGATGAACAGCCCCTTGCCGCCGAGGTCGGCGAGCGGCTGGTCGAGGATCTGGTCGCCCTTGGTCGTGATTCCGCGCAGCACGATCTCGCAGTCCGGGTAGATCGCGAGCAGCCGCGCCCGGATGTATTCGGCGTGACACAGGGACAGCGCGGACTTGCGCAACCCGATCGCGAGTCTCGTGGGGGCGGGAGGAGTCGACATCGTGGACGCAGGCGGAAGAAGGCGGGGCGCGCGAGGTTGGGTTGCCGCGGATTCGTGCGTGCTGGGCGAAGCCCGCGGATTCTAGCACGCGCCGCCGGCGCATCCGCCGCGGCGTTCGCGGCTATGATAGCTTCACGAATTCACCGGGAGCCCTCATGCGCATCGTGATCACCGGCGGCGCCGGATTCCTCGGCCTGCGCCTCGCCCGCGCGCTGCTCGCGCGCGGCACGCTGACCGACGCGCGCGGCGCGAAGCGCGCCTTGCGCGAGCTCGTACTGCAGGACGTCGTCGCGCCGCCGGATCTCGGCGACGCGCGCGTCCGCCCGCTCGCCGGCGACCTCGCCGACCCGGCGGTGATCGAGCACGCCGTGACGCGCGACACCGACTCGGTGTTTCATCTCGCGGCGGTGGTGAGCGGGCAGGCCGAAGCCGATTTCGACATC
>Ga0315271_10001143_pt1 | contig 15809 bp, 18 predicted proteins | sample C3_top_MG_FD_204664 | JGI IMG/M metagenome (GOLD analysis project Ga0315271, IMG submission 204664) | Sediment microbial communities from Yellowstone Lake, YNP, Wyoming, USA - C3_top | ecosystem: Environmental > Aquatic > Freshwater > Lake > Sediment | place: USA: Wyoming | collected 2017-08-01 | reverse complement strand
TCGATCAATTGCAGCGTGCGGGCGTCAAACTCGATGCCCTTGACGGGGCAGGACAGGGCGACCCAGAGTTTCTGGTCGAGCTCACCAATGGCCAGCAAGTCTTCGGCCGTATCAAGCCGTACCTGGGCGAAACCGCCAGCACGAAAGAATTTCCAGGAATGTGACATGTCAAACTCCGTCTGCAACGAAAGGATTGCTCCGACGCTCCGCGCCGAAGGTGGACATCGGTCCGTGGCCGGGGATGAATTCGACGTCGTCACCCAGCGGCCAGAGTTTAGTGCGAATGGAACGTATCAGCGTGTCGTAGTCGCCCCGCGGAAAGTCGGTGCGACCGATGGAGCCGGCGAACAGCACGTCGCCAACAATCGCCAGCCTGCTTGGCTCATGGAAGAAGCAGACATGGCCGGGCGTGTGGCCCGGCGTGAACAGCACGTCGAGTGTAAGTTTGCCAACGCGCACGCTGTCGCCGTCCTCCAGCCAGCGGTCAGGTGTGAAGGCTTCGCAAGGGGGAAAGCCGAACATCTGGCATTGCTGCGGCAACTGTGCGATCCAGAAATTTTCTTCGCGTTGCGGTCCTTCGATGGGCACTGCCAGACGTCGCGCCAGTTCGGCGGTGCCGCCTGCATGGTCGACATGACCGTGGGTGAGGAGAATTTTCTCGACCGTGACGCCATGGAGCGCCGCTGCAGCCAGCAGCGTATCCAGGTCGCCGCCAGGATCGACTATGGCGCCCTTCATGGTTTCTGTGCACCAGAGCAGCGTGGCATTCTGGGTGAAGGCAGTGACGGGGATGATGCGGTAGTCCATGCTGGATCGATCCCTGCGGGAATAGCAGTCAATACGGCAGGATATCCGATGTTTCGAGAAGCTTGACCGCACGCAATATGGGCACTAGAGTATGGGCATACGGGGAACCCGCAAGTTCTTCGCTATTCATCTCAACAAGAAAGGGAGCATGTCATGCAAGGATCGTTCATGAAACTCATTAGCCGTTTGTTGATCGTGTGCATGCTCGCCGTGCCGTTCTCGAGCCAGGCCGGCATGATTGGTACCGACCAGGTGGTGGTTGCCCAGCAGATGGCCGCGCGTGATCAGGTGCAGAGCTACATCGCTCGTGGCGACGTGCAAGAACAGTTGGCCTCGATGGGCATTTCGCCCGCAACTGCCAAGGACCGCGTTGCCGCCATGACCGACTCCGAAGTTCAGCAACTGGCCGGCCAGATCGAGTCGATGCCCGCAGGCGCCAAGAGCAATGGCTGGGCGATCGCTGTCGGCCTCGCCATCATCGTTTGGGTTGTGTACTACTTCTACTACCGTTGATCAGTCAGCATTCGATCTCCCAGAAGGCCCGCTTGGCGGGCCTTCTGCTTTTGGCCGTCTGGTTGTTGAGCGGCTGCGGCACACTGCCGCAGGTAGAAGCCCTGCTGGCCGCCAAGGCCACCCTGCCGCCGCGGGCCGAGCTGACCGAGGTTCCGTTTTTTCCGCAGGATGAATATCAATGTGGCCCGGCGGCGCTGGCCACGGCACTCAAGAACAGTGGCGTTGACATCACGCCTGAAAAACTGGCCGGGGAGGTGTACCTGCCGAAGCGCCAGGGTAGCCTGCAGGTCGAAATGCTGGCCGCGGCTCGTCGTCACGGCCGCATCGCGTACCAGATTGCGTCGAGCCTGCCGGATTTGCTCAAGGAGGTGGCCGCAGGCAACCCGGTCATCGTGCTGCATAACACCGGCTTGCGCCCCCTGCCGATCTGGCACTACGCGGTGGTCATCGGCTACGACATCGAGAAGGATGAAATCATCATGCGTTCCGGCGACAAGCCGCGGCAACGGATGCCCTTTACCGCCTTTGATTTTTTCTGGCGTGACGGCAAGTACTGGGCGATGGTTGCCATGCCGCCGGAGCGCCTGCCGGCTACAGCAGCCGAGCGTCCCTACGGGGCGGCCATCGCGGCCGTGGAACGCCTTGGGCAGAACGATGTGGCAGCCAAAGCCTATGCCGCAATGCTGGTGCGCTGGCCGGAAAGCAGCATTGCGTTGATCGGTGCCGGCAACAGCAACTATGCACTGGGCAAGCTGCCGCAGGCCGAAGATGCCTTCCGCCGCGCGACCTTGGCCAACCCCGCCGACGTGATCGCCTTCAACAACCTGGCACAAACACTGGCCGACCAAGGCAAGTGGCGCGAGGCCCTGGCGCCGGCACAGCAGGCCGTCGCCTTCGGCGGGCCGCTGCAGGCAGCGGCACAGACGACGCTGACCGCCATCGAAGCCAAGATCGCCGCGCTGCCAGCACCGGCAACAGAGGTGCCCGCGCCGGCATCAGTACCGCCAAGGAAAAAGAAACAGAAAGTGCGCAAGCCGTAGCAGAGATACGCTCTTGGCTGCCACGAAGTGCCTTGGTGCCGTAGTCTTGCCGCTGGGCCGCCCCAAGGCAAGACGGCACGCTCGCGGAGCGAGCAACCGCACAGTGCATCGACCGAAGACCCCTCATGTGCCGCGCGCAGCGCGCTCACCAGTCACCCCTCCCCATGGGGAGGGGCTGGGGGAGGGAATCAAAACGGGGTCCCCCGCCTGTGCCGCTAGGCCGGTATCCTGAACCTGGGTTCAGGGAGGTCGCTTTCCTGCTGCATCAGGTGCACCCGACGAGGGGCGCTCACAACAGCAGCGTCAATGGGCAGCGACCCTGTCGCGTGGACATTGGTTCAAAGGAATAATGACCTTGGCGAACACCGCAGGGGATTCTTGAGCGCGTGCCGCTTCTTTCATGGCGACTCAGAACAAATCTTCCTGTTGGGCCAAAGCCTCGTCCAGGCGCGCTTCCATGGCGCCAATTTTGCGCTTTAGTTCGCGGCTGTCAACAAAAGAAGTCACGCCGGCCACGGGATTCTGTCGCAGCAGTTCGTGGGCAAGATTCAGCGCGGTCAGCACCGCGAGCCGCTCGCCGGTGCTCTTGCTCTTGGCTGCGGTCTCACCCAGGCGCTCGTCGAGCAGTGCCACGGCCTCCTGCAATGCATCGCGATCCTCCGGCGCGCAGGCAACCTTGTATTCCTTGCCCAGCAGCTTGATGGAAAGGGTTGGTGCGCTCATTGTTTTTCCGCCGGGCCGCCCCAAGGAAAAACGCGCCCCCTCAGGGGGCAGCGAGCCGATTTTGCGAGCGTGGGGGAGATCATATTTCCGCCGGGCCGCCCCAAGGAAAAACGCGCCCCCTCAGGGGGCAGCGAGCCGATTTTGCGAGCGTGGGGGGCCATTATTCTGGCAGGCGCTCCATCAATGCCTCCAGGCGCACGCGGGCCGTCTGCATTTTGTCAGTCAGATTTTGGTTCTCGCCTTCGAGGCCGCTGACGCGCTGGCGCAGGGACAGGTTTTCCTCGCGCAGCTTTTGAAAGCGCGAAAGAAACTCATCGAGCTTGCGCTCAAGGGTCGTGACATCACCGTCCATGAACGGCAGTTTCTAAGAAAAACAGCGCTTGGTCAAGCAGTAAGCAAAGTGATTTAAGGTAATTCCGAGAATGAGTTGCGCGCGACCGGCACCCAATCACCAGCCCACTGCTATACTTTTGCTTGTCCGCGGTGCCCACTTGGCCGAGTCAATCGAACCAAAGGGTGAAACGGGAAACAGGTGAAATGCCTGTGCTGCCCCCGCAACGGTAAGGAAGTGCGAGTTCGCCACAATGCCACTGGGAGTTTTCCCGGGAAGGCGGCGGACTAAAACTTCCGAGCCCGGAGACCGGCCTCGGACAAATGTTGGAAGCGCTGCGGGGAAGCGGCGTTCGGCCTTGTCACGGCACTGCTCGAACATTCTCCCTGCGCGTTTCCCTTTGTCCGCACTATCGGCCTGCGGGGACGCAGGCCCAAGGGAGCCACCATGTTCCGTTTTACCCTCGGCGCCGCCATGGCGCTTGCCCTGTTGCAACCCATTCTTGCAATTGCAGCAGAAGACGAAGCGGCAGTCGTCGTTACCGCCACTCGTCAGGCACGGCGTGCCAGCGAACTCCTGTCTGATGTTACGATCATCACTCGCGAAGAAATCGAGCGAGCGGGTCAAACGTCGCTGCCGCAACTATTGGGGCGACAACCCGGCATGAACCTGGCCACCAACGGCGGGCCGGGTGCAAGCTCAACTCTCTTCATTCGCGGCGCCGAAGCGCGGCATACCCTGCTGCTGATCGACGGCATGCGGGTAAATTCCGCCACCACCGGCCAGGCAACGCTGGAGAACATTCCGCTGTCGCAGATCGAGCGTATTGAAATCCTGCGCGGCCCGGCCAGCGTGCTCTATGGATCGGAAGCGCTGGGCGGCGTGATCCAGATTTTTACCCGCAAGGGCGAAGGCGAGACAAAATTGGATGCATTCGCGGGGCTTGGACGCTATGGCACCCACGACGTGTCCGCCGGTCTGAGCGGTGGCGTGCAGAACTGGAACTACAGTCTGCGCGCCGGCAACTACAAGACCGACGGTTTTTCCGCGACCAACAGCAAGCTAAAACAGCCCACGCTCTACAATCCGGATCGCGATGGTTTCGACCAAAGCAATGCCAGCGCCAGTCTGGGACTGCGTTTCCGTGAGAAGGATGAAATCGGCATTACCGTGCTGCGCAGCAATGGCAAAAACCAGTATGACAATGGGCCGTCGACCTACGATGCCTACCTCGACAAGCGCCTCTCGGCCTATGACGTCCATATGCGAAACAAGCTCACCGCCAACTGGACAAGCAACCTGACCCTGGGACGCGGCAGCGACGATTCCCTTTCGCATACCAGCACTACCGCAGTCAGCCGCTTCCGCACTGACCAGGACCAGTTGCGCTGGCAGAACGACGTGCGCCTGCCGCTGGGTCAGGCCCTGCTCGCTGTCGAGCGCCTCAGCCAGACCGTCGACAGCACTACCGTCTATAAGGTGACGAAACGCGACACCAACTCGCTGCTGCTCGGCTGGACGGCTGCAATGGCCGGCCATCGCCTGCAGATCAACGCGCGACGCGACAATAATTCGCAGTTCGGCGGCAAGACCACGGGCGTTGCCGCCTACGGCTACCAATTCTCGCCGGAGTGGCGCGCGCATGCTTCAATCGGCACCGCATTCAATGCACCCACGTTCAATCAGCTCTACTTTCCCGGCTTCGGTAGCGCCATCCTGCAGCCCGAGCGCGCCCGCAACCGGGAGCTCGGCCTGGACTGGGAAAGAAGCGCCCATCGCTTCAGCCTCACCCATTTCGACAACGTCGTTACCGACCTGATAGCCGGCGCCAAGGTAGCGATCAACATTGGCAAGGCCCGACTGCGCGGCAACACGCTGGGTTATGCTTATCACGACGCGGCCTGGCAATTCGATGCCAGCGCCGATTCAATGCAGGTACGTGACGGCACGACCGGGAAAGTCCTGCCACGCCGTGTCGAGGACCGCGTCAATCTGAGTCTGGTGCGGCGCTTTTCCGGCCATGACATTGGCGTCGAAGTGCAGGGCAATGGCGCAATCTATGATGATGCGGCAAACACCAAACGCATGGGCGGCTATGCCCTGCTCAATGTCTTTGCCCGCTACTCGCCGTGGCGTGACTGGAGCATCGAGGCGCGCGCCAACAACATTGGCAACCGTCCCTACGAAACGGCATGGGGTTTCGCCAATCCCGGCGCCAACCTGTTTGTCGGCGTTCGTTATGCGCCAAAGTAGCGTCATCTGATGCCCGCCCGCCGTCGCGCCCTGCTGGTCCTTGCCTTGCTGCTCATGCTGGCGGTGGTGAGCCTGGCGACGGCGCTGATGGCGGGCAGCATTCCGCTGGCGTTCGACGCCGTGGCCGGTGCAGTATTTGGACAGGACAACGCTGCCACCGCCGTAGTGCAGGGCCTGCGCCTGCCGCGCGCGCTGGCCGGCTTCGCCTGCGGCGCCCTGCTGGCGCTGGCCGGCGCGCTGATGCAGGTGCTGCTGCGCAACCCGCTGGCCGATCCCTATGTCCTTGGTGTTTCCGGCGGCGCGGGCGTCGGGGCACTGTCTGCCATGCTGTTTGGTTTTGCCACAATCGGCATCGCCGGCCTGTCCTTTGCCGGCGCGCTCGGCGCCATGCTGCTGGTTTTTGGATTGGCCCACGGCGACGGCAGCTGGACGCAAACGCGGCTGCTGCTCACCGGCGTCGTCATCGCCGCCGGCTGCGGCGCCGTCATCGCACTGCTGCTGTCCGTCGCTCCGGAGCACAAGCTCCGGGGCATGCTGTTCTGGTTGATGGGCGACCTGTCACAGGCTGTCGATGCCACACCGGCACTCCTTGCCCTGGTCGTTGCGTTGCTTGCGTCCCTGCCATTTGCACGCTCCCTCAATCTCCTCGCTCGTGGTCCCGAACAAGCACAGGCACTGGGCGTGGCCGTGGCACCCATGCGCCGGCTGGTGTACATCGTCGCCTCGCTGGCAACAGCCAGTGCCGTCACCACGGCCGGCTCCATCGGCTTCATCGGCCTCATCGTGCCGCACCTCGTGCGACTGGGCATCGGCAACGACCAGCGCCTGCTGTTGCCGGCTGCGTCGCTGGCTGGCGGTAGCCTGCTGGTGTTGGCCGACACGCTCGCACGTACAGTCGTCGCGCCGGTGCAATTGCCGGTCGGCGTCCTCACGGCGCTGATTGGTGTGCCGATGTTTTTATTCCTTTTGGGTCGTGGCAAAGCATGATTTTGGAAGCCCGCAATCTTGCTGTCAGCATCGGCCCGCATCGCGTATGCGCGAAGCTCGATCTCGCGTTGGCCGCGGGTGAACGTTTGGCCATCCTCGGCCGCAATGGCGCCGGCAAGTCGACCCTGTTGTCTACGCTCGCCGGGCTGCGTGCCTCCGATGGCGGCAGCCTGCAGCTGGCCGGCCGCAGCTATGAAGCGCTGGGCCTGCGCGAAGCTGCACGCCTGCGCGGCTGGCTCGGTCAGGATCGCAACGATCCTTTCGCCAGCAGCGTGCTCGACACCGTGCTCACCGGCCGCCACCCCCATCTCGGCCGCTGGAGCTGGGAGTCGGCGAATGACGCCGACATCGCCCGCGATGCCCTACGCGCCATGGGCCTGGCCGGCATGGAAACGCGCGACGTGCAAACGCTCTCCGGCGGCGAGCGGCAGCGCGCCGCCATTGCCACCTTGCTGGCGCAGCAGCCGCGGCTTTTTCTGCTCGATGAACCGCTCGCACACCTTGACCTCAACCACCAGATGGCAACGCTCGAACTGTTCGGTGGTCTGGCACGCGCCGGTGGCGCGGCTGTGGTCATGGTGCTGCACGACCCGAATTTCGCCCTGCGGTTCTGCGACCGCGCGCTGCTGCTGTTCGGTGACGGTAGCCATGCCGAAGGGGCTGTTGCCGACGTGCTCAACGAAGACACGCTGAGCCGGCTCTACGGCCACCCCATGCGACGCCTCGTCGTGCCGCAACTCGATCGGCCGTTGTTCGTCCTGCAATGAAAGACTATTACGCCATGCTGGCACGCATCACCATCTGCCTGCTGCTGCTCGTCGCCGGTGCTGCCCAGGCTGAATGTCCGCGCACCATCAGCCAGTCGCCCTACATCACCCAAGCCTTGCGCTGGCTGGGGCTGGAATCGTGCATCGTCGGTGTGAGTCGCTACGACACGCTGGACCGCCCGCATACCGGTGGCATCCTCGATCCCGACGCCGCCGCCATCGAAAAACTCAAACCGCAACTGCTGATCACCTCCGACTGGATCGCCGCCGAAGCCTGGCAGGCCGCTGCTCCCGAAGGTGCCCGCGCCCTGCGCGTCGGTGGCTTCCGTTCCATGACCGAGGTTGAGACCATGCTGCGTGACATCGGCCATGCTGCCGGCGTGGCGGATGTCGATGCGCGCGTCGCTGGCTTCGCTGCAGACTGGCGCGCAGCGGCGCAGAAGATTCATGGCGACGGCCGCCGCGTGCTGCTGCTCTCGGCCTGCGGCGCCGTGCCCTATTCCTTCGGCCGCCAGACCCACCTGCGCGACCTGTTCGCCACCGCCGGCTTTGTGCCGGTGGAAACCCACGAGAAGCTGCGCCACCTGCGGCCCGCCGAGGAGATAGAAACCATTCCGCAACTGGTTTCCGCCATGCGCCCCGAGTTGCTGGTCGTCTTCGTCAATAATCGCTCGGAAAGCTGCAATGCGCTGCTCGGCGAGACTACGGTACCTATCGTCGCGATCGACAGCGAGAAATTCATGCATCCGGGCCCCGGCCTGCTGGACGCGCTCGCTGAACTGAAGGAGGCCTTGAAACCATGAGCACGGAAAAGGAAGCGCGCCACACCGCGCGCATGCAACGCAAGAAGGCCGTCGTCGATGAAAAGATTGCCGCCGCGCAGACCGAGAGGGGGCTGTTCCTCATCAATACCGGCAACGGCAAGGGCAAGTCCTCAAGCGCTTTCGGCGTGGTGGCGCGCGCACTCGGCCACGGCATGAAAGTCGCCGTGATCCAGTTTGTCAAAAGCCGCTCCGACACAGGCGAGGAAGGCTTTTTCCGCCGCATCCCGGAAGTGAAGTGGCATGTCATGGGTGAAGGCTTCACCTGGGAAACGCAGGACAAGGAACGCGACGCCGCCACTGCCCGCGCCGCCTGGAACACGGCGCGTAGCTACCTAGCCGACCCAGACATCGGCCTGGTCGTGCTCGATGAAATGACCTACGCATTCAAGTACGGTTGGCTCGATGTCGCCGAAGTGCTGGCGGCCTTCGCACTGCGTCCGCCATTGCAGCACGTCATAGTCACTGGTCGCGCTGCGCCGCCAGATCTCATCGAAGCGGCCGACACTGTTTCCGAAGTTGGCATGGTCAAGCATGCCTTCCAGGCCGGTGTGAAGGCCATGCCGGGGATCGAATGGTGAGTTCATCCAGCTGTTCAGCGCTGCTCATAGCCGCACCCGCTTCAGGCCAGGGCAAGACCACGGTCACCGCCGCGCTGGCGCGCTTGCATACGCGGCAGGGCCGTCGTGTGCGTGTCTTCAAGTGCGGCCCCGATTTCCTCGATCCGCAGATCCACGCCCTGGCATCGGGCGCGCCCTGCGAGAACATCGACTTCCGCATGTGCGGCGAGGAGGATGCGCGCTGGCGCCTCGCCCGTGCCGCGCAGGATGCCGACCTGATCCTGGTCGAAGGCGTCATGGGCCTGCATGACGGCGAGCCCAACTCGGCCGAACTTGCCCGCCGCCTCGGTTTGCCCATGCTGCTGGTGATCGATGCCTCTGCCATGGCCGGCAGTTTCGGCGCCGTCGCCTGGGGATTGAAGTACTACGACAAGGGCGCGCCGATCACCCACGTCTTCGCCAACCGTACCGGCAGCGACTACCATGGCGAGTTGGTCAAGGCCACACTGCCGCCGGACATCATTTGGGCCGGCCACCTGCAACGCGATGCTGGCTGTGCCTTGCCCGAGCGTCACTTGGGCCTTTTGCCTGCGGCCGAGATCGACGACCTCGACGCCCGCATCGAGCGCATGGCCGATGCGCTGGCGCAGACCGCTGCCGCCGACCTGCCACCACCTGTCGATTTCGCTGCGTCACCACCACCCACGCTTGAGCCGCTGCTCAAGGGCCGCACCGTCGCCGTCGCCCGTGATGCCGCCTTCTGCTTCCTCTACCCCGCCAACCTGGAATGTCTGGAGGCGCTGGGCGCGAAACTCGAATTCTTCTCGCCGCTAACCGACGCAACGCTGCCCGCCTGCGATGCCGTGTGGCTGCCCGGCGGCTACCCCGAGCTGCATGCCGCTGCCATCGCCGCCAACCGCGCCATGGCCACAGCACTGCGCACCCATGTTGATGCCGGCAAACCGCTGCTCGCCGAATGCGGCGGCATGATGGCCTGCTTCGAATCGCTTGCCACAATCGATGGCACAAGCCATGCCGCCTTCGGCCTGCTGCCCGGCGCCACGCGCATGCAGGCCAAACTGTCCGGCCTCGGCATGCTTGCCGCCGAGCTACCCGAGGGGAAAGTGAACGGCCATACCTTCCACTACTCCACCACCGAGTCCGCACTTGAACCGCTGACCCAGGCCATCAAGGCCAACGGCCGTGGCGGCGAATCCGTGTATCGTCGGCAGCGGCTCACCGCCAGCTACATGCACATCTATTTTCCGTCCAACCCTGAGGCCGTCGCGCGGTTGCTGTCGCCTTGAATTCCCACAGTTACTCACCCGCAGAAATTGCCGCGATAGAGCGCGTCATCCGCGAGCGCCGCGACATCCGCCACTTTGCGCCCGGTCCGCTGCCCGCAGGCAGCCTGGAGCGACTGGTACGGGCGGCGCACCTCGCCCCATCGGTCGGCTACATGCAGCCCTGGCGCATGGTGCACGTCAAGGATGCGGCGCTGCGCGACAAGCTCTACGCAATTGTTGATGCCGAACGACTAGCCACTGCTGCCGCGCTGCCAGCTAGACAGTCAGAGTTTCTGCGCCTCAAGGTCGAAGGCATCCGTGATTGCGCCGAGATCGTCGTCGTCGCGCTGATGGACGGGCGCGAACCGCACATCTTCGGTCGCCGCACCCTGCCCGAGATGGACCTCGCATCCGCCGCCTGCGCCATCCAGAACCTGTGGCTGGCCGCGCGCGCCGAGGGCATTGGCGTCGGCTGGGTATCGCTCTTCGATCCGACCGCCGTCGCCGAACTCTTCGCCATGCCCGCTGGCGCGCAACCGATTGCAATACTCTGCATCGGCCCCGCCGTCGAATTCCCGCCCGCCCCGTTGCTCGAAGCGACCGGCTGGGGCAGCCGCCTGCCGCTCGCCGAGATACTGTTCGAAGACCGCTGGCCGGAAGATGCGCGGCCGACGCCGACGGCCTACTGAATCACTCGCCCGCAGGGCGCAGGCCGCTCCATAGCATTTCGACCTACGCGGCAGACAGCAATCTGCCAAGACCCGTCACCGAACGTGAAGGCCCCTGGCGGTAACTCTTCGGCCTTGGTGGCCGCTCGAACTTTTCCGAATTGGATCCCGGCAACTATTGCAAATGAGCAATATATTGCTATCATGCAATAAATGAGCGCGCGTGCCATCGTCCACGCCAAGGAAATTCGCGATGACGGTTCGATCGTGGAGATCGTCATTTGGGAACTGGCAGCGCCGTTGCCGCCATGCAGCCACAACTACAAGTACCGCTTGTTCTTCGGCATGCCGGGCGCGTGTTGGGTGCGCTACGACAATGAGCACGGCAAGGGCGACCATCGGCACTTTGGCGAGCGGGAAGAGGAATACGCCTTCACGACCCTCGATGCGCTGCTGACCGATTTCGAACGTGATGTCGAAAACTGGAGAATCGAATGAAAGCCATCATCGAACTGGGAAAGAAGGGCAACGTTTTCGGCATCGCGCGGGAACAGCTCGCCAAAGGCCGGGCACGGGACTATCGGCTTTCCTTCGAGTCGGCGCGCATGATGTTTTCCGAACTGACGCCAGCGCGGCTCGACCTGATCAACACGCTTCGGCAGGCAGGCCCCTGCAGCGTCTATGCCCTGGCGAAAACTGCCGGACGCAATTATTCAAATGTTCATACCGACGTAGCACGCCTGCTCGAACTCGGGCTGGTCGAGCGCCGGAAGGACGAGACCGTGTTCGTGCCATTCGACGAGATTGACATCCGCCTGCCCCTGCCGGCAGCGGCCTGACGCGAAAAGTCGGCTCTGGCAACACGGCGATATGGGCTGTGTGGCGGCTATCGTCCCATGGAACGGATGCTGCACAAACTGGCTTGTTGGGCCGCTCGTCGGCCAAGAGCCGTTCGCGCCACTGGTTTTGACAATCAATATTTCAGACATTCAAACTTACATTTTTGGAAACAAAACGAGGATATTTCCGAACGATTGCAGGCCAACCGTTTCTTCCAGCGTCAAGCCACTTTGGGCGAACAGCGATCTCCATTCCGTCAAGGTGCGTTCGCGGCCACGTGAACCCATGAACATCTGCATGTCGAACGAAGCTCCGGCCACATCGGCACCAACCTCCGGCAGCACCATTTCCAGTAGAGCGATACGCGCACCGCTGTTGCCAATGGCACGGACGAGATTGCGCAGGGCAGTAACGCAGGTGTCATCGTCGAAGCCGTGAAGGACTGCAGATAGCAGGTAAATGTCCCTATCGCCTCGCGCTGAGGGAATTTCGGCCAACAGGTCGCCGCTTTGAAAGTGCAGCCGTTCAACATCGCCCGTGCTGTGGGCTGCCCAATACTGCTCGGCCTCAGCGATCACTTGTACGCGATCCACTACTAGGGCCGTCAGGTTAGGGTGTCGTTTCAGGATTGCAAGCGACTTGGCGCCACGCGAACCTCCCACGTCAATGATCCGATCAAATCGATTCCAGTCAAAATCGGTAGCAAAACTGTCGCCAGTGAGCGCCTCGACGCTATCCATGGCTTCGGAGAACAACCTGTCGAAGTCGGCGTGGCGGTCGAGGTACTCGAACAATTCCTCACCATGGCTCAGGCGAAAGGGTGGCACGCCCTCTCGTACGCCGCGGTCGAGCTGCTCGTACCATGGTCGGCTCATGGCTTCGGAGTTATGCATGAGGATCATGGCCCGCACGTTTTTCGGATTGTCTGTGCGCAGAAAGGACGACAGCTTATTGTTGCGGAATACGCGCGAGGACCTTTCCTCGAAGATGCCTATTGCGGCGAGCATTCGCAGCAGGCGTCCCGTGGCATCCGCGTTCGCAGCGACAAGGGCGCTAATCTGTCCTGCGTCCAACTCCTCGTCGCCAAGCATGGTGGCGATATCCAGCCGCGCGGCGACATAGAGTGCCCGTGATTGCCAAAAGGCCGAGCCGATCTGCATCAGCCGAAACGGTGGTGGTGTGAGCTTGTTCGGAATGGCTTGCAGCCATGCGCCAAACTTCATGGCTTTGGCGAAGCGACGCACGGCACCTGCATTCATCTGGTATGACATTGATTTGCCTCTCACTATGTCGACGTATTTGGCGTCAATCCCGCTGAGAACAGGTGCCCATTGAATCCAGCCAGCCGGTCAAGAAATGCGCTATCCATTGGCCGTCCCATTTGCTCTTCGAAGATGTCTTTCAGCAGTATTGGCGTCATCGCCAGACTGACGAATGCCAATCGCAGGATGTCGGGGTCGATGTCGGTTGCGATCTGTCCTTGAACCTTCAGGTCCGATACCTTGCGGGCACCCCGTGTCCGTCCGCGCTCCAGCAACTGTTGGATAAAGCGCCGACCAGGTCCTTGGTCGAGGGCCAGCACCTTGAGGATCAACTTGGGAAACTCGGGCTGGGCGGTCATAGTGGTGTAATACAGACGAAGGAAGTCAGTGAATCCAGTAACGGACGCCAGCATCGGTCCGTCGAGCACGTCTAGCATTGGATTTAGGGTCTCGCGGATCATCTCCTCGTAAAGCCCCTCCTTGTTGCCGAAGTAGTAGCGGATCATCGAAGCGTTGGCACTGGCCCGTTCGGCAATCATCCGGGTGGTAACCCGGTGGTAATCATCAGCGAGAAAACAATCCAGGGCCGCCTTTACAAGACGGGTCCTTACCGGCTCTGTAGTATCGAGATTGCCCATGATCGGCCTCCCTGATTTCGATGCAAAACAGATTAGCACTCAAGGTGGTGAGGGCCAGTATGGTTTCGTCAATCAAGATCGGGAGTGTGATTGAACGATAGCGTTGCGTCGAACGGCTGCTTCGTTCAACTTCGACAGTCGGCTCCGGCCGAGAACCAGAAGTCCACTAAGCGTTGCCAGAACGTCTCTTCAGGCGTGACAGCCGTCATCGGTTGATTCAAATTTACGCTTCCGCCTGGACGGGCGGCTTGCGCCACGCGGCATACAGCAGATGGTAGGTGATGGCCGGTGCGTCGCCGAGTTGTCGCAGCACCCGGCGCAGGTCGCCGGCGGAGAGCGGGCGATGACCGGGTGCCGGCGTGTCGGCGCCGATGCCGCGCAGGGTGCGAAGGAAGTCGAGCGGCGAGTGCTGGCGGTCGACGTGTGTTTCTTCTTCGAGATCGAATTGGCCGGCGGCGGGAAACAGGCTGCGCAACTGCGGTGCCGAGGGGAACTGCGGTGTGCCGGGTTGCAGCCCAAAGACGCGGTGCGCTGCGCGCCATTCGCCGAAGGTGTCTTCGCCAACCAGGGCCAGGGCCAGCACGCCGCCCGGGGCCAGTAGTTCAGTCAGGCGTGCGATGGTGGCGGGCAGGTCGCGGAACCACTGCGCGGTGAGGCTGGAGCAGACGAGGTCGAAGCCGCCTGCCGTGGCGGGGCGTTCGCCATCCATCGCGGCGTGGTGCAAGCCGGGCAGCCGGCGGCGGCAGGCGGAAACCATGGCGGGGGCGATGTCGGTGGCGAGGTAGTTGGCATCGGCGAAGCGACTGTGCAATTGCTCCGTCAGGTGCCCGGTGCCGCAGCCGATTTCGAGGATGCGCGGCGCGGCGGGCAGGCGGGCGCGTTCGATCAACTCGGCCAGGTGCTGCGCGGCGTGGCGTTGCAAGGCGGAGTGGGCGTCGTAGCTGGCGGCGGCGTTGTTGAAGCGCCGGGCGATGCGGCTGCTGTCCGTCATGCCAGGTGATTTTCAATCCAGCGGGCGCACAGGTCGGGCGCGACCAAAGGCAGGACATGGCCGGGCGCATCGCTCCACGTCACGTGGTCGGCCGGCAGGGTGGCAAAGGCCATTTGCGCCATGGCCTGCGGCACGATGGGGTCGGCGGTGCCGGCCAGCACATGCACGTCGCCGGCGCGCCGGGCCAGTGCGGCGCGGCCGTCCCAATCGGCCAGCCATTGCAGGCCGTTGCCGAGGCGTGCGATGTCGCCAGGTTTGGCGCCATGTGCGGCGTTGGGCGGCGTGCCGCAGCGGGTGTGAAACTCGGCCAGCACCGCGGCCGGCTCGCGGGCAAACTGCGTTTGCATGCGCGCGAGCAGGCGCGGTGCCACGGCGGGCGCGTAGCCGTCGCATTCGGTGAAGCGCGGGAAGCCGTTGATGATGAGCAAGCGTTGCCAGGCTATGGGCGACTGCGTCAGCCACCAGCAGGCGCCGAGGGAGTGACCGACTGCGATCACTGCCTCGTCGGTATCGATGCTTGGCAGGTGCGGTGTACCGAGAAAGCCGAAATCGACGGTCTCGATGCAATGCGTGCCGCGCAGTTGCGCGCGCACCCTGTCCCACAAATGGTGATCAAACCCCCAGCCATGGGCGAAGACAATAGCCATCACGCGCCCCGCGGGGAGAGTGCCGCAATGGCATCGAGTAGATGCTTGAACTGGGATTCGCTCAGCGCCGACGACAAGGTAAAGCGCAAGCGTGACGACCCGGCCGGCACCGTGGGCGGGCGTATCGGCATGGCGAGCACGCCGGCGCCTTCGAGTTGCTCGGCCGCTGCCAGTGCGTTTTCTTCGTTGCCGACTATTGCCGGCACGATCTGCGTGGTCGAAGCCAGGGTGTCATAGCCCCGGTCGTGCAGCGCGTCGCGCAGTTGCGCAGCCATCTGTTGCAGTTGTTCGCGCTCGGCATCCATGCCCGGCAGCAGGTCGAGCGCGGCGTCCACGGCGCCCAGCGCCGCCGGTGCCGGCGCGGTGCTGTAGATGAGGCCGGCACTGCGGTTCACCAGCCAGTCGATCAGCACGCGCGAGCCGGCGACATAGGCTCCGGCGCTGCCCAGCGCCTTGCCCAGCGTGCCCATGACCACCAGCGACGCGGCCGGCAAGCCGCTGCGCGCCAGTGTGGCGAGGCCGCGCCCGTTGGGGCCAAGCACGCCGGTGGCGTGGGCTTCGTCGAGGTAGAGCACGGCGCCGTGGCGCTCGGCCAGCGCGGCGAGCGTGGCAACGTCGGCACGGTCGCCATCCATGCTGAACACCGACTCGGTGATGATGAAGCGCAGCGTGCCA
>Ga0315271_10001142_pt1 | contig 15809 bp, 12 predicted proteins | sample C3_top_MG_FD_204664 | JGI IMG/M metagenome (GOLD analysis project Ga0315271, IMG submission 204664) | Sediment microbial communities from Yellowstone Lake, YNP, Wyoming, USA - C3_top | ecosystem: Environmental > Aquatic > Freshwater > Lake > Sediment | place: USA: Wyoming | collected 2017-08-01 | reverse complement strand
GGGGATTCTGCGCGGGCCACGACCTGAAGGAAATGCGCGCGCATCCTGATCTCGACTGGCAGCGCGAACTGTTCGGCGCCTGCGGCAGGATGATGCAGAAGCTCACGCAGCTGCCACAGCCCGTCATTGCCCGGGTTCACGGCATTGCCACGGCCGCCGGCTGCCAGCTGGTGTCGATGTGCGACCTGGCCGTCGCCGTCGATACCGCGAAGTTCGCGCTGCCCGGCGTGAACGTCGGCGTCTTCTGTTCGACGCCGGCGGTCGGCGTCGCGCGCAACATCGCCCGCAAGCGCGTGATGGAAATGCTGCTGACCGGCGAAATGATCGACGCCCCGACGGCGCTGACGTGGGGGCTCGTCAACCGCGTCGTGCCCGAGGGGGGGCTCGACGCGGCGGTGAAGGCGTTCACGGACATCATCACGGCGCGGAGCCCCGCCGTCGTCGCGCTGGGCAAGCGTGCGTTCTATCAGCAGGTGGACCGGGGGTTGGCCGGCGCCTATGAAACGGCGGGCGAGGCGATGGCGTGCAACCTGCTCGAACCCGATGCCGCCGAAGGGATCGACGCGTTCCTGGGCAAGCGGCCTCCCGCCTGGCACCCGCGCTGACCGAGCGCCTTTCCCCGTCCGCCGCAGCCTGCGGCCCGGGGAACCGGACTTCCCCGCAGGACCGACAGGCGGCATCGCCCGACGCCCTTGCTTGACCTGTGTCAACTCGCGCTCACGGAAATCGTGCGCCAATCAGCGGAATCGAGTGGTGCGTCGAGGGCCGCCGATCCGAAAACGGACGAAGGAGGGGATGATGGCGGATATGACCCAGGTGGACTGGAAAGCGATCGACGAGGATCCGAGATTCCAGCAGCTGCATCGCAAGAAGACTTTTTTCCTGTGGGGATTGATGGTCTTCTCGATGGTCTATTACTTTCTGCTGCCGATCGGCGCAGCGTATTTCCAGAATCTTTTCATCATCAAGGTATGGGGGCCGGTCAACGTCGGCATCCTCTTCGCGCTGTCCCAGTTCGTCGTCGCGTGGAGCCTCGCCTGGTACTACGCGCACCATGCGAACGCGGTATTCGATGCTGAGGCCGCCGCCATCGTCCAGGACGTCGAGCGCAAGCTGGGAGGCCGCAAATGAATACCCGTCGGTTCGCAGTTCTCGCCGGACTCCTGACGCTGTGCGCGATCGCCACGCCGGCGCTCGCCCAGGGCGCGGTGCCGGAAAAATTCCGGTGGCTTACGTTCCTTGTGTTCGGCATCATCATATCGATAACGATGTACGTCACTTACGTCGCGGCCAAGCGCGTCAAGACGGCGTCTGACTTCTATGTCGCGGGCGGCGGCGTTTCCGGGCTGCAGAATGGCTGGGCAATCGCAGGAGACTATCTTTCCGCGGCGTCGTTCCTGGGCATCGCCGGCCTGATCTCGCTCTATGGCTACGACGGCTTCATGTACTCGGTCGGCTGGCTGGTCGCGTACATCACCGTGCTGCTGGTGATCGCGGAGCCCTGCCGCAACATCGGCAAGTACACGCTGTCCGACATCCTCGCCTACCGCAACGACCCGAAGAAAGCGCGGGTTGTTGGCGCACTGTCGACGATCACCGTTTCGACGTTCTACCTGACCGCGCAGATGGTCGGCGGTGGCGTGCTGGTGAAGACGCTGATCGGTATCGACTATGAAATCTCGGTGATCGTAGTCGGCATCCTCATGCTGAGCTACGTGCTGTTCGGCGGCATGGTCGCGACGACGTGGGTGCAGATCATCAAGGCAGTTCTTCTCGTCTGCGCGTCGATCCTGCTCGTGATGTTCGTCTGGACGCCCTACGGCTTCAGCCTGCCCGGATTCCTTACCGCGGTCATCGGCGACGCCAAGGTCCAGGCGCAGGTGGCGGCGCTGCTCGGTGACGCGGCGAAGAACATGACGCCGGCGGAGCTCGGCCAGCGCTTCCTCGAGCCGGGCTTGTTATTCAAGGCGCCGATCGACCAGATCTCGCTCGGGATGGCGCTGGTGCTCGGTACCGCCGGTATGCCGCACATCCTGATGCGCTTCTTCACGGTGCCGACGGCCCAGGATGCCCGCAAGTCGGTGATCTGGGCGATGGCGATCATCGGCGGCTTCTACGTGCTGACGCTGTTCCTCGGGATGGGTGCCGCGATGAACGTGGGAGCGGTGAACATCAAGAATGTCGATCCGGGCGGCAACATGGCCGGCCCGCTGCTCGCGCAGTGGGTTGGGGGTGGTCCGGACTCAATGCTCGGCAACCTGTTCCTCGCGTTCGTCGCGGCTGTGGCGTTCGCCACGATCGTCGCCGTGGTGGCCGGCCTCGTGCTGGCCGCGGCCTCGGCGATGGCGCACGACCTCTGGGTTGGCGTGATCCGCAGTGAGCATGTGACGCCGCAGGAGCAGGTCAAGGCGGCACGCGTCGCGACGGTGATCGTCGGCGCGCTGGCCATCACGATCGGCATCGCGGCCAAGGGCCAGAACGTCGCGCACCTCGTGGCACTCGCATTCGCGGTCGCCTCGTCGGCGAACTTCCCGTGCGTGCTGCTCACGCTGTTCTGGAGGAAGTGCAACACCGGCGGCATCGTGCTCGGCATGGTCGTCGGCACGTTGACGGCCATCGGACTCGTGCTGGTGTCGCCCAACATGACCTACCCGCTGGCGATCACGGCGGCGGCGCAGAAGGTCGTCGACGGCGCGGCCATCGCCAAGCCGAAGCTCGAGGCCGATCTCGCGGTCGCGGCGGACGACGCCGCGAAGGCGAAGGTCGCGAAGGCGATCACGGCGCTGGACAAGAACGTCGCGGGCGCGCAGGCGAACCTGACCAAGTTCCAGGGTCAAACCACGAGCCTGGTCGGGCTCGAGACGCCATGGTTCTCGTTGCGCAACCCGGGCCTGTATTCGATCCCGCTGGGCTTCCTCGCGGTGATCATCGGCTCGCTGCTTTATCGCGACAAGCGGGCCCTGGACATGTGGGACGAGTTGTATGTGCGCCAGAACACCGGCATCCTCATGGCCAAGGCCGCCGCACACTGAAGCAGGCGCTTGCATGGTGCAACGACCCCCGCCACCGCGCGGGGGTTTTTGCCTGTGCGGCGTGACTTCGGTCCCGCCGCGGGTGCGACGACGATGACGACAAAGCCTGCCGGGACAAAGCCTGCGCTACTCGCGGTCGACGCGACGTGCGATTTCTTGCGCCGCTACGCCCCGTTCAACCGGATGCCGGAGGAGACGCTGCGCGCGGTGCCGGCAAAGCTGTCGCTGGAGCGCTTCGCCAAGGACGCGACGATCCTGACGACGCAAAGCGGGCCGGTCGCGCATCTCTACATCGTCCAGCGCGGGCTGGTCGGCAGCCGTCCCAACAACCTGCAGGCCGACACCGACCGCACGCTCGGTCCCGGCGACTTGTTTCCGGTCGGCGCGCTTTCGGCCAGCGGGGCGACGACCCGGGTCTTCCATGCGCTGCAGGAGACGTTCTGCTATATGCTGCGCCGCGACGATTTCCTGGAGCTGCGCCGCGCGTCGCCCGAATTCGAGCGCTATTGCACGCAGGCGATCACCGAGAAGCTGAAGCAGTCGCTGGAGAGCCTCTTCAGCCAGTACAGCCTGCGCGCGGCAGAGCAGCAGACGCTCACGCGCACGCTGGGCGAGCTCGTGCGCGGCCAGCCGATCGCCTGCGCGGCCACGCTGCCGCTGGCCGATGCGCTGCGGCAGATGGCCGACGCCAAGGTGCGCACGATCGTCGCCGTCGACGGCGAGGGCGCGCCGGTCGGGATGTTCACGTTGGTCGACCTGCTGCGCCGCGTCGTGCTGCCCGGGCGCGCGCTCGATACGCGGCTGTCCGAAGTGATGTCGACGCCGATCGTCACGCTGCCCGCTTCGGTGACCGCCTACGAAGCGCTGCACGTGATGGCCGAACGCGGCATCCGCCAGATCGTCGTCGTCGAGGCGGGGCGGCTTTCCGGCGTCATCAACGAGCGCGACCTGTTCGCGCTGCAGCGCGTGTCCATGCGGCAGGTGATCGAGGGACTGCACGCGGCCGACTCCATCTCGCGGCTCATGCGCGCAGGCGAGGACATCCGGCAGCTTACGCGAAACCTGTTGGCGCAGGGGGTCGCGGCGGAGCCGCTTACGCGCACGATCGCGTCGCTCAACGACGCGCTGTCGCGGCGCGCGATCGAGCTGGCACTGGTTCGCCACGACCTGGAGGGCATCGACTGGTGCTGGCTTGCGCTCGGCAGCGAGGGCCGCGGCGAGCAGACCTTCGCCACCGACCAGGACAACGCGATCCTGTTCTCGGATACCGGGGACGGCGACACGGAGGAACGGCGCGCGCGGCTGCTGGCCTTCGCCCGCGACGTCAACCAGAGCCTCGACGCGCTCGGCTTTCCGCTGTGCGCGGGCAACGTGATGGCGGGCAATCCGGAACTCTGCCTGACCACGGAGGAGTGGAAGGCCAAGTTCCTGGCGTGGATCCGCGCCCCGACGCCGCAGGCGCTGCTCAATGCCAACATCGTCTTCGACTTCCGCGTGCTGTACGGCGACACCACGCTGTCCGACGCGCTGCGCGACTGGCTCTTCGGCTACACGCAGGCCAATCCGATGTTCCTGCGGCTCATGGTCCAGAACGCGCTGGCGGCAGAGCCGCCGCTCGGCCTCATCCGCACGTTCACCGTCGACGACGACGAAGGCGTCAAGGGCACGCTGGACCTGAAGGCGCGCGGGACGCGGATCTTCGTCGACTGCGCGCGCGTCTTCGCGCTGGCCCACGGCATTCCCGAAACCGGGACGGCCGCGCGCATACGGCTGGCCGGCGCGCGCCTGCACGTTCCGCAGAAGCACGTCGACGCGACGGTGGAGGCGTTCCATTTCCTGCAGTTCCTCAGGCTGCGGCAGCAGGACCTGACCGCGCGCGGCGGCCCGAACCGGATCGATCCCTACGCGCTGCACGAGGTCGACCAGCGGATGCTGAAGGAGGCGTTCCGGCAGGCGAAACAGCTGCAGGATCGCCTGCGTCTGACGTACCGGCTGTAGGTGGCGCGCGGAAACGCCCGCGCGACGAAGCGATATTGCTAGTATCGGACTACTCCGGCGTCAGACCGGAAGGAGGAGGAGAAGATGCGCACGACGATGAAGGGCCCGCGCCTGGTGGCGGTCTTCCTGCTGGGCGTCCTGCTGTTCAACTATCCGCTGCTCGCGCTGTTCAACCGGACGGTGCTGGTCTTCGGCGTTCCGCTCCTCTACGCGTACATATTCGTGGCGTGGGCGCTGCTCATCGGTCTCGCCGCGCTCGTCGTCGAGCGCTCGCGCTAGGGCGACCGGCCAGGTACCGCAATGCTCCAGAGCTGGGTGATCCTTCCGGTCGCGCTCGCGTACCTGGGCGCGCTGTTCGCCATCGCGTACTACGGCGACCACCGGGCGGACCAGGGCCGGTCGCTGATCGCCAATCCGTACATCTACTCGCTGTCGCTCGGCGTCTATGCGACGGCGTGGACCTTCTACGGCAGCGTCGGTCGCGCGGCGTCCGACGGCATTGGCTTCCTGCCCATCTACATCGGCCCGACGATGATGATGGCGCTGTGGTGGCTGGTGATGCGCAAGATCATCCGAATCAGCAAGGCCAACCGCATCACCTCGCTGGCCGACTTCGTCTCGTCCCGCTACGGCAAGAGCGCCGCGCTCGCCGGCCTGGTCACGATCATCGCCGTCGTCGGCGTCGTGCCGTACATCGCGCTGCAGTTGAAGGCCGTGTCGCACAGCTTCGCGATCCTGGTCCGCTATCCGGACGTCGCGCTCGCCGTGCCGCGCGACGCGGGGCCGATCCTCGCCGACACGGCGTTCTGGACGGCGCTGGTGCTGGCGGCGTTCACCATTCTCTTCGGCACCCGCCATCTCGACGCTTCCGAGCGGCACGAGGGGCTGGTCGCCGCGATCGCGTTCGAATCGCTCGTGAAGCTGGTCGCGTTCCTGGCGGTCGGCGCGTTCATCACCTGGGGCATCTACGACGGATTCGCCGACATCTTCGGGCGCGCCGCCGCGCACGTGAAGCTCGCCGACCTGTTCGCGCCGCTGAACGGGGCGGCCGGAAGCTACGCGGGCTGGGCGTCGCTGACGGTGCTGTCGATGTTCGCGATCATGTTCCTGCCGCGCCAGTTCCACATCGCGGTCGTGGAAAACGTCAACGAGAACCACCTGGGCAAGGCGATCTGGCTCTTTCCCCTCTACATGCTGGCGATGAACGTGTTCGTGATCCCGGTCGCATTCGGCGGCGTCATGCATTTCTCGGGCGCCGCGATGGACCCGGACACGTTCGTGCTGACGCTGCCGATGGCGCAGAAGCAGGAAGCGCTCGCGCTGCTCGTGTTCATCGGCGGGCTCTCGGCGGCGACGGGCATGGTGATCGTCGAGACCATCGCGCTCTCGACGATGGTGTGCAACGACCTGGTGATGCCGGTGCTGCTCAGGATGCCGTCGCTCGGGCTCGCCGGACGCCGCAATCTCACGGGTCTGCTGCTGGGAATACGCAGGGGCGCGATCGTCGCCGTCGTGCTTCTCGGCTACTTCTATTTCCGGCTGGCCGGCGAGGCCTATGCGCTGGTAGCCATCGGACTCATATCGTTCGCGGCGGTGGCGCAGTTCGCGCCCGCGGTGATCGGCGGCATCTACTGGAAGGGAGCGACACGCGCCGGCGCGCTCGCGGGTCTCGGGGCCGGGTTCGCCGTGTGGCTGTATACGCTGCTGCTGCCGTCGTTCGCTAAATCGGGCTGGCTGCCGATCGGGTTCCTGGAGAACGGGCCGTTCGGCATCGCGCTGCTCAAGCCTTACGCGCTGTTCGGTCTAACTGGCCTGAACGACATCACGCACGCGATGCTGTGGAGCATGCTCGCCAACGTGGGCGCCTATGTGCTGGTTTCCGTGTCCACGCGGCAGAGCGTGGCCGAGCAGGCGCAGGCGGCGCGCTTCGTCGATGTCTTCCGTCACGGCGGCGACGGTCCCGACGTGCATGTCTGGAAGGGCACGGCGTCGCTGCCCGAGTTGAGGGCGCTGCTCGCGCGCTTCCTCGGGCCGGAACGCGCCCGCGCAGGCCTGGCCGACCACGCGCAGCGTCGCGGCGTCGCTTCGCCGGAGCAGCTGCCCGCGGACGCCAGCCTGGTCCGGTTCGTCGAAACCGCGCTCGCGGGCGCCGTCGGTGGTGCCTCCGCGCGCATTCTGGTGGCGTCGACGGTGAACGAGGACGTGCTGTCGATGGACGAGGTGCGGACGATGCTGGACGAGGCGTCGCAGGTCATCGCGTACAGCCACGAACTCGAGCACAAGTCGCGCGAGCTGATGGCGGCGACCGCCGAGCTCCGCGCGGCCAACGAACAGCTCAAGGAACTGGACCGCCTGAAGGACGACTTCGTCTCGACCGTCACGCACGAACTGCGCACGCCGTTGACGTCGATCCGCGCGTTCTCGGAAATCCTCCACGACAATCCCGGACTCGACGCGGACGAGCGGCAGAAGTTCCTGACCATCATCATTCAGGAAAGCGAGCGGCTCACGCGCCTCATCAACCAGGTGCTGGACCTGGCCAAGCTGGAGTCCGGCCGCGCCGAATGGCAGGTCGGCGAGGTCGACGTTAGCGCAGTCGTCGAGGATTCGATCGACGCGACCGGCCAGCTGTTCCGCGCCAAGGATGTCGGACTGAAGACGCGCCTGCCGGATGTTGCGCCCTTCGTCAGTGCGGACCGCGACCGACTGGTGCAGGTGCTGATCAACCTGTTGTCGAACGCGGTGAAGTTCGTGCCGCCGGAAGGAGGGCGCGTCGTCGTCGAGGTGGCCGCCGCCGCCGGCATGCTTCGCGTCAGCGTCTCGGACAACGGCCCCGGCATCGAGCCTTCGAACCAGCAGGTCATCTTCGAGAAGTTCCGCCAGGCCGGAGACACGATGACCGCGAAGCCGCACGGTACCGGGCTAGGGCTGCCGATCAGCCGCCAGATCATCGAGCACTTCGGCGGGCGTCTCTGGGTGGACAGCGTGCCGGGCGCCGGCGCGACATTCACATTCGAACTGCCGGTCGCCCCACCCGCGCCCGCGCAGGACCCTTCGTCCGGACCGGCAAGCGGCGGGGACGCGCATGTATCCCTGGAGCAGGAGTAAGTCATGGGCAAGAAGATCCTGATCGCCGACGACGAGCCCAACATCGTGGTCTCGCTCGAGTTCCTGATGCGGCAGAAGGGCTATGAGGTGAGGGTCGCGACCAACGGCGAGGACGCGCTGCGGGCGGTGGGCGAATTCGCGCCGGACCTGATCCTGCTCGACGTCATGATGCCCCGCCTTTCCGGGTACGACGTCTGCCAGAAGGTGCGGGAGAACCCGGCCTGGGCCGGCATCCGGATCATCATGCTTTCCGCCAAGGGACGCGACGTCGAGGTCAACAAGGGGTTGGCCGTCGGCGCCGACGCCTATGTGACCAAGCCGTTTTCCACGAAGGACCTGATCGAGCAGGTCGCGCGGATGCTGGGCGACTAGGCGATGTCCGGCAAGGCCCGCTTCGTCGTAGCGCTCGCGATCGCGTGGGGCTTCGTGCTCCTCGCGCTGGCCGGCACCGCGCTGCTGGTGGGCGCGGACCTCGATGCCGCGGAACGGGAACAGGCAGTGGCAATCCTGCGCGACCGCGCCGCGCACGTCGTCGTGGCCGCGCTGCTGCTGCTGGTGCCGCTCTATTTCGCGCTGCGGGTGCTTTTCCGCCGCTATGTCAGCGCGCCGCGGCGCCTGGCCGAGGATGCCCGAGTGATGCTCTCTGCCAATCCCGCGCATCGGGCCGCGCTTTCCGGATCGGCCGAAACGCGCAGGCTCGCGGCGGCGTTCAACGCGTTCGCCACGGCGCATGCCGAACTCACGCAGGACGTCGAGGCGCGCGTACGCGAGGCGAACACGCGCATCGAGGAGGAGCGCAACCGGCTGGCGGCGCTGATGTCGGAACTCGCGCAGAGCGTCGTCGTGTGCAACAGCGAAGGCCGGATCCTCCTTTACAACGCGCGGGCGATGCAGCTCCTTAGGAAGCCGATTGCAGGCGACGCCGCGGCGGCCAAGGCGCACGCCCTCATCGGGCTGGGCCGCTCTATCTTTGCCGTCTTCGACCGCAACCTCATCATCCACGCGCTGGAAAACATCCGCGACCGCATGCCTGAGGAGGCGCACGGTCCCGTCGCGAGCTTCGTGACGACCGCGCCGGCCGGCCAGCTGGTGCGAGTGCAGATCGCGCCGGTCCTTGGGGCGGAAGCCGCCGATGCCGCGAAAGGCGCGCCGGAGGGAATCACCGGGTTCGTGATGCTGCTCGACAACATCACGCGACGCATCGAAACGGGAAGCCGCCGCGATTCGCTGCTGCAGACGCTGACGCAGGGCACGCGCGCATCGCTCGCCAGCGTGCGGGCGGCCGTAGAGACCATCGCGTCGTTTCCGGAGATGGACAACGACGCGCGCAGCCGCTTCATCGGGATCATCGGCGAGGAGGCCACAAGGATGAGCGCCGGACTCGACCGCGCAGCCTCCGAGTTCGCCGATTCGCTGCGCACTGAATGGCCGCTCGAGGACATTCGCGGCGCCGACCTCATCACCGCGGCGCGCAGGCGCATCGAAAGCAGGCTCGGGTTGCCGACCAAGATCGAGGAAGTTGCCGAGTCCATCTGGATGAAGGTGGACAGCTACTCGTTGATGCAGGGCATCACCTACATCGTGAGCCGGCTCAAGGAGGAGTTCGGCATCCGGGAGGTGCGCTTCGCGCTGGCGGAAGTCGGCCAGCTCGCCCATCTCGACCTGATCTGGACCGGGGCGCCGCTGGGGACCGAGACCACGATGGCCTGGCAGACCGATTCGCTGGAATTAGGCGGCGAGGCGAGTCCGCTCACGTTGAAGCAGATCATGGAGCGCCACAACGCGGAGATGTGGTACCAGATCCACAAGCCGTCGCAACGCGAGTATTTCCGCATTGCGATGCCGCTCACCCGCCCGGAGGAGTCGCCGACGAGCGCCGCAACCACCGCCGAGAGCCGCCCGGAGTTCTACGATTTCGATCTCTTCCACCAGCCCGGACAGACCCCCGAGCTGGATGGCCGGCCGCTCGCGACCCTGAACTACACGGTGTTCGACACCGAGACGACGGGCTTGCAGCCTTCGGCGGGCGACGAGATCGTTTCCGTCGGCGCAGTGCGCATCGTCAACGGCCGGCTGCTGGAACACGAGGTGTTCGAGCAGCTCGTCGATCCGAAGCGCGCGATGTCCCCGGAGGCGGGCAGGATCACGGGAATCGATGCGGCGATGCTCGAGAACCAGCCGACGATCGACCGGGTGCTTCCGGCTTTCATGCAATTCTGCGAGGACACGGTGCTGGTCGCGCACAACGCGGCGTTCGACATGCGCTTCCTGCGCCTCAAGGAGTCGGCGACCGGCGTGCGGTTCACGCAGCCGGTCCTGGACACGCTGCTTCTGTCGGCGGTGATCCATCCGGACCTCGAGTCCCACAGTCTCGAGGTTATCGCGGAGCGGATGGGCGTCAGTCCCATGGGCCGCCACACGGCGCTGGGCGATGCCATCATGACCGGCGAGGTCTTCCTGCGCATGATTCCGCTGCTCGCGGAGCAGGGCATCCGGACGCTGGGCGAAGCGCGCGAGGCGTCGCAGGCGACCTATTTCGCGCGCATCGAATATTGACCGGGCGGGCCGCCGGCGCGTGTCCGGGTTGCGCGAACCTGCACCGCACCCCCATAATCGCCCGCCACCATAGGAGATGCGGCGCCGTTCATGTGCGCCCGCGGCACATGGGGCCGCAGATACCAAAATGGCCGACGACACGATTCTTGAAACGAGGGGCCTGACCAAGGAGTTCAAGGGATTCGTCGCGGTCAAGGGCGTGAGCCTGACCATCCGCCGCGGCAGCATCCATGCGCTAATCGGTCCCAACGGCGCCGGCAAGACGACGTGTTTCAACCTGCTCACGCACTTCCTGACGCCCACGCGCGGCCAGATCTTCTTCAAGGGCAGGGAGATCACCGGGTCCCGTCCGGCGGCCATCGCGCGCACCGGCTTGGTGCGCTCGTTCCAGATTTCCGCGGTATTTCCCAACCTGACCGTCCATGAAAACGTGCGTATTGCGTTGCAGCGCAAGCAGGGGCATTCGCTGGATTTCTGGCGCTCCGAGGCGCACCTCGCGCAACTCGACGCCCGCGCGGCCGAGCTGATCGACGCCGTCGGCCTGGCGGAATTCACCCGTACCCGCGCCGGCGAATTGCCTTATGGCCGCAAGCGCGCGCTGGAAATCGCGACGACGTTGGCGCTGGATCCGGAAATGATGCTGCTGGACGAGCCGACGGCCGGGATGACGCACGAGGACGTCGAACGGATCGCGGCGCTGATCAGGAAGGTGGCGGCGAACCGCACCGTGCTGATGGTCGAGCACAATCTGTCGGTCGTGTCGACGCTGGCCGACCGGATCACGGTGCTGGCACGCGGCGAGATACTCGCGGAAGGCGACTATGCGACGGTGTCGCAGCATCCCGAAGTGATCACCGCCTACCTGGGGGCCGGACATGCCTGATGCCGTCGGCGCAAAACAGCCCTCTGCCGCCGCAGCGCCGCTGCTGTCCGTGCGAGGCCTCAATGCCTGGTATGGCGAATCGCACATCCTGCACGGCGTGGACTTCGACGTCGCCGCGGGCGAAGTGGTGACGCTGCTCGGCCGCAACGGCGCCGGCAAGACGACGACGCTCAAGTCCATCATGGGTGTCGTGCCCCGGCGCGAGGGATCGATCGCCTTCGAAGGCGCGGAAACGATCGCGCTGTCGTCCAACCGCATCGCGCGGCGCGGAATCGCCTGGTGTCCGGAGGAGCGCGGCATCTTTGCCTCCCTCGACGTCGAGGAAAACCTGCTGCTGCCGCCGATCGTGCGCGAAGGCGGGCTGCCGCTGGCGGAGATCTACGAGCTCTTTCCCAACCTCAAGGAACGGCTGCACAGCCAGGGCACCAAGCTCTCGGGCGGCGAGCAGCAGATGCTGGCGATCGGCCGCATCCTGCGCACCGGTGCGCGCCTGCTGCTATTGGACGAGCCCACGGAAGGACTGGCGCCGGTGATCGTGCAGCAGATCGGGCGCACGATCGCGCAGCTGAAGCAGCGGGGATTCACGATCCTGCTGGTCGAACAGAATTTCCGGTTCGCGGCCACCGTCGCCGACCGGCATTACGTAATGGAGCACGGGCGCGTCGTCGACATGATCCGCAATGCGGACCTCGAAGCGAACATGACCAAGCTGCATGACTATCTCGGCGTGTGAGCGCCGGAATTTCACTAATCCACGGAGGAGCAACATGAATACATTCAAACGCACGATGCTTGGCGTTGCGGTCGCTGCGGCCCTGTCGCTCGGCACGGCGCAGGCGCAGGTTTCCGATGGAGTCATCAAGATCGGCGTGCTGTCCGACATGTCGAGCCTCTACACCGACCTGGCCGGCGCAGGCTCGGTGGTGGCCGCCAAGCTGGCGATCGAGGATTCGGGCATCGAGAAGCGCGGCTACAAGGTCGAGCTCGTGTCCGCGGACCACCAGAACAAGCCGGACATCGGTTCGGGCATCGCCAGCAAGTGGTATGACGCCGAAAGGGTCGACGTCATCGTCGACGTGCCGAACTCGGGCGTCGCGCTGGCCGTCAACCAGATCACCAAGGAAAAGGGCAAGGCGTTCCTGGTCTCCGGTGCGGCGTCGTCGGACCTCACGGGCAAGGCCTGCACGCCCAACACCATTCACTGGACCTACGACACCTGGATGCTGGCCAACGGCACGGGCGGTGCGATCGTCAAGACCGGCGGCGACACCTGGTTCTTCCTCACCGCGGACTACGCGTTCGGGCAGGCGCTGGAGCGCGACACCGAGGCGGTCGTCCTCAAGAACGGCGGCAAGGTGCTGGGCAAGGTGCGTCATCCGCTGAACACGCAGGACTTCAGCTCGTTCCTGCTGCAGGCGCAGGCGTCGAAGGCCAAGATCGTCGGGCTCGCCAACGCGGGCGGCGATACGACGAACTCGATCAAGCAGGCGGCCGAGTTCGGCATCGTCAAGGGCGGCCAGAATCTCGCCGGTCTGCTGGTCTTCCTCACCGACATCCACGCGCTCGGCCTGCCGACCGCGCAGGGTCTGATCGTCACCAACACCTTCTACTGGGACCAGAACGACCAGACCCGGGCCTTCGCGAAGCGCTTCTCTGCGCTCGACAAGGGCATCTATCCGACCATGGTGCATGCCGGCGTGTACTCGGCTGTGACGCACTACCTCAAGGCCGTCGAAGCGCTGAAGAGCGACGATGGCACCAAGGTCGTCGCCAAGATGAAGGAAATGCCCACCGACGACCCGCTGTTCGGCAAGGGCTCGATCCGCGCCGACGGCCGCAAGATCCATCCGGCGTATCTGGTGCAGGTCAAGACCCCGGCCGAGTCCAAGTACCCGTGGGACTACTACAAGGTGCGCACGACGATCCCGGCCGACCAGGCGTTCCGTCCGATGGCCGACGGCGGCTGCCCGCTGGTGAAGTGACGCGGATGTCCGGGCGCGGGCCGCTTGCGCGGCTTGCGCCGGGACGACTGGCGCTGAGCTGAACATGGAGATCTTTGGAATTCCCACGCAGGCCCTCTTCGGGCAGCTGCTGGTCGGCCTCATCAACGGTTCCTTCTACGCACTGTTGAGCCTGGGGCTCGCCGTGATCTTCGGCCTGCTCAACGTCATCAACTTCACGCACGGCGCGCAATACATGATGGGCGCGTTCTGCGCATGGTTCCTGCTGGAGAAATGGGGTGTCGGTTACTGGTGGTCGCTGCTGCTCGCGCCGCTGGCCGTCGGGTTAACGGGCGTGGTGATCGAGCGCACGATGCTGTCACGTCTCTACAAGCTCGATCATCTGTATGGGCTGTTGCTGACCTTCGGCCTGGCGCTGATCTTCCAGGGCGTGTTCACCAACTACTACGGCAGCTCGGGACAGCCGTACCGCTTGCCGGAGGAGTTCGCCGGCGCGTTCAACCTGGGCTTCATGTTTCTCCCGAAATACCGGGCATGGGTCATCGTCGCCTCGCTGCTGGTCTGCGTGTCGACGTGGTTCGTCATCGAACGCACGAAGCTGGGCTCGTACCTGCGCGCCGCGACCGAGAATCCGGCGCTGGTCCAGGCGTTCGGCATCAATGTGCCGCGGATGATCACGCTGACCTACGGCTTCGGCGTCGCGCTGGCCGCATTGGCCGGCGTGATGGCCGCGCCGATCTACCAGGTCAATCCGCAGATGGGCGCCAACCTCATCATCGTTGTGTTCGCGGTGGTCGTGATCGGCGGCATGGGCTCGATCCTGGGCGCCATCCTCACCGGTTTCGGTCTGGGCATCATCGAAGGCCTGACCAAGGTGTTCTATCCGGAGGCGTCGAATACGGTGATCTTCGTAATCATGGTCATCGTGCTGCTCATCAAGCCAGCCGGACTGTTCGGCAAGGAAAAATAGGCGCCCCCATGGCGATAGCGACTCCCTCTGCCGTGCAGTCTCCGGGAAGGACCATGCTGCTGGCGACCACGGTCATGACAGTGGCGCTGGTGCTGGCCCCGGTGCTCGGCGTCTATCCGGTCTTCCTGATGAAGGCGCTGTGCTTCGCGCTGTTCGCCTGTGCGTTCAACCTGCTCATCGGCTTCGGTGGCCTGCTGTCGTTCGGTCACGCGATGTTCCTGGGCAGCGCCGGGTACGTGTGCGCCCATGCCGCCAAGGAGTGGGGCTGGCCGCCGGAATTCGCCATCCTCGCCGGTACGTTGGCGGCGGCGGCGATGGGCGTCGTCGTCGGGCTGCTGGCGATACGGCGGCAGGGCATCTATTTCGCGATGATCACGCTGGCACTGGCGCAGATGGTGTTCTTCTTCTGCCTGCAGACGCCGTTCACGCACGGCGAGGACGGGATCCAGGCGGTTCCGCGCGGCAAGCTGTTCGGCTTCATCGACCTGTCCAACACGCTCGTCATGTATTACGTGGTGCTCGCGATATTTCTGGCGGCGTTCCTGCTCATCTACCGCATCATCAACTCGCCGTTCGGCCAGGTGCTGAAGGCGATCCGCGAAAACGAGCCGCGCGCCATCTCGCTCGGCTACGACGCGGAGAGATACAAGTTTCTTGCCTTCGTCCTTTCCGCCACGCTCGCCGGTCTGGCCGGCGCGACCAAGGCGATCGTGTTCCAGTTGGCCTCCCTCACCGACGTGCACTGGACGATGTCGGGCGAGGTCGTGCTGATGACGCTGTTGGGCGGCATGGGCACGATCTTCGGTCCGATCGTGGGTGCGTTCACGATCATCGGGCTCGAGAATTACCTGGCCGGCTTCGGCCAGTGGGTGACCGTGATCACCGGCGTCATCTTCGTGATCTGCGTCCTCGCGTTTCGCCGCGGAATCGTGGGCGAGCTGTCGGCATGGTGGGCGCGCCGCCACGACTGACTCGGCTCGCGGCCGTTTTCGCGCTTGCGCTGGCGTCCCAGTGGACGTTCGCCGCCACGGCGGCCTATGTCGTCACGGGAAATTGCCGCGACGGCCGGCCGCACGGCGCCTACGAACTGCGGATGCCCGACGGTACGCTGCGCGTCTCCGGCGCGTTCACGCACGGCAAGCGCACCGGCAGCTTCCTGTTCTGGTCGTCCGCCGGCGTGCGCATCGCGCATCTTCCGTACGATGACGACGCGATGAGCGGCACGGTGGCGCTCTGGTATTCGGCCGGAAGTGCTGCGTCCGAGCCCAGACCGAAGCTCGAGGCGGTCTATGCCCGCGGCC
>Ga0315271_10001141_pt1 | contig 15839 bp, 9 predicted proteins | sample C3_top_MG_FD_204664 | JGI IMG/M metagenome (GOLD analysis project Ga0315271, IMG submission 204664) | Sediment microbial communities from Yellowstone Lake, YNP, Wyoming, USA - C3_top | ecosystem: Environmental > Aquatic > Freshwater > Lake > Sediment | place: USA: Wyoming | collected 2017-08-01 | reverse complement strand
CTTCCGCAAGGAATTGGGCGAGGATATGAAGGTGATCGCCACCGGCGGGTTGGCTGCCATCGTGGCGAAGGAAACGGATGTCATCCAGGTCATCTCTCCCTGGCTGACGCTGGATGGTCTGCGCCTACTTTGGGAGATGAATCACTGAGCTGTTTTCTGGTATAGGCACAAATCAGCAGGGACCCAAAAGGGTTGATACTGAAGAATTAAATAAAAATGGGGAGTCCAAAAAACTACCTGTCGCCCTGAGCGGAGCGACATCGTCCCCAGTTTTATCGGGAAAGGGTCTCCTTATTAATTTGGAGATGCTCACCTGCACTCCCTGGCACTGCCCGCTATAACATCCCCATCTTTTTGGGACACCGTCCCGGCACCTGTCCCGGCATCTTTTTCTGGGAGGTACTTCGATAGGGTGACAAGTAATTCTTTTAACAGCCCCTATTTTGCATAAACTATTTCGGTCAGGGTTTTCGCCAGGGGAAATAGGAAATGAATTTATCCATACCATAGGCATTCCGGATCTCGATGCGGGTCAGGTAGAACAGGGAGAACCTGTCATGGATGATGGATTCACCCAGTCCAACTGCCGAGGTATATCCGTAATTGACCGTCTTGTCGATGATGTTCGGATTGATCTCACCAAATGGATAGGCAAATGTGTTGATGGTCACCCCCAGTTTGTTTTGCAGGTCCACTTTTGAATAGTAAATTTCATTGGCCAGGTCGAGCCCTGAGGTTGTCAGGGCGATATGGTTCTTGCTGTGAGAGCCGATCTCCCACCCGTTTTGTATGAGATCGGTCAGTTCGTTGAGCGTGACCATATCCTTGCCGCCAATATAGTTCTCAACTACGTAAAAAGTGGCGGTAAAGCCATATTTTTTCAAGATTGGAAATGCATTCTGGTAGACATCCATGTCGCCGTCATCAAAACTGATGATGACCGGATGCAGGGGTATCTGCCCGCCATCCAGGATGAGGGTTGCCAGGTCTGAGATACTTATGGTCACATAGCCATTATCGGACAACCACTTGATCTGTTCTTCGAATACTGCCGGATCGACATTGTAACGGCTGTAGTGGATCACGGAGCTGATATGGTGGTAAAGCAGGATGGGGACTTCCACCGGGCCTGCCGGAACGGTCTTAAAAGCGGGAGTGGGGGTCAAGGTCTCCGTGGCGGTCGGGCTGGGCGTCGGAGTCTGGGTTTCGGTCGCCGTCTGCGTCGGGGTTGGTGTTGGGCTGGCAGGCACCGGTGTTGGCGTGGGTGTATGTGGGAAAAGGTTTCCCGACAGGTTGCTTTGACATCCACTCAAGGTCCATACCGAACAGGTGAGTAGAATTATTAAGTTTTTTATGGATGACTTCATAACAATGTCCACGATCCGAAATATTAGTCGATTATAGCTGCTTTAATCGTCACTTATGCCATCCGAATTTGTTAAACTGATAGGATCCAAATAGGACGGGCAGTTGCTTGGGCATAATTATCACGATGCCAGGGATCGATGCATAAAACATTTTAGCGGAGGCACAAATGAAAAGAATTCTTTCCGTCAGTGTCGGCTCCACCCAACGCGACCACGCCACGGTCTATAACTTCCTTGTTTGTCTATAAAGCAGGGGAGCACAACTTGCACAGCCATGCATATGAGTCTATAATTCCAACAAGCCTATGTCCCAAATAGATGAAGTAAAAGCCCGCATTGATATCGTTGAGCTGGTGTCCGAGACGGTCAAATTACGCCGCGCTGGAAAGAATTATTCCGGACTCTGCCCTTTCCACCAGGAGAAGACCCCCTCTTTCATTGTCTCACCGGAACGGGGTACCTGGCGCTGTTTTGGTCAATGCGGTGAGGGGGGCGATGCCATCAGTTTTGTCATGAAGAAGGAAGGCTGGGACTTTGGGGAAGCCCTGCGTTACCTGGCAGGAAAAGCCGGTGTGGAGTTGCAGCCCTTCACTCCACAGCAGGCAGTGGAAAAAGAAGAACATGACAACCTGAGGGTTTTGCTGGAAGAGGCGGTCACGTTCTACCGCCACCAACTATTGAACACCCCGCCCGGGCAGGAAACACTGACCTATCTGCGTGAGAAGCGTTTTCTGCGGGAGGATACCATCGAAACCTGGGGACTGGGTTACGCCCCCAACTCCTGGGATGCCGCCCTGAATCATTTCATCAAGAATGGACATGACCCCGTCGAACTGGCAGAAGCCGGGTTGGTCTCGGAAAAGGATAGCGGGGGTTTTTTTGACCGGTTTCGCAACCGCATCATGATCCCGATCCGGGATGAGCGCGGCCGCATGGCTGGCTTTGGTGCCCGCAGCCGGAGCCCGGAGGATATGCCAAAATTTCTCAACTCTCCGGATACAGCCTTGTTTTCCAAGAGTCACCTGCTCTATGGATTGGACCGGGCTCGCAAACCCATTCGCAGCGGGGACCAGGCGGTCATCGTGGAAGGTTATTTCGATGTCATCGGGGTGCACCAAGCTGGTTTTGAGAATGTGGTCTCCCCGATGGGGACCGCCCTGACCGAAGACCAGTTGCGCATGCTGAAGCGTTTTTCAAGGCGGATCGTCCTGGCATTGGACCCGGATGCCGCCGGACAACACGCTGTCCTGCGCGGGCTGGAGGCAGCCCGCCAATCGCTGGATCGCTCCGCGGAGCTCGCTTTTGACGCACGGGGTTTGTTACGGCACGAAGCCCGCCTGCAGGCAGATCTGCGCGTGGCTTCCATGCCGGATGGATTGGACCCGGATGAGGTGGTGCAGCGCGATCCTTTACACTGGACAAGCGCCATAGCAGCCGCCCAGCCGGTGGTGGTGCATGTCATGCAGACCCTGGCAGACGGGCGTGACCTGGAAGACGCCAAGGTTAAGACGGAAATAGCCGACCAGGTGCTGCCTCTGATCGAAGACCTCCCCAACCCGATCGAGCGGGATACCTACCGCCAGCGCCTGGCGCGCTTTCTGCGCTTGGATGAACGCTCCCTGGTGGAACGACGTCCGTCTGCAGGCAGAAAGCAGCGTCCAGCCCCCCGGCAGGAACCTTCCGGGGCCGTAGAAGGACAGGAAAATAAAAAACTTCCCTCATCCGCCATCCAATTGTTGGAGACACATTGTCTGAATGTGCTGCTGCGCCGACCAAACCTGCTTTATCGTATTGACCGCACCCTGCAGGAAGCCTCCCTGAGCCGCATGGGTTATGAAGATTTCGGGTATACTGACCACAAAGAGGTTTTCCGCCTGATCCGCCAATCCCTGGAACAGGATGACAACCAGCCGGATGAATACCTGCTGGATCATCTCCCGGATCCGTTGAACGGATTGGTGGAGGAGATGCTGGGCAAACCGCTGGAGTTGGATCCGGTCGAGGACCGGGTGCTGGAGGATCTGATGCGCACCATCCTCAAGATGCGAAGATTGGGAATCGATGAAAGCGTTGTTCAATTGCACAATTTTCAGAAGGATGCGCTGGAACAAGGTGACCATTTGAGTGAGGCAGCCTACAATGAGTTGGCGAATCAGTCTAGAAACTCTCGCAGGATGCTCGATCAAGCCAGCCGCAAGTTGACAGGACATCGATAAGGGTTTTCCATGCCTAAAAAAGTCAAATCCAAGCCCAAAGTAGAGCCTCATCCCAGGAAAGTTCGTCCTGCCAGGGAAAAAACCGTCACCGGTGATGAAGTCCCTGTCCAGGTGGATGCGGATGAATTTGATCTGGACCTGGATGAAGAGCTTGACCTGGATATAGAGCCGGACGAAGCCAATCCTGTCGAATTTGAAAATGACATTGACCTGGACCTCAATGGGAATGGTATCGTCAAAGCCATCATCAGCAAGAAACCATCCATGGCTTTGGAAATGTCCGATGACCCGGTGCGTCTTTACCTGCGTGAGATCGGACAGGTCAAGCTTTTGGATTCGGACAGCGAATTTCGTCTGGCAGGCATCGTTGAAGCCCGCCGGCTGATCAAAGCCATTGTGCGCCGGCGCCCGGGCAGGAACGCAGTTTCCGAGGAACATGCCATTTACCATGCTGCCCTTTCTGAATTACGGACAGCCTGGGAGCGGATGGAGGAAGATGCCCAACGCCTGGGATTACCGTTACCGGACCAGGCATTGGTCCTGACCGAGGCACAAATGCTGCACGGGGACTGGCAAAACCAGTCTCCCTCTTACCTGCGTTCCTACCTTAACCACGAGATGTGGGGGAAGGACCAGGTTTGGGCAAGCCTGGTAGCCAACATTTTTTACATATTCTTGGTGTTTTATATATTACCGGAAACTTACGCAAGTTGGCTGCTGGAATATATCCGTTCCAGGAACGCTCTCCCGATCCAGCGCACTTTATACCGCAATTTACCTGACCAGGCAGCCTTGCATGAAGAAATGGAAAGGATCCATTATCGAGCCAGCGAAGCCGGTCAGTCCATCATCCGTGCCAATTTGCGCCTGGTGGTGAGCGTTGCCAAGCGTTATATGGGACGCGGCATCACCTTTCTAGACCTGATCCAGGAAGGCAACCTCGGACTACTGCGGGCGGTCAATAAGTTCGACCCGCGGCGCGGCTTTAAATTCAGCACCTATGCCACCTGGTGGATCAGACAGTCGATCAATCGAGCCATCGCCGAACAAGCCCGCACCATCCGCATCCCCGTGCACCTGTTCGAATCGATCACGCGCATCCTGCGGGTTCAACGAGCCCTGGTTCAACAATTGGGTCGTGAACCCAGCACGGAGGAATTGGCGCTTGAGGTCGGTTTCCTTTCCCCGGCGGATGTCCAGGCTATCCTGCGCTCCCAGGCTGAGGAAAGCCCGCTCGATCCGCTCATCCAACGTCATTGGGCAGCAGCTACAACCAAAGTGGAACGGGTGCTGCGCTCCTCCGAGGAACCGGTCTCTCTGGAAGGTCCGGTCGGTGATGAAGACAGCAGCCAGTTGGGGGATTTCATCCAGGATGAAGACGCCCTGGAGCCCATGGATGCCGCCGCGCGCGAAATGCTGCGCGAGCAGGTGCAGTCTGCCCTGGCGGCGCTTTCCGAGCGCGAACGCCAGGTGCTTGAACTGCGCTTTGGGTTGATCGATGGCAAGGATCACACCCTGGAAGAGGTCAGCCGCTATTTTAATGTAACCCGTGAGCGCATCCGCCAGATCGAAGCCAAAGCTTTGCGCAAGCTTCGCCATCCCACCCGCAGCCGTCATTTACGGGATTACCTGGGGTAAAAAGATATCAGACTGGGATCTTAATGTATCGCTTCAAACTGAACTCCCGTTATTAATTAATTTGTTTAGGTCGGCATTAGTTTTAAATTATCCCCATTTGTAAAAAAATTGAATAATTAGGTCCGGGTTCTATTGGTGCCCAACCACAATAGCCTGCCTTGTGCAGGCACCCGGCAGGATGTATAATTTTTATATCAGTTCCACCAACCCAAGCGAGAATCCTATGGAAATACCACCCAACACCCCCCGCCACCCCAATCCGCCGCCCCTGATCAGCGTGTCTGGCACGCATCGTGAAATGGGTCGACAGATCGGCGAATCGACCATCAATCAGATCAATCACTCTCTCGAAGATGCACACATCCTCCTGGCGGCTGCCTATGAGCAATTGGAACTGACCTGGGAAGGCGCCCGCATCCAGGCCAGCAAGTACATGCCATTTGCGCAGGAGCGCTATCCTCAGTACGTGGAGGAATTGAAAGGCATCTCCGAAGGTGCCAACGTGGCATTCGAAGATCTGGCAGTCTTGAATGCCATGGAAGCCGTGACCACGGATGCTCTGCACCTGGATCGCTGCACCAGCATGGCGGTAAATGGCGACCGCACTGCGGATGGGCATGTCCTGGCAGCCCACAATGAAGATTGGGTGCCCGAAGATGAATCGGATGTCTATATCGTCCAAGCCGTTCCCGACAAGGAGCCTCCGTTCCTTGCCATGAACTACGGCGGGTTGCTGCCTAATATCGGCTTCAATGCTCATGGCATCCTGCAGATGTGTGATTCGGTTTATCCCTCCGATTCGCGCATCGGCGTACCGCGCCTTTTCGTTTCGCGTGCCGTCCTGGCGACAACCTCGCCCGGGGAAGCGATCAGCCACATGCTCAGTCCCAGGCGGGCGGCCGGATACAACCACCTGCTGGTGCACGAGAGTGGCGAGTTGTACAACGTGGAAGTTTCAGCCAAGCGCTTCGCCATCATATACGGAGAAGACGGTTATCTGACACATACCAACAATTACCTGGCAGAAGCCATGCGTGCCATTGAAGATGAACCCGAAGACCTGGTTAATTCGCGAGTCCGTTATTTCCGTGCCCTGGGACTGGTAAAACGCACTCCCCTGCATACCATCAAAACCCTGCAGTCAATTCAACGTGACCATGTCAACTATCCCGATTCAATCTGCAACCATTCCATTGAAGCCAAAACACCTCTGGACAACGAAAAAACCATCAATGCCATGGTCTTTGATCTGACCGCTCGCGAGATGCATGTCGCCTGGGGTAACCCTTGCGTAAATCCCTATCACACCTATCACTTGAACGCCTGACCTTGATAATGTGATCAAATAAAGAGACCACCTTTCTAATGAAGGTGGTCTCTTTGTCTTCTGTTCGGATGATTAATATCAGGTTCGGGTAACCGGAGAGCCGTTCTTGCTGTAGGATGAGCTCGCATTTGGGCGGGCAGCCACGCTCGCCGGGTGGTATGCGGTCTCAGGTCGTGGTGCCGGGTGTATGGGTATATTCTGTACCCGGGCGGGTTGTGGGCGTTGGATTGCCTGCATGACGGGCAGCGGATTGGGATTGTGCAGGGCGGATCTCAACATGGCAGGCTTGCCTTCACCCAGGCTGAACAAACGCTCCCCGGCCATGGAGAAGGTGCCAATGACCAGGACGCGGATTAGCAAGACCATCACAGCCACGAAGACAGGCACAACCTTATACAGGGTCTCCACACCCACGACACTGCTGCCCAGGGATGAATGGGTGTGTACTGCCAGTGTCACACCCCACCAGGTCAATATGGCGTTCATGGCTGCCGCCAGCAACCAGGCAGCGAACAGGTACCAGACTTCAGCGGGTTCATCACGTCCTTGTTCGGGTGTGAAAAGACGTGCGATCCCGGCAAAATCGATGCCGCAGAAGGCAATCGCCAGAATGGTTGCCCAGCGCAGTCCCATGAATTGCAGGTTTGCGCCCAGCAGATCGGTCAGGGCGAAATCGGTAGTGGAATAGTTGAAGATTTCAAAAGCCAGCAGGGCAGCCATCAGGATGAGGGCGAAGATGGCACCACGCCTTGCCGAAAATAGTTTGAAACCTGAAAATGAACGTGTCGGTGTTTGTGCATTCATTTTTACCTCCGGATAGATAGAAAAAGTGTATCTTTGTACTATTATAGAACATTAGTTCTATTTGTCAAGAGGCAATTGCCTGCGGAAATGCTCTGTTATAATCGGTAATCTGTAATTAATGCAATTAGTATGGGAATTCTGCATTATGACCCTGGAACGCGGCACACTGCTGCACAATAGATATCGGATCGTAGACATTCTTGGACAGGGCGGCATGGGGTTTGTCTATCGCGCTATAGATGAAAACCTGGGTGTGGAAGTAGCTGTCAAGGAAAACCTCTTTACCACCGATGATTATGCCCGCCAGTTCCACCTGGAAGCCGTCATCCTGGCGAATATGAGGCACCCCAACCTGACACGCGTCACCGATCATTTCGTAATTGAGAACCAGGGTCAATACCTGGTCATGGATTATATCGAAGGGGAAGACCTGCGCCAGCGCATGGAACGATTGATCACGATCACGGAAGAAGATGCCATCCTGATCGGGATCGCCATGTGTGATGCCCTTACTCATCTGCACAGTCGCAACCCACCCATCCTGCACAGGGATATTAAGCCCGGCAATGTCAAGATCACTTCTGACGGGCATATCTACCTGGTCGATTTTGGCCTGGCGAAGATCATGAAAGGAGCCGAGGATACCACCACCGGTGCCCGGGCCATGACACCGGGCTACTCGCCTCCCGAACAATATGGTACAGCCCGTACAGATGTCCGCACGGATATTTATTCGTTGGGTGCCACGCTCTATGCTGCCCTGACCGGGGTGATTCCGGAGGAAGGCCTGGCGCGGGTCATGGATAAGATCGAGTTAACCCCCTTGCGCAAGCGCAATCCGGCTATCTCCCGCCGCATGGCTGGAGTGATCGAAAAAGCCATGTCGATCCGGGTGGAAGACCGTTACCAGACCGCCGCTGAATTCAGGCATGCGCTGGTCAAAGCCAATCCCAGGACTCTGCCTTTGAATGGCGATATCCTGGTTGAACCTCCACCTGGTTTTGTAGACAGCGATGAGATCAAAGGGCATTCCGGCAGACCGGATAATTCCTCTAAGAAAATTGACCAACCGGTTGCACCACCGCCTGTTCCTCCGGTCCCCCAAAAAGGATTGGGTAAAGGCTTCTGGATATTTGTTTCCTATGTCCTCTTGCTGGTATTGGCAGTAGTGGTGGTGGTACCCTATTATTGGGCACCCATCTCTCGCATCCTGTCCGGGCTGGGTCTCTCCCCGACAGCAACAAGCCTGGCTACCAAGACAATTCCATTGGCAAGTTCCACCAGTTTATCGACTACATCCAGCATGAACAGCCGGACACCATCTCCCGGCGGGGTTGTTCCCATTTCACCGACAAGAACAGTCATGGCCAGTTTCACCCCGCCACCCAGCCAGACACCCAGCCTGACACCCACCCCGGAATTCACTCCGATTGGTGGTGGGGCAGGGCAGATCGCATTTGCATCCGACCGTTCAGGGATCCCGCAGATCTATTTATCCAGTGTCAATGAGGATAACCCGCAGCAGATCACAAACCTGAGCGAAGGTGCCTGCCAGCCAGATTGGTCACCGGATGGTCAACAATTGGTTTTTACCTCTCCCTGTTCCACCAATACGGATAGTTACCCCGGCTCGAGTTTGTATGTCATCAACGCGGATGCGAGTGATCTGACCAAACTGCCGACAGGGGAAGGCGGGGATTTCGATCCTGCCTGGTCCCAGGATGGAACCCGTATCGCTTTTACCTCCCTGCGGGATGGTTATGCCCAAATTTATGTGTTCAACCAGGATAGCAAAACAGTCGAACGACTGACCCATACGGACGCAACCAAACCTGCCCGGCAACCCGCCTGGAATCCGATGGCGTCAGAGATCGCCTATTCGCAAGGAAAATATGATGCCTGGGAGATCTGGGTCATGACCGATGTCGGGACAGGTGCAAAACGCCTGGTACTCAGCAGCCCGGATTACTGGGATATGCTGCCGGATTGGTCGCCGGATGGTACCACCGTCCTGTTCACTCAGTCCAAGAAATTATCCGCCTCAGGTTGGTTGATGTCGTTCCCGCGTGATGGCAGCACTACCTGGGCGGTACCCATTTCAAACGGTGAGTATGCCATGTCTGCAGATTATTCCACGGACGGTCTCTGGGTTGTCTTTGAGAATACGGAGGGAACGAACACAGATATCTACACGCTTAATTTGGCCAATGCATCACGCCAACGCATCACCAGCAACCCGGCTGTCGATTTCGATCCAGCCTGGCGCCCGTAGAATTTGTCAACCTCTAATAAAAAATTTTGTGGTTTATAACCTGCCAGGTTTTATGTTTTTGATAATAACAAACAGGTATTCCTCAGGGTGTCGGGGTCTCGGTGGGTGGGGGAGGAGAAGTCGGGCTCGGAGTTTGTGTGGGTGTGTTTGTAGCCGTTGCCGTCGGAGTTGGCGTCGGTGTTGCCGTGCTGGTTGAAGTGGGTGTGGAAGTGGGCGTGGGGGTTGGCAAGTTCAGGTGAAGACGCATCAATTTTTCTGCATAATGGCCATCCGTGCTGGTCAAGTAAAGGCGAACAGTGACCCATTCATCCTGGATATTGGCCATATCCCAGGTATAAACACTGGTGGCAGGGTTTGCCGGGGAATTTGTGGCTGGCACCAGGACCTTCCACATGGTTGGATTTTGACCCTTGCCGAACTCCAATCGATAGGATCCAAAATTGGCAGTTGCATTTGCCGTGATGAAGAGCTCCAACGGGCTGGTCAGGATGGTGGCATTATCCTGCGGGCTGACAAATGCCATTTGAGGATGAGGGTCATCCGCCCGGCAAGCCCGTTCGGGAGAGAAATAAACTTCATTTGGAAATCCGATCTCTTTTGCCCATTGCTGCCCATTTGCATTACCCAGGATCCAGTCCCTGGCCCATTTATCGGGGACATTCAAAGAAAGTCGCGCTGTCATCGAGTCCTTGCATTCATCCGAGACTCGCAGCCCGGTCCATGTGTCAATAGCAAGGTTCTGCCAGAGGTCCTGGTTGGCAGGCAAAGGAAGCTGGTCATAAGCAAATACTTCACTCCGCTGGTTTGGACAGTAGGAAGATGGTTCCGTTCCTGAAATGGTGCATATGACTTGATCCACGATCCCGCCTGGTCTGATAAATGGCGATGGATTGCCTCCGGTAAGCTGTTGGACTGCGATCTGCATAAATTGTGACCAGATCGGAGCAGCCCCAGTCAGACCGGTGGTGTTCTGCATGGGGGTGTAATCCGCATTACCCACCCAGACCCCCACGGCAACATCCGGCGTGTAACCCAGGGTCCAGTTATCACGAAAATCGTTGGTTGTACCGGTTTTGGCAGCCACGGGGAATGGAAGCGTCAATACCGAGTTTTGTCCAAACATAGGGGCACGCGCTTCATTATCGGAAAGGATCGAAGAAATCAAATACGCGTGTTCAGGGCGTATCACCTGGTCACCGGTGGGTGGCTGGTATTGGTAGATCGCATTCCCGTTATAATCGGTGATCTTAAGTATTGCTACAGGGGGAACCCGTCTGCCTCCATTTGCAATGACTGAAAACGCGCCGGTCATTTCAAGCAAACTGACCTCTCCACCACCCAGGGTCAGAGAAAGCCCATAATCATCACGGGTAAGTGATGTTAATCCCAGGCGTTTTGCCATCCCGATCATGCCTTCAGATGTGGGAGTATCCGGGTTATCATAAATACCAATGAACTGAAGTGTCTTGACCGCCGGGATATTAAATGAATTTGCCAGGGCGGTTCTTACGGTGACCGGACCGTGGAATCTGCCGTCGTAATTTACCGGCTTGTAAGGTTCACGCGGGTCATTGGGGTTTCCGGAGGGAGGGAATTCGGATGGCACATCCCAAATTAAAGTTGCCGGAGTCCAACCTTTTTCAAAGGCTGCTGCATAGGTGATGGGTTTAATGGAAGATCCAGGCTGGCGGGTCTGGCTGGTAGCCATGTTTACTTGTCCGGAAATGCTGGCATTATAATAATCCGCAGATCCGACCATGGCCAGGATCTCACCTGTGGATGGTCGGATGCTGACCAGGGCTCCATTGGTCGCATGCATATCGACCATGCTGGCAACCTGATTGCTGACCAACTGTTGGGCTTGATCCTGCAGGTTGGGATCGAGTGTTGTGGTGACCGTGAACCCCGAGCGATAGATCGTCTGGGGATCGAACTGCTTTTCCAGCTGGCTGCGTACATATTGCACCCAATGCGGGTAGCGCATATCTGCATGCGGAGGTTGGAATGGATATTGGTTGATCTGGGAAGATGCCAGAGCCGCTTCGGTCACCCCAACGCAGATCTTTTCGGGGCTGTTGCTGACATAGATGCAGTTCGTTTCCTGGCTGAGTTGAAACATCAGGATCAGGACCTGCTGTTGGCGATTTAATGTGGTATCCCGGTTGGAAAAAATATCATAGACCGAGGGTGCCTGTGGCAAACCTGCCAGGAAGGAGGATTCTGCCAGGTTCAGATCTGTTGCAGATTTGTTAAAATACGTCTCCGCCGCGGCTTCGATGCCATATGCCATGTTGGCATAATTGAATTCATTTAAATAAAGTTCAAGGATATCATCCTTGGAATATCGCCGCGTGATCTCGGCTGCCAGGATGGCTTCACGCATTTTACGGGCATAACTTTGTTGGTTGCGTTCCTCCGGACCAAGCAACAGGGCACGAGCCACCTGCTGGGTGATGGTGGAGGCACCTGAGACCGTCTCCCCGCTGGCTGCATTTTGCCAGAAGGCGCGGATGATCGCAAATAGATCAAATCCAGGATGTGAGTAAAAACCCTTATCTTCCGTGGCAATGGTGGCAGCCACCACGTAGGGGGAGATCTTGCTCAACGGGATATATGTGCGTCTGCCTGCGTTTGGATCCAGGATCTCATACAGCAAGTCGCCGTTGCGATCCAGGATGCGCGTCGTCTCGAACTGGGAGGCATGATTTCGCAGGTCGTCAATACTGGGAAGAGTGGCTGCCACCTTGTAGTACTCATAGATGGCAAGAGCAGACAGGATCAATCCGATGGCTACGACAATAAAGAGCGTAGCGATCAAGCCGCGCAGGAGACAACCTAATCTTCGATTTCGATTTTTCTTTGGCTTCGTGTTTTGTTTGCCCTCGGTAGCGGATGGGCGGGTGACGAGCGGTCGGGAAGAGGAGTCAAATGCTGCCGGAGTGACCCGGGTTGCATTCAGGTCGATCTCATCCACTCGTTGGGGAAGCGGAATATTATTTCTGTCCAGCACCGTTTGGGATTGCGGGCGCGGGGCTGTGATGGGCTTGTCTGTTTTTATGACCGGGGTTTGAGACAGGGTCTCTTCTTCAGATTTGACCAGGCGGATGAATCTTTCTTGCGGGTCTTCCGGCTCTTTTTTTTCCATGGATTCCTTGATCAATTTTTTTCAGAGCTCAGGAAGGTTTTGACATGATCAAAGCTGTCCAAATTCCCTTCATGACCACTTCATTGGCCTGGTTGTTCACCTGGATGTTAATGAAAACAGCGCCTCCACCCAGGCGGGGAAAAGCCTTGGTTTCTGTCACATCCATCTCAACATGAATGGTATCACCGATAAAAACCGGTTTAACGAATTTCCATTCGTTGATCTCCCGGAATGCCATGACAGTGCCCTCCATGATTCCGCTGCGGGTTGCCAGCCCGGAAGCGATGGATAGACACAGCAATCCATGTGCCACGCGTTGACCAAATGGTGAATTTCGGCTGTATTCTGCATCTGTGTGGATCAAATTATAGTCACCGGATAACCCGGCAAAAGCGACTATATCGCTTTCGGTGATCGTGCGACCCGGGGTGGTGACGTGCTGACCCGCTTGAAACTGTTCAAAGAACATACCGCGTTGGGCAGGAATTAGGGACATACAAGCTCCTTTGGCTGATTGCACTGTTGGCTGAATGAATTTTAGCATAAAACCTTTGACCAGCAGGTCATAAAACCGTACAATAAAGACATGCGAACCTGGTCTCTCAAGGCGGGTGACCCCCGCACGCTGGTGTTATCCTCTGATTTCCGCTTTTGTGACCCTGATCCATTAAACGATCATACCTGGGAAATGAAGACTGGCAAGGGGGATCCCGCTTCCCTGGAAGTACAAACCACCTATGGATTGCGGGCACGTGCCATGCGTATCTTCCCGGTTTTCAAGCTGGATGGCAAAAAAGTTACAAATCCGGAAAAATTTCATGCCCCTCCACGCTTGCAGCATTTTTACCCCAATTTCTTGCAATTTGATTTTTCGCCATTCCAGGGAGTGGAAGTCTCTGCTGAGTTTTGGCTGCCTGCCTCCCAGGCTCTGGCGTGCCGTATGACCTTCCACAATCAGACCACGCGCACACTGGATCTGCAGTACGAGGTGTGCGGAGTGCTGATCCCCATGGAAGGACAAAGTCTGGCACCTGCACGCTTGCAGTCGGTCCATATCCTGTCCGGGCGCACCTCCGGATTGGAGCCGGTCGTGTTCTTGACCGGTGGTCCGCTGGCTGGACCGGGTCCCCACTCATCCCTGCAGTTGAATATCAAACTGGCACCCCTGGCTTCCCGTAATTTCACCTGGGTCCAGGCAGCTCTAACGGATACTCAATCTTCATTCGACCTGGCTCGACGTACTGCTGCCCGACCCTGGGAGGCTGAAAAAGCCCGCATCCTCCTGACCAATGCAGCCCAAACTGTGGAGATCATGACCGGTGATCCGGATTGGGATGCTGCCCTGGCATTCACCCAGGTGACCGCCTTGCGGCTATTCTTTAATGGAGGCAATCACCTGCCTCACCCTTCTTTTGTACTGGCACGCCAGCCGGATCATGGTTATTCCGCACGCGGGGATGGGCTTGACCTTGCCTCTTTGTGGAGTGGGCAAACGGTTCATGATTCATTCTACCTGTCCAGTCTGCTTCCGGGAGCACCCGAATTGTCTGCCGGATTGGTACGCAATTTCCTTTCGACCCAGACTGAGACAGGATTTGTGGATTGCCAGCCCGGGTTGACCGGTCAACGCGGGCGCTGGATGGCGGCTCCACTCCTGGCAAGCCTTTCTCTAAAAATTTTCCAGCAAACACAGGATAAAGAATTCCTGCGGGAGGTTTTTCCCGGTCTGCTGGCGTTTATCAGATCCTGGTTCGATACGGGTCATGACCGGGATGGGGATGGATTTCCGGAATGGGAGCATCCCAATCAGACTGGCTTTGAGGATAATCCGTTCTTTAATTTATCGCACGACGGAGATCAGGGGGCGGACATCCGTTTTTTTGAGGATCCTGCTCTGGCAGCCTGCCTGAACCGGGAATGCACCAGCCTGATCACCCTGGCGGAATTGCTCGAGATCCCTGGTGAAGCGGATTTCCTGCGTGACCAGGCAAATTCATTGCATTCCATTATCTTGGAATGCTGGGACAGATCAACAAAGTTCTACCACCATCGCGATCGGGATACGCACTTAACCCTGAAGGCAAAACCCATCATGAACCATCCGGGTTCGGGAAAATACAATTTGAAAAAGGAATTTAAACAGCCGGTTCGTCTCAGGGTCCAGCTATCCGGCATCAGCCGGTCGACGCGCAGTGTCAGTGTTTGTTTAAAGGGCAGGTCATCCAGTGGAGATGTGCTTGAACGACTGGAACGCAAAGATTTTCGCTGGGAACAGGATATCGCTGCAGCCACCAGCCGGCGAGTCTATTCCTCCCTGGAAGAGATTGAAGTTTCTGGTTTATCCAATTCAGACAGGTTGGTGGTGCGCAGCATTGATTATCTGCAGGAAGACCAGACCGGTTTTCTCCCGTTATGGGCTGGCATTCCCGCTGAAAAAGAAGCCGAAGAACTGATCCAAAATAAGTTAATAAACCCGCTGGATTTCTGGCAACCGGCAGGTATTTCCAACCTCGGTTTAATGAATAAACACCCGTTGCCTTTGGAGAACCTGGAAGTGCAGTTACCCTGGAACCAGTTGATCGGGGAGGGGTTGCTTGCTTATGGCAAACGCGCTGAAACCTGCCTTTTGGTCAAGCGCCTGATGGAAACAGTTATCCGCAGCCTCAAGCAGCAGGGGGCCTTCTTTAATAGTTACAATGCCAAAGATGGGACTGGTCTGGAGGAACGCAACAGCCTGCGCGGGCTGGCACCCGTTGGATTGTTCCTGCAAACTCTGGGAGTGCAGATCATTTCATCACAAGCTGTTCGCCTGGAAGGGATCAACCCCTTCCCCTGGCCGGTGACCATTAAATATCGAGGCCTGGTCATCGTCCGCAATACCAGTGGTACCGATATCACCTTCCCGGATGGGCAAACAACACAGGTGACAGAAACAACCGCTTGCCTGGTTTCACGGTAATAGGGTTGGACCTCAGAAATAATTAGGAATTTCAAATAATGCAGATCATAGAGAATTTTCCAGGTATCCCATTTCTGATCTCATCGGTATTGATCCTTCTGATAATAGCTT
>Ga0315271_10001139_pt1 | contig 15851 bp, 10 predicted proteins | sample C3_top_MG_FD_204664 | JGI IMG/M metagenome (GOLD analysis project Ga0315271, IMG submission 204664) | Sediment microbial communities from Yellowstone Lake, YNP, Wyoming, USA - C3_top | ecosystem: Environmental > Aquatic > Freshwater > Lake > Sediment | place: USA: Wyoming | collected 2017-08-01 | reverse complement strand
GAACCCGCGATCACTGCCAACGACATGCGAACCCGGCTCTACCAGCTGGCCGATGATTCGATGATGGGTCGCGAAGCTGGCACCCTCGGCAACTTCAAGGGCACCGAATACATCGCCCGCGAGTTCAAGCGACTCGGCCTGCAGCCGGCTGGCGAGAATGGCACCTACTTCCAGGATCTCCCCTTCGGCCCGACCGGCTTCGACATCGCCCAGAGTCGATTGCTGGTAAGTGGCGCCGCGCTGACTCCCAGCACCGAGTGGATCCCTACCACGCCATCGGCCCTGAACGGACTCGCCGCGAAGTTCGCGGGTGAGAATATTCAGACTGTCTTCGGCGGTCGCTGGGGCGACACCGCGACCGTGCTCGATCCGGCGATGTTCCGTGGCAAGGTAGTGGTGTTCTCTCCCGCAATTGCCGCGGCACCTGTCGCAGGCGCGCGCGGCACTCCGGCGGTGCGTGACCTGCGCGCACAATCCGCGGGCGCTGCGGCGGTGCTGGTTGCCTCACTCGACGGCATGAACAAGACGCTGGTCAGCAACGCCTTCGTCGGTCGGATCGCGCTGAAGCCAGCCACGGCTCCAGGCTCCGCGGCAACGACCGCCGGCGCCACCGTCACCCTTGCTGCGGCCACGCGGATCTTCGGCAAATCACTCGACCAGTTGACCCTTGGTGCGGCGGGGCAGCCGGTGAGCGGTGCCTGGAGCTACGAGTGGCGGATGGCGAAGTATCCCGGTCGCAACGTCATCGCCGTGCTGCCGGGCACCGATCCGACGCTGCGCGGAACCTACGTCCTGATCGGCGCACACAACGACCACAACGGAATGAACGCCGCAGCGCCCGACCACGACTCGCTGCGCGCCTACAACCGGGTCATCCGTCCGCAGGGCGCCAACGACGCGGCGCGCACGCCGACCGCCGCGGAACAGCACCTGATCGATTCGATGATCGCGCGGGCGCGCAGCATCCGCCCGATTCGTCGTGACAGCGTCAACAATGGTGCCGACGACGACGGCTCCGGCACGGCAGTGCTGCTCGAAGTCGCCGAGCGCTTTGCGACGCAACCAGCGCCGCGCCGTACGATGCTCTTCATCTCGCACGTTGGCGAAGAGAAGGGACTCCTCGGTTCCTTCTGGTTCGTCGACCACCCCACCGTGCCGCTCGATTCGATCGTCGCCGCGCACAACATGGACATGCTCGGCAAAGGTCGCGTCACCGACGTCCGCTTCGGCGGCGCCAACTCGGTACAGATGCTCGGATCGCGTCGACTCTCGTCGCAATTCGGTGATCTGGTCGACTCGGTCAACGCCGTGCGCAGTGAGCCGATGGTGATCGATTACTCCTGGGATCGCACCAACGCACTCAACCGCTTCTGCCGCAGCGACCAGGTCGCCTACTTCGGCAAGAGCATTCCGGTGACGTACTTCTCGCTCGGCTATGCCGTCGACTATCACCAGCCGACCGACGAACCGCAGTACATCGACTACGACCACGGTGCCCGGCTCGGCCGCTTCGTCCACGACATCGCCGAGACGATCGCCAACCGGCCGACGCGACTCGCCGTTCTCCCACCCGATCAGCGCGACATGAGCGCGAAGTGCGGACGGTAGAAGCGAGGGGCGAGAAGGGAGGAGGGAGCAGCGAGAAGCGGTGCGAGGATCGGGGGGCCGTCAGAGGAGGCTCGGCGGGCGGAGCGAGGGAAGGGGGGTCGCCAGAGCAGGCTCGGTGGGCGGAGCCAAAGTGCAGGAGCGTTCCGAGCCGACGAGGGCGACCCCCCTTCCCTCGCCCTACCAGCTACGGCAAGCTGTCCTTCTGAATGACCACGCTATCGGGCACCCCCGCCGAATCCACCACTGGCAGCGGCGCCGGCAGCGAATCTGGAATCGGCGACGGGATATCCGCCGGAAGCTCCTGCTCCACCATCGGCACCTCGACCTGCTCGCCGCGGAGCCGCCGCAGGATCAGATTCTTGCGCCAATTCATCCGCCCAGGCCGGTAGTTCGGATTGCTACTCCTAGGAAATGGGAGCACCGCTGCGAGCGTCGCCGCCTGCTCTACGGTCATCGCCTTCGCCGAGCGGTTGAAGTAGAGCTGTGAAGCGGCTTCCACCCCCCACACCTCGTCTCCCAGTTCCACCGTGTTCAGGTACAGCTCCATGATCCGGTCCTTGGAGAGCCAGAACTCGAGCCGCCAGGCGGTGACCGCCTCCTTCACCTTCCGGAGCGGGTTCCGGGAGGGGGAAAGGTAGAGGTTCTTCGCCAGCTGCTGGGTGATGGTGCTGGCACCACGCACCCGATCGCGCCGGCCCCACGACCTGCGCAGAGCGGCGGCGAGGTCCTGGCGATCTCTCGCGTTCGCGAGGGCAAAGGAATCACGCTGGTAGCCCACCGCCTTCCGCATTTCCACGAAATCGAAGCCCCCGTGGTCGTAGAAGCGGTTGTCCTCGCCAATCATCACCGCGCGGGCCATGACCGGTACGATTTGCGCCAGCGGCACCGGGTCGTAGCGGCGCTTGAGTGCAGCCGCAGCGTCGGCGCTCCGGCGCATTGCCATGAAGGCCGTCTCGCGGGGGAAGTGAGCCGCGTACCACACTGGCGGCGGCCAGACGGCAAAGAGCCAGAGCACAAAGAGCCCCCCGGCCGCCACGGCGCCGAGGAGTACCTTTCGCGCCAGGGAGCGTGGTCTAGGGTCGGTTACCACGGGGCGAGGTCGCAAAACGCAGGGTGATGCGGCTGTAGCGCATCGTGGGCACCGTCACCTTGCTCGCCGGGATGGTGATGAACTGCGCCACCGAATCCCGCAGCGCCGCCCCGTCCACTCGACCGTCAATAGTGACGTAGTAGCTACCGCTGCGACTACCCTGTGCCGTCATCGTCATCTCGCGGCCGGTCTGCGACCCCCGACCCAGCTGCTCAAAATCTTCCCGGACTCTGACGGGATACACCTGGACGCCGTTGAGGTCGATCACGGCTCCTGCAGTCCAGCTCCTGATCCGCCTCTCGGTGGCCTGAAACACCTCGACTTGCACCGTGCCCGAGGTGGTGTCCTTCCAGCTCCGCCCGACCGGCACTCCGCTGAACGGGACCGGGGGGATCAGGCTTCGCACCGCCGCCGTGAGGTCGTCGCCGAGGGGTGTCGAGCGAGAGATCCGCAGCCCTTCGATGTTGCCTCCGCCCGAGACCTTCCCGGTCCATCGCGTCCCGATGGCGGAAGCGACCGCCTGGCTGGCCGCCGGCCGCATGACGAGCGAATCCAGCGTGACCGAGAAGGCGTTGTTGCTGCCGATCTCGACGGCGAAGCGCGCCAGTCGTTCGAGGCGTTGCGTCTGGCGAGTGCCGCCGGGTAGTGTCAGGACCAGCGAGTCGACGCGCTCCATCGTGACCACGGCGCGCCAGTCGTTGCGCAGCAGGACAACTGAGCGGCCTGGTGTGGGTGCGCTTTGAGGTGTTGGGGTTGGCGTGGGCGCCGGTGCCGAGCTGCATGCGACCACCCCGACAATCGGGATCAGGGTGGTCGCCATGCGCAGCCGTCGGAGAGACATGCGGTGAAGCTTACTACCGCGAGCGCGGGCGCGGTCTAGTGCAACTGCGTGATCGTCACCGTGCTGACGCCCTTCACTGGGATGACGTCCGACATCCCGGCCGGCACAACCGCGACGTCGACATCGCTCTTCAGGGTGGCACTCTTGACCGGCCCCTTCGCGGTGCTGGTCATCGTGCGCGTGCCCTTGTTGGTGCCCGTGATGGCGTTCTGTCCGCCATCGACACTCATCTTGCCGGTCGATGCACCCTCAAACATCATCGCGTCGCCATCCATCCCCTTCACGGTCCAGGTGACGATCGACGACGTGTTGTTGGTGCCGGCGTCAGAGGTGGTGCTGGTGCTCGAGGTGTCAGCGTAGCTGTCGCCGACCTTGAGCCCCGCCTTGGTCGGGCCCGGGAACATCATCTGGACCGCCTGCCCGAAGAGCACCATCGCCTGGTTCTCCGCGATCGATGGCTTCGGCGTGCCCTGCACCTTTCCACCCACCACATACACATGGTAGAAGGCACTCTTGGCGGCAGCGGCGAGCGACGCATCAAACTGCTGCGCCATCGTGCCGCTGGGGGTGACCGTCATCGAGTCGACGACAATGTGCGCCAACTGGCCGGCGCCGGAATCGCTCATCGTGACCGACACAAACACCACCGCCGCGACATCGCCGGTCATCTTCGCCTGGCCCATCGCGGAGAGGTCGACTTCCTGCGAGGTGGAGATTTCGATCTTGTAGCGCAGCGGCGCGACCGGCGCGGTGACAACGCCAAGCGATGTTGCGAGCGCCAAGAGACCTGCGAGCATGCATACCTCGATGAAGTAGTGGGGCCCGACCTCGCGGTGCCCCGGGTTGTTTCGCCGCGTCACCATCTGGTGACGCGGCACGGGTAAGACTGTAAGCCGAGTTCTGTTCAGTTCCGCTTGCACGGAACCGGATGATCATCTATCTGGGATGGTCGTCGCCGACCACCTCGAGCAGCCTACCCGCGGCTGATAACGGTGCGGGCCGCACCTCGCCGCCTATTTGGCCTTGCTCCGACCGGGGGTTACCGTGCCCCCTCGCTTACACGAGGGGCGGTGGGCTCTTACCCCACCGTTTCACCCTTACCTGTGCCCATTGCTTGCGCGCCGGGCCATCGGCGGTCTGCTCTCTGTTGCCCTGTCCGTCGCCTCGCGGCGCCCAGGCGTTACCTGGCGATCTGCCCTGTGGAGCTCGGACTTTCCTCGATCCGGGTCAAGCCCGAACCGCGATCATCGCATCCTACCCGTCCCGAAAGCTAGCGTGACGGCCCCATACGCGTCATCCGGTGCCCCAGTGTCAGTAACTCTGCCCCCGAGCCCCTTGAGGGCCGGTTGATCCCCCGTCGCGATCATGTCGTCATCTCCAGCCCAAGGAACGACGATGCCCGTGCCGCCCTCCAATCCTCCCACCGTTGCCGCGGTCCTCGACCCTGCGGAACGGTCCCGGGTCGACGCCGCCGGCAGCGGCTGCTTCTCCCTGTTGCACCGTGAGTCGGTCCGCGACGCAATTCGCGTGGTTCGCGAGCGGCCGGTGGACGCGATTCTCGTCTCGCTGCGTCGTTGCGCTGGCGAGGCGCCCGCCCTGCTAGAACAGTTCTCCCGCGCCTTCCCGTCGATACCCACCGTGGCCCTGGTGACGCAGCGGGAACCGGGGGACGCCGAAGCGCTGCTTCGACTTGGCGCCACCGGCGTCCGCCAGGTCATCGATGCCACCGACCCCAGCGGCTGGAGACGCTTGCGCGAGGTGCTGGGCGCACCACCGGCCGAGCGATCGCTCGCGGTGCTGGTCCCCGTGCTCGAGGCACTCGGCCCGCTACCGCCGGGATCGCGTCGCTTCTGGGAGGAGTTGGTGCGGAGCGCGCCGCAAACCACCACGGTGCGTCGTTTGGCGCGACGGCTGGCCATCACGCCGTCCACCTTTGTCTCGAGGTTTGTGCGTGCGGGGCTACCCTCGCCGAAAGACCACCTCGTCGCGGTGCGACTCTGCCACGCGGCCCGACTCTTCGACGAAGGCGATCTCACCGTCGCCGATGTCGCGTATCGACTCGACTACGCCTCACCCCAGTCCTTCGGCCGCCACCTCCGCGTCGTCCTCGGCATCACGCCGAGCGAATTCCGCTCGCGCTTCCCCTTCTGCGTCGTGCTCGATCGCTTTCTCGATCGGATGGTGCGACCGCACGTCGAAGTCTGGCGGACGTTCAAGCCGCTGGCGCCAGGGAAAGGATGAGCGAGGAGCGAGGGGCGAGACGCGCTAACTCCTCGCTCCTCGCATCTCGCTCCTCGAGGTCTTACGCCAATCCGAGCTCTCTCGCAGAGATCAATGCAATAACGGAGAGTCCTTCCGCCTCGATCTTCTGGCGTCCGCCGGCGTCACGATCGACGACCGCGAGCACGCCGAGCACGGTGGCTCCAGCAGCGCGCACCGCGGCGACGGCGGCGAGCGCCGAGCCCCCCGAGGTAATCACATCCTCGATTACCACCACCGCGTCACCGGCGGCGAAGTTGCCTTCGATCAGTCGACCGGTGCCGTGCAGCTTCGTCTCCTTGCGCACCGAGAAGGCGTCGATCGGCACCGCCTCGTTCGCGCTCGCCGCCGCGATGGCATAGCTGACCGGGTCGGCGCCCATGGTCAGGCCACCGACGCTGCGCGGCCGCCAGCCCGCCGCACGCATCGCGGCAAGCCCGAGCTGGCCAATCAGGATCTGACCATGCGCCGACATCGTGGTGAGTCGACAATCGATGTAATAGGAAGAGTGGGCGCCGGAGGCGAGGACGAAATCGCCGAAGCGCACCGACCGCTCGCGGAGCAGCGCGACGAGCGCCGCGTGATCGGCGCTCATCGACTCAGTCGCGGGAGAACAACGACCCGAAGAAACCCTTCTTCTCCGGTTCCACCGTCGCCGCATCACAGAAGGCGCCGGTGAAATCCCGGATCGTCTTCCAGCGCTTCGGCAGGTCGCGCGCCAGCCCCTTCATGACCACTTCCTCGAGCCGCGCAGAAAACTTGACGCCCTTCTCCGCCTGATTGAGCGGAATCGGATCTTGCGTCAGCAGTTGCTGAAAGAGCTCCCGCGGATTCTTCCCCGGGAACGGCGTGACCTCGGTCAACAACTGGTAGGCGATGACCGCGAGCGAGTAGATGTCGGCCTGTTCGCCCACCAACTCCCCCGAGAGCGCTTCGGGTGCGACATACTGCAGTGTGCCGACAAAGAAGCCGGCGCGCGTGAGCCGCTCCTCCTGCGGGAGTTCGGCGTCGCGTGCAATTCCGAAGTCGAGCAACCGCGCCGTCTGGGTGGCGGGGTCGTACATGATGTTCGCCGGCTTCAAGTCGCGGTGGATGATGCCGGCGCGATGTGCTTCGGTGAGGGCCGCCCCAAGTTGCTGCACGATGTTGGCAGCGACCGCGGTGGTCAGCTTTCCCGATCGCGCCATGAAGGTCTCGAGCGGCTCACCCGCAGCCCATTCGAGCGCCAGATATTGCACCCCCTCGGACTCACCGAAGTCGAAGGTGCGGACGACGTTTGGGTGGACCACCCTGGCGCCGAACTCGGCCTCGCGCAGGAAGCGCTTGACGGCGATCGGATCGGTGGCGAGCCGGGGGCGCAAGACCTTGAGCGCGACCCTGCCACGATCGGGATGTTCCGCGAGATAGACCTGGGCGGTACCACCTTCACCGACCTCTTTCTGGACGGTGTAGCCCGCGATAGTTCGACCAACGAGAGGATTTTGTGACATGGGATACCCCTAAGGTACCGGACGCCCTTCGTGGGCGGCAAGTGTAAGCGGACACAGCGCGGCCGTCTTATACTGGTATATGCGCCTGATATCCCTCTGCCGCCCACGCGCGGCCCGCGTCGTAGCCGTTCTTCTGCCCATACTGGCCGGTTGTACTTCCTGGCAACGGGTCGGCGACACGCCCACGGTTTCCCCCGAGCAGCAGCTCACCCAACTCTTCAATCCGGGGGCGCTCTACACCCGGCTCGGCCGATTCGTCTCCCCGACGCAGATCTTCTATGTCGGGACGGCGGCGTTCGTGCCGGGCCCTCACGATTCGACCCTGGCGCTGATCGGCCTCTCGCTCACGAACCGGGACCTCGCCTTCCAGCGGGAAGGCACCGGCTACACTGCCAAGTACCGGGTCGAATACCAGCTCGCACGCCCGGGGACCCCGACCATTGTGCTCTCGCGTGACGCCGCCGTTCGCGTGGCCACGTCCGAAGAAACCGCTCGCACCGACGAGAGTATCCTGCTGCAGCAGGAGGTCCTCGTCGCTCCCGGGGAGTACCAGCTGACTGTGCGCGTTCGTGACGCCGGCAACGCCCACGTCGGCGTTGCCACCAAGACCCTGGTCGCGCCGAGCTTCGCGCCGGGCTCCGTGACCGCGCCAATCCTGGCCTATGAAGTTCGAGGTCGTGGGGCTCGAAGTGATTCGCTCCCGATTATCCTCAATTCCCGCGGTACCATCGGGTACGGCGGCGATACCCTGCTGGTCTACCTCGAAGGCATCGGTTTCCGCACCCCGACCAGCGTGCCACTCGAAGTCCGCGACGAAGGGAATCGGGTCATCTACCGCACCGAGCTCCAGTTCACCGGGACCCGCGAGATCGAGAGCCAGGCCATCCATATCGCGCCGGACTCCGCTCCACTGGGTCAACTCGAGATCGTTGTGGGCAGTGGGGCCGCGGCACAGCGAAACTCGGCCGTGGTGTCGTTTTCCCAGAGCTGGGTGATCACCAACTTCGACGACCTCCTCTCGGTGCTCCGCTTTTTCGGCGAAGACGTCCGCGTTGCGAACATGCGCAAGGCCAAGGCCAGCGACCGCCCGACGCTCTGGCGCGAGTTCTACCACGCCACCGATCCCGACCCGACCACACCAGAGAACGAATTGCTGGACAGCTACTTCTCGCTGGTGTCGATCGCCAATCAACGCTTCGTGGGCGAAGGCCTGCCAGGGTGGCGTACCGACCGCGGCGAGGTGTTCATCGCCTTCGGCGAACCGGACCAAGTCGTCGACCAGACCCCGGTGCAACAGGGCCGCACCCTCCATTGGAGCTACACGCAACTTCGCCTCGAGCTCGACTTCGAGGACACCATCGGCTACGGGCGCTACCGCCTCACCACGGAATCACGATCCAACTTCGACCGGGTCCGGGTCCGACTCCAACGGCAACGGGTTCCGACCGGACCCTGAGCGGGTGGCCGGCGCGCGTTATTCTTGAGCCATGCCGAATCACGAGCCGCCGCAGCTCTTCCTGGTCGATGGATACGCCTTCATCTACCGGGCGTTCTTCGCACTGATCTCGCGTCCCCTCCGCACGGCACGCGGCGAGAACACCTCTGCCGCGTGGGGCGTGACGAACTTCCTGCTCCGCCTCCGCGAAAAATATCGACCCGATTACCTCGTCTGGATCAATGACGCCGGCGATTCGTTCCGCAGCAGCGTCTATCCTGAGTACAAATCCACTCGCGAAAAACTGGACGACGAACTGCAGGCCGATTTCGACACCGCCGTCGAGCGCGTGCGCGAACTGCTCACCGCCTTCCGGATTCCGCTGGTCGAAGTGGCGGGATACGAAGCCGACGATGTCATCGGCACGCTCGCGCTACGCGCTGCCGCGCATGGGATGACCGCGGTGGTGGTCTCGGGCGACAAGGATTTCTACCAACTGATCCGACCCGGAGTCGTCTTGCTCAACCCTGGCCGCGGCGGCCCGGCCGGCGTCGAGGAAAGCTGGGTGACGGAGGCCAATGCCTCCGAGCGGCTCGGCGTGCCGCCGCACCAGGTGACCGACTACCTGGCGTTGGTGGGCGACGCCTCCGACAACGTGCCCGGCGTAAAAGGCATTGGCGAGAAGGGCGCGGTGCAGTTGCTGGCAGAGTTCGGCAATCTCGAGGCGCTGCTGGAGCGTGCCAGCGAGGTGCCGGGCAAGCGCGCGCGTGAGGCGCTGCTCGTCTCGCATGACATCGCGACGCTCTCGAAGCAACTGGTCACCATCCAGACCGATGTCCCGATAGAACTCGACCTCGCCACCGTGGTGGCCCAACGGCCAGACAAGAGCGCCCTCGCCAAGGTGTTCAACGAACTCGAATTCACCTCGCTGATGGCGCGGGTGGAACGGCTAGACGGCACGCAGGCCAGCGCAGAAGTCGGCGCCAGCACCGCGAGCGTCGCGGCGATCGAGGCTCCTCCACGCCCCGATGTAACCATCGTCACCGACGCGAGCACGCTCCCCGCCCTCGCCGCCCGCCTGCGGCTTGCCCCTTTGCTGGCGTTTGATACCGAGACCTCCTCGCTCGAGCCGCACGACGCCGACCTGATCGGATTGTCGTTCGCCACATCGCCGACCGAGATCTGGTACCTGCCGTTCGGGCACCGGCAGCCGGCCAAGGATCTCTTCGGTGAGCACGACACCCAGGCCGAGTCGTCCAGCGCCAACTGGACCAACCTCCCCGGAATTACCACTCCGGCCTGCGCTGCGATCGCCGATGTGCTCCGTGACCCCGCCGTCCCGAAAGCCGGCCACAACATCAAGTACGACACCCAGGTGATGCGACACGCCGGTATCGAAGTGGCCGGCATCGCCTACGACTCGATGCTGGCGTCCTTCGTGCTCGATCCGTCGCGCCGCTCCCACGGCATCGACGCGCTTGCGCTCGAATTTCTCGGGCTCTCGATGACGCAGTACACCGACCTCACCGGCAAGGGGAAGGCGCAGATTCCCTTCGCCGAGGTTCCCATCGATCGGGCGGCGGCGTATTGCGGCGCCGACAGTGCCACGGTACTGGCACTGCACGCGCTCTTTGAGCCGGAACTTGAGCGCACATCGCTGCGGCCCCTGCTCCAGAACATCGAGATGCCGCTGGTGCCAGTGCTGGTCGACATGGAATGGGCGGGGATTGCCATCGACGGTCCGCGCTTCGTTGCGCTTGGCGCCGCACTCGGTCATGACCTGGAAGTGCTTGCGCTGGAGATTCAGCGCGCCGCCGGCAACAAGGCGATCAACATCAACTCGCCGCGCCAATTGGCGCAGGTCCTCTTCGAAGACCAGCAACTTCCCGTCCTCAAGAAGACCAAGACCGGGCCATCGACCGATGCCGAAGTCCTCGAGCAGCTCGCCGAGATGGGTCACGAGTTGCCGAAGCTCATCCTCGGCTTCCGCGAGCTGCAAAAGCTCAAGAACACCTATGTGGACGTCTTGCCGCTCAAGGTGAATCGCGAGACCGGCCGAATTCACACCTCATTCAATCAGGTGGGCGCCCAGACCGGACGACTCTCCTCCACCGACCCCAACCTGCAGAACATTCCGGTGCGCAGTCCGCGTGGCGAGGCCATTCGCAGGGGCTTCATTCCGGCGGCGGGTTGCCGCTTCGTGGTGGCCGACTACTCGCAGATCGAACTGCGCCTGATGGCGCACCTCTCCGGCGACCCGGCCTTCATCGAGGCCTTTCAGAGCGGTGCCGACATTCACCGGCAGACTGCAGCGATCATCTTCGGAACCCCCATCGACCAGGTGACCGGGGAGATGCGGAACCGGGCGAAGACGATCAACTTCGGCACCATCTACGGCCAGGGCGCGTTCGCGCTCTCGAAGCAGCTCGGCATTCCTCAGGACGAAGCGAAGCGGTTCATCGCTGAATACTTCACGCGATTCGCCGGCGTGCGCGCCTACCTCGACGCACAGGTCGAGCTGGCGCGCCGACAGGGATACGTCGAGACGCTCTTTGGCCGCCGCCGCTATATCCCCGAGATCAACGACCGCAACTTCAACGTCCGCGCCTTCGCCGAACGCACCGCCCAGAACACGCCGTTGCAGGGCTCTGCCGCCGACCTGATCAAGATGGCCATGGTGAAGATCCACCATGCCCTCCCCGCGAGCGGCCTCCGCGCACGGCTGCTACTTCAGGTCCACGACGAACTCGTCCTCGAGGCGCCAACCGAAGAGGCCGGGGCAACCGCGCAACTGGTGAAGGAGCATATGGAGGGCGCAGCCACGTTGCGGGTGCCGCTGCTGGTCACGGTGGGAATCGGCGAGAACTGGAAAGACGCGAAGTAAGGGCGCCGCGCGCTTCTCGCTCCTCGCTTTTCGAGTACGCGCTCTCTACTTCCGCGGAGCCCGGTAGCCCGGCCACCAGTTCCAGTCGCCGGCGATCTGCATCAACGATGGCACCAGCACCATCCGGATCACGGTGGCATCGAGCAACACGGCGACGGCGAGTCCGAAGCCCACGAACTGCATCATCAGGATCCGCGCGAAGGCGAAGGCGCCGAAGACGGCAATCATGATGATCGCCGCCGAAGTGATCACCGACGCGGTGGCGGAGAGCCCCTCTCGGGTTGCGAGGGTGTTATTCCCGGTGCGATCGAACGCCTCCTTGATGCGCGACAGCAGGAACACCTCGTAATCCATCGACAAGCCGAAGACCACGGCGAACACCACCACCGGCACCAGCACGTAGATCGCCGAGGTTGGGCCGTCGAGCCCGAAGATCTGCCCGCCAATCCCGTGCTGGAACACCAGCGTGATCAATCCGAAGGTTGCCGCCACCGAGAGTGAGTTCATCACCACGGCCTTGAGTGGCACCAGCACCGACTTGAAGACGAACGCCAGCATCAGCGCGGTGACACCGAGAATCAGCGCCACGATCAACGGGAAACGCGCCAGCAGGAGCGCCTGGAAATCGTAGGCACCGGCCACGTAGCCACCAACTCGGATGGTGGCGCCCTTCAACTGCTTGATACTGCCCGACCTCGCCATCGCGCGCACATCGTGCACGACATCCATCGCCGTCGTGAGCGATGTCGTGTCGGAGAGGATCACGTCGAGCAACGTGGTACGGCTATCGTGCGCCAGATAGGCATCGAGGAAATCGGGGTAGCGAGCGCGCACGGTGTCGGGTTCGCTATAGAGCAGCGAATACTCGAGGATGCTGGTGCCCCGCTTCAGGTCCACCAGTGACTTCACGTCGCGAATGCGTGGATCCGTCCGCAAGCTGTCGGAGAGCTTCCGCAGCGCGCGCAATCCGACAGCGCTCGTCGCCTCGGTGCCTTCGGGAAACTCGACCAGCAGGCGCACCGGCTGGACGTAGCCCGACATTCCCATCCGTTCGAGGGTCGCCACACCGGCCCCCGCTTCGGTCTCGACCGGCCACCAATTCCGGCTCGGCAGTCCCACGCGCAGGAAGAGCACCGGGAGCGTCAGCACGCCGATCACGGCGGTGCCGATCGCGAGCGCACGATACGGGTGACGCGAGAGCGAGCGCGCCCACTTTTCCCAGATACCCGGGCGATGATACCACGCGAGCCGTCTGGCCAGCCAGCGCGGCCGGTCGATCGATCGACCCAGGAGGGAGAGGATCGCCGGGAGCAGGGTGGTCGAGAGCAATACCGCGATCGCCACCACCACCAGCCCGGCGATGCCGACGCTCTTGGTTTCCGTGAGCGGGGTGAGCAGAAGTGCGGCGAACCCCACCACCACGGTGAGCCCCGACGTCATCACCGCATGCCCTGCGGTCGCGACCGTACGCACCGCGGCATCCTGCGGCCGCAGCCCGGCGTTGAGCTCCTCGCGGAAGCGGGTGACCACCAAGAGCGAATAGTCGATCCCGACTCCCAACCCGATCATCGAGATCATGTTCAGGACAAACACCGACATCGGCGTGAACTGGGCAATCACTCCAACAAGGGCAAGAGCAATTGTGATCGCCATCACTCCGACAATGATCGGCAGGAACGCCGCCACCAACGCACCGAACGCCAACACCAGAATCGCCAGCGTGATCGGAACCAACTTGCGTTCGTTGCGCCTGGCATCGTCGGCGCTGACGGTGCGGATGTCGATGTCGAGTGGAGCGCGGCCGGTGACCAGCACGCTGTACGCATCGCGATTGGGAACCCGGCTCAAGACGCCGGCAAACTTGGCCCGGAGCGGTTGGACTGCCGCAGAGACCGCCTCACCGCGGACGCCGAGGGAGACCAGAAAGAAAGTGGTGCGGCCGTCGCGGGCGACAAACGTCGACTCGTCTTGTGCCGTCCGGACCGATAACACTCCCCGGACACCGGGATCGCTTTTCGCCGCGGCGATCAGCGAATCGAGCAGTTCGCCCGGCAGACCTTCGGTCATCCGGGTAGGACCCTGAACCGTGACCGCGAAGAACTCCGAGACCGGCCGGGAGAAGCGCGTCGAAAGCAACGAATCAGCGGTCCGCGCTTCCGTCGTCTGGTTGGCACTCCCGCGCAATTCGAGGCGGCCGACCGTGTCGCCGGCCCAGAAGGCCGCAACAACTCCGATCGTCGCCCAGATGGCGAGAATCACCCATCGCCATCTGACGATGGCTCTTCCCAAGGATTCGAACACGGGACAATGGTAGGACCCCCCTCCCGCCGACGCTAGCGTTCCCTCGCCAACTGGCGCCCATTCGACCGATATTCCCTGATATGGCCAAGTACTATCTCGCCGGGATCCTCACCCTCCTCGCGCTCCTCATCGGGATCGACCTCTCGCAGCGCGAAGTGGCCGCCATGCCTCCCGGCGCAAGTACTCCCGCCGACTCGAATTCCGCGTCGACGTCGGGATCCATCGCGCCACACCGCCCACTCGGACTGCTCCCGGGAGTGCTGGCTGACGCCCCCGGCGCCCCGACCATCGACCTGATGGCGCGGCTCGCCATCCGGCGTCGGCTGGAACGTGAAGGGAATCGCGTCTACCTCGACTCCCTGCTGGCCGCGACCGACTCGGTACTCACTCGCTGGGAGGACCGCCCCGAGCACAGCTATTTCGTGCTGTTTGTTGCCGATACCGCGGTCGCAGGCTTCAGTGCCGGAGCGCTCGACGATGCGCGCGCCGGCATGAGGCTGTGGAGCGGAAACGCCGCCGGCCTGGTGCTGGTGGAGACTCAGGACACCGCCGCCGCGGACATCCGAGTGGTCTGGGTGCCGACCCTCGCCGACAGCACCCAGCTCGGTGTGTCACGGGTGCAGTGGAGTCAGGGCGGTGCCATCCAGAGCGCCGTCATCTCGCTCGCCATCGGGAGGAACCCGGAACCCGCGGTGCTGCCCTCTGCGCTACGTCGTCGTGTCGCGGCGCACGAGTTCGGTCATGCACTCGGTCTCCCCCACTCCGACACCGAAGACGATCTGATGTTCTCGACCTCACCGCAGGCTGCGCCATCCCGGCGTGACCAGGCATCCCTGCAACTGCTCTACTCCGTGCCGCCGGGCCCGCTCCGCGTCCAGTGAAGCACTGGCTGATACTGGCGCTGGCACTTCCCCCTCTGCTTGGGCCCGTCGCCCTCGCGGCACAGCACTCAGGGCGATTCGCCGCGATCGACGCCGCGATCACCACCGGCATTCGTCAGGGCACGTATCCCGGTGCCGTGGTTGTCATCGGGCGCGGCGACAGCGTGCTCTATACCAAAGGGTACGGTCACATCACCTGGAACACCGGGAGCCGCCGCCCCAGCCCTGCCACGACACTCTGGGACCTCGCCTCACTCAGCAAGGTGGTCGCGACCGCGAGCGCTGCGGCTGTGCTGGTGAGCGAAGGCCGTCTCGACCTCGATGCTCCGGTGCACCACTATCTCCCGGAATTCAGTGGCGGTGCCAAAGACAGTGTGACCGTCCGCATGCTGCTGAACCACACCAGTGGACTGCCGGCGTGGGCACCGTTGTGGCAGATGGCGACGACGAGCGCCGGCGCACGCGCGGCACTCTACTCCATCGCACTTGTTCAACCACCGGGCGAGCGCGCCGAGTACAGCGATCTCAACGCCCTGCTGATGGGCTTGGTGGTGTCGCAGGTGGCAGGGATGCCACTCGACGCGTTTGCACGCGATGCGGTGTTCGCCCCGCTGGGCATGGGGATGACAATGTTCCTCCCCGAGGCCGCAGACCGGACCCGCGCAATGCCGACTCGGCGCAGCGAAGGCACTGCGAAGATTGGAGTCGTCAATGACGAGAACGCCCGCGCTTTCGGCGGTGTGGCAGGCCACGCCGGAGTGTTCTCGACGGGAATGGATCTCGCGCGGTTCGCGCAGGGCTGGCTCACCGATGCCACACGCACGCATCTCGTCTGGCTCACCCCCGCCACACTGGAAGAGTTTCTCTCCCGCTCGCCGAATAGCGGCACACGTGCGTTGGGCTGGGATACGCCGCACGTGCCGGAAGACGGCGGTCCGTCGCTGTACGGCCGCTGCGCGACCTCAGGCACGGTGGGGCACACCGGCTGGACGGGAACGGCGTTGTGGATTGATCCGACGACGAAGCTCTTCGTGATCCTGCTCACCAATCGGAGCTATGCGC
>Ga0315271_10001138_pt1 | contig 15854 bp, 15 predicted proteins | sample C3_top_MG_FD_204664 | JGI IMG/M metagenome (GOLD analysis project Ga0315271, IMG submission 204664) | Sediment microbial communities from Yellowstone Lake, YNP, Wyoming, USA - C3_top | ecosystem: Environmental > Aquatic > Freshwater > Lake > Sediment | place: USA: Wyoming | collected 2017-08-01 | reverse complement strand
CACCGGGCGTGAGGAAAGTCCGAGCTCCGCAAGCGCAGGGTAGCGGGTAACGCCCGTCCGCCGTGAGGCGAGGACCAGTGCCACAGTGACGATGCCGGTCGATGGCGCAAGTCGTCGGGCGGAGTGAAACGCGGCAAACTCTACCCGGAGCAAGGCCAAATAGGAGGGCGCAACCCGGCCGTGGGCGACCGCGGACGGGGGAGAGGGGCGCTGCCCAGCCCTCGGGTCGGCCGCATGAGCCGTCGGGCGACCGACGGCCCCAGATGGATGGCCATCCCCGCGGTACCGCGAGGTCCGTGGGACAGAACTCGGCTTACAGACCGCCTCGCTGACGCTTCATCTGGTCCGGTTCCGTCGACCGCCGCAAGGACGGTGGTCAATCCTCGTCTGGGCGGAAGGTGTGTGGGGCGACGCACGAGTTGCAGACCGGCATCGCCGACTCCAGGTCGCCCAGCGGGATCGGCACCTTCCGATCGGGGAACAGGCACTCCACGTCGTACACGCGCTCACCGTCGACCTGGACATCGATGAGCCGCCGAAACGTGCAGCGCTTGATCCGGTGCGGCGCGAGGTGGTACACGTCCGCAGGCGGCGGGACGACGGGCAGCTGGAGGGCCATGCGGCGTTTCGAACCTCGTTCCGCGGGGACGACCGGACGATCCGACCGACTCTGGACTGGGAGGCTAGCACCGGCCGACTTCCCACGGCAAGGCGTGAAAGGTACTAGACTCCGCGCCGTTCGAGGCACGAGGGACACGGAGGACCGATGCCAGACGACCCGACAGGCCGCCCCAAACGGACCGCGCGACGACGCCGTTGGTCGGGATCGACCGTGTCACCGACCCCGGCGGAGACCCCGTCGACGGTCGATCAGGTGCCAACCGAGTCCGACGCCCCGATGCCAGACGTCGTCGGTCTTGCGACCGGTGTGGCGACCGGTGAGGCGACCCATGAGGCGCCGGCGGGAGAGGTCATCGCGGATGGTGAGTCCACGATCTGGCCACGGCTGGATGGACGATCGCCGAATGCGTGGGTTTGCCCATTCCTGCGCTCGGTCGATGATCGCGAACGGGTGGGACCGCCGATCGAGGCGCCGGGCGTCCCGAACCGATGCGCGGCGCTGGACGAAGCGGTCCCGCAGTCGCTTCGCCAGCAGGAGCTGGTCTGCCTGACCACTGCCCACGTGAACTGCCCCCGCTATCTTCGAGGGGCGGTGGTCACCCCGGACACGTCACCGCCTGGCGTCGGGGGCACCCCCACGATCACCCCGGCCATGTTCGGCGCGCTGGCGTTGCTCGCTGCAGCGTTCGCATTCTCGATCGTCTTCACCTTCGTGCGCGGTGGTCTGGACCTGGCCGCAGGAGGTGTCACCGAATCCGCGGCGCCATCATCGAGTGCGATCGCGGGCGTGCCGACGTCCGCGCGATCCGTTGCCCCGAGTCTGGACGTCTCCGCAGTGCCCACTGTCGCCCCGAGTCCTGTCGAGGTGCTCGCCGCGACGCCGGAGCCGAGCGCGATACCCGCAGCAACGCCCGCCCCGACGGCTATCCCGAGATCCTCGCGCTACGCGCTCTTGACCGCCTGCCCGGCCAAGCCGGATTGCTGGCTCTATCGGGTACGGCCCGGCAACAATCTGTACAGCATCGCCCACTACTTCGGCGTCCCGCTGGCCACGGTCCAGGCCCTGAACCCGTGGACGAAGACGTCCGTCCTCAAGGCGGGTCGCGACCTGATCCTGCCGCCGCCAACGCGCTAGCACGGCCGATGCCCGGCCCCGTGGAGGCGCCACCCCGCCCGCCACCGCAGGCGCCGCCACGACCGTAGACCTGACCATTTCCGGCAGTTCACCACCAGGCGGTCGTTGGTCAGGCCCACCCGGGGCGACTTCGGCAGCGTGAGCGTGATCGCGCGGGATCGACTCCTCAGACCTGTCAGATGAGCGCCTGACGATCCATCTGCCGGCGATCCGTTGACGAGTCACCGCCTGAAGTCGATCTGCCGGTTTCGGTCAGCCTGACCGACGTGACCTGGCCCGGCTTGCTCCGGCAAGCACGACCGCCTGAGGTTGCCCCGGCTCGCGGACGGGCACCTCGACGCCTCGTCCCCGTCGAGACCCCCGCCCCTCGCCGGTACGACCGTTCTTGGGCCTGGGGGCCACTTGTGCATTGACGTGGCGCATTCGCGCGCTAGAATGCAGCGAAGTGGCGCGAAGTGGTGAGAAGTGGGGAGTCTCACGCACGACCGGCACGACGGATCAGGGCCCGACACCACCAGGCCCGGGACGTTCACGTCATCAGACAGGGGAAGCCCGCAAGTGTTCACCGGCGAGTACCGGCACTCGGTGGACGGCAAGGGACGGTTGGCCGTCCCCGCCCGTTTCCGCACCCAACTGCAGTCGGGTGCGGTCGTCTCGCGCTGGCTGGACGCCTGCCTGGCGATCCACACCCAGGACGGCTGGGACCGCCTTTCGGACAAGGTCGCTGCACTGCCCATCACGGACCCGACCGCACGCCGGTTCCAGCGGTTCGTCTTCGCCGGCGCGGTGGAGGCGGATCTCGATGGCCAGGGCCGCGTCCTGCTGCCGACCTTCCTGCGCGACGCGATCGGCCTGACCAGCGAGGCCGTGATCGTCGGGTCGCGCGATCACGCGGAGATCTGGGCACCTGCCGACTGGGACGACTACAGCCGGGCCCTCGATGACCCGCAGGCGCTGGCCGATGCCTTCGAAGGGCTGGGCATCTAGCGCCGCCACTACATGCGCTTCCAGGATCTGCTCGGGATCCGATCGTTCGGGATGGAGGAGAGATGAAGGCAGAGCACCTGCCGGTGCTGGTGGAGGAGGTCATGTTGATGCTCGCGCCTGCCCCGGGGAGCCTTCAGATCGATGCCACCCTGGGCGGCGGTGGGCACACCGAGCGGATCCTGGAAGCGAACCACCCTGATGGCCGCCTCCTTGGCCTCGATGCTGATGGGACGGCCATCGCCAGAGTCCAGGAGCGGCTGGGGCCCAGGTTCGGCGATCGTCTCGTGCTCCGCCAGGCCAACTTCCGTGAGCTCGCGACCGTCGCAGCGGACGCCGGGTTCGCGCTTGCGGACGGCTGTCTGTTCGACCTCGGACTGTCCAGCTTCCAGCTGGCCGACACGGATCGGGGCTTTGGGTTTCGGGCCGGTGGCCCGCTGGACATGCGCTTCGATCCGGCTCGCGGCGTGCCGGCCTCCGAACTCCTCGCGACGCTCGACGCGGACGACCTGACCGCGCTCTTCCGGCGCTACGGCGAGGAACCGAAGGCGTCGCGCATCGCCCGCGCGATCGTGGATGCACGTCGAACGGCGCCGGTCGCGACGGCCGAGGAACTGGCGGTGCTCGTCGAGCGCGTCGTGCCGCCCAACCCGCGGGCGCCGCGCCGAACTCACCCGGCCACCCGGATCTTCCAGGCGCTGCGGATCGCCGTCAACGAGGAGCTGGAAGCCCTGGAGGCGGGTCTCGCGGCTGCCCTTGACCTGCTCCGACCCGGCGGCCGGCTGGTGGTCCTGAGCTACCACTCGCTCGAGGACCGGATCGTGAAGCGCCTCTTCCAGGCCGAGCGGCGTGGCTGCGTCTGCCCACCGGAGGTGCCGATCTGCGTATGCGGTCGCAGCCCTCGACTTCGACTCGTGACTCGTCCGTCGCTGACCCCATCGGCGGCCGAGATCGCCGCCAACCCAAGGGCGCGCAGTGCCCGCCTGCGAGCGGTCGAACGTATCGCCGCCTGACAACGCCCGGAACGAGAGGAGGAGCCCCGATGAGCAAGCACCACCAGTCGAGTCGCCGCAAGACGTACGGCCGCCGTCAGCACGAGGTTCGCGAGCGGTCCGACCGGCAGCAGCCGCAGGAGGGCTTCGACCTTGAGTTGAACGTCTGGGGTCCCTCCGTGCTGGCCGACCCACTCGCCTTCCTGGACCCACGTGGCGGGCGTCTCCGCTTCTCGACGGGCGACTGAGGATGGCCGTCTTCGAGGGCGCACGACTACGCACGATCGCCCTTCCCGGGCGACCGCGTATCGTCGAGGGTCCCGCGCTCGGTCGCCGGCGCACCCGGGCCGCCGTCCGGGCGGGTCGGCGGACCAACCGCCTTGGGTTCGTGCTGACCGGCATCGTGGTCGTCTTCCTGCTCGCATTCTTCTGGCTGGCCCAGGACGTTCGCGTCTCGGCGACCGGCTACGACATTGGGCGACTGGAGGTCGCGCGCCAACGGATGGATGCGCGTGTCCAGGACCTTGGCTCGGACCTCAACCGGCTCGGCCGCGAGCCGGCCATCCGCAAGCAGGCTCTCGACAACGGCCTGGGCCAACTGGGCGAACCCATCGTCCTCCCGGCTCGCTGATCGTCCGACATGCTTGGTCGCACGGATTCACGCAGACGTCTGATCGCGGTGCTCCTGGTCTTCGTGGTCTGTGCGTTGGCGCTCGGCGTTCGGCTGGCCTCCTGGCAGGTGGGGGAGCGCGAAAAGCTGATCGCCGCCGCCGCCACCCAGACCACCTTGCGGGTCGAGGAACCTACCAAGCGGGGCGAGATCTATGACCGGACCGGAACCGTCGTCCTGGCCACGTCGGTCGCTCGTGACCGCCTGGTTGGCGCCCCGAAACAGCTGACCAGGTCGGAGCGCCAGCAGACGGCCGATGCGCTGATCCGGATCCTGGCGCTCGACGAACCCCAGGCGACGGAGCTGCGGGACAGGATGGACCTCGGCAAGTCGTACGTGATCCTTGCCCGGGGTATCGAGTCATCCATGGCGGACCGCATCCGGACTGCCAGCCGGGATGGCGTCATCCGCGGGATCACCCTGGAGTCCGAGCCGCTGCGCGTCTATCCGCAGATCGGCGGGGGGCCGGACTCCTCGCTCGCCGCCCATCTGCTGGGATTCGTCAATCGCGAAGGCACCGGCCAGTATGGCGTCGAGCAAGGGTACCAGGAGATCCTCGCCGGATCGCCGCGTGTGACCGTCTCCGATCGTGATTCGAGCGGCCGGGCCGTGCCCGGGACGGCCGTGGTGCAGTGGGCCGGCGCGGCCGGCGAGGACCTGAGCCTGACCATCGATGCCGGCCTGCAGCTGTCGGTCGAGCAGGCCCTGCTCCATGCCTGGATCGCCGACAAGGCCAAGAGGGTGTCTGCGGTCGTGATGGATCCTTTCAGCGGCGAGATCTACGCCGAGGCGACCTACCCGTCGTACGACGGGAACGACTACGCTGCCATCGCGGCCAAGGACCCGAACCGTTTCATGGATCCGGTCGTGTCGAGCGTCTACGAACCGGGGTCCGTGTTCAAGATGATGACCGCCAGCGCCGCGCTGGAGGCGAAGACGGTCAAGCTGAAGACGAAGATCAATGACGTCGGCACGTTGCGCCTCGATGGCGGTCGCACCAAGGTGGACGACGCGGACCGCAGGGCGAAAGGCTGGATGACGTTCGAGGACGGGATCGCCCGGTCGCGCAACGTCGTGGCCGCCAAGGTCGCGCTCGGACTCGGCGCCACGACACGGGAGTCGTCGGCGATCCTTCACGACACTTGGCAGAAGCTGGGATTCGGGCAGCCCACCGGCATCGACGTCGCCGGTGAGGTCGGTGGCCTGGTCAACGACCCGGCGATCCGGCCCTGGCGGGAGATCGACCTGGCCAACGCCTCGTTCGGTCAGGGCGTCGCCGTCACGCCCATCCAGCTCGCCACGTCCTTCGCGGCGCTCATGAATGGTGGGACGCTGGTCAGACCCCACGTGGTCAAGGCGATCGGCGCCCACGAGATCGTGACCGCTCCCGGCCCGCAAGTCATCGGCGCCACGATCTCGAAGCAACTCGTCGGCGTGATGGCGCACGTCATCGCCTCCGTCCCGTTCTATCACGATCGGACGATCGTGCCCGGCTACCAGGTGGGCGGCAAGACCGGGACCGCCCAGATCTGGGACGCCAAGAAGGGCCGCTGGAAGGTGAACCTGTTCAACTACTCGTTCGTCGGGTTCATCGCCCGCCAGAAGGATCGCCCGGACCTCGTCGTGGCGATCCGCATCGAAGAGGGCACGCCGACGGTCGCCAGGGTCGGTCAGCTCGAGATGCCCGTGATGTCGTTCGAGCTGTTCCGGATGATCGCCACGGACGCCATCAAGACCCCCGACCTGCTGCGCGATCGGCCGATCGTCGAACTCAACCCGGACCGGTGAGCGTGCCGTATGCGAGACTGGGCGCCGTGACCGACGCCGACCCGTCGCTCCAGCCGCCGTACGTCGATGCAGCGCCCGCCCTGACGGCGGACGACCTGGTCAGCCTCACCGGCGGCCGGACGCTCGTCCGGTCCGACCGGCGCATCCGCCGGGCCGCCGTGGACTCCCGACTGGTCGTGCCCGGTGGACTGTTCGTCGCCCTGCCTGGGGAGCGGACGGACGGGCACGTCCACATCCGCGACGCGATCGGGCATGGCGCCTCGGCCATCCTCGTCACGCGACCGGTCCCGGACCCGGATCCAGCTGCAGACGTCACGATCGTCCGGGTCGCGGACGGCCTGGCGGCCCTGGCGGCGATCGCAGCGGGCTGGCGCAGGCGGTTCCGTCCACTCGTCGTCGGCGTGACGGGAAGCATCGCCAAGACGTCCACCAAGGAAGCCGTGGCGGCCGTCCTCGCTCGACGATTCACGACTCTCCGGTCCGAAGGGAACCGAAACAACGAAGTAGGCCTGCCTTTGACCATCCTGGACCTTGGGCCGGAGCACGAGGCCGCTGTGCTGGAGATGGGCATGTATGTCGGCGGCGAGATCGCAGACCTCGCCCGCGTCGCGCTGCCGTCCATCGGCGTGGTGACCGCCGTCCAGGCCGTCCATCTGTCGCGGATCGGATCGCTCGAGGCCATCGAGCGTGCGAAGGGCGAGCTCCTGGAGGCGCTGCCTGCGGGCGGCACGGCCGTCCTCAACGCAGATGACCCCATCGTCCGCGAGATGGGCGATCGGACGGCAGCTCGCGTCCTGACGTATGGGTTCGCCGACGACGCCGATGTGGGCGCCGAGGCCGTCACCTCCGGCGGCCTTGACGGGATGACCTTCACCCTGAGGCTGCCGGGCGGCCGGCATCCTGCGCAGATCCCGGCCCTCGGTGGACTATCTGTCCACAATGGCCTGGCAGCCGCTGCCGCCGGGCTGGCCGCCGGCCTGACGAGTGACGAGATCCTGGCTGGTCTCCGGTCTGGCTGGTCCGCGCCGCATCGGATCCAGTCGGTCCGCGCCGGCGGCGTGGTCATGATCGACGACACCTACAACGCGTCACCCGGGTCCATGGTGGCTGCGCTGGACCTGCTGGCCGGCCTGCCGGGACGACGGATCGCGGTGCTTGGTGAGATGCTGGAGCTGGGCGAACGACACGACGACGGTCACCGGGTCGTCGGAGAGGCGGCAGGCGGGATCGTGGATCGGCTGATCGTCGTCGGTGACGGTGCGACGGGCATCGCCGACGGCGCGCAGTCCGGTGGTCTGGACCCCTCGCACATCTCAGTCGTGCGGGACCTCGAGGCCGCCCTGGATCACCTTCGACCCCGCCTGCGCGACGGAGACGTGGTCCTGTTCAAGGCGTCGCGCGGGATCGGCCTGGAGGGCCTTGTGGAGTCACTGCGGGTCGAGCTTGGACCGGCGACATGACGGTCGAACTGATCCAAGGCCTGCTCCTGGCGTTCGCCATCGTGGTCATCCTGATGAACCCGTATATCCGCCTCCTGAGTGTCCTCGGGATGCGCAAGCAGATCCGGGTCGAGGGACCGCAGAGCCACTATGTCAAGGAGGGGACCCCGACGATGGGCGGTCTCCTGATCGTGCTCGTCGTGCTGGGCATCTACCTGTTCCTGAAGAAGCCGGATGCCTCGACCTTCGCCCCACTGGTGACGCTTGCCTGCGTCGGTGCGCTGGGGGCCTTCGACGACTACCTGAACGCCAAGACAGGCGAAGGCATCCGTGCCCGCCAGAAGCTCATCTGGTTGACCGTGGTGGCGATCGTGGCCGCCTACCAGATCCAGTCGACGTACGCCATCACGGCCATCGCCGTGCCGTTCGTGGGCAAAGTCGCCATCGACCCGATGGTCTACGTCTTTTTCGCCGCGTTCGCGATCATCGCGGCGGCCAACGGCGCGAACATCACGGACGGCCTGGACGGCTTGTCCGGCGGGACCCTCGCGTTTGCGTTCGTGGCATTCATGTTCATCGCCCTGCTCAATGCCCCGCTGGCCCAGCCCAACCTGGCTCTGCTGTGTGCCTTGATCATCGGGGCGTTGCTCGGGTTCCTTTGGTTCAACGTTCACCCGGCCCAGATCTTCATCGGTGATTCCGGCGCACTCGCGCTGGGCGCCACGCTTGCCGTGACGGCCCTGATCACCGGCCAGATCCTGGTCCTGCCGCTGATCGGGATCATCTTCGTCGTCGAGACGTTGTCGGTCATCTTCCAGGTGGCCTACTTCAAGATAAGTGGCGGCAAACGCCTGTTCCGGATGAGCCCCATCCACCACCACTTCGAACTGGTCGGCTGGGATGAGGAGAAGATCACCATTCGCTTCTGGATCATCGGGATCCTGGCAGCCCTGCTAGGAGTGACGCTCTTCCTGGCGTCCTTGGATCGGCTGCGGTGACGACCTTGACACCCGGCGCGACGATCGAACCAGACGCCCTGACGATGGATGCCGTCCGCTCGGGTGCCCTGCGCGAGCGCCCGGTGACGGTCCTTGGGCTCGCCCGGAGCGGGGTCGCCCTGGCACGGTTCCTGGCCGATGCCGGAGCGCGCGTGACCATCTACGACGGTCGATCGGCGGCGGAGCTGGGTGAGGCGATCGGTCGCCTCGAAGGGCGGCCGATCAAGCTCGTCCTGGGCCCGGACGCCGATCCGGCCAGCGCATGGGCCGGCGCGACCCTGGTCACGACCTCACCGTCCATCAACCCCGACTACCCGACCACCGAACCGCGCCTCCGGGCGGCCCTGCAGGCGCTCATAGCGGCCCGGGCGGCGGGCGACCCGGCTGCCCCCGCCCTCGTGTCGGAGCCGGACCTGTTCCTGCGGCTGTGCGTGGCGCCCACGGTGGGCCTGACCGGCACGAAGGGCAAGACCACGACCGCGGCCCTGACGGCGGCCCTGCTGGCCGCGGACCCGTCCCATCCGGCGGTCCTGGGCGGGAACATCGGCATCCCGATCGTGGAATGTCTGTCCGAGTTGACCCCGCGCCATCGCGTGGTCTACGAGCTGTCCGAGTTGCAGCTGCCTACCCTGTCCCGCGGCACGACGGTCGCGGTCTACACCAACGTCACATCCGACCACCTGGACCGGCATGGCTCCATCGAGGCGTACCGACGGGCCAAGCGCCGCCTGGCCGAACTCGTGGACCCGGATGGCGCCCTCGTCCTGAATGCCGAGGACCCGGTCGTCACGGCGTATGCCGGCCTGGGCGAGGTCACGCCCGTCATGTACCGACGAGAGCGGCCGATGCTGGGCGGCCTCGGGGTGGTCGATGGCTGGATCGTGGCGGCCGGCGTCCCGCGTCTTCCCCTGGCCGGCGGCGGGCCGGCCGCGACCGGTCCCGGTGGCCGCATCATGCCGGTCGGCGAGCTGGCCATCCCGGGCGCCCACAACGTCTCGAACGCGCTGGCCGCAGTGGCGGTCGCACTACTGTTCGGCGTGGCCCCGGACGCTATCCGTGAAGCGGCGGCGTCGTTCACGGGCGTCGAGCACCGGCTCGAGTCGGTGGGGCTGGTCGATGGCGTCCGATTCGTGAACGACTCGCAGGGCACCCAGCCGGATGCGGTCATCGCGGCGCTTCGCGCGTTCGACCGACCGATCGTCCTCATCGCGGGCGGCCGCGACAAGGGCGTGGACCTGTCCGATCTGGCCAGGGTGGTCGCCGAGCGGGCGGCCGCGGCCGTGGTCATCGGTGAAAGTGGGCCCAGGCTTGAAGCGCTCTTCCGGGATGCGGGCCTGGCGCACACCGAGCGAGCGGAGACGCTCGAGGCCGCGGTCGAGCGGGCAGCCATCCTGGCCCGCAAGGCCCTGGCGTCGGCCGGACCCGTGGCGGGCCCTGCGACGGTCCTGCTGAGCCCGGCGGCCGCCAGTTTCGACATGTTCGTTGACTACGCGGCCCGGGGTCGTGCATTCAAGTCGGCCGTCGCGGCCCTGGCCTCCGCGGCGTTGGCCTCAGCGGCAGCGGCCCCCGGATCGAAGGGGAGGGAACGATGAACCTGTCACCGCCGATCCCCAGGATCGGTCGCCCCGGCGGAGGCCTGGAACAGCCGACGACGCGACCGGTGGGACCAGCCAATCGGACACCCGTTCGAAGTCGAAGTGGTGCGGTCCGGCGGGAGCGGCATGAGGCCGACTACGTGATCCTCGTCGTGGTCGTCGCGTTGTCCGCGATCGGCATCCTGATGGTCTACTCGTCGTCGGCCCTCAAGGGCTACCTGTCGGCCGACAGCAACACGTTCGCCACGGTCGGTCCGCAGATCCAGTGGGCCGTCCTGGGGATCGTCGCGATGTTGGTCATGATGCGCGTGGACTACCGGTACCTGCGCCTCGCATCCGTGCCCATGTATGTCGTGGCGCTCGTCACATTGGCGCTCTTGTTCGTACCGAACATGAGCATCGTGGTCGGCGGTTCGGCGCGCTGGCTCAAGCTGGGACCGCTGCCGGCCGTCCATCCGGCCGAGTTCGCCAAGCTGGCCCTGATCGTGTACCTGGCCCACTGGTTCGCGAAGCGGGGCACGCGGGTGGGCGGCTTCTGGTCCGGCACCTTGCCGTTCCTGGTCGTCGTCGCCCCGATCATCATGCTGGTCTTCGTGGAGCCGGACCTTGGCACGACAGGCGTCATCACCCTGACCGCGTTCACGATCTGGTTCATCGCCGGCGCGAACCTGGCCCACCTCGCGGTCCTGGGCGCGACCGGCGTGGTCGGCCTGGCGGTCTTCATGCAGGGCTACCAGATGGACCGCGTGCGGATCTGGCTGAACCCGTGGTCGGACCCGCTGGGCAAAGGGTTCCACACCGTCCAGGGCCTGATGGCACTGGGAGTCGGTGGGCTGTTCGGGACCGGCCTGGGCGAGAGCCGGGTCTTCGTGCCCAACGCCTTCAACGACTTCATCTTTGCCGAGATCGGCCAGGAGTTCGGGTTCCTGGGTGCGGCCCTGGTGATCGGCCTGTTCGTCGTTCTGGCCTACTCTGGGATCCGGATCGCCCTGTCCGCGCCGGACACGTTCGGAGCGTTGCTGGCGGCGGGGATCACCGCCTGGCTGTGTATCCAGGCGCTCATCAACATCGGCGTCGTCGTGACGCTCCTCCCGATCACCGGCATCACCTTGCCGTTCATCAGCGCCGGCGGCTCATCGCTCATCATCAGCTTCGCGGCGGTCGGGATCCTGCTCTCGATCTCACGCGAGACCGTCTTGAAGGGGACATGGAATACCGATGCGGATCCTGATCGCGGGCGGCGGGACGGGCGGACACATCTACCCGGCTCTCGCCGTGGCAAGGTCGCTTCGCGCCCGTCCGGACGCGCCTGAGCTGGCCTGGCTCGGCGGACACCGCGGCCTGGAGGCCGGCCTCGTGCCGCCCACCGGGATCCCGCTGCGGCGACTGGCGCTACGATCGCTCCGAACGACGGAGGCAGATATGCACGCCCTGACAGACCCATTGCGACTGGGCGTATCCGTCCCACAGGCGGCCGCGATCCTGGCGGGCTACCGGCCCGCGGCCGTCTTCACGACCGGCGGCTACGTGGCGGTCCCGGTGCTGCTGGCGGCGGCTCCGATGCGCATCCCCGTCATCCTCTGGGACGGCAACGTCATCCCGGGCCGCGCGGTGCGGGCGACGGCTCGCCTGGCGACGGCCCTGGCGGTCTCCTTCGAAGCGACGTGTGCCGCGCTGGCCGCCGCCGCGCCCGGCCGGCCGTGCTACCTGACCGGCACGCCGATCCGCGATACCCGCGAGGTTGACCGTGAGGCGGCCCGTCACCGCCTGGACATCCCGGCCACGGAGCGGGTGCTGCTCGTGTTCGGAGGCTCCCAGGCCGTCCGACGGTTCAACACGGCCGTGTCCGAGGCCCTGCCCCGCCTGGTCGAACGGGTGACCGTGCTGCACGTGGCGGGCGAGGATGGCTACGCCGCGGCCCTCGCCGAGCGTGAAGCCCTGCCGGAGGTCGTGCGTGCCCGGTATCGCCCGTACCCGTTCCTGCGCGACGAGATGCTCTTCGCCCTGGCCGCCGCGGACCTGGTCGTGGGGCGAGCCGGGTCGTCCACGCTGGCCGAGGTGACCGCCCTTGGCCTGCCGATGATCGTGGTCCCGTACCCGCATGCCGGTGGACATCAGCGTGCGAACGCCCGGATCCTCGCCGACGCCGGCGCGGCGCGACTGGTGGAGGATGCCGACTTCGATGCCGCCGCACTGCTCGAGGCGTCGGCGATCCTGAACGACCCGGCGCGTCACGTCGTGATGTCGGCCGCGGCCCGCTCGCTCGGGCGCCCCGGTGCCGCGGAGGCCGTCACAGATCTGGTCCTGGCCGCTGCCCGCCGCGAGCACCTGCCCGACCCGGCCGCGATCGAGCGTCGTTCCAGCGGGCGGGCGGCATGACCGCGCCGTTCGATGCGATCGCCGTGGGGACGGAGATCCAGCGCCGCATCGGCGTCAAGACGTCCCGTGACGAACCGCTCGCCCGGTTCACGACGATGCGCGTCGGGGGCTCGGCGGACCTGTTCGCCAGCGTCCACAACGTGTTCGAACTCAAGGCGATCGTGCGCTTCGCCCGGGCCCGCGGCTTGCCGCACCTGGTCCTGGGGCGGGCGAGCGACGTGGTCATCTCGGACGCCGGTGTTCGCGGCCTGGTCATCCAGGACCGGGCCGAAGGATCGAAGGTCGTGGGCGAAACGTACCTGGCCGATGCCGGCGTGTCGATGGCCCGGGCCGCCACCGAGACCCAGAAGGCCGGCCTCTCCGGACTCGAGTTCGGTCTGGCCATCCCGGGCACCGTGGGCGGGGCCGTGTGGGCCAATGCCGGCGCGCATGGATCGGATATGGCGGCCGTGCTTCGGTCCGTCCGGGTCCTGCTCGCCGACGGGTCCGAGGCGGACCTGCCGGTCGCCGAGCTTGGCCTGGCATACCGCGACAGCCGCTTCAAGCACCCCGCGTCGGACGGGCCCACTGAACTGGTCGCGGAAGCCACGTTCGCACTCGAGCCAGCCGACGCGGAGACGATCAAGGGACGATTGGACGAGATCCGGCATTGGCGCCAGGCGCACCAGCCGCTGGGCATGCCGTCGGCCGGCAGCGTCTTCCGGAATCCGCCGAACGACTCGGCCGGTCGATTGATCGATGCCGCCGGGCTCAAGGGCACCCGGATCGGCGGAGCCTCGGTCTCGGAGAAGCACGCCAACTTCATCGTCAATGATCAGAAGGGGAGTGCCACGGACGTCAGGCGGCTTGCCGAGCTGGTTCGCGCGGAGGTCCTCGCCCGCCACGGGGTCGACCTGGAGCTGGAGGTCCTGTTCGTGGGCGATTGGACCGACCGGGAGGTCGTCGCGTGACCGTGACACAACGCCCGCCGACGGTGGAGCGACCGCCCGTGGTCGTCCTGCTGGGCGGTCCGTCCGCAGAGCACGATGTGTCCATCGTGTCCGGTACCGCCATCGCCGAGGCGCTCGCCGGAGAGGGCTTCACGGTCACCCAGATCCTGATCGACCTGGATGGGATGTGGTGGTGGCTGCCGGCCGACCATCGGCGAGCGGGTCGCCTCGCATCCGTGTACGACGACCCGGCGTCGTTGGGCGGGACCGGTCCGGTCAGGAGCGGGGCGGCGCTCGACCGGCTGGCCGACCTGCGACCGGCGCCGGTCGTCGCGATCGCCCTCCACGGGCCGTGGGGCGAGGACGGCACGGTCCAGGCCCTCCTTGAGGCAGCAGGACTCGCCTATACCGGGTCCGGCGTGGCGGCGTCCGCACTGGGCATGGACAAGGCGCTGTTCAAGCGGATGTGCCGCGGCCTTGGGTTGCCGATCATCGAGTGGCGCGAGATCCGGGCCGAGCGCTGGGCGGCGGATGCCCCGATGGTCCGCTCGGAGCTGACCGCCTTTGCCGCCGGTGCGGCGGATCCACGCCTGATGATCAAGCCGTCGCGCCTGGGCAGTTCCGTCGGGATGACGCTCGTCCACGACGTCGGTGAGCTGACCCCGGCGCTCGATCTCGCGTTCCGCTTCGACACGGTCGCCCTGGCCGAGCTGTACCTCCCGGGTGCACGCGACATGGAGATCTCCGTCATCGGCAACGACCCGGCGACCCTGGAGCTGTATGGGCCGGGCGAGATCGTATCCGGCCACGAGTTCTACGACTACGCCGCCAAGTACACCGCCGGCCTGTCCGAGACGAGGACCCGGGCAGAGGTCGCGCCGGCGACCCGGGCCGCGATGCACAAGATCTCTCGTGACGCCTATCGCGGGATCGGCGCGGAGGGGTTCGCCCGGATGGACTTTCTCGTCGCCGGGGAAGCCGTCTACCTGTCCGAGATCAACACGATCCCGGGCTTCACGCCGATCAGCCTCTTCCCGACGCTGCCGGCCGAGGGTGGGTACACGTTCGCAGCCGTATGTGTCCGGATCGTCGAGCTGGCGCAGGCCCGGCATGCCGCGCGGGTATCCGGCAGACTGGGTCCCGGGGACCTGCCTCGATGAGCTCTCGATCATCCGTGCGCCGGGCCACGGCCACGGGCCGTCGGACCCGTCCGGTACGCCGATCCTCGACCGGGTTGTCGCGCGTCCGTGCTGGCGCAGCGCTGGCGATGCTCGTCTCGGCGGCAGCCATCTACGGCGTCTGTTCGTCGTCGGCGTTCGTCCTCCAGGCGGCGGACATCTCGGTGACCGGCACCACGTACACGGACCAGGCGGACGTCTCCGCGACGATCGCGGGCCTTGACGGGACGAATCTGTTCGTCCTCAAGACGGGGCCCCTGGAGGCTGCCCTGCGCGACCTGCCGACCGTCGCATCCGCCCGGGTCACCGTCCAGCTCCCGCACACCCTGGCAGTGGCCATCCGGGAGCGTGAAGCGGTCATGGTCTGGAAGGTCGGCGCTCGCCGCTATCTCGCCGCGTCGGACGGTGCGTTGTTCGCCTCGCTGCCCGTGGACGCCCCGGAGGCGGGCGCGGGCCTGCCGGTCGTCGACGACCGTCGGGCGACCTCGGCCGGCCTGTCCGTCGGCGGCCACCTGGATACCGTGGACCTGGACGCCGCGACCCGGCTGGCGTCACTCGTCCCAGCCGATGTCGGCAGCGGCGCGCAGCACCTGTCGGTCTCGGTGACCGATGAGAACGGCTTCGTCCTGCATGCTCAACCGGCCAGTTGGACCGCCATCTTCGGCTACTACACGGCCAGCCTTCGGACGACCGAGCTGATCCCGGGCCAGGCCCGGCTGCTGAAGAGTCTGCTGTTCGGACGTGAGGCGACACTCGATCGGGTCATCCTGGCGTCCGACACGGACGGCACGTTCATCCCCAAGGCGACCCCCAGGCCGACCGCCCAGCCGAGCACCAGGCCAAGCCCCAAGCCGTGAGTGATGGACGCCGGGTTGGCACGCACGGGCGCGGTCGGGTAGCCTTGGCAAAACCTGTTGGAGTGAGGGTGACGTCGGCGTGCTGCTTCCCCTGCTCGGGCTCCTCATCGGCGTCCTGGCGGGCTTCGTCCTCGACGTCAACGTCAGCTTCGAGCTCAGTCGATACTCGGCCGTCGCCATCCTGGCGGCGCTCGACTCCGTTCTTGGGGCGGTTCGCGCCGAGCTGGATGGGGTGTACGACAATCGCATCTTCATCAGTGGGTTCACGATCAACGCCATCACCGCGGTG
>Ga0315271_10001137_pt1 | contig 15867 bp, 12 predicted proteins | sample C3_top_MG_FD_204664 | JGI IMG/M metagenome (GOLD analysis project Ga0315271, IMG submission 204664) | Sediment microbial communities from Yellowstone Lake, YNP, Wyoming, USA - C3_top | ecosystem: Environmental > Aquatic > Freshwater > Lake > Sediment | place: USA: Wyoming | collected 2017-08-01 | reverse complement strand
CGCCGCGAAGACATCGTCCTCGGGCACCGGTAGCGAGGTGACGAAGGGGGCCACCGGCCGCACCGTCCTCGCGAGGATCCGCTGAACCGGAAAGATCTTGCGGAAATAGAAGCGCAGGACATCGGGAGCGGCCAGCATGCGCAAGGTCTCTCCGGTGGGCGCGCAGTCCACGAGAAGCAGGTCGTACTTGCGGCTCTGCGCGAGTTCGGCGACGCGCAGCAGCGAGAACAGTTCTTCCATGCCGGGCAGGACCGCCATCTCGTCCGCCACCACGTCGTCGAGTCCCTGGCCCTTGAAGAAGCGGGCCAGGAAGTTCTTGATGGGACCGAACTCCCGCTCGAGCTCGTGCTGAGCGTCGATCTCCATGGCGTCGAGGTTGTCCATCACCCGCGTGGGCTCCGGCCCGACGGGCTGGGCCAGCGAATCCCCGAGCGAGTGCGCCGCGTCGGTGGACATCACGAGCGCCTTGTGGCCCAGGGCGGCGGCGCGCACCCCGGTGGCGGCGGCGAGCGTCGTCTTCCCCACCCCGCCCTTGCCCGAGAACAGGATGATTCTCATGACGCGGTTCCCGAAGGCGCCAGCCAGGAGGCGACGGCTCCGAGCGACCGCAGGTCGTGAACATCCGATTCGAGCTCCGGCACCAGAACCGCGACGAGACCGCTCTTGCTCGCCACCTGGCGCAACTGCCGGGCGTCGCCCTCGGCCCGGCTCTCCTCCCGCGCGCACAGGGCCCGAAGTTCCAGGGCCACCTCGGCATCGAGCCGGCTCGCCCTGCCGTCCTTCTCCAGCACGCTCAGGTCGATGCCCCCTTCCATGGCCCAGGGATGAACCCGATTGGCCACGATGGCCGAGGCCCGCAGGCCTCGCTCGCGCAGCGCTCCGGCGAACGCGGCGCCTTCGCTGACCCGCGACGAGGCAGGGGTGGTGACCAGGAGGAACGTGGTGCCTTCGGCCTTGAGCAGCGCGCCCATGGAATTCGCGGTCTCGCGGAAGGAGTCGAACAGACCCTCGAAGGCCAGGAAGAACTCCGAGAGATCCCGCAGGAACTGGAGACCGACCGCGGAGTCGACGATGCGCAGGAACGTCCGGCCCACGATGGTCCTCGGCTCGATGGCAAGATGGCCGGCCACGAAGTAGGGCTTGAGGAAATAGCGCAGCACCCGTCCGTCGACGAAATCGAGCACGCGCTTCGGCGCGTCCAGGAAAGCGAGGGCCGAGGAGGCGGGGGGAGTGTCGAGCACGATCAGATCGAAGTCGCCGGACACTCCCATGAGCGCCTCCATGGCCATGACCTCGTGCGTCCCCGCGAGATGCCGCGAGATCTCCTGGTAGAAGCGGTTGCTGAGCACCCTCTCCCGCGCTTCCGGGTCCGCGGCGTGCCGTCTCACCAGATCGTCGAAGGTCTGCTTCGGGTCGAGACGCATGGCGAAGAGGCGCCCCTTCACCTTCTGCGGCGCGCCGGTCAGGCGGGCCAGACCCAGGCTCGTGCGGAGGCGCTTGCTGGGATCGATGGTACACACCAGGGTCTTGCGCCCGAGATTCGCCGCGGCGAGGGCGAGGGCGGCGGACACCGTGGTCTTTCCCACGCCTCCGGGTCCGCAGACCACGACCAGCTTCCCTTCGAGCGCGCTCGCAATCGCGGCGGGCCCCTTCACGCCGCGTCTCCCGCCAGAGCAGCCGCGATCGCCGCCGGCCGGCAATCGGAAAGTTCGGCAAGGACAAGAGGCTTGAGCCCGAGCCCCGTGGTCAACCGCCGCTGATGGAAGGCCTCCAGACGGGTGCGGCGCTGCACCTGGGCCGCGCAGTCGAGCAGGAGACGATCGCTCGACCCAGGAGGGGCGTCGATCTCCGCGACCGCGTGACGCGCCGCCGCGGAGAGCTTCTCCTGCCGCATCCGGTTCAGGAAGACGAGGGCCGGTGAAATGCCGGTGCGCTCGAGCAGGTCCTCCTTGAACTCAACCGCCTCCACGACCGCCATCTCCTCGGGAATGGCCACGAGGGCGATCCGCGCGCCCGTCTTCAGCCAGGTCATGATCCGCTCCGCCATCCTGGCGAACGGGCCGACCGGGGCCGCCCGGTGCGCGGCGAACGGGGTTTCGAGCATGAGCAGGCCGTGGCCGGACGAGGGACAGTCGACGATGAGGGTCCGCCATCGCGGTTCGCCGGACCGATCGACCTCCAGCGCATACTCCCGGATGCGGCCCAGCAGGACGAGTTCGGGGAGGCCGGGAGCGGCGGCGAAGAATTTCACGTACACCTCGCTCCGGATGATCCGCTCGAACAGCGGGCGAAGGCGAACCACGTGACGAACGAACTCATCCATGGCCGTGCGCGCGTCGAGATCCACCGCGTCGAAGCCGTGCTTCGTCGGTCCGGGAGCGAGCGCCTCGGGATGCGTTTCGCGGGCGGACTCACCGATGCGGACGAGCAGCGTCTTGTGCCCCGCCTCCGCGGCGAGAGCGGCGAGGCCCTCCGCAATCACGCTCTTGCCCACCCCGCCCTTCCCCAGGACGAAGAGGGTTCCGTCCAGATCGACCGGAAGATCGCGGCGGACCGGCGGATCGGCGGACCGCCTGGCCAAGAGTCTCGCTACTTCAGGCGCGTTTCAATCGAGAGACGTCCCTCGGTCGAAAGCGGGAAGTAGGCCTCGAACTGCGACCGGATGCTGTTCACCAGGGCGATGCCCGCCGCATCGCCTTGATCTCCCTGGGTCACGTACAGGAAGGCCACCCGCCAGGCCGGCGGATTCGGAGCGGGGGCGGGAGCTCGCGGACCCATGGCCGCAATCACGTCGGCGACGGTGACGTCCTTCTTCACGCCCCTGATGTCCACGCTGGACTGGGGCGCCCGCTCCGCGCTCTGCACCCCATCGAGGACCGCGTCCCGGATGACGAAGAACGGAGGGACTTCGTCGCTCGTGCGCAGGCCCATCAGGTACTGATCGAGCGGGCCGTATCTCTGGGAGGCCGGGCCGGTCTTGAACAACCCCCCGCCCAGATCGTCGATCTGATTGCCCTCGTCATGCGACCCCGACGAGTTCATGTAGAAGCTCCAGTGCGCTTTCTGCCGCCCGAGAAGCTCCTCGCTCACGACCGCGCCGTCTTTGTATCTCGCGGTGGCCAGCCACCGGTGCCCCACTTCGTGAGCGAGCACCGAGAGGGTCGTCTCCTCCCGGAGAACCCGATCCGACGGGTTCGCGGAGTACTTGGTGATGGAATCCATCAGGACCATGCTCTCGAGCCCCGCGCGGGACCCATAGGCCGCCCCGTCGTCGACCGCGCCCGTGCCGATCCCGGCGATGTTGTTTCGGATGGTGGTCTCGTATGCGAACGCTCCCTGGGATCTCGGAATGTAGTAGCGATTGGTGTAGACGATGAGCTGCTGATAGTCGTCCCCGAACGCCGAGTAGAACGCGCGCCCGACCGCGGTGAGGTCGATGTTGGTCTCGGAGCGGAACGATTCGCCGATCGAACGGGAGAACGTCACTCCCGCGGCGGTGGACAGATCCGTCGTCTGCATCCCCTCCACTCCCCCTCCGGCCGCGATTCCGGAAGCCCCCTCCTGAATCGCGTTGGTCAGGTTCGCATCGTAGGAGAACGAGATCCGGCCGTCAGGATACAGGGTCAGTTCGAACGTGTTCTTGTCGGAGACGTCGAACTGCGGCACGTCCGCCCACTTGACCGTGAAGGCGGAAGCGCTCGAGGTGGTGCTGATGCGGCCGCCCGCACTCGGATTGAAATCGGCGAGGAGAGGCGCCACGCGAGGCGGGCCGGAGACGAGGCGGGCCAGCGTCCGCGAGGTGGACGCATCGTCCTTCGCCTCGAAGGTGAGATTGCCGTCCGAGTTCACGAACGCCTTGTCGTAGGTCTTGCCGAAGAACGGAAAGGCGAAGGGCAGAGGGACTTCACGGGAATCATCGTCGCCGAGCGTGATCACGACGCCGTCGGGGCCGAGCGGCCGGTCCACGCGGGAGACCGTATAGCCGGGACGGAACTCGAGGCCCTTGCCCTGGAGATCCATGGAGTTCGCGAAAAAGACCAGGTCGCCCTGGTCCACCAGCACGGCCACGTCACCGCTGCGGCTGACCCCGGCCGCCCGCGTGTTCGAGCTCGCCGATCGAACGCCTCCCCGGGCGAGCTTCTCGCGCAAATTCACCAGCGGCACGAGGTCGCTGCCCGGATAGGTCGCGCAGAACGGGTGCCTGAGACCCTCGGCCGAGGCAGGCGAGGCGGAAACGGCCAGAACAGCGAGCACGGAAAGGCGGATGAGAGCAGGTTTCATGGAGCGCTCCTGGCGCCCCGCCAGTCTAGCCCTCGCTCGAGCCGCGACGGAAGTGAGGTTGCGGTGGTGCGCCCGACTGGGCTCGAACCAGTAGCCTTTGCCTTCGGAGGGCAACGCTCTATCCATTGAGCTACGGGCGCACGCTTTCGATGCGGAAGGCGCATGATAGCAATCTCCACCGGCGTTCAAGGCATGGCTTAGATGGAGTCCATCTCCGAGATGGAGGACTGCCGAAGATGAAGGACCCAAAGGCGGCCGCGCCCTCGACACCAGGAAGCACTTCCGTCCCCTGCTCCGCGAGTTGATCGGGCTCCTGGACGCCCTGAACGGGGCGGACTGGGATCGCCCTGAACGCGAGGTCCTTGGTCGTCTAAGGCGGGCTGCCGCGGGCCCTACCGCCCGATATAGCCAAGGGCGCGGAGCTTTTCCTTCTGCTCGGGTGAAAGCTCGACCGGCCGGCTCGCCGCGGCGGACCTCGACTTGAGCGCCATGTCCTTCGCCCGGGTCTCGATCGACGATCGCAACGCGTCGACGGGCGGACGGCTGGTCTTCTCGGCCGGGTCCTTCGCAAGGTCGTACCACTCGGACGACCGCTCGTCCTTCTTCGCGGGGTCGGACCGCAGGATGGCCTTCCAGGACCTGGCGCCGCCGCGAAGGAAGGAGAGACGAGTGCCGTCGGTGGTGTGGTCGGTCTCACCGTACATTTCGCGCGACTCCGAGACCGGCCGCAGCAGGGACACGCCCTTCATGCCGGGCGAGGGCATGACGGAGAGGAAATCGAGAATCGTGGGTGCGATGTCGAGGAGGCTCGTCGGCTGAGCCTCGTGCCGCGGCGCCACTCCCGGGCCCGCCACCATGAGAGGCACCCGGATCACCTCTTCATAGAGGGTCTTCTGGTGCTCCCACGAGCCGTGGTCGAGAAACTCCTCTCCATGATCGGAAGTCACGACCATCAGCGTGCCGCGCAGGACATCGCGCTCCTTCAGATGCGCGATCAGACGTCCGATCTCGTTGTCGGTGTACCGGATCTCACCGTCGTACAGCGCGAGCAGATGATCGAGATCCGCGGGTCTGACCTGATCCGCGCGAAGATTCTGGAAGTCCTTGAGATTCCCGGTGAGCCTTCCTGCGTAGGAGGTCTCGAAGAGCTTCAGCACCTCGGGCGGGGGCGCGTAGTGCCAGTGAGGATCGTAGAAGTGCAGGAAGATCAGGAACGGCCGGTCGCCGAAGCGATCCACCAGGTCCATGGCATGGTTCGCCACGTTCTCGGCCAGCCGGTCCTGGCGGAAGTTCATCGAATCGAAGCCGGCATCGAGGCCGTAGGTCTGGGATACGTACAGATGCGAGGTGACCGCATGCGTGGCCACGCCCTGCGCCCTCAGCAACTCGGCCACCGACGGCACCGAGCGGTTGAAAGCCTGCTTCATGTCCGTCCCGCCGTGAGTGCCGGGAAGCGTCGAGGTCAGCATCGAGAGATGCGAGGGCAGCGTCCACGAACTGACACTCACCGCGTCATCGGCCACGAGGCCTTCCCTGCCCAGGGCATCGAGGGTGGGCGTGGTGGGCTTCGAATAGCCGTAGGCCCCCACGTGATCGCGCCGCAGGGTATCGATGGAGATCAGGATCACCCCGCGCTTCAGCCCGTAGGCGGCGCGGTCATGAATCACCGGATCGGATACGGCCAGCCTCATTTCCGCGGGCCGAGGAAGGTCCTTCCCGTCCTTGTCCGTGAACCGGATGGAGACCGAGAGCACGCCGCGCCTCGGCGGCGAGTCCAGTTCGACCGTGACATCCTTCCAGTCGTGGGTCGTCCTTGGATTCACGGTCTCCTTGGCGATTTCCCGGCCGTCGATCGCCACCGCGAAGCGTCCCCACCCCGGCGCTTCACCGGGGCCGTCGAAATGCGCCCCCACCCCGAAGGTGAGAAGGACCCGGCGTGGAAACTCAACCGTCCACGACTGCGAAGCGAGAAGGGCATCGCGCGACTCGTCGCCGATCCTGACCACGTCCACCTGCGACCGGGGTCCTTCCGGCTTCGCCCCGAGCAGGGAACGCGGCCCGGAGGGAGGTGCTGGGGACGGGCAGCCGAAGGAAACCGCGGCGAGGATGACGCCGAGACCGGACACGCGCCGCGGGTTCAGGAGCTTGCGGAAAGCCAAGGGATCGTCAATGTAGCACGGGCCCAAGGTCGCCCGAGCGCCTCAGCGCCCTGCGGCAAATGCGCAGCTAGGGAACCACCTTCACGATCAGCCGCCGGGCGATGTCGTCGTAGAACCACGCGCTCACCGAGGCTTCGTTGACCTGGTTCTCGGATTCCATCTCGGGCAGGCTCCCCGTTTGATTGACCAGCACGGTCAGGCCATTGACCGTGATCGATTTCGGCTTGACCAGAGTCCGCCCGACCCGGTACAGGATCGGCATCCCGGGGAAGGAATCGGCGTTGAGGGTCAGTTTGTCGCCCTCGGCGACCGACTTGAAAGTGGTCCATCGACCCGTGTCGTCGTTGTTGTAACGGAACGTGGAGGTTCCGTTCGGATAGACGAGCACGGTCAACGACCCGGCGGACTCGACGGTCCCGTGGCCGGTGTAGGTCCGCTCCACCTCCATGGGAATGATCGCGCCCAGTTTCAGGAACACCGGCTCCCGGCCCGGCGGGGCGGGGTATTCCGTGAGGCTTCCGGAGAGAGCGCGGTCTTCCTCCCAGTAGTCCACCCACTGACCGGCCGGGAGCTGGACATCGACCGTGGTGGTTCGCTCGGTGACGAAGGGAACGAAGATCTCCTCGCCGACCCGCATCGAGAAGGGGCCCGGGCCCGGCTGGATCACCGGAGCCTCCGGCTGTTCGTACATGCGGCGGGTGTAACTGAGGAAGTACGGCGTCAGCTCCTTGTGGAGCCATGCCCAGTATCGGTACGCGGCGAGGAGATCGCCCGAGTAATCCGAACGCCAGGGGTCGGAGTTGGCGAACGGCGTGTGGGCCATGACCGGCTGGAGGGCGCCCCAGTGAATCCGCCGGTAGAACGTCTCCTCATCCGGCGGCATCCGGTTCTCGTAGTCGTAGGCGGTGAGCTCGTTCACCGGCGCGGGCAGGAGGCGCGACTTGTCGAAAAGCCGGACGATCCCCTCACGCAGCCCCGCGAAGTCGTTCGCGAGATCGGCCACGTAGGCGACGTTGGCCATCCGCGAAAGTCCGACATCGGTGGTGGAAGGCTCATGGCTCTGGTGCGCCTTGGCGATGTTCTCGAAATCCCCCGGCGAGACCGACTTCATGAAGTCGTTGACGCCCTGAAGCTCCTGGTCCGAGGATCCGTCATCGAGATAGAAGCCCAGCAGCGACCCGCCGAGCTGGGAGTGGACCCGCGCGTACTGCTCGCGGTTGTGGCAACCGCCCCAGAAGTGAACGAGCGCGCGCACGTGCTCGTCGGCCAGGCGGTTGATGACCTCATCGCCCAGGTTCCACGAACAGCAGTCCTCCCCCTCGCACGTGCCTTCGTTCCTGGAGTCCCGCTGCGACCACCCGCTGCCGTCGAAGAGGTACACGCTGACCGGGATGTCGTTGGCGCGCAGCTCGTTCATCTGGCAGGTGAATTCCTCGGCCATGGTCCCGGCCGAGCCGCATCCGCAATCCCCGCTCCGGGGGCACCCGCTTCCCCACCATGGGCCCAGGGTCGTGCGGTTCAAGAGGTGATCCCGCGTCGTGGATGCCGCGGCCCGAACGGTACCCGAAACGGCGGCCTGCGATGCAAGGGGAGCCGCGGCCGGCGTGCTTTTGGGCTTGCCCGCACAATCGGAGATCGACAGCGCCGCGACGATGAATGAAGCCACGGTCCACGGTCTGGCGCGGAGTCGAGGACTCCGCCCGTCTCGTCGCATCTCAACCCCCACAGCGGGCGAGATTACTATGCCCGGAGAGGCGACCGCGTGTCGCATCGCACACGCCCGGGGACCTCGGTCCCGGGGCTTACGTCGTCGGCGGATCCTTCCGGGCGATCACCGATATCGTTCCATCCACCTCGAGAACCGCCAGCCGGCACTCGTCGACGGTCGCGCAGCCGTTCTCACGCAGCGCCTGGAGCAGTTCCTCGTGCGAGATCCCTTCGAGCTCGAGGCTCGGGGAGTGGGCCTTGCCCTTGGTGACCAGCACGCGCGCGTGCCCGCGCAGGACCCTCTCGAGGCCCCGATGCTTCGCGGTCAGGTGGCCCAGCGTGTAGTTGATCAGCAGCAGTATGGAGGCCGCGGCCAGGCCGCCGACCAGCGAGGTGTCGGGGCCGACCATGGCGTTTTGGACGGCGTTCGCGATCAACAGAATGAGAGCAAAGTCGAAGGGCGCCATCTGCCCGACCTCGCGTTTTCCGGAGATGCGGAACCCGGCGAGGATGAAGATGTAGACGCAGATGGTTCGTAGAAGGATGAAGCCGACCTGGGCCGGGCTGGTGAGGAGTTCCTGCATGGCGAGAACCATACGCCGGAACCGGCTACGATGGGCTCAACGAGTACGTCCCGGATTTCCCCCCCGAAACGATTCCAAACGGAGAGAGTTATGAAGATCCCAAACATGGCCCTGGCGGTGTCCCTGTCGCTGCTGTGCTCCCCGCTCTTCGCCCAGACCCCGACCGCGATCCCCGATTCGACCGTCAAATTGCTGGCGGAGCTCGTCAACGCGGACGGCGCGCCGGGGTTCGAAGGCCCCGTGCGGGACATCCTGCGCCGCGAGTGGCGTAGTCTGCTCACGGACCTGCGTACCGACGGCGTCGGCAACCTGCTGGGCCGGCTCGCGGGGCCCGCGGACTCGCCGCGCGTTCTGCTGATGGCGCACATGGACGAAGTCGGCTTCCTGGTCCGATACATCGACGAGCGCGGCTTCGTGTACATGAACCCGCTCGGCGGCTACATCGACCAGAGCGTGCTCACCCAGCGCTACACGATCATGACCGCGCGCGGCCCCGTCGTGGGCTACACCGGCTTCAAGTCGACCCACATCGTCTCGCCGGAGGAGCGCACCCGGATGGTTCCCCTTCAGGACATGTTCCTCGACATCGGCGCGAAGACGCGCGAGGAGGCCGAGAAGATGGGCGTCCGTCCCGGCCTGCCCGTGACCTATCGAACCGAGTTCGAGATCCTCAACGGATCCACCCGCTATCTCGCGAAAGCGTGGGACGACCGCGTCGGTCTCGCCGCGGCCACCGAGGCGCTGCAAAAGCTCAAGAGCCTGCCCCACCCCAACACGATCGAGGTCGCGGCCACGGTTCAGGAAGAGATCGGCCTGCGTGGCGCCGCGGTCGTGGAAGCGAGCGCGCATCCCGACATCGTCATCAACCTGGAGATCGGAATCGCCGGCGACTTTCCGCTCCTGACCTCGCCGAAGCTGTCGCAGGAGGCGCTCGGCAAGGGTCCGTCATTGTTCGTCTTCGACACGAGCATGATCCCGAACAACAACTTCGTCGAGTGGATCCTGAAGCTCGCGAAGGATGCGTCCATCCCGCTGCAGCTCGAATCGGTGTCGGGCTATGGCGAAGACGGATCGGTGTTGCAGCGAGCGGCGTCTGGAATTCCGGCGATCAACCTCGGGGTGCCCACCCGCTACGGCCACAGCCAGTCGGGCGTCATCGACCGCGCCGACTACGACAACCTGGTGAAGCTTCTCGTCGCCATGGTCCAGAAGCTCTCCGCGGATCAGGTCAAGGCCATCCGCACCTTCTGACCCGCCGGACGGCTGCCCCCGACCCAACGTCAAAAGAACCAGCCGCCTTTCGGCGGCTGGTTCGTCAACGATTCGACGCCGCGGCGCGAGGCGCTACGGCTTCTTCTTGTCGGCCGGGGCCTTCTTGTCCACGGGAGCCGCGGGCTTCGGCTTCCAGAACCCGGGATTCGCGGTGACCCAGGCATCGGGCGGCACGCTCTGCGACGGCGTGAACTCGAAGTGGTCGGTCTCCTGGCTGACCACGGCACTCGCGGCCAGGGCCGCGAGCTTTGCCTGTCCGAGCTCGCCGCCCAGCGCCGCCGTGTAGGCCGCACCATGGATGGTGGCTCCCGCATCGAGCTCGGCCAGGGTCTTCCTCGCGACGAACTGGTAGAAAGTGCCCGCGGCCGCGCCCGCCGTGACCTCATAGATAGCGTACTTGTCGGTGAGGCCGGCCTTCTCGTGCGCCGCCTTCGCCATCTTGCGACCTTCTTCATACTCCGCCGTGTGTCCAGGGCGGACCGAGATGCGGGTGACGGAGACAAAACGCATGTTGGGCAGGTCGGCGGGGCCGCCGAAGCTCAAGTCCGCTCGAGGGCGCAGGGTCATGCCGCGGGAGTCACTCAGGAACTCGGCGTCGCCGGGCCGGTACTGCTTGTCAATGGCGGCGAGGGCTGGATCGTTGTGCCCGTTGTCGTTCGCCTTCTCGTAGTCGGCCCAGGTCGGGTACGCGGCCAGGTACCACATCTCGTTCGGCCCGGTCAGGGACGCCATCGCGACCATGCGATCGGCGCCCTTGGTGCCGGCGAGCGCCTTGGCCCAGGCCGTTTCGTGCGCGTCGTGCGCCGCGCCCTTTCCGACTTTGACCACTTCCCGGAACACCGAGAAGACATTGTTCACCATAGGCGCCGCGGCCTGAGCGAACGTGGAGGTGGGACTGAGCAGTACAACCGCGAGTGGAGCCGCCAACAGCAAACGTGCATTTCTCATAGTGATCTCCCTACATAAGGAGACGGCTGTCAAACCCAGCAGCCCAGAGACACAGCGTCGGTAGGTCACGACTTCGATCGGCGCGCCCCCTTGGTGTTAGTAAGTGTACACACAATCCCAGGGTCCAAACCGGTCCGGCTCCTGATCCGCCTCACTTTTCGGCGAAGTAGCCCTTTCGCGATCGCGTGGTGGCGCCCTCCGGGCGATCCGCCTCGACCTTGATCGTCCGCCAGCCGGGTTTTCCCTCCGGAGGCTCGTAGCCGACGAGGTACCGAAAGCGCAGCGTCAAGGCGATCGACTCGACCGCCTTCTTGAGTCGGCCGCCGCCCGGCAACTCTTCACCCGGCGTGTAGTGCTCGAGGCCCGTGATGATCTCAGCCCGGCCGCCGGTCTCGTCCGCGAGTTCCTGCAGCGCCTTCCCATCGAAGCCCTTTCGGCCCGGCATGCCGGGCGGCCGGCCCCCGCCAAAGCCGCCACCGGGGTAGCCCCCGCCACCGCCACCGCCTCCCGGTCGGCCTCCGCCACGACCGCCGCCACCCGGCCGGCCAAATCCCCCACCGCCACCGGGCGGGCGCGGGCGCAGGACATTCCTCACCGGCGACCCGCTGTCCAGACCGATCGAGAACACCGGGACTTCCGACCTTCGCGCCAGCGCGAGGAGATCGTCGAAGGTCGTGGCACTCTCCGTGTTGACGCCGTCCGAAACGAGAACCACCGCCTTGCTTTCCGCCGGGGCCTTGGCCACCCGCCGGATCGCCTCGTAGGCCGCGTCGTACAGCGCCGTCCCCCCGCTCGGCTGCAGCTGGGTGAGGACGTTTGCGAGCAGCTCGCGATCCGACGTGAAGTCCTGGAGGATATGCACCCGCCGGCTGAAGGTGAGTACCATGATCTCGTCCTTCGGTTCGAGGATCTCTATGAAGTGGTTGAGGGCCTCCTCCACCTGGTCGATCTTGTTCTCCATGCTGCCGCTCACATCGAGGGCGAGCGCGATGCGCATGGGCTGCCGCTCGGCGCTGAAGAGGGTGACCGGCTGTCGCCTCCCGTTCTCAGAGACCTTGAAGTTCGCGCCGAGCAGTCCCATCACGGGCTCGCCGCTCTTGTCGAGAACCGACACGGGCACGCGCACCGTGCGCGCGGTGGCGGCGAAGCTGGGTTCCTGACCGCTCCTGCCCAGGGTCGCAATCGGCGGCGTAGCTTCAGCCGGCCGCGACGAAGCGGGCGACGGGAGGGGAGAAGCCGCGGCCGCCGGGGGCCTCAGCGCGGCGCGACGGATGGCCGCCATCAACGTCTCGCTCGCCCCCGCATCGCGCAGGAAGATCTCGCTCGCCGGATCGAGCGGCGCCCAGAAGCCGCGCTCCTGCAGTTCGGTCATGACCGTGCGTTCGCTGATACCCGCCCGAAGGTACCGGATGATGGCCCCAGTGGTCAGGGGTGGGTCACCCAAAGCGCCCGCGACCACGGCCAGCAGCAGCAGGACAGCGAGGATCGTTCGGGAGGGCGGCTTCCTCATCGGGCTTTCAGAACCCTACCGCGTCCTCGCCTCCGACGCGGAATGCGCGCAGGGGTGTCAACACCCGGCCGAGGTCGACGAAACCGCTCCCGCTGGCTTCATCCTGGGCTCTCGTCGGCAGTGACCACGACGATGGCTGACTCTAATATGCGACGCGAATAGTGACGGTCATGCTGACAATCACCTCGGCTCTCCTTCTCGGACTCCTCGTCCTCGCGGCCGCCTTGCGGCTCATGAGCCCGGGAAGACCCGAGCCCTTCCTGGACGCGGACGGGAAACCGCTTCCGGGCAGCATCTCCGAGAAGGTCTTCGTCGACATCAACGGGAGTCGGCAGGGCATGTTCATCAAGAGCACGGATGCCACGCATCCCGTGCTGCTCTACCTGCACGGGGGCATGCCCGATTACTTCCTGACCGGACGGCACCCCACCGGACTCGAAAACACGTTCACCATCGTCTGGTGGGAGCAGCGTGGTTCGGGCATCTCGGACAGCGCCGACATCCCGCCTGAGACGATGACCATGGAGCAGATGATCTCCGATGTGCTCGCGGTCACGGGCTACCTGCGTCAGCGTTTCGGGAAGCCGAAGATCTACCTGATGGGACACTCCGGCGGCACCTTCATCGGCATTCAGGCCGCGGCGCGCGCGCCCGAGCGTTACCACGCGTACATCGGCGTGGCCCAGATGTCGTATCAGCTCGAATCGGAGCGACTCGCCTGGGAGTTCATGCTTCAGCAGTTCAAAGCCCGCGGCAACACCAGGATGGCGAAGAAGCTGGAGGCAGCACCCGTGACACTCACAGACGGTGTCCCGCCCCGATACGCCGCCCTCCGCGACGTGGCCATGCATCGGCTCGGGATCGGGACAATGCACGAGATGCGGTCGCTCCTCACCGGACTGGTGCTCCCGTCATTCCTCTTCCGCGAGTACACCTTGAGGGAGAAGATCAACCTGTGGCGAGCCAAGTCCCGCTCCGGCATCAGCATCGTCTGGGACAGGATGGTCGGCACGGACCTGCGGCAGCAGCTCACCGACATCGCGACGCCGGTCTACTTCCTCCACGGCCGGTACGACTACACCGTCAACTACGCGCTCGCGAGGTCGTATCTCGAGATCATCAGGGCGCCGGTGAAGGGCTTCTACACCTTCGAATCGTCGGCCCACAGCCCCCTGTTCGAGGAGCCGGAGAAGATGGTCCGGATCCTGAAAGAGGACGTGCTCACGCGCAGCAACCGTTTAGCGGACGCGGGGACAGCACGGAGCCAGGCGCCTTCGTTCGCTCGAGCCACCGGCCGGGACTAAGGTGGTCTGGAAGAGAGCCATGCACCAGCGGTTATCCCGCCTTGCCCTGCGGATCGCCGCACTACTGCTGGGCGGCTGCAGTAGTTCTCCCGACGCCGGACCGACGCCCACGCCATCGCCCACGCCCATCGGTCTCCCCGGCGTGGTCATCGGCGCGCGGACCGGGGTCACCCAGATCACGTTCGCCGACGCGGTCCCCTTGCCGGGCGCCACCCTCACCGGATGCGGCCCCACCGCGACGGGCTGCGCGGGGCGAATCACGGTCGCCCTCGATGTGCTGTCCCCCGCCGGCGGTCCGATCCTCGGCGCGGTCTTCTACCTTCACGCAATCAACATGCGCGCCTGCCTCATCGGCCGGACGGGTGCTTTCGACCTCGCTCCGGGGACGACGCGAAGGATCAATGTGGTGCTGGACCAATCGGACGCGTGCGGAACGCCGACGGATATCCGAACCGCGGACGCGTCCGTCGAGGGGCCGAACGGAATCGCGGCACGCCAGGAATGGGGAGTGGTCTACACCCTCGCGCGTTGAGACACTCGCTCGCGGTCAGTGCGGATGCTGGAGGTAGTGCATCCGCAGCAGATCCTTGCCGTAGTCGTTCCCATTCGGCGTGCGGACCACAGTGTGGACGTGCTCGAGATTCGGGAGCTTCGGATTCTCGACATGACGCAACCCCACGGGCAGCTGGTGATCGAACTCGATGAGGATCACCGGCGAATGGATCCGGTAATAGAAGACACTCCCGGGCTCAGCCTTCCCGATCCACGCGAACCACGTGCGATCGAGATGCGCCTTGACCTCCAACATCCGAACCCGGGCGTGACCGTCGTCCATATTGCCAACGTAAAGATCCACGAGCTTCAGGAGCTGCTCGCGCTGCGACGGGGTCATCTCGCTCGCGCGCAAGCCGGCGTAGTCGAGCACCACGTTGTCGTGCCACGCTTCCGAGACGTTGTCATTCCCGGTCTTGGTCTGGCGCAGAAGTGCTCTTGCCCGACGCGGCGCATCGAGTCCCTGCATGAACGCGAGGCCCTGGTTCTGTTCGTCCTGCAGAACCGTCGTTCCCTTGTACTTCCCGGAATGAGCCACCGCCGGCTCAGAGCCCAGGAAGAGCGGCGTCATCACCACCTGATCGCCAAGCACGAAGTAATTCACGACCGCGTGATGCCCATCGAGCTGCCATCCCCAGGGCTCGGTGGCGGAAGGCGCCCCCATCACGGTGACGTGGTACAGCCACTCCCCGTATTCGTCGAAGTTGTTCCCGGCAAGCTCACCCAGGGTGTAGTTGAGCCGCATGACGTCGCGCGTGGTCTTGAGCCCGCGCGCGGAGAGCGAGGCACGTAGCAGACCGAACGCCGCCTCACGCTGCTTCTCGTCCATCTCCGCGAACGAAACGCCCTGGCGCACGTAGAAACTCTGATTCATCCACTTGCGCCACTCGTCATCGTCCACCGCGAACTTCGTCTTCGCGCGCTGCGCCTCGGTGAGCGACGCGAGAAACGCCTCGGCCGCCCTCCGCACAGGCTCCGTCGACACCCCGGTCGACTTGATCGTGAAAAGTCCCTTCTCGATCTCGCCGTTCGCAGTGATGCCCTTGAAGGGCTCGGCGAGCCCCGGGCCTTCCGCGGCCTTCGAGAGCCGCAGCAACTCCTCGGGACCGCGCTTGGGAGGAGGCGCTTGAGAAGAGACCGACGTGTGCAGCGCGGGAATGAGCATCCCGCAGATGACCAGCGAGGCAAGGACGGTGAACCGACGCATGCCCGGACTCTACCCGCCTTTCTCCGGGGCGAGAGCTCAATTGTTGCGACAGCGTCGCAACAATTGCCTCATCGGGAAAAGTCTCCAACCGTTCCGGCCATCGTTGGCGGCAGAGGTCAGCTTTGAGAAGCTCGGTCGAATCAGCGGAGGAGTTTGTCGTATTCCGCGTGAGAGCCGATCCAAAACCACTGGATCCCGTCCGGCACATCGTGCCCCAGAGCGCGATACCGGTCGCCCACTCTGACGGACCAGATCTTTCCGATGCGCTTGAAGTGAAGGGAGGCGTGTCGCGGATCAGCCTTCAAGAGCGCGAAGTTCTTGTCTGCGACGGCCCGGACGGCAG